>Ga0116148_1000010_pt1 | contig 199800 bp, 193 predicted proteins | sample AD_UKC055_MetaG_FD_89786 | JGI IMG/M metagenome (GOLD analysis project Ga0116148, IMG submission 89786) | Active sludge microbial communities of municipal wastewater-treating anaerobic digesters from USA - AD_UKC055_MetaG | ecosystem: Engineered > Bioreactor > Anaerobic > Digestate | place...
AAAAGAAATCTGAAGCACGAGGAGAAATCAAGCATTCAGGAAGAAGTCGGAATCAACAAATCCGGAAAAGTGAAAATCAAGAAAACGCTGGGCGGAAGATTCTGGCAAGTTCAATAAGACCCAACAAAGGAGAAACGAGTATGAAAAATAAATTTATGATTCTAACAGTTTTTTTACTGGCAGTGACGGTGTTTGCAACGGTGGTCGGGGCTCAGGAAGCGCAAAAAAATGTGTCCTCCGGGAAAAAAACCTCCGGAAATACGTCTTTTACGGAGGTACAAAAGGCTGTGCGTAATACGCTGGACGGCATGGTTGAAGCGTATACGTCTAAAAACGCAAAACTCTTCATGTCTTATGTTTCCGAGGATTATACGAAAGACGATGCGCTTTTGAACCGGAAAATAAGAAGGGATTTCGGTAAATTCCTGGAAATGGATCTCCGATATACTTTGAATAATGTCACTACGGACTCCCGAAACGAGAACATTGCAGTTACGGTTACATTTTCAAGAAGTTACACCAACATCAAAACCACCAAAAGAATCAATAAAACAGGAATGGCATCCATGATCTTCCGGATGGTGGATGGACGGCCCAGACTTTGGTCGATGAAAGGGCCATCCATGTTCGGTATCTGAAAAAACGGAGCCATTATTTTCCACTCATCTGCTGCTGCAGTTTGGAGCGGTTCTTAATGGCTTCTCCCACGCGGGACAGAGCCAGGGAAATGTCATCATCGGGCTTGCCCAGTATTCGGTCGGACTGTTTGTATAAAGAAAGAGCGTTGTCCAGGTCGCCGCGGCTTTCCGCGCAGACGCCCAAATTGTAAAGAAGGGCGTAGGATCCGGACGCCAGATTGCGGGCTTCGCCCCAAAGTTCGCAAGCGCTGTCCATCCGGCCTTTGTCTGCGTATTCAATGCCCCGTTTTAATTTATCTTTTGCTTCCGGTGATGTAATGCCGTTTGTTGAATCCAGCAGGCGGATTTCCCGTGTTGTATAATAAGGTGCAATATCGCGGCGGAATTCCTTTTTCACTTTTTCTTTCGCCTGTTCCAGAAGAACCATGTCGCTTGTAAGGGGATTGGTGTCTTCGCAGCTGGAGGAATCGGTCATGGCCGAGAGATTCTTTGCATAAAGGACCCGTCCGGTGGTGACATCCACCAATTTCGGTGTTACGGCAAATTGGGCCACTCGTTTCATGCAGCGGACGGTGTAGTTGCGCCACTGAAGGCAGGCGCCGCGGTAGATATTTCCCTTGTCGTCTCTTTTTTGTTCATACCGGGTGCAGGTGGAACGCTTTTCTGTGTATGAACTATCGTCATAACGGTTGCGGTTGACCACGCCCGTGTATATTCCCTTGGCGCCAATCATTTTTCCCAGCCTGACAGCGGTTTTTTCATCCACCAGGCCGCTTTGTGAAAATTTCATTTCACTGATCACTTTATCAATGGAGGCGCGATCTACCAGTGTAAAATACTGCCGATCGTCAATGCCGATGCCTGAAAGCACGCTTTCCAGCTCGGCAGCGAATTCATAACCACCGGGTCCGGAAAAAGGAAGAACGGCAACGGCTTTCGTCAGGGATGCTTCATGGTACTGTGCGGGCTGAAGCATGTTCACGCGAACTTTTGTTGCGCAGCCGGATAAAAACAGGAAACCTAGGGCCAGGATGCAAATACACAAAGAGCAATAAAATCGGTAGCATTTGAATTTCATGGACGATTTCTCCTTTGTTATTCATCAAGATCGATGGATGATTTTGTTTTTTCTCTTCTTCGTTTTTCTTTTCCTGCATATTTCGCCATACAGCCGTCTTTCAGGACTAAAGAACATTCCAAATATTCCGAGATTTCGATAATACAGCTGCGAATGGCTTTTCCGACAGGTGTTTTGGCCTGTTTGCTCAAGTTGCCGGACAGGCCGGGAATAAAGCCGGACGGACCGCTGACTCTCATACCGCCTGAGGTGGAAGTTGCTTCAATGGTGCGGGACTCCACAATTTCACCGGTTTCGGCGGAAATGACTTTCAGATCCACGGCGATATAGGCTTTTTTCTTCTCGCCGCCGAAAGAAAAACCATAAAACTGAACGCCTCCGTCGCTTCCTTCCGTGTCTTCTTCAAAAGCGGAAACGGTGGCGGCTACGAGATACTGCGCGCCTTTCATTTTTCCAATTTTGATTTTTGTGGAAGCATCTACCAGGCCGGATTCGCTCAATTGCTGCTCGCTGATGGCCGATTGCAATTCCTGACGTTCCAGCACGGAAAAAGCCTTGGTAGAAACCAGTTCGTTGATGAGCAAATCCTGCATGTCGGTTCCCGAGGTTCCTGTCCACCATCCGGCATGGGTGTTGTTGGTAAAGCGCAAAACGCCGATGCGCGGCTTCTCGGCGGCTTGCACGACAACGGAGCAAAATAACATCAGAAGAGTCAAAACTAAAAATATCGTAGGTTTTTTCATAAGATTCCTCCCGGTTTCATCAAGGCTAATGATTCTGTTTCAAATAATCCAAAGTCAGGGAATAAGGCGTAAATTGGACCAGCTTGAAGTTTCCCTTTTGCTGAATGCTGTTGGCCAGATAGAGTGTGTTTTCAGGATAGCTGACGACAAAAGCACCCATCGTTTTTTCTTCCACCGCGGAAACCCATACAATACTCTGCAGGATGGATTTCACTTCCAGCACGGTGTCCAGATCGCTCACGCCGCTGATCTGAACGGCGACTTTTTTGGTATTGCCCTGGATGAATTGACCGATTTTGTCTAAAAGTGTCGGCGTCAGATTTTCCGCCAGTTCCTTCATGGCCTGAGCGGCTGCGTCTTCTGTGGAGTTGGCCAGGGCCTTTGCCTGTTCGGTTCCGGCATGAAGAACTTCCATACTGCCGGTTTTGTTGTTCTTGGCCAGAATCCGGTATGTGAGACGGACGGTGACATTATTAAACGGCATAGATAGGCCGTAACCGATGTTTTCTCCTTTTTTCGTGGAAATCGTATAATCTACCTTTCCAATAATAATCAAATTCGACAGAAATTTGTACATCATACTGCGCAAGGACAAAGTGCTGCCGGAGCGCATGGCCCGTTCAATTTCCATAGCGTCCACGGCATGAGTAGGCGCGACATCCACGACCTTGTATCCCTGCTCAAGAATTTTAGAGACCAGCGTTTCGGAAAGAATATTGTTTTCTTCAAATTCGTCTCCGTACCGTCCCGGTTTTCTTGCGGGTATGAAAAGAGCAATGGAATTGTTTAACCCCAGCGAGGAGACGGCTTCTCTGGCCTGTGACGGCTCCACGCAGGCATTGATTTTGATGTTGATGAGGTCTTCTTTGATTTTTTCATCAATAATTTTGTAGCTTTTTACAACGCCGCCGCTTTGGGTTTTGATGACGTCTTCTACCAGGGCAAAATTTTGCACAAAACTCTTGGCTTTCACTTCCGTTCCGACAACCTGCTCAATCGCGGTCCATTTGGCGCGGGCCACGGCTTCCATTTTGGCTGAAGGCGTATCGCGATTCAGGATGATGGCTTCTCCATCGGCATTGACGCATTTGATCTGCGCGTTTGCATCACCTGCGGTAAAATTCAGTAAAAGAAAGAAAAGTAGCAGGGAAAAGATTTTTTTCATGATTCCACCTCATGGCGTTTAAAGGTTATGAAGAAAGCGCCGGATGACAAAACCGAAACCGGCTACGCTATAGCATAAAGCGTAGAAGGATTTCAATTATTTCCCAATGCAAAAACTGGAGAAAATTTTCTCCAAAACGTCGTCCGATATTCTTTTTCCGGTAATTTCATCAAGAAAATTTATGGCTTCGCGTACTTCAAAGGCGATGAATTCCGGTGATTGTCCGGTAAACAGGCCTTCCTTGGCCCGGACAAGGCAGGTCTGCGCTTTTTCCAGGGCAAGTTTATGGCGCAGATGGATGATCATATGATCGTCGTGTGTCAGAGGGTTGCCGATGGAGAAATCCAGGACCGCCTGCCTGAGCAGGTCAAGACCGTGGCCATACTTGGCGGATATTTGAAATATTCTCGTGTCGGACAGGCCGGCGTCCGATATCTGATTCCGGCTCCAGGCGGCGGGAAGGTCTGATTTATTCACGGCAATCAACAGGCGTTGTTTGCGGTCTGCATTTTGTTCCAGAAGGAGGTGGTCATCAGGGGTCAGTGGTTGGCTGCCGTCTAAAATAAGAATAATAATATCAGAATTTTGCAGATATTCTTCTGCCAGTTCCATCCCTTCTTTTTCGATGTCGTCCAGAGGCTTGCGTATGCCGGCCGTATCCGTCAGGTGCAGGCACAGGCCGTTTATGTTGAGAGTTTCCGTGATTGCGTCACGGGTTGTGCCAGGAATATCCGTGACAATGGCTTTTTTTCTTCCGGCCAGTTGATTGAGCAAACTGGATTTTCCCACATTGGGCTTGCCGGTAATGACGACGGAGATGCCTTCGTTCAATAATCTGCCCGATGGATAGGTGGATAAAAGCAAGTCTAAACCGATTAGGGCCTCTTCCATTTGAGGAGGAATGAGGGGAAATTCGTCCTGTGCAACATCATCGGTGAAGTCAATGGTGGTTTCCAACTGCGCCAGAGCGTCAATCAAAAGCTTACGCAAATTCCCGATTTGATTTCCCAGAACCCCTTTGAGCTGAGCCAGACCGATTTGAAAGGCTTTTTCCGAACGGGCGGAAATCATGGCGGCAAGGGCTTCCGCCTGCGACAGGTCCATGCGTCCGTTGAGAAACGCTCGTTGTGAAAATTCTCCCGGCCGGGCAAGACGGCAGCCCAGTTTGATCAGTTGTTTCAGAATCTCTTTTAAAATCAATGGATTGCTATGGCAGGCGATTTCCAAGATATCTTCGCCGGTGAATGAGCGCGGTTTGCGCATCAGCGTGACCAGCACTTCATCCAGAAGACGGGAACCGTCAGCGCTTACCAAGTCTCCGTGATAGACGTGATGGCTCTGCCATGCGCATTCGCCATGAGCAGGCCGGAAAAGTGCTCGCCCTGCTTCCGGAGAAAGAGGGCCGCTGACGCGAATTACGCCCACTCCTGCCGAGCCTAAAGGTGTGGCAATGGCTGCAATGGTATCCGGGTTTTGCACGTTTCTGGAAAATATCCTTTATGGTTGAGGCTTTGTCCTGCCGGTAAACGGCTTGTTTTTGCTTTTGCCGGAGCCGCTCCCTTTCTTGGCAGGCATGACGATGACTTTCCGATACTCGCCTTCGCCGCGGCTTCGCGTCATCAATGAATCATCTTCCTGCAAGGCCAGGTGAATAATCCGTCGGTCATGCGCATTCATATTCGATAAAGACAGGGGCTTTTGAGTTTCTTTGACTTTTTTCCGAATCTTTTCCGCCATATCCAGCAGGGACGCCTCTCTTCTTTTGCGGTATTCTTCAGAATCTACCACTACTTTTTTTCTTTCCGTATCCGACTTATTGACGGCCTTGTTTAATAGATACTGAAGGGCATCCAGGTTTTGGCCGCGTCTCCCGATCAGCAAGGCGTTGTCATCACCGTCAACGCAGAGAATAATGGTATCCGGTGTTTCGGTAGCCGTTACCCGGCATTCAAAGGTCATCCTGCTCAGAATGCCGGAAAGTAATTCCTTTGCCTTGAGCGCCGACGGAGTGGTTGCTGCAATGGCTTCAACAGGAGTTGTGGCAGGAGACTGCGGGGAGAATGCCGGGGAGTGATCCGGCGCCGGTTTTGTGTGGGCGTGGGCATCCGAGTGGGCAGAGCGGCGTCTTGGAGCGGATGATGACGGTTTTGTGCTCCGACGTTCCGGCTTGGGTTGCGCTGCTTGTCGGTTTTCAGTAGCGTTCACGCTCGGCGCTTCGATTTCTTTTTCAGGCTTTGTCTTTTCCTGTCGATGAACGTCGCGAGAGATTTCCTGGTCGGTATTTCGTGCCAGTTCCGGTTGTTGACTTTGCGCCGATTCTTGTTCTGCTTCGAACTTCAGCACGGAAATTCCGGACGACAGAGAAAAATCCATGTCCAGGGAAAGAAGAGAAGCCCGGATTTTTGCTTTCCTGGCCATCAGGCCTAAAAATCCGCTCGATCCTTCGGAAATAATTTCGATGTTTAATTTTTCCCGGGAAACACCGAACTCGCGGCAGGCTTTCCTGATGGCGCTGTCAATGGTTTTTCCTTCTAATTCCAGTGTCTTTGATCTCATAGAAACTCCGAATGAGCCGAATGCTTACGCCAGCTTTTTATTGATGTAAAACTGCTGGCCGATTTGTAAAATATTGTTGAACAACCAGTAAATTACCAGTCCCGACGGAAAACTTAAAAAGAAAAATGTAAAAATCACCGGCATGAGCAGCATGACTTTCTGCTGCATCGGATCGCCCATGGCGGGGGTCATTTTCTGCGAAATAAACTGGGTGGCCCCCATGATGATCGGAGTGATGTAATAAGGATCGTGGGCCGATAAGTCCATAATCCAGAAAAAGAAGGGCGAGTGGCGCAGCTCGATGGAATACATCAGCGCCTTGTACAGACCGAAGAACACGGGAATCTGAATCAGCATGGGCAGGCAGCCGGAAAACGGATTCACTTTATGTTCGCGGTAAAGCGCCATGGTTTCCTGACCGATTTTGGCCTGGTCATTTTTGTATTTTTCCTTGAGTGCCTCGATTTTCGGCTGAAGTTTTTTCATTTCATTCATGGACTTGTAGCTCATATTGCCCAGAGGCCAGAAAATGATTTTAATGATCGTGGTTAAAATAATGATGGCGATGCCGTAATTCTGGACGAAACCATACAGGAAGTTAAGAATATACAAAGCGGGAATGGCCAGCCAGGCAAACCAGCCGTAATCAATGGCGCTTTCCAGACCGACTCCCAGCGTTTTCAGCAGATCATACTGCTTGGGACCCAGATAAAGCGAATAGGAGAACACACTGTTTTGTCCCGCCGGAATCACTTCTTTCCTGCCTTTCAGGCCGACGGAGACCATGTGTTTCTCATTCCGGTTCATGAAGAGACTGCTAAGAGAAGGGTTTTCCGGAATGAAGGCTGCGATAAAATACTTGCTTTCAAAGGCTCCCCACAACACATTCGGCCCCAGAACGGTTTCGCTTTCCAGCTTTTTGACCTCCTGTCTTTCGATGTCCCCTCCGACGGAGGCGGCGGGACCATCATGCCCGTAACTGTCATCGACTTTCAGCGGATCGACATATTGGTACCAATTGAGCCTTGGAATCTGCGTAATCGGCGCAGCGGTAAGATTGCGTACCTTGACGTCCATGCTGATGGTGTATCCGGAAGGATCAAATGTGTAAATCTTTTCCATCTGAAGGTGATCGTAAGTTTTGGAGAAAACCAGTTGCCGTTTTTCCCGGACGTTAATCAAATCCATCTTGACCGCAGCCGTGTCGAAAATCGCCTCTGGAGAGACATCGGCACTTGATTCCGGAAAGGTCACAGCCAGGGGATAGGGCATTCCATCCCGGATATCTACAAGTTCAATGAATTCATTAGATTTCGTCTTGTCTGGCGCTTTTCCGCCGATGAACAAGTTCTTGATTTTCGGCCAGAGATCGTCCGGACATTCCCGGCACTCAGAATAGAAACCTTTGAGCTTGAGAGACTTGAGTGCTGCGCCGCGGGTGGAGAATATGGCGGTGTAATTTTTCGTATCTACGGTGATGTCGCGTGCGGGTGCTTCCGGCGCGGCATTTCCTCCGGTTGAAGGAAGGGCAGAGGTTTGCGCTGCGGAAACGGGAGGCTGAATTGGCGCCGGTTCCTTTTTTATCTGTTCGGTTGACGACTTGGGCGCCGCCGCCTGACGGGGTGCGGGCGGTTTCATGAAAAAAATCTGATAAATCAAAAGAACAGCCAGCGACAGGACGATGGCTAAAATAGTCCTTTTGTCCATGAGGGTACCTCCAGTTTCATTGTTTACTTGACGGGATCATAGCCGCCGGGATTAAAGGGGTGGCAGCGCAGAATTCTTTTCACGCCCAGATACATTCCTTTGGTTGGTCCATGCAATTTCAGGGCATCGATTGCGTATTGCGAACAGGTTGGAATAAAACGGCAGCAAGAGGCAAAAAAGATCGGTGAAATACAGGCTTGATAAAAGCGAATGATGAAGACAAGAAAATAAACCACAGTTTTTCTGAACATGCTTTTTATCTGCCGGTTTTGCGGAAGAAGAGTTCTGTTAATTCCCTGCAAGTTTCCTGATAGGTAAGAGGAGGAATATTTTTTTTGGCCATGACTACCGTGTCATGTTCTGCGGGAAACAAGTCTTTGTTGCGGCGGAAGAATTCCCGAATCAGTCTCTTGATACGATTGCGGAAAACGGCATTACCTGTTTTTTTGGTTACGGTAATCCCCAATCGTCTGACCTTTTTCGGGTTGCCGCAGGTTACAACGGTAAAGAATCGTGAACTCCTTCTGCCCCCCTGTTCGTAAATTCTACGATAACTGCTCTTGTTCGTTACTTTATCCGCTTTGCGGAAAGATTGTGCTTTCATTTGTGAAAACTCACAGACCGCGAGCGGTGACAACTTTTCGATTTTATACGGTTAAGCGTTTTCTGCCCTTGGCGCGGCGGCGGCTTAATACCTGCCTTCCTGTTTTGGACGCCATGCGGACCAGAAAACCATGAGTTCTCTTTCTTTTGGTATTCGATTTATTGGTTAAAACCTTTTTCATGATCAATCCCCTTCAAGTAATAGGAAATGCCGTAAATCATAGCCATTATTATTTGTCAAGGTGAATTTGGACAATTGAGCGGGGGATACCCGTATTTACAACGTGTCCAGCAGAGAATTTGATCCGCTCATCAGCATGTAAAGCAGGAAGAAGATTCCGATGACAATGCGGTAGTACCCAAAATGCTTAAATCCATAATTTTCAACAATTTTCAAGAAAATCTTCACCGCCAGCCAAGCAAAAACGAAGGCAAAGGCAAGTCCTGTGATCATAAGCAGGATTTCGTGTGAAGAAACGGCGGCTTCCGTCTTGATCAGGTCGTAGCCTGTCGCCGCACACATCGTGGGTACGGCCAGTAAAAATGAAAACTCCGTGGCCTGTTTCTTGTTTAAGCCGTTGAAGACGCCTCCGATAATGGTTGCGGCGGCCCGTGACACGCCGGGAATCATGGACACACATTGCGCAAGGCCGATGAAGAAGGAATGTTTAAAGGAAATATCGCCCAAATCCGCATATTCTGTTTTCCGGGTTACGACATGCTTATCGATGAGCACAAGAATGATGCCTCCGGCAATCAATGCGGTGGAAACCACCAGCGGATTGAAAAGATAGGTCTTGATCGTTTTATAGGCCAGGAACCCGACAATGGCGGTGGGAATGAAGGCGATTCCCAGCTTGATGTAGATGGTAATGCCCTGCAGAAAACGCTTGTAATACAGCATCACAATGGCCAGAATTGCGCCCAGCTGAATGGAGATTTCAAAGGTTTTGACAAAAGAATTTTCGGAAATCTTCATGATGGAGGAAGCCAGAATCATATGTCCGGTGGAGGAAATCGGCAGAAACTCCGTAATGCCTTCAATAATGGCCAGAATCATGGCTTGAAATAGGTTCATGTCAAAATTCTCTTCTTATGAAATGAGAAAATCCGTCCGGTAAATCGTGGTATGGGTACGGGTGGGCGTTCCTATAGCACACGTCATGATTTTTCCAAAGGAAAAACTCCTCACGCGCTTCACTTTGTCTGATGTTGAAGCATCGCCTTTTTATGAGACATGCTCATCAAGATATGATAGGATGCATTCCAAAATTCACATTGTGGGAAACATCGGGGAGGGCAAACCAGCGCCGCCGGAATCCGGGATTGTTCAATGCGAGCGTGTCGCCGAAGGAGGTTTTATGGTGAAAGTTGCGCAGAAAACCGAAAAAACACTCATGCCTGCAAAAAGAAAAGCAAAACTTCATACCCGTGACGAGACCATCCGATACCGGAGCATCCTGGAGAATATGAACGACGGTTGCTTTGAAGTTGATCTTGCCGGTAGCTTTACCTTTTTCAACGATGCCGTATGCCGCGCCATTGGGTATTCCCGAAAAGACCTGATGGGAATGAATTACCGTCGTTTTACCGATCCGGAAAACGCGACTCAGGTCTATCAAGCGTTCCATTCCGTCTATGTAACAGGCAATTCAATAAAATCATTCGGTTTTGAAATCACAGACAAGGAGGGGGAAAAAAGATACCTTGAAGGGTCGATATCGCTTTGCAAGGATTCTTCCGGTGTTCCTACGGGATTTCTGGGTATTGTCAATGACGTAACTGAAAAGAAAAGAGCCGAGGAAGAAGTAAGGGCGGAGGAAATGCGTTTTCACATCCTTGCCGAGCAGTCTTCGGACATTATTCTTCTGGTCAATCGTGACGGCGTGATCATCTATGAAAATCACGCCATGGAAAAAAATCTCGGTTTTAAGCTGGAGAGCCGGATTGGCCATAAAATATTTGATCATATCCATTCCGAAGATTTGTGTTTTATCGAGAAGGTTTTCAACTCTTTGTTTAAAGAGGGTTATGAGAGAATTCAAAGAGATGAAATTCGTATCCGAGACGTCAACGGAAACTGGCATGTTTTTGAAGCCGTGGCAAGTCCTCTGAAGCGGCGCAATGTTGTGGATGCCCTTGTGGTGAATCTGCGTGACATTACACAGCGCAAAAACGCAGAGCAAATGCTTGCGCAAAGCGAAGCAAAGTACCGTCTGCTGGCCGACCATATGAAGGATCATGTATGGCTCACGGATCTGAATTTTCGATTAAGCTATGTCAGTCCTTCCGTGGAAAAGTTGATGGGCTACAGTTTGAGCGAGCTGAAGAAAATGCCTGTTGATCAAATTGTTACGCCTGAAAGTTATCAGACGGTTTTGGATTTTATTGAGATGGAGATGCCCAGAGCGCTGGCGGCGCCTGCAAATTATTCTTTAAAGCGTTTTCTGGACGTGGAACTGACCTGCAAAAATGGTGAGAGAGTGTGGTTTGAATACACGTTCACTTTCATTCGCGATGACGAGGGAAAACCAACGGCCATTTTGGGTGAGGGCAGAAACATTACCGACCGGAAACAAGCCCAAGAGGCGCTGAAGAAAAGCGAGGATATTTACCGCGTTGTCGCAGAAAATATTCGTGATGTCATCTGGACGTTTGACTACAAAACAGGCTCTGCGTTTGTGAGCCCGTCGGTGAAATTTTTAAGGGGATACTCGTCGGAAGAGGTTCTTCATCAAACACTGGATCAGATTCTGACTCCGGAATCCTTTAACAGGCTGGTTGAAATATTAAACAGAGAATTGTTTCTGGAAATGAACGGTGAGTGCCACGGTCCGGAATGGTCGTATACCACCGAACTGGAGATGTTTTGCAAAGACGGTAAAACCGTGTGGACGGAAGCCATCATTAATTTCTTTTATGACGAACTGGGTGAACCAAAGGGCATTACCGGAATTACCCGCAATATTTCGGATCGAAAACAGGTGGATGAGGAACGTAAACGATTGCAGGAGCGTTTACAGCGCGCGGAAAAAATGGAGGCGCTGGGAACGCTGGCGGGTGGTGTGGCTCATGATCTGAATAATGTACTTGGAATTTTGGTGGGTTTTTCAGAGCTGCTATCTGAAAAACTTCCCCAGGATAGTCCGCTGAAAAGATATGCCGAAAATATTATGACTTCCAGTATGAGGGGAGCGGCTATCATTGAGGACTTGCTGACGCTGGCCCGGAGAGGCGTCAATATTGCCGAAGTGGTCAATCTCGGAAAAGTGGTTTCCGACTACTTTGTCTCTCCTGAATTTGAAAAACTGCAGTCCCTGCATCCGAATTTAACGATCCGGGCGGAGTTGGACAAAGATCTTCTGAATATCAAAGGTTCACCTGTTCATCTGGGCAAAACCGTCATGAACCTTGTCCTCAATGCCGCGGAGGCCATATCCGATTGCGGTGAAGTGACGCTTAGGGCGGAAAACCGTTACCTGGATCAACCCGTACGCGGATACGACGAGATTCAGGAGGGGGACTATGTGGTTCTGACAGTTTCCGACACGGGCAGCGGCATTTCCTGCAAAGATCTGCCAAAAATTTTTGAACCGTTTTATACGAAAAAGGTCATGGGAATCAGCGGCACGGGGCTGGGGCTGGCGGTGGTCTGGGGAACGGTCAAGGACCATCATGGCTATATCGATGTGCAAAGCGAGGAGGGTAAGGGAAGTATCTTCACTCTGTATTTTCCAGCTACCAGGGAAGATGTTGCTTCTCCCCGGGAATCCGCGTCTTTCAGTACTTTTCTGGGTGATGGAGAATCGATTCTGGTGGTGGATGATGTGCCGGCCCAAAGAGAGCTTGCCGTGAACATGCTGGAAAGACTGGGTTACCGCGTTGAGGCGGTATCTTGCGGAGAAGATGCCGTCGGGCATGTGAAAAATAAAAAAGTCGATCTGCTGGTTCTGGATATGATTATGGATCCGGGAATTGATGGATTGGAAACCTATCGCAGAATCAGCGCAATCCATCCCGGACAAAAAGCGGTCATTGTCAGCGGGTTTTCGGAAACAGATCGTGTCGGCCAGGCGCAGAAAATGGGGGCAGGCGCTTTTGTCCGAAAACCTTATATTCTGGAGAAAATGGGTCTTGCCGTGAGACGGGAACTGGATCGCAAGTGAAGGCAGGCTGATGGAAAGGGGTTTGGCTTCAGATGGATCATATTTTTTATATGTCGAGAATCTTTGAAAAAAATTTTGCGTTGGCGAAATAAATTATCTTGACAAACAATTTTTTTGCATGTACGTTCGCCCAAAATTTACAGTGTGAAAAGATATTGAGTAAAAAAAGCGGAAAAGCCTCTTTCTAAAAAGCAGTTTGGCGTTTTTCTTTTTTTTTATTCAAAAAGTATGGTGAACTGAAGGATATTGTATTTTTCCGGGACATCCGGAAGTATGTAATATTGTATCGGGCGAAAAAGCAGCAGGTCATTTTTTTTATTAACATAAACTGGAGGGAAAGTATGAAAAGAGGCAGTCGTTATTGTAAACCGGGAATTTATGTTCTCATGATGCTCATGGCCGTGGTGTTTACGGCTTCGTCGGCGCTCGCGCAGGATGTGTCTTGTAAAACAAAATATCCGATCATGATGGCCCACATGGCCGGAATTGGCGGAGGCACGGGAATTGTGGAACTGGTCATGCCGGTTCCTTTTAAAGGTCCATTCGGTGTTGGCGGTATCGGCGGCGCTCTGGAAGCCTGTGGAGCTCAAGTATATTATGCAAAGTTGCCCTCCCTTCAGACGAATGAAGTAAAAGCCACTGAATTTAAAAGACAGTTCTTGGAAGCCAAAGCGGCCAGCGGTGCCAGAAAACTGAACATCATCGGTCATCAGCAGGGTGGGTTGTATACCCGCACCGCGATTACCAATAAAGGCTTGTGGTCTTCTGTGGCCAGTTTAACCACAGTTAACACGCCCCATCATGGATCGGCGATGCTGACGCTGCTGTCGGCATTTGCAGCCGTGGGAGAACAGATTCCGGCTGTTGGAGAAACATTGAATAAAATCAAAGTTTTTCCCGGAGACCAGGCTTATGCGAAAGTTACCTATGACGAAATGTCCATTCCTCACATGATCGCGTTCAATTTAAAAACCCCGAACATTCCGTTTGTTTACTATCAGAGCTGGACCAGTGCCTACCGTGAGTATAACTTAAGGGAAACGATTTCCAATGTCTGGGATTTGTTGGGAAAAATGATTTCCAATGGCGAGTTTGCCACCGAACCGCTGGACATTGCAAAACAGTCTTATGAATTGATGCCGGACATTGCGACGATTACGAATCTGATTTTCGGCAAAAATGACGGTCTGGTTACGGAAGATTCAGCCAAGTGGGGAAAATATCTTGGTCTGGAATTAGGGCCCGCTTATGGAAGGGGCGTTAATCACATGGACGTGATTGGACTGGATTCGATTTTGAATGCTGAGCATGGCGGAGCCGTTTGGGATGCAAATGCCAAATGGGTCAGCACGGTGGTGGCTTTAAAGGCAAAAGGCTACTAATATCAACGCTAAATCGATCTGAAGGAAAAGGGGATGCCAGGGTATCCCCTTTTCCTTTTTTGCATGACCGCCAAGCGGGTCACCAATATGGAGAGTAAACAAAACGAGCAGGGAACATGAAAAAAACCGTATTGATCGTCGTGATGTGTATTGTGGCGGCGTTGATGATCTTCCGCTGCGAAACCTCCCGGAAGGACAAGAAAGAAGTCGGCAAAGAAAACAATTATCTGGAAACGCATTATATTTTTGACAAAAATTTCCGCATTTCCCATTCCAAAACCGACTTTACGAAAAGCAAATATGATTACAAAGGGATGATTTCGGCGGACACGCTCCGCTATTTCAGATTTCTGGGGCAGAAATTCACGATAAAGTCTCCCGAACGTCTTGAAGAACATTACCAACAGGTTGAGCAGTATCTTCAATCTCAATTCTCGGAGACGGATGCCCGAAAACTCATCAAAACGTACCGCCAATATCTGGATTGTCAGATCAGCCTGGCCAGGGACAGCAGATTCCAAATCCAGTCTCCTGACCTTCGGCAGATACTGAATTTGCTCTCCAAAATACAGAATTACCGCAGGGAGAAAATGGGAAAAGAAACCGCGGATGCGCTTTTTGGTGGCGAAATCAAGGAAAAGGAATATTTTGTCCGAAGGGAAATGATCGTGGCCAATGAAGCCCTTTACGGAAAAGACAAGGAAGGCAGGCTGGAACAATTAAGGAAAGATATGTGGGAAGGTTCCGTTCCTCCTGCGATTCCGGATGACAATGATTACAACCGATACCGGTTTAAGATGCAAATGTACGAGAGGGATTTCAAGGCCATGAATGCGGAAGAACGGGGAAAAAAGATTGCAGAATTCCGTGAAGAATTTTTTACACCCGAACAGATTGAAAAGCTCCGCGAGGTGGATAAGCAGATGGACGCCGAAGAAGAAAATCTCAAGCGTTATCGTGAAGCAGAACGGAAGCTTCTTCTGGAAAAAGGTTTGACGGAAACTGCGCGCAGTCAAAAAATCAGGGCCTTGCAGGATGAATTTTTCGGACAGGAGGCGGAAGCTTTCCGGCGCGAGGAGGATATCAGAAAACGTCTGGAAAAATGACGGAAGTTTTCGGAAACAGAAAACTTCCGGGATGACGAACCAATGGAGAGAGGTTTTATGTTGAAAAGCAAAATCATGGTGGTCATGGCGGTTGCTGTCGTTTTGACAGTGGGAGTGATCATTTTCAATCATTCTTCCAGAAACCATGAAGAGCAAAACAAGGAATCGGAGGATCATTATCGCGCCTCGTTGCATAAGAGCGAACAGAATAATCACTGGAAAACGGTGAGCAATGAGGATGTCCGCAATTATTTGTCGGATCGGAAGGACTTTAATGCTCAGAAAGTCAAATCGGAATTTTCAGGTGGCGTTGTCAATCGCGATACGCTGGTTTTTTTCCGTTTTCTCGATAATCTGTTAAAAAATGCCAAGGATATTCCGGATAGCCTGGAACAGGCCCGTCAGTATCTGCTTTCCGTTTTGCCGTCTGACCGGGCCGGACAGATGCTGGAATTATATAAGAAATATGTCAATTACCAGGTGGGCCTGCACCAGAAATTCCGGGGAGTGATGAAGACCGGGAGGCCGGACGAAGAGCTTGTTAATTTTGAAAAAATGAAAGCGGAAAGACGGGCCGTATTTGGCCGGGAAGATGCCGATGTAATTTTCGGTGCAAGTGAGAAAGCCGAAGAGTATGCAATCAGGCGAAAGATGATTCTATCCGACGATATGCTTTATGGACTGGAAAAGGAGCGCAGATTGCGAATGCTGCACGAGGCCATGTGGGGAGACGACGTCATGCCTTTTGATATAAACATGTCACCTTATAGCCGTTATCAGGAAAAACTGATCACCTACTCCAGGGATCTGGCCGGAGCGAGGACGGAAGCGGAGCGGACCGCCATGCAGGAAAAATTCCGCCGGGAGATCTTTACTTCCGATGAATTGCAGCGAATGGACGAAGCGAATCGCTCTTCAGTCGAGGAAATGAAGCGTAAGCAAGGATATTACGCCCGGGAGAAAGAAATTCGCAGTGATACGAGCATCAGCCGCGAAACCCAGAATATGAAAATCCGTGAGCTTCAGGATGCCTCGTTCGGGGTGGAGGCAGAGGCTTTCAGAAGAGAGGAATCCATACAGAGAAGTATGGAGGAACATCAGCAAAAAGCGGCATCGGAGGCAAAAGCTCTTCCTCAGAATACCACGCTCAAAGAAGCCATCGACTATGCGACTCAAAAAGTGCAGGATGCGCAAAAGGAGGCTAAAGCCCTGAAAGCGTCCGAGCAATGAATGCCAGCTCACCGAAAAGCGTTGCGCACGAAAACAAAAAACTTTTTTAAAACGAGCCGACATTTTTTAATGATTGAAAACGTCCATCATTTCCTGGTGAATCCATCCGTTACTGGCAACGAGACCCGGCGAATCGGATCGCCATGGATTTCCGGACATATCGGAAATGGTTCCCCCAGCTTCCTTTACCAGCAAACATCCTGCGGCTGTGTCCCAGGGTTTAAGCTTCAACTCCCAGAAACCGTCAAACCGGCCGGCTGCAAGATAGGCAAGGTCCAACGCGGCGGCACCGGCGCGCCGTATGGCCTGTGCTTTTTTGGCCATCATGCAGAAATAATTAAGATTATTTTCGGAGCTCACCCGAATGTCGTAGGGAAAACCGGTGGCCAGAAGACTGCGGGATAAATTTTTGACGGAAGATATGTGTAGAGGCTTGCCGTTGAGGGTTGCGCCGCCTCCCTGTGCGGCGGTAAACATATCGTTCCGCGTGGGGTCGTAAATAACGCCAAGTTCGGTAACTCCTTGATTTTCAAGCGCAATGGATACACAGAAAAAAGGAAAACCATGGGCAAAATTGGTTGTTCCGTCCAGTGGATCAATGATCCAGCGCAGAGCCGCCTGTGAGTTTTCCAAGGCGGATTCTTCAGACAAAATTCCGTGATCGGGATATTGGCGGTGAATTTCGTCAAGAATCAGTTCTTCCGACATTTTGTCCGCTTCCGTAACCAGATCGATGTCTCCCTTGTAATAAACCGGATTGTGCCGGGTGATCCTGTCGCTGAGCATCTCTCCCGCCCGGTGTGCCAGCTTCTGGGCAAACTCCATTATTTCCTTTGTCAAAATCGACTCCTTTCGCTATTGATTTTTGTAGGTTCTTAAATCACAAAGATAGTCAAAAAGTAAGATAAAATCTTAAAAGTTGCGCTAACCCATGAATAGTGCTAAACCATCCCCAATCCTACGGATGGGAAACAGATTTTATGGGAAATGAAGAAAACGCTGATTTCGGCGCCGGTGATTTAAAAACCGCAAGGATCAATTCCGGGCTGACGCTGAAAGAATGGTTCGAGCGTACGCGGATCAGCGTGGTGAATCTCGAAGCCATGGAAAACGGTCATTTCCATCTGCTGCCGGTTCCCATATACACAAGAAATTTCATCAAAACTTACGCTGAAGCGCTGGGTGTGGACAGTCGGCCCTTGTTGGACCGATACGAGAAATATTTGCAGACGCAGCAACAAAAGGAAGAACAGATTGTTGAAGAACCGCAGGAGGTATCCTTGCTGGGGCTGATGGTCCGTTACAAGGCCTATCTTTGGGCTTTATTGATCATTGCCGTTTTCTCCGGTGTGGTTCTTTTTGTCAGTCTGAACCATCCGTCCGGGCAGGAAAAACTTTCCGGCGATACGCTGTCCTCCGGGACGGCGGCAACCGATGTTTCTGTTCAAGTTGCGGCTGTGCCGGATATTCCTCTTTCCGATGTCGGCAATCCTCCGGAAATGGAACCGACTTCCAAAACCGGTTCTTCCGTTGCCGGTCAAAACTCACCGGAAATGAAAACAGCCGGCGGGCTGGCCGGTGCGGATGCAAAAGAGGCGCAGACGGCTTTTTCGGAGAGCAAAACGGATATCGAGACGTTGATTGACAATCAGGAGTCCAGAACCATGGTCATTTATGCCACTGAAGAAACCTGGATTCGCATTCAGGCGGACGACAAAGCGCCTATTCAGGTTTTGTTAAAGCCCGGCGAGAGAATCTCCCATCGGGCGGCGCGGTTTAACATGGACATCGGCAATGCGGGGGGGGTCAGAATTCAGTTTGACGGTAAAAATCTGGAAAATTTAGGCAGAACAGGACAGGTTATCCATTTGCGCCTGCCGTAAAATTATGATGAAAGAGGGAGAATTATGTTTGGTATCGGCGTACCGGAGTTATTGATTATTTTAGTGATTATCTTGATAATTTTTGGCGTGGGCAAGTTGCCGGAAATCGGCAGGGGCCTGGGTGAAGGAATTCGAAATTTCAAAAAATCCGTTTCGGATAATCAGGACGTCAACAACACACCGGCAAAGAAAGAGGGAGACAAATAGTTTTTTGTCTCCCTGACCCGCAGAAAATTGTCACCGTTCCTCAAAAAGGAACGTCATCCATCGGAGTATCGATATTGGATGGGGGGGCTTGGTTGTAGCTGGTGTCGCCTGTTTTTTCCTGTGTCTGGCCCTGTCCCTTGGAATCCAACATTTTCATATCATTGGCGATAATTTCTGTTGTGCTGCGCTTGACACCGTCTTTGTCTTCCCATGATCTTGTTTGAATTTTTCCTTCGATAAAGACCATTTTCCCTTTTGTCAGGTAATTGCCGCAGATCTCAGCGAGTTTTCTGTAGGTGACAATTCGATGCCATTCTGTTTTCTGAACTTTTTCCCCATTTTTATCTTTATAGCTTTCGTCCGTGGCCATGGTGAAGTTTGTCACCATGGTTCCGTCCGCGGTATACCGGACTTCCGGATCCTTTCCCAGTCTTCCCACCAATATCACTTTGTTGACCATGTTTTTCCCCCTACAAATGAAGTGGCGTCATCATACATAACAACGCTCTGCGAGGCAACCACATTTTTTGACTCGGAAGATGCTTGGTTTCCGAAAGTTAGCGCCGGTAATCATGCTTGACTAATGTCTAAAAAAAATATAGTCAAGCGAACCTTCAGAAAGTGGAGAAATTATGGAAGACAGTGATCTTTTGAAGATTCGCCGTGAGAAAATCGCAGCGCTGAAAGCAGAGGGAGTGGACTTGTATCCCAATGACGTGAAACCCCGGAACACAACCTCTCAGATTCTAGTCGACTATGGCAACGCAGGTTCCGAAGTTCTTGAACAATTAACAGAATCATTTTCTCTGGCTGGACGACTGATGGCCGTCCGCAGCTTTGGCAAAGCCGCGTTTGTCAAGATTCAGGACCGCAAAGGTCAGATGCAGTGCTACCTGGCCAAAAATATTTTGAGAGAAAAGGACTTTGCGATTTTTAAAAAAATGGATGTTGGAGATATTATTTATGTTTCTGGAAAATTATTCCGGACGAAGACCGCTGAATTAACTCTGGAGGCGGAGTCTCTGCGTCTTTTGGCCAAATCCATTCATCCCCTGCCCGAGAAATGGCACGGCCTGACGGATATTGAAACGCGCTATCGTCAGCGTCATCTGGATTTGATTGCCAATCCGGCGGTGAAAGACCTATTTGTCCGTCGTAGTCTGATTATTCGCTTAATGCGACAGTTTATGGACAAAAACGACTTTCTGGAAGTGGAAACTCCCATGATGCAGCCCAAAGCCGGCGGTGCGGTCGCCCGGCCTTTTAAAACCCATCACAACGCATTGAATCAGGATTTTTACCTGCGCATTGCCCCCGAACTATATCTCAAACGTCTGGTTACGGGCGGCCTGGAAAGAGTATATGAAATCAACCGCAATTTCCGCAATGAAGGCATTTCCACGTTTCATAACCCGGAATTTACGATGATGGAGTTTTATTTAAGTTATGCAACTTATGAAGATTTGATGTCTTTTACGGAAGAGTTGTTCTGTTTTATCGCTGAAAATGTTTTTGGCGGATTCAAATTTTCGTATTCGGGAACGGAAATTGATTTGACACCACCCTGGCGGCGGATTTCCGTCAAGGAGGCACTGCTGCAGATTGCCGGCATGTCTTCCGAGGAAATGGCTGATCCGGCAAAAGCCATCGATTTTGCACGTAAAAGCGGATGTGATGTCAAGGAATCCGATCCGCCGGGAAAAATTCTGATGGCCATCTTTGACGAACTGGTAGAAAAAAAGCTTGTTCAGCCGACATTTGTCACGCAATATCCAGTCGCCGTTTCTCCTCTTTCCCGCAGGTCCAATAAAGACCCGGAACTGGTGGATCGTTTTGAGCTTTATATTTCAGGACGGGAAATTGCCAATGCCTTTTCCGAATTGAATGATCCTGAAGATCAAAGGGATAGGTTTGTTCAGCAGCTCAAAGAGCGGGAGGCGGGTGATGACGAAGCTCACGAGATGGATGAAGATTATATCCGCACGCTGGAATACGGGATGCCGCCGACGGCTGGGGAAGGCATCGGCATTGACCGTCTGATCATGCTTTTCACAGATTCGGCGTCCATCCGCGATGTGATCTTGTTTCCGCTTTTAAGAGCCAGACAGGAATAACCGGCGGGGTATCGTTTCTGTAATATTTTGATATTATTTGTTGTTTGGAATCATAGCACTTGTCATGTCCTACGAATTCTTCATCAGTCGACGATATATGAGAGCGAAACGCAAACAGGTTTTTGTTTCGATCATTACTTTTATATCCATCTTTGGCATTTTTCTGGGTGTGGCTGCGCTGATTATCGTTTTAGCGGTGATGAACGGCTTTGAAGAAGACTTACGCACGAAAATTCTAGGCATTCGTTCTCATATCGAAGTGACGACGGAAATGGCCGGTCCGATGAAAAATTACCGGGCTGTTCGTGAGGAAATTGAAAAAATACAAGGGGTTGTCGCTTCGACGCCTTTTATTTACACACAGGCCATGATCCGGTCGTCTCATGGCGTTTCCGGTGTCGTTCTTCGCGGTTTGGATACGGAAAGTGCCCCCAGAGTGATCAATCTGGGAAAAATCCGGGAAGGCAAACTTGAGTATATTAATGAGATTCCGGAGCATGTATTGAAAAACCTGTCTGCCGAAGACAGGAATTTGGCCGGAATCGTCATTGGCAGGGAAATGGCCAGGAATATGGGGATTTTTCTATACGATACTCTCACCATCATTTCGCCTTCGGGCGGCATCGCCACGCCGATGGGTATGGTTCCCCGCATGAAAAAATTTCTTGTTGTCGGAATGTTCGAATCCGGTTTCTATGAATATGATTCGTCACTGGCGTTCTTATCTTTGAAAAGCTGCCAAGAGTTTATGGAGATGGGAGACGCGGTATCCGGACTGGACATTGTTGTTGACGACATTTACAAAGCGGATCGTATCGCACGGGCCATTCAAAGCAAGATGGGCTTTCCTTTTTTTGCGCAGAACTGGATGCAGATGAACAAAAACCTGTTTTCGGCGCTGAAACTGGAAAAGAGAGTGATGTTTATTATTCTCAGCCTGATCGTGCTGGTGGCCGCTTTCAATATCATCAGCGCCCTGATCATGGTAGTGATGGAGAAAAACAAGGACATTGCCATTCTGAAATCCATGGGAGCCACTTCGGCCGGCATCATGAAGATTTTTATTTATCAGGGATTGATCGTTGGTTTGGTGGGGACGTTTTTGGGTTGTATCGCTGGACTAGCTATTGCCTTAAATTTACAAAAGATTTCAATTTTTGTGGAAAAAGTTTTTCATTTTAAGATCTTGCCCGGCGATGTGTATTACTTGAGCGAGCTGCCTTCGAAGGTCAATTACAGCGATGTGGTTACGATCGTCATTGGTACATTGTTGATTTGTTTTTTATCCACGATTTATCCATCTTTGAGAGCTTCCCGTCTGGATCCGGCGGAAGCCCTTCGCTACGAATAATCGGGCAAAGCGGGTGGTGGAAATGATCGAATTAATCAATTTATCGAAAACCTTTGTGAAAGACGGCAACAAAATTGAAGTCTTGCAAAATTTGAATCTGGAGATTAAAAGGGGCCGGTCTCTGGCGGTGGTGGGCGTTTCCGGGGCAGGCAAAAGCACGCTGATTCACATTCTCGGCACGCTGGATCATCCGACGTCCGGTACGCTGACCATTTTCGGAAATTCCGTATTTGAGTGGGATAAAAAAAGAATTGCGGCTTTCCGAAACAAAACGATTGGATTTGTTTTTCAGTTCAATAATCTGCTGCCGGAGTTTTCCGCGCTGGAAAACACGATGATGCCGGCACTGATCAGCGGTTTGCCCAAGAAGCAGGCCCTGGAGAGGGCGGTTTCCTTCCTTCGGGAAGTGGGATTGGAACATCGCCTGAAACACAAGCCGGGTGAGCTTTCCGGCGGTGAGCAGCAACGAGTGGCCATTGCCCGAGCCCTGGTGATGGAGCCGGAAATTCTCCTGGCTGACGAACCGACGGGAAACCTTGACACGGAAACAGGAAAGAAGATAGAAGACATCCTGGTGAATCTGAATACCGAAAAAAAAATTACGATGGTGGTTGTGACGCACAACAAGCACCTGGCAGACAGAATGTCCGGAACCATTGGCCTTCGCGACGGGAAAATTTATGATTCTTAAGAAAAAAATCATCCAAGTCTTTTTGATTTTGCTGTTTTTGATTTTTGGTTATCTTCCAGACCTACAGGCCCAGGACGCCAGAAAAGTCTGTATTCTGCCTTTTGAGGTTTACTCAAGCTCGGAGGGCAGTGCTTTGCAGGAATCCATTTACAGTGCCTTGACCTGGGAATTCCGGAAAGAGAAAAAAATTGCCGTTCTTAAAGTGGATGATTTTTCCAAAAGCATGGTGGTTCTGAATAAGGATCAAGCTGTGGAAGCGGGCAAGGCTTTGGGGGCAGACTTTGTGGTGATGGGCAGCATTGCGCAATTTGGCGATACCTTGAACATTGATGCGCAAATTGTCGATATGGCTTCAGGCGTTTTATTACCGGTTGTCTCTGTGCAGGGAAAAAAAGCAACCGGTCAGGAAGCTCTGGTGGTTGAACTCAAAAAGGGAATTCTGGAAAAGACGGGACTGGCGGATAAAATTGTCCGTATAGACATTGCCGGCAACTATAAAATCGGAGCCGACGCCATTAAACAGAAACTTCACAGCAAGGTCGGAAATTCTTTGCAGGAAGATACGGTTTCAGAGGACATCAAAGCGATTTTCAAGATGGGACTGTTTCTAGATGTCCGGGCGGATGTCACTTCGGAGGCCAGAGGCAAGGTACTGACCTTCACGGTGGTGGAAAAGGGATTGATTTCGGAAATTCGCCTCAATGGCAATAAGAAGCTCGACCGCGACGACATTCTGGATGCCATGAGCACCAAAGTCCGGCAAAGCCTCAATCAGGAAAAAATCAAGGCCGACATTCAAAAAATCAAGGCTCTTTATGACGCCAAGGGGTATTACAACGCGGAAATTACCGATCGACTGGAAAAAGACGGCCAGAAAGACACCGTGCTTATTTTGGACATTAAAGAGAATGACCGGATTTATGTACGTTCCATCACGTTCGAGGGCAATGAGGCCTATTCTTCAAAAGAACTGGTCAATATGATGACCACCAAAGAGCGTACGCTTTTGGGATTCATCACGGACACGGGCATTTTGCAGCAACAGCAGCTCAAACAGGACATTCAGAAATTGACCGCTTTTTATTTTAATAATGGCTTCATCAATTCTCAGATCGGCGAACCGGCGATTACGCATGACGACAAGGGGATATACATCAGAATTGCCGTCCGGGAGGGCAAGCGGTTTAAAATGGGCAGCGTGGAGATTTCCGGCGATTTTCTGGAAAAGCCCAGGGCGGAGTTGTATGCGCTTCTGAAGACCAAAACCGGCAATCACTACGATCGGGAAGCGCTGATGAAGGACATGGAGGCCATTACGCTGGCTGCCAATGATGAAGGTTATGCGAACGCAGATGTCAATCCCAAAATTGCCACTCATGAAAAAGAGCAGTTGGTGGATGTGAATTTTCAACTGGCCAAAGGTGAGCTGGTTCACATTGCCCGGATCGGCATTTCCGGCAATACGGTCACCCGTGACAAGGTCATCCGTCGAGCGCTTTCCATTGCGGAAGGAGATTTATATTCGTCAAGCAAGCTGAAAAACAGTTACACCAGTTTGAATCAGATGCGCTATTTTGAAGAGGTGGATTTTCAGACGGAAAAGGCGCCGGATAACAAGCTGGACGTCAATATCCGGGTGAAGGAAAAGAACACGGGCATGTTCATGATTGGCGCGGGTTACAGCGCCGTTGACCAGGCGGTGATCATGGCGCAAATCACGCAGCAGAATTTTTTGGGTTATGGACAGATTTTAAGTTTAAAAGCGTCGCTCGGCTCCACCACCAATAATTATGAACTGTCTTTTACCGAGCCTTGGCTTTTTGATTATGCGCTGTGGTTCAAGGCGGATCTCTGGAAATACAAGAAGGAATATGATTCCTATACGCTTGATACCCGGGGCGCCGGTGCAACCTTCGGCTACCCGATTTGGAAAAGCATTGTCGGATACCTTGGTTATAAATTCAGCATCGACAATATCCAGGATATCAATCAGCAAACCGCATCCTCCTATATCAAAGCTCAAGCGGGAGAAAGAACGACGAGTTCCGTATCCCTGACCCTCAGCCATGATTCGTCAAACGATGCCATGTTTCCCAGTAAGGGATACAAGGCCAGTGTTTCCGTGCAGCATGCCGGCATGCCGTTTGGCGGCAATACCAAATTTACAAAATATACCGGCACGGTAGCCGGATATCACTCCCTTTTCTGGGACATGGTTTTCGGCTGGAGAGGCAGAGTCGGGTATTTGCAGAATAATGACGACGGTGATGATCGTCTTCCGATTTATGAACGGTTTGTACTGGGCGGCATCAATTCACTGCGAGGTTTACGCTATGTCGGTCCCACCAATCCGGGAACCAGCGATGTCGTGGGCGGTACCACGATGATCAGCCTTTCCTGGGAACTCATCTTTCCTCTCATTAAAGACGCGGGGATGAAGGGAGTTTTATTTTTTGACGCAGGCAACACCTGGAATGGCAACTACTATCTGGACGACTTGAGAAAGACCTGTGGAGCGGGGGTGCGCTGGTATTCTCCCATTGGTCCTCTGCGCCTGGAGTACGGCTATGTTCTGGACCGCAAGGGACTCAATGATGATGCCACCGGCCGTTTTGAGTTCACCATCGGTATGTTCATGTAACCATTTTTACATCATTCATTTGGGATGATTTTTGTTTAACCAAAGAGAGGAGAAAGTTATGACAAGAAAAAGTTTTTTTATGGCGGGGTTGGTTTTACTGGTTTTGGTTTGGAGCAGCGTGTCTTACGCCGCCGATAAGGTCGGCTTTATCAACATGCAGGAAATTATTCAAAATTCGAATGCCGGAAAGAAGGCGGCGGACGAGTTTAAGAGAATATTTGAAAAAAAGCAGGCGGACATCAAAGCACTGGAAAACGAAGTCAAAAAAATGAAGGATGAACTCGATAAGCAGAGTTCGGTCATGACGGCCAGCGCACGCAGCGACAAGGAAACCGCCTATCAGCGGAAAATGCGTGATTACCAGATTTTCGTGGACGACACGAACAAAGAGCTGCAAAAGCGGGATCAAGAATATTCGCAAACCTTGATTCCCCAGATTCTGAAAGTGGTGCGTAGCATTGCGGAAAAGGAAAAATATGCGCTGATTCTGGATATCAGTACGATGCCGCTGCCTTATCATGACAAGTCTGCTGAAATCAGTAAAAGGGTCATTGAAGAGTTCAATAAAACGCAAAAATAAATTTTGCTGAAAAAAGATGAAAAAAAGCATTGCAGATATTGCCGCCCTGCTGGGAGGTACGGTGGCGGGTGACGAAAAAGTGATCATCAGGGGCATTCGTCCCATTGACGAAGCGGGCGAGGGCGATCTGACGTTTGTGGCCAACCCGAAATACTTTCCTCTGTTGAAGACCACTCGGGCGTCGGCGATTCTGGCTTTGCCGGGAACCGTGGCGCCGGACAAAAACCTGATTCTTCTGCCGGATCCCTATGTGGCCTTTGGAAAGCTTCTGGGCCTGTTTTATCCGGTTGGACATGGGTTTACGGGGATCAGTCCAGATGCCTTTATCGAGGAAGGAGCGTCGGTGTCCGGACAGGCAACCGTTTTCCCCCGGGTTTTCATCGGCCGGGGGGCCAGTATCGCCAGAGGCGCCGTTCTATATCCAGGGGTCTTCATCGGGCAAAACGTTTCGATAGGCGAGGATACCATTCTTTACGCCAACGTCAGCGTCTATGCCCATTGCGTAATCGGCAAGCGGGTGATTCTTCATTCCGGCGTGGTGATCGGCGGTGACGGTTTTGGTTTCTCCTCTCCCGGTGCAGGCAATGAAAAGATTCCCCAGGTGGGTATCGTACAAATTGACGATGACGTGGAGCTGGGTGCCAATACCACTGTGGATCGGGCGACCATGGGCAAAACCTGGATACGCCAAAATGTGAAAATTGATAATCTCGTTCAGGTGGCGCATAATGTGGTCATTGGAGAAAACACGGTGATTGCCGCACAGACCGGTATATCCGGTTCCGCAAAAATCGGACGCGGCGTGCTGATTGGTGGACAGGTCGGCATTGTCGGTCATATTACCATCGGGGATTCTGCCATGATCGGTGCCTCATCGAATATTCACAAGGATGTACCTGCGGGACAGGTCGGAGGGGGAACACCGTTTCTGCCGCATAAAGAATGGCTGCGAGTTGAAATCTCCAAGACGAAACTTCCGGAAATTCGCGCAAAACTGTTGCGACTGATCAACCGGGTCGAAAAATTAGAAGAAAAATTAAGCCAGACAGGGAAAGACTAATATGAAAATTCATCCTACAGCTATCCTTGCACCGGACGTCCAGCTGGGTGACGGTGTCGAAATCGGACCCTACAGCATTATCGGCAGCGATGTTGTCATTGGCAAAAACACCGTGATTGGACCGCATGTTGTCATTGACGATTACACGCACATCGGCGAGGGTTGCCGCATCTTTCAGTTTTGTTCGATCGGCGCCCTGCCGCAGGATTTGAAATTCGGCGGCGAAAAAACACGTGTGGTGATCGGTAACTTCAATACGATCCGGGAATTTGTCACGATTCACCGTTCAACCCTGGCCGACATTGGTGTGACGATTCTGGGAGACCACAATCTGATTATGGCCTACTGCCATATTGCGCATAACTGCAAATTGGGCAATCATGTGATTATGTCCAATGTGGCTACGCTGGCCGGTCATGTTCATGTCGAAGACTATGCCATCATCAGCGGTTTGACGGGTGTTCATCAATTTTCCACGATTGGAGCTCATGCCTTTATCGGCGGTGCATCGGGTGTTGCCAAGGATATTCCCCCCTATACGTTGGCAAACGGCAATCATACAAAACTGTTCGGTTTGAATCTGATCGGGCTTCAACGTCGGGGCTTTTCGGAGGAGACGATCAAGGCGCTGAAAGACGCTTACCGGATTGTTTTTCGCTCGGATATGCTTTTGGGCGCGGCGCTGGAAAAAGTGCAAAATGAAGTCGAAGATTTGCCGGAAGTTCGTTATTTCATTAATTTTATTAAAGAATCAAAAAGAGGCATTTGCCGCTGAAAGGAAACCATGAGCCAGGAAAAAAAAATCCGGATCGGCGTGGTCGGCATCGGTCATCTTGGAAATTATCATCTGCAAAAATACGCCAGGATTGATTCCTGTAAAATTGTCGCCGTGGCGGACCCACAAAGTCAGCGAGCGCAAAAGGCGGCGGAGCTTTATGGGTGCGAGGCTTTTACTCATCATCAGGACATGCTGGGGCTTGTGGATGCGGTCAGCATTGCCGTGCCGACGGATGACCACTATGCCGTGGCAAAGGATTTTCTGGCTGCAGGCGTTGACACACTGGTTGAAAAACCTCTTTGCATCAGCCTGGAGCAGGCGGATGAGCTTTTGGCGTTACAACAGGAAAACCAGCGGATTTTGCAGGTTGGTTTTGTGGAAAGATTCAATCCGGCAATTCTTGCACTAGAAAAGGTCATTACCCGGCCGGTTTTTGTCGAAGTTCATCGGCTGCATCCTTTTTTTGAAAGGGGCATCGACGTGGACGTGGTTCTGGATTTAATGATCCATGATCTTGATTTAATTCTGAAATTCGTTAATGCGCCTCTTCTGCACGTAGAGGCGGTGGGGGTGCCCATCCTGTCGGATAAAATCGATATTTCCAACGTTCGGCTGTCCTTTGCCGGCGGTTGCATTGCCAACATCACCGCGAGCCGCATCAGCGCCAAGACCATGCAGAAAATTCGCTTTTTCGGACCGGAAGGCTATCATTCAGTGGACTGTCAAAAAAGGGAAATTCTGTCGCTCAGTAAAATAGCGACCAGTGACGGCAAGCAGCAAATCGTTCAAAATAACATGGAAGTGGGTAGTCACGATCCTTTGGAGGAAGAAATCCGGTCTTTTGTTCACTCGGTTTTGACCCGCGTTAAGCCGGTGGTTTCCGGCGAGGAAGGACGCCAAGCGCTGGCCCTGGCGGTGCAAATTCTTCAGAAAATGAAAACCCAGGAGGATTTTCAATGATCCTGAGGGTTGATGTGATACGCCATGTCTGTTGAGAAGAACCGAAGCATGCCCAACGGGTCTTCCCCAGTCGGACATTCGCCAAGAGTTCTGATCATTGCCGGGGAGGCATCTGGAGATCTGCATGGCGCCTTTCTGGTTCGAGAAATGCTTTCCATGAATTCCCGACTCCGTTTTTTCGGCATCGGCGGCAACAATATGAAGGCGGCCGGCGTCGAACTGCTGGCGCATGCCGCGGATATTGCCGTCGTCGGCATTAGTGAAGTGTTTTCCAAGGTATTCACGTTTTGGAAAATTATCAGCCGGCTCCGAAAATCCATGGATGCCTTGCATCCGGATCTGGTGATTTTAATTGATTTCCCTGATTTTAATCTGAATATTGTGGCCCGGGCCGCTAAAAAGAGAAACCTGAAAATCTTTTATTATATCAGTCCGCAAGTTTGGGCTTGGCGCGCCGGAAGAGTCGAACAGATCAAAAAGCTGGTGGATCAAATGGCCGTCATCTTGCCCTTCGAAGTAGATTTCTACAAAGCCCGCGGATTTATGGTTCATTATGTCGGCCATCCCCTGCGGGATACAGTGAAAACAGAATTTACGACCATTCAGGCAAGGCGTTATTTTGGATTGATCGAAGAGAAAACGACTATCGGACTTCTACCGGGCAGTCGGACATCGGAAATCACAAAACTGTTGCCGGAAATGATCAGCGCGGCGAAAATAATTTCCGGAAAAATCCCGGATGCCCAATACATTCTTCCCCTGGCAGACACGCTTGAGGAAACCTCCGTTATCGGAATTCTTACCGATTCCGGACTGAACGTTAAAATTGTTCCGGGACGCACCTATGATGTCCTGGCCTGCTGCGATCTGGCGATTGTTGCCTCCGGGACGGCGACCCTGGAAACCGGACTGATGGGCGTGCCCATGATTATTATCTACAAGGTATCCTTCTTTTCCGAACTTATCGGCAGATTGATTATCAGACCCCAGCATATCGGCATGGTCAACATCATTGCGGATAAAACCGTAGCCCCGGAGCTTATTCAGCGCGACGCCAGTGGCCCGCGCATTGCGTCCGAAGCGCTGAACATCCTGCAAAACGACGAAAGAAGACGGAATATGATCAAAGATCTCAATGAAATTCGTGCCAAACTGGGCAACCCTGGTGCGGCGAAACGGGCAGCTCAACTAGCCTGCCAAATGATTCGGGAATAGCGATGCTTGTGTTTAAAAGATTGTTGTTGATGGCAAAGCAGTATTACCTGCGTTTTATTTTCGCTGCGCTTTGCATGATGGTGGCCGGGGGCTTGCAGTCCGCTTTGCCTCTCATTTCCAAACCGGCCATTGACGAAATATTTGTGAGCAAGGACATTACTGCTCTCAAGTGGATTCCCTTTGCCGTCATCGCCATTTTTCTGTTCAAGGGGCTGGCGAACTACGGTCAGAATATTCTCATGAGTTCCATCGGTTTGCGCATCGTAACGGATCTGCGCAACAAGCTCTACGAGCAGATTCAAAGGCAGTCGCTGTCTTTTTTTGCCGAACATCCCACCGGGCTTTTGATGTCCAGGATCACCAATGATGTGTATGCCGTCCAAACCGCTTCATCGGAGGCGATTACCGCGCTGGTCAAAGACAGCTTTATGCTGCTGTCTCTGATCGGTGTTATCTTTTATACGGACTGGAAACTGGCGCTCATCGCCACGGTCATTTTTCCGCTCGCGGTTTATCCGATTTCGGTTTTCGGGAAAAAAATGCGCAAAGTGACCACTTCCCAGCAAATCACCATGGGGACGCTGAATTCTCTTTTACAGGAAACCATTTCGGGAACACGTATTGTTAAGGCCTTTGGCATGGAAAAATACGAAAACCGGAGATTTGCCGACGAAAACGAAAGACTCTTCCATCACAATATGAAAGCGGTTTCCGTCAATGCCATTTCCAGCCCTTTCATGGACTTTTTGGGAGGATTGGGGATCGCCGCTGTTATTTTTTACGGCGGCTACAATGTGGTGCAGGGCCATTCCACTCCAGGCACTTTCTTTTCTTTTATTGCAGCGATGCTGATGCTTTACGAACCAGTGAAACGGCTTACCAACGTGAATAACACCATCAATCAGGGCATTGCCGGTGCGGAGCGGATTTTCAGCATCATCGACCGCGTTCCGGACATCGAAGACAAACCGGATGCCCTTTTGCTTCCTCCGATTACCCGGAGTATCGATCTGGAAGATGTTACTTTCTGCTATGTTGATAAACCGGTGTTGAAAAATATTAATCTCTCAATTCGGGCAGGCGAAGTGATTGCCTTTGTAGGCATGAGCGGAGGTGGCAAAACATCGCTGGTCAATCTGATTCCCCGCTTTTACGATGTAACACAAGGCCGCGTTTTGATTGACGGTCATGATGTGCGTGATGTGACTTTGTCTTCACTGCGCCGCCAGATTGCCATCGTTACGCAGCAGACCATTCTTTTCAACGATACCGTAAAAAACAATATTGCCTATGGCGACATCCGGAGAACGGATGAAGAAATTTATAACGCCGCCCGAGCCGCCAATGCTCATGATTTTATTGTCAAACTGCCGAACGGCTACGAGTCCAATATCGGAGAATTGGGCACCAAACTCTCCGGCGGTGAGAAACAACGCATTTCCATTGCGCGAGCATTGCTCAAGAATGCTCCCATCCTGATTCTGGACGAAGCAACATCGTCGCTGGACACGGAAGCGGAAATCGAAGTACAAGGAGCATTAGATAATTTGATGAAGGGGCGGACTACCTTGGTTATCGCGCATCGGCTTTCCACCATCCGCAATGCCAATCGGATTATTGCTTTGGTCAATGGAGAAATCGTGGAAGAAGGGAATCATGAAACACTGATGGCCCGGAAAGGCGAGTACTTCCGCCTGTATAATTTGCAGTTCAATGATGAAGGATACGGCCATGACCGATTGGCAAAGGATATGGAATGATGATGAATATCGCCGCCTTAGCCCGGTCAGAGCGATTCTTTTCCTTTTTGCTCAAATCTATCGGCTAGTTGCTGGTTTCCGAAATCGGCTCTATGATCGTCGTCTTCTGAAGACGGTTCGCTTATCCTGTCCGGTTATCAGTATTGGAAACATTTCGGTTGGCGGAACGGGAAAAACGCCCTGTGTCGTCCTGGTGGCCAAATTGCTGAAGAGTCATGGCTATTCGCCCGCGATTCTCAGCCGGGGCTATGGCGGCAAAAGCAGCGCGTCCGTCAATGTGGTTTCCGATGAAAATGGCGTTCTCCTGGATGTAGAAACAGCGGGTGACGAGCCGGTGCTATTAGCCCGATCCCTGCCCGGTATTCCGGTGTTGACCGGTGCAAGGCGTGTATTGACGGGACAGGCGGCCATTAACCGCTTTGGTGCCAATGTCCTGATTTGCGATGATGCCTTCCAGCACCGGCAAATCGTCCGGGATTTGGATATTGTCTTGCTGGACGGAGAAAAACCGCTGGGGAACGGGCATCTTTTGCCTCGAGGTGAATTGCGTGAACCGCCGGAAGGGCTTGGTCGTGCCAGTTGTATCCTTTTGACACGGGCTGAAGCTGCAGGGCCTTTGGACCCCGATATTGCCAGAATGGCCGGTAGGATGGGTATCCCCGTTTTTCGCTCCGTTCATTCTTTTGAGGACATGAAAAGCGGAGATGAACGAACCCTCATGTCTCCGGAAAACCTTCGTGGCAGGAAAATATGCGCTTTTTGCGGCATTGCCAGGCCCGCATCGTTCGAAAAATTATTACTGGAAGCAGGAACGGAGATTTGTGCATTTCTGCCGTTTCCAGATCACTATGCCTACAACCGTTTTGATCTGGAAGCAATAAAAGGTCGGTTTCAGAAGGAAAATGCTGATTACTGGGTGACCACGGAAAAAGACGCCATGCGACTTGCCGGACATGCCGAATTTTTAAAAAGAATCTGGATCATGCGCATGAAAATGAAAATGCAACCGTCCAGTGATCTTCTGGAACATTTTATTTTAGAGCGGTTGCCTGCGCCTGTCCGCAATGGATAATGCCATGTCTGTAGAAACAGAAAGACCGATAAGCGCGAAGATCCGAATCGCCATGATTCTGTGTTACATTTTTTCGTTGCCTCTGCGGCGAATTGTTTTGAAGGGCGTGGCGGGTTTGGCCAGCCAAGTCCTGTTCAAGCATAAACTGATTGCCATGCACAATCTCAGCCGTTCCTTTCCGGATAAGTCCACGAAAGAACTGCAGCAAATCCTGAAGAAATCCTGTGCGGGTTTTGCAACTCTTTTTGCGGAGTTTCCGGAAATTCTGAACATCAACAAGGATAATCTTCATCATTGGGTTTCTGTGAACGGTATGGAACATTATGAAAAGGCTTGCCGGGAAGGCAAGGGCGTGCTTTTAATAACCGGTCATTTTGGAAACTGGGAAATCGGCAGCGCTGCGCTGGCTGTTTTGTTCCGGCCTCCAATTTTTATGGCACGCGTTTTGGACAACCCTTTTCTGGAGGAGGGCACGGCCTTTGTCCGTTCGAGGTTGGGCATCGGCCTTCTTCACAAGGAAAATGCCATGCGCCCGATGCTGAAACTACTGAAAAAAGGGGAAGCCATCGAACTCCTGATTGACCAGAATGTTGATGTCGGTGAGGGAGTATTTGTTGATTTTTTAGGAAGACCGGCTTGCACTACTGCGGGCGTGGCGCTGGTGGCGATGCGCACCGGGGCGGCGGTTTTGCCCATATTTACAACCCGTATGCCAAGTGGCAAATATGTAACGGAAATTGGTCCGAAGATGGAAACCGTCATGACTGGTCATCGGGAACAGGATATTCTCACCAATACCCAAAACTATGCCGGTGTGATGGAAGCGCACATCCGGAAATATCCGGAACAGTGGTTCTGGCTCCATCAACGCTGGAAAACCAAGCTTTGCCAGGTCAGAAAGAGAGGAAATTCTTGAAGCCGGACAAAGAAAAAAAACTGCCACAAACTGGTCTTTCCAGAATATTGATTCGGGGCACCAATTGGATTGGCGATGCGATTATGACTCTGCCGGCCGTTGCCTCTGTGCGTGCCGCTTATCCGGATGCGCATCTGGCCATTCTGGCCAAACCGCCGGTTACGGACATTTACAGACTTTTTTCCTGTGCGGATGAGATCATTCCATATCAAAAGGAGAATGACAATGCTTGGGGCGTTTTTCGACTGGCCCGGCAGTTACAATCCAGAAATTTTGATGCGGCCATTCTTCTGCAAAATGCCATTGAAGCTGCAATTATCGCCTGGACGGCGGGTATCCGTATTCGGGCGGGCTACAATTCCGACGGCCGGAGCTTTTTACTGACACACCCCATTCGGCGACGGAGGGAAATTTTCCAGCTGCACCAGATCGACTACTATCTGGAAATGGTGAAAGCGCTGGGAGGGGCGGATATTGATCGCGCTTTGCATCTGGAAACGCAGATCTCTTTGGCAAAGGCCAAAAGTGTATTGCGGCAGTATCTTCCGGATGACAACGGATTTCTAATCGGTATGGCGCCCGGCGCGACGTATGGTCCTGCAAAAAGATGGCTTCCGGAAAGATTTGCAGAAGCGGGAGATCAACTCCAAAGAGAATTCAATGGAAAGACGGTCCTTTTCGGAGCCTTGTCGGACTGGGAAACGGCCGAGCAGGTGCGGAAAAAGTCGCTAACCGGTATGATCAATCTTGCGGGGGTCACATCGCTTGAAGAAACGGTTTACCTGATCTCGCAATGCCGGCTGTTTGTAAGCAATGATTCGGGACTCATGCATGTCGCGGGCGGCTTGAACATTCCCACGGTTGCCGTTTTCGGGTCCACCAATCCGGTGACGACATCTCCCCCGGGAGAAAAGACGGCCCTGGTGCGCAAAGCGGTGCCATGCAGTCCTTGCCTGAAGAAAACCTGTCCGACCGATTTTCGCTGTATGATGCTGATTACCGTTGAGGACGTTGTCGGCGCGGCCAAAAGGTTATTAGCGAAAACATCGTAAAAAATGATGGATACGGCAGGATGTCCCGCGGTATAAGGGAGACCGGTCGGTCTGTATGATGAAAGAAACAGCATTTTTAAAAGAACGCATCTTGGAAGAGTCGCTTAAACTCAGACTTCCTGATCTCGGAGGAAATCAGCGCCCCACTCAATTGTTGCCCTTAAGCAAGCAGTTGTCGGACACGGTGAAAAAGATTGCCTACCGCGCTGAAACGGCCATGGTAAACATTTTGCCCCGTCATTTGAAAAATGTGGAGGAGGCCCGGGCTCTGGTCAGGGAATTGTTTGTCTCATCTGCTGATATTGAACCGGATTGTTCGGCCAATACCCTGACCATCCGCATCCACAGAATGGCATCGCCTGCTCACGATAAGGCTATCGCTGCTCTACTTGATGATTTGACAAAACTGGAATTCTGTCACCCGGAAACCGGCGCTAAAATGATTTTTTGCCTGGTGTGATTCGCCCCGAAAACGAAAAATGTGCCAGGCTTATTTCCGCCGAGATCAGGAAGTCTGAAATTCAAGTATATTGCAATAATGTAAATAAGCTAACAACAATCCTAAAAAACTTGATTTTTGCCGCTTTCCATAGTAGGAAAAATACGCGGGTTGGAAAAAGCCTGCCGTGCGAATTTCGCGCACCGAAATAGCAAACGGGTTCATATGTCCGAAAGGACGGATGAAGGTTTCCTGATGGTCGGGCCGCCATCTGATTTCTGAAATCAGGTGGCGGTTTTTTTTATGGGAACTGTAATGATTATTCATTCAGAGGATTGAAACATGAAAACCAAACCAGTTCATACGGTAAAAAAAATCAGGGCGGGTCTTTTCGGCTTTGGAAAAACAGGCAGGATGGTTGCAGACGAGCTTTATAAAGACGGCATGTTTGATCTGGAATGGGTAATCCGGCGAACGCATAAGGATAATCACAAGTATGCAACGCGTCTTTTGGGCTATGAAACCGACAGCACTCCTATTTATGCTGTTGACGAAATAACACCTTGTTTTTATACGCAAAATCCAGTAGATGTTCTTGTCGATTTTTCAAGCCCCAAGGCGTATAAGCAATATGCATCTGCCGCGGAAAGCGGCATCAGAATTATTTCCGCCATTTCGAAATACAAAGAGGAAGACATCGAGACATTGACTGAAATGGCTAAAAAAACCGCCGTACTTTATTCACCCAATATCACCCTGGGTATCAATTTTCTTTTGGTGGCCTCACAGGTCCTTCAAGGTATAGCCCCTCATGCGGACATTGAAATCGTAGAAGAGCATTTCCGGGACAAGAAGGAAAAATCAGGAACCGCTTTGAAAATTGCTCACATTCTGGGACTGGAAAGAGAAAAACATGTCAACTCTGTACGTGTGGGCGGCATTGTCGGAAAGCATGAAATTATTTTCGGATTTCCATACCAAACCATTCGACTGGTTCATGAAAGCATCAGTAAGCAGGCGTTCGGGCAAGGGGCGATTTTTGCCGCCAAATGGCTGATTGACGCTTCGGCAGGCCTTTACTCGATGGAAAACATTATTGCGGATATGTTCAGAAAAAACATTCCTGTTTATTAATTGCAATGAATTCAAAAGCATTGCGCTGATGTATTGCAAGGCCATCCGAAACCCCTCCCAGTGAGGTGACTTGAAAAAGAGAAGATGTTGATAACGGTTTTTGCAGACAAAACCCTTTTGGTGTTTCGGCTGTTTCAACATTGTCTTTTTTGTTTTGTATTCAAAAAGGGAAAAATCATCCATGCTTCGGACGATCAAGTATCTTGAAAAAGCAGGAAAAGGGTTCAACATTGTTGCCTGTATTGCGGTCATTGCCATGATGCTTTTGTCCACGGCTGATGTTGTTTTACGTATGCTGGGCAAACCCATCCCCGGCGCTTACGAGTTGGTCGGCTTTCTGGCGACAATTGTTGTTTCATTTTCCTTGGGATTTACCACTTTGGAAAAAGGCCACATTGCCGTAGAAATTTTCTTCAGAAAAATGCCGCAGCGCGTCCAGATGGTCATGGAGTCCGTTAGCGATCTTGCCGGTTTTCTTCTTTTTGGTATGATGACTCGTCAGGCCTTCAATTACGCATGGGAAATGCGGGAAAGCGGCGAGGTATCCGCAACGCTCCAGATGCCCGTTTATCCTTTCATCGGCGGGATGGCCCTAGGCTTTGGCCTTTTGAGTATTATCGTCCTTGCCGATAGCGTTAAATCCCTGAAAAGAGTTCTTTCCGCATGAATCATTACCCAGCTCGTCGCATGGCCACAACAGCAGGCAAGTGGAGCGGAAGCTTCGCACTTCATCATAATCCTCGCCAATTGCCTCTCGCCTCCAGCCACCATTCACCAACCACTACTCAGCCATTCGTTTAGAGAAATTTTATCAAAACCTTTCGCGTCCGGGGACCGTCGAATTCGCAAAAGAAAACGGATTGCCAGGTTCCCAGAACCAGCCGACCGTTTTCAATGATGACCATCTCGGAGGCGCCCACCAGGGAGGATTTGACATGCGCGGCGGAATTGCCCTCCGCATGATGGTAATTTGCGAAAAGCGGAACCATGCGGTCCAGGGCCACCAGCATATCTCGGGGAACATCCGGGTCGGCGTTTTCGTTGATGGTCACCGCCGCCGTAGTATGGGGCGTGTAAACCAGCACAGCCCCCGATATGATTCTTTCCTCCTGGATTGCTTTCTGAATATCCACTGTAATGTCAATCATTTCAAAGCGGGAACAAGTTTTTACGAGTATTTCGGTCATGGCTCATCCTGTGCTTTTGATGTTCTTGCCTTCACTGCCGCATGTATATCGTTGATGATCTCCCTGGACATTGCCTGAAGGGCGCGGCTGGCCGCCTCGCAATAACCTTTGGGCGACTTTTCCTGCAAAGCGACTTCCCGAACATATTTCTTTTGATACATCATTTTCTTGACCATTTCTTTTTCAGCTCTGTCCTGCAGTGAAAGCGTCATGCTGATGAGCGCTGTTTGAGAGCTTTTGTCCATCCGCAGATAAAATTCTTCGATGCCGCCCGTTATGGAAAAACGGCCCTCCTCTGGTTCGTAGCGCGAAAAAACCGTGGAAAAAAGACCGCTTCCGCGCAGATCATGCAGAAGACAGTCGGCAATCATATCCGCGGGGTTAACCGCCCAGCGCGAATAGTTGAAGGAATCCATGCTGTAATCGTCCGGGCGAAAAATCATGCCGGTGGTGTTGTAGGCGGCGGCGATGGAAAACCGGTTTAATTTCAAGGAGGTTTGAATTATTTCAGATTCTTCCCGGGATGGCGCCGGATAAGAGAGAAGAAATTTTACCGTGTCCAATTGCGGCTTGCCGCTGGAAACGCATCCGGAAAGCCCAAAAGCCAAAATCAGCAAGATGCAACCGGCGTGCAATGCCCCATGGGTTATTTTCTTCAATAAATTGCTCATGACTTCATCCTTTCTATTCCATGGGTTTCCGCGGCGGCGGCGGTTTGGAGAAAATCAGCTCCGAAGGATCTCTGGAAAGATTCTCGGAAAGCTTTTGCAGATTTTCCGATGTAACCCGTAAATTTTCCGATGTGTCCTGAAGATCACCCGTAATGACTTTTGTTTTTTTGGCAACATCATCAATCAGTGTATCCGTCCGCTGTGCTTTTTCCCGCAAATTCAGCGCATGAAGTTCGCTTTTCATCTCTCCGACCATCTTGCGGGCGTCCGATAAAATGCCCAGGGTTTCCGAAATCGCCTGCTCCACCTTGCCCCGGGCCACCGTTTCGTTGATTCTGGCCATGAGTTCATCCAGGTTTGCGGTTGAGGATTCCAGATTGATCATGATGTTGAGCAGCCTCTTGTTTTCCGCCAGTTTTTCAATAGCGGAGGTCGTGTTTTTTAGATTATTCGATATCCCTTTAAAATCAATATCTTTGATATTATCCATGATAGTTCCGGTATCGGCCAGAAAGCGGCTGATTTCCGATTTCCGCGACGGAATGACCGGATAATCCGGTTTGAATAAAAGTTGCGGCGAATCTTTGAGTTCGCCGGGTCGAATCCTGTCCAGTTCGATAAAAACGATGCCGGTAATGCCGGCGGTTTTCAATGAGGCGATTGTGTGCTTCTGCAAATCACCCTCCAGATCCACCTTCATGATGACTTCAATCAGACGGAAATCCGGAGCGACATTGATGCTTTGAACCTTGCCGATTTCCACGCCTCGGTATTTGATGGCCGAATCCACCTGCAATCCCTGGACGGATTCGTCAAAATAGACTGCATAAACGGTTCCTTTCATGAAAATCCGGGAAGCGCCCACCCAGATGAGAATCCCCGCGCAAATCAGCGAACCGAAAATCACAAACAGACCAATCAAGAATTTCGAGCTTTTAGCTGTCATAACACCTCTTTACATCCTGTTGTTTCCGGCAGCTGGCGCAAAAAGAAGCTTCTGACCCGCTGATCCGTCGCATGTTCTTTTAATTCCAGGGGTTTTCCTTCGGCAATCATCCCTTTGGCTTCCTTATCCAACATTAACACTCTGTGAGCGATTTTGTAAATAGATTGCAGCTCATGACTGACAATCACCATGGTTGTTCCCAGCGCTTCATTGGTTTTGATAATTAAATCATCAAGTTCGGCGGCGGTGATCGGATCAAGACCGGCGGATAATTCATCCAGGAAAAGCACGGACGGATCAAGCGCCATTGCGCGGGCAATGCCCGCTCTCTTTTTCATGCCGCCGGAAAGCTCGGAAGGGTGATGATTTTCATAACCGGCCAGATTGACCATGCCCAGTTTGATTTTGACGATGTCGCCTATGGTTGCCGAATCAAGATTTGTGTATTCCTGCAAGGGCAGAGCAATATTTTCCTGAAGCGTCATCGAGCTGAACAGGGCGCCAGACTGGAAAAGAACACCAATATTCCGCCGGTAATGGTTCAATTCATCTTCTCCGGCTTGGATGATATCGCTTCCCTGATAGTAAATCTGTCCCTCGTAAGGTTTATGAAGACCGATCATCATTTTCAGTAATGTCGATTTGCCACAACCGCTGCCTCCCACAATCACCAGAATCTCTCCTCGATAAACGGAAAAGCTGACATTTTCAAAAACAAGATTATTGCCGAACCGGACGGTCAAATTCCGGATTTCAATGACGGGTTTGTCTTCCGATGGCGACACAGGTCATCTCCTTGATCAGCTTCGTATATAATAGAGCATCACGGCAAAAATAGAGTCGGCCACGACAATCAGAAAAATGGATGTCACCACGGCGGATGTGGTGAATTTGCCAACATCCTGCGCGCCTGAGCGCACCTGAAATCCCCGCTGACAGCCGATGGAGGAAATCAAACAGGCAAAAACAGCGGCTTTGATCAGACTGGTAATGACATCGAATACTTGGATGGTTTTGAGCGACTGGAGAATGTAGGTTTTTGCCGTGAGGTCCAGGCTGGTGACGCCAATGAGCATGCCGCCCAAAATACCGAAAAAATCCGCATAAACCGTGAGAATGGGCACGACAATCACCGTGGCCAGAACCTTGGGCACAGCCAGAAAGCGCACAGGATCAAAACCCATGGTTTGCAGGGCATCTACCTCTTCATTGACCGCCATGGTTCCGATTTCCGCGGCAAAAGCTGATCCGGAACGGCCCGCCACCAGAATGGCCGTCATAATCGGGCCCAACTCCTTGACCATGCCGAAACTGACCAGAGCGGGCACGTAGATGTTCGCTCCAAGTTGTTTGAGCTGTAAAAAAGACATGAAAGCGATGATTAACCCCATCAAAAAACCGATCAGGGCGACGATGGGCAGGCCGTCCACACCCGCCCGCTGAATATAAAAAAGAACATCTCTGCCCCGAAGGCTTCGGGGATGCCGGAAAGTATAAAGTAAGGCCACAAGCAGCTCGCCGGTAAACGTGACAAAATCGATAAAGTCGCGGGCAAGATACAGGGATTTTTGTCCAACTTCATGGATCAAGCCTTTTGAACCTTGCTTTGGCTTGAGGGGCAAACGGTCGAGGATGTCTGTCCGGATGACACTGAAAATGCCTTTTGCCTCATCATTTAAATTGACCAGATGAAGGACCAAGCCCTGATTGTCTGCTTCCTGCTCGATTTGAAAAAACGCCAGAGCGGCAGCGCTGTCCAGGTAACAGACCCCGGAAAAGTCAATGCTGACGGATTGCAGTTTTTGTCCGCCCATCTCCTTACGAAGATCTTTCCTGAACAACGTCAGATTTTTCAGGCCGAATTCTCCTGCCAGAACAAGCAAAAGATGATCACCTTCACGCTTGGAGGAAATTTGGTAATCGGTTCGGCAATCTTTTTTGGATGCGGTCATTTTTCACTTATCCATTGATCCTGGCAAAAAAATCAGGTTGACGCCGCAATCAGCGCCGATTTGCCATGAGCGTCTTTATTGCAGTGAACAATCGAAGCGGACCGGTAAAGCGATAATGCCCGCGCCAGACCGAAAGCCGACGCGGTGGGTGAAATGCCGCAAAACGGCAGATAATCGTCAACTTCCCACCCATCGGATGCCCAGGCCGCCCGGTCCGTATCGCTTAAGCGAAACCCCGGCAAAAAAATACGGCGGATCTTCTCTTCATTTTCCGGTAGATTTCCCGTCAACACCATTTCTTCCAGCTTTTGCTGTCCCAGAGCGACCTGCGTCTCACCCGCGAAACCGATTTCCAGATTCACGGACAGAAGTCGTCCCACTGAACGGTTTTCAGAACGGCCAAGCAATAGCCAGGAACTGCCCTCGCCCATCGGTGCGACACAAACATCACCGGGATGAAAATTCATACGTTCCCGATATTCTTCCACGGTTGGCGTAAAAACATCGCAACCGCCTACAAGCGCAAGCTCAATCTCACCCGCTTCCAGATAGGTTTGCGCCAGCCACAATGCCGATTCAAAGGAAAACTCTTCCTGCGACACGGTGAGAACAAGACCTTTGACATCGCAGCGTTTTGCCAGATAAAAAGCCGCGGCGTTGCTGACGGAATTGGCAAACTGGTTCGGGCTGGGATAACCTCCGTCATGTTTGAACACCTGTGTGATGAAAGGTAGAATCTCATCGATATTGCCAAGCCCCGTGGCCAGAAAGATCCCGGTCTTTTTATCCTGTAAAATCTTTTCGGGCGCGCTTCTCAGGCAGGCAAGCGCGCCGCAACACACCAGCTTGATGAAGCGTCCGGCGCGACGCAGGGGTTGTCCCAGAATTTCCTGCACCAGGCCCTCCGGAGGGTGCGGCAGATTCTTTTCCTCCCATGGCAGGTCCCGGTTGGGAACCAGCGCCGGTCCCAGATAACCGGTTGCCAGCACTGAAAGCGTGGAGAAGGAATGTTCAACATGGATGTTTTTTTTATTCATGGCGTCCTGTTTTCGTAATGATATAGCTGGTGCAGGTTCCGCCGAAGCCGAAAAACGCAAAGAGATAAGCGCCATCCGGCGCCTGCCGGTTTTCTAACGAAGGCGCAAAACCAATTTCCGGATCAACTTCCGCAAAGCCAAAACTGCGAGGCAGTTTTCCTTCTTCCAGGCAGGAAAGCCAAAGCGCCGTCTCGACCGCGCCTGCCGCGCCCAGACAATGACCGATGGCTCCTTTCAAAGAGATGACCGGCGGCATTTTTTCCCCAAACACTCTGACCAGTCCTCTTCCCTCGGAAAGGTCATTGTCCCTTGTGCCCGTGCCGTGCGCCTTGACGGCGACAATCCGCCCTGCGGCAAGTCCGGCTTTGTCCAGGGTTTGCGACAGGATCTTTTCCACCAGCTCGCCGTTGGTTCCTGCAGAGGTGAGGCTGCTGTTATCATTATACAAACAGCCACCCACCAGTGAAAAAGAATGGTTTCCGGAGGCGGGAACGGCTTCCTGTTCCAAAATGACGCAGGAAGAGGCTTCACCGATTTGCATTCCTGAACGAGTGTTGCAAAAGGGCCGACAGGCCTCCGCGTCATAAAGCAGCAGGCTGGCAAATCCCTGCAGCGTCAGGTTAAGCAGCGGCTCAAAACCGACCACGATGGCCCGCTTGATTTTTCCTTGCGCCAAAAGCTGCGCAGCGGCTACCATTGCATGAGAACTGGAAACACAAGCCATGCTGAAGGTAAGCTTCTGGCCGCGGATGCCGTATTTTTGTGCAATCCTGTCCGCCACTTCGCCGGGGCCGCGGTTCCGGCAGGCGATAGCTGGAGATTCCCCGCCGGGATGGCTGCGTACAAATTCGGTGAATTCAAATTCGTTGCGGATGAAGATTCCGCCGGTCGTACCGACCAGCAGAGCGGACTCGGCAATTTCAGATTCGGATAGGCCGCCGCGCACGAACGCCTCCGTTATCGAAGCATCCAGCATTCTGAATGACTTTTCCAGGGGATTGTCGTCGCCCGAAACTTCATAAGCCTTAAAGTCCCGATTGGTCAGATGCGACGAGACACATACCGATCCCTGGCGAACGCGCCCCGCAAGCAGGTTTTGCGCGGATTCGTCGGTGCTCCAGCCCAGCGCAGTCACGGCGCCCCAACCCCGGATATTCATGCCCTTCCCAATCACTTTTTCACCTTTGGTGCTTCAACAACAAAATCCGCCAGTGAATCAAAAGACTGCATCGCCTTGGCGGCGGTGGAAGCATTTTTCAGTTCGACGCCGAATGTATAGCGCAGCTCCATCGCGATTTCCATCGCGTCCAGCGAATCCAGTTTGAGCGGTCCCGGCCCGCCGATAAACGGCACCTCGGTGGGAACATCTTCCGCTTTCACATCCGTAATTTCACATGCCCGAATGACCAGTTCCTTGAGCTTGAAAATCAGCTCATCCCTGGATTTTACATTTAATTCAGCGTATGCCTTTTCTAAATCCATCTTACTCTCCTTCCCGCAAGATAAAAGCAGACTACCGCAAAGCCTGTCAACACAATTAATTTCGGCAAAATTTGTTCAAAGGCCGCATTCCGTAGAAAAACATCCAAATACGCCTGATGCGCCCAGTACATCGGCGAAACCATGGCCAGCTTTTTCATCACAGCCGGCATGACAAAATGCGGCACCATTATACCGCCCAGCACGCCCATCAAGATGGCGCCGGTGGCGGCCATTGTTGAAGACTGTTCGGGCGTTCGCGCCAGCGATGCAACCAAAACGCCGTAGCCGGTTGTGGCGGCGGCAACAACCAGCGTCACCGGAAACAGATGCCAGGGATGTTGGCCCAGTTGAAAAGACAGGCCCACCATGGAAGGCGCCATGAAAACACCAATCAGCAGCATTAAAAAAAACTGGACAAGATTGATCATGTAATAGGGAGTGATTTTTCCCAGAGCCACCAGATTGGCGTTTACCGGATAGGTAAAAAGGCGCTGGAGCGTACCGTCGTTTTTTTCCTTGATGAACCCGATAGACATGGGAATCGCTATGAAAAACATCGCAAAAATCGCATAAGCCGGAACCGTTTGCTGAAGCGGGCTGGGAATATCCCGGTTGGGTCTGCTTTTTTCAACAATCAGATTGGCGACAACGCTGTCCAGATTGTCAATGCCCATGACAACTTCCACGGTCAGGCCGGTGATGAGGGAACGGATGGCAACCTTGTAGCCTGTATCCAGTACCGGATCAAAATAGAGTTCCACCGGCATATCGCCTGCGTCGAAACCAGGGGGAATCATAACCAGCACCTGCGCGCCCGTCTGTTCGAAAATTTGTTCAGCATCTGCGCCCGGTGGCTGATGAACACGCGCAATCAGTTTATGAGAACTGATTTTCTCTTCCAGCAGATTTGCTTTGGGTAACCGGCTTGGGTTTTCAATAACCACCCGGATCTGGCGTTCGCTGATTTTGTCGATATAAACCCCCTTCAAGGCCAGGGTCATGAAAAAAATCAAAATGATCGGCATGAGGAAAAGCAAAAGAATCGTCTGCTTGTCGCGGACCCGAATCAGGATTTCTTTTTTGATAAGTTCCTTCAACTGCCGTTTAGCCGTCACGTAGTCCCCTTCCGGTTTTTTCCAGGAAAAACCTTTCCAGATTGTCAATTTCAGACATCTGTCCGTCGAAAATGACTTTGCCTTCGTCCATCAGCGTCACGTTTGAACACAGACGCTGGGCTTCTTCCATGATATGCGATGATAATAAAATCGTCATGCCTGAAGCATGGAGAGAAAGAAGGGTTTCATAAATGTGGTTGCGGCTTTGCGGATCAACACCCACCGTCGGCTCATCCAAAAGCAGCATTTTCGGCTCATGCAGAATCGCCACGGCCAGATTCAAGCGCCTTTGCATACCGCCGGAATATTGGGAAACCGGCTCGTCCGCGCGGTCGTTCAGGCCTGTTCGATCCAGAACCTCCTTCGACCGATGGGCAAGCTCCTCATCGGAAAGATTGGCCATCGCGCCGAAAAAGCGGAGATTTTCACGAGCCGTCAGTGTCGGATAAAGAGAAATGGCCTGTGGCGCATAACCAAGTGACAACAAAGCGCTGCGATCCGGCATTTTGTGTCCGAAAACCAGAACGCTTCCCGAATAGCCTCTTTGAATTCCGGTGATGATCCGCATCAGCGTGGATTTGCCTGCGCCATTGGGACCCAAAAGCGCGTGCATCCGGCCTTCCGCGATTGTAAGAGAAAATTGATCCAGGGCAAGCCGGGGTGAATCTTCATAACGAAATGTAACGGAGGAAACCGACAATGCCTTCATGCCCGAAGCTTCCCGGCTACTTTGTAAAGGTTTTGAAAAAGCTGTTCTTCCCGCCCCGCGCAGACAAGCATTAAGCCTCCGGCCTTGGCGAACGTAGCCTCGGCGGATTTGCGTTGTTTGATGATACGGGCGGACACCACCGCAAATTCTCTCCAGACATCACCAATGCCCGTCATTTCCCGTGAAAGGTCGGCCAGTTCGCCCGACCCGAAAAGCTCTGCCGCTTCCTGAAGAAATGCCGCATAAAGATAGCGGAAACCTGCGCCGCCCGTACCCACTTCTTCCTGCATCCGCACCAGGCCGGCCAACTGGCGGCAGGCCTCCGGAAAACCATATACATCAGCGCTTTTAATTACTTTTTTAGCCAGCAGCCGTATGCCGCGAATGCCGAAAACCGGCAGAGGAATTTTCAGCATCATTCTGCATGTGTCTTTGATGCCCTGAATGCAGGGCGCTTTCAAATCAGGATCCGGGGGAATGAATTTGGGATAATACATCAAACCATGAGGTTCCAGAGGCCCTTTGGCAAAACGCGCTCTTTCCAGATCTTCCGTCAGGCAATCCACAGGATGATCCAAAACCGGATCGCTCACGCGAAAACCCTGCTCGATTTCGCGGAGAACGACAATATTGTGTCCGTTAAACTGAAAGCGGAACCGGTTGGGAAAATAGGAAAGCCAGTAAATATTGGTGGTCAGTCCCACGATCTGTCCGGTTTGCAGCACTCGTCGCAGCTCGTCCATACCTTTTTGCGGATTGCGGTATTTTTGGGTGATGAATTTTCCGCCCAACCGTTTGGACGCTTTGCGGAAGATGGCGCCTGGCTGTGTCCGGTAGGTGCTGATGGTCACTCCCGCCATTTTGATAAACGGCAAATGACCGAAAAAAATACCGCTGCCGATACCGAAAATCATCGGTTCGGAGATGTCCACGCCTTGGTCGCGAAACAGCGTGGCCGTAACGCCTGTTTCACAATGCGCATAATGATAGTGAATAAATGGTTTTCCGCCGGAAGTGAATTCTTGGTCCATCATCGTTATTTGCTTTCTCTTTCAGGGGTTTGCGGAACGGTCTTCAACTCCTCCACCGTCAGCGCCAGGGCGCGTGCGTAACGCTCCAGCACAGAAGGCTTCAATTCGGCAAAAATTGCGGGACGAAAATGTCTTTTTACCCGAAAAGTGGCAATTCCAGCTGTTTGCGCAAGAATTCCCGGCGTCATCTGACGCCGTTGCATATGATAGCAAAGCGGGCTTTTCAATCCCGAAAACACAGCTTTTCTGGTTTCTTCCAGCGCGGTGGCCATTTCATCGACCGCCAGTCCGTTGACCACATCTTCCACACTCCAGCCGCTGCTGGGAACCACAACGTATTTGCCTTCGTTATTGATCGCATAGCAGGCACGCTTCTGTCCTTCATAATAGGTAATATCCTGCGGCACTTCCTGAATTTTCATCGCCTGTCCTGTATTAAAAAATTCTAAGGTTCTATTATACGAAATAATATTGAGCGCAAGGCAAATATGATGGCGGGTTCGGGGTCATCCGGTTCTCCTATTTTTTCCATTACGGCAGGATGGCAAATATCCGGGCCGGAAAACCGGAGCCCCCCTGCGGCTTGGGAAAAGTGGCAACAATGAGCGCTCCATTTTCCGGCACTTGATCCAGATTTGCCAAAAGTTCTATTTGGTAATGATTTTGATTCAGGATGTACCGCTCCAGGGAATAGTCGCCCCGCGAAGCCGCCGCTCCGGGGTCCGTATCGGTTGTTTCATGGCCGGATGCGGTAATGTTGCACTTCTCATAAAGATACCTTAACACCTCCAGGCTCCAGCCGGGATAATGGGCAATTCCTTCAGCGTCCCTGTTGTGTAGGGCCTCCATGCTTGGCCATCGCTTGCTCCAGTCGGTCCGCATGGCTACAAAAGCTCCTTCAGGAATTGGACCGTGCTTTTTTTCCCAGGCTCTGATGTCTTTTAGCGTAACCGTGTAATCCGCATTTTGGGCCGCCTGATGATGAACATCAATCACCACCAGGGGCAGAATCATTTCCTTGACCCCAATCTGGTCCACGGTGCGCAACCCCTTCACGAAATGGGCGGGAGGGTCCACATGTGTTCCCCACTGACCGACATGAGTGAAAGACTGAGCATAAAAACCGCTTCCCAGGCGTCCCGCACCCGGCTCATACGAATAAAGAGTCTGTCTCTCTTCATCGGGAAAACCACTCCATCGGGGAATCCCCGGCGCAAAGGCATGGGTGAGATCCACAAATTTCTTTGTACGGATCACTTTCCACGCATCTTGAAGAGTCGGCTTTTCCGCCGCCAGACCATTATTCCACGGAAACACAAGCATCCACACAAGTCCGACTAACCACACGGTAACGATTTGATGGGATCTTATCATTTCTTTGCCTTTATACGGCCGTTAACTGCATGAAAGCCGTGGAAAAACGTCCGCTTTCCGGAATATAGCAAAGCAGCGTCTGCCCTTTTTGAATTTTGCCCGAATGGAACAGTTCTTCCATCATGACATAAATTGACGCGGATCCGGTGTTGCCTTTATAGGAAAGATTGGTGAACCATCGCTCGAAAGGAATGTCAAAACCAATATCCACCATAGCGTCATGCACCTTGTCGCGAAAATATTCTGAAGAATAGTGCGGCAAAAACCAGTCCACACCAACTGCCCGAATGCCGCGACGTGCAATCGTCCTGGATAATCCTTCCTGAACCGTCAGTCGGACAATATGCTGTCCCAAAAGTTTCGTGTCCTGCTTGAGAGCAAAATCATTGCGTTTGAGCGCTACCTCAAGAGATCCAAGCTGTCGCCAGCCAGTGACCGTGCCGTCTTCATTTTTATGGCCGCCGGCATACATACAGGTTTCCATCTGTCCGGCGAAAGAAATATGCTCAATCCAGTCCAGACGAAGCGACAAGCCGCTTTGATTGGGGGATGAAGACAGAAAAACGGCGCCCGCAGCATCAGAGAGCATCCAGCGCAAGAAATCCGATTCAAAAACCAGAACCGGATTGTTCATCAGGTCAGGTTTCTCCGGCAAATGTTCAAAAAAATCTGAAATCAGCAAAGATGAAGCCAGCTCGGAACCGGTGGCGACCGCATTTTCGCTCCATCCCAATGCGACATTGGCGTAAGCGGCTTTCAGTGCCGTAATACCGGAAAGGCAGATTCCGGAGGTACTAATGACTTCACAAGGACCAAGTCCCAGATCTCCCGCCACCATGCTTGCATGTCCCGGAGCCATCACATCCGCCATGGTGGTTCCACAGCACAGGCACTGAATTTCGTTGATGGAGAAGTTTTCGTGAGGCTTGAGAAGCTGGATTGCATTGGCTGCAAGCTGGGCATTGGTGAAGTTCAATTTTCCCGTGTTCCGGTCAATTGCATAGTAACGCAGGCGAATGCCGTTATTCTTCAAAATTTTATCCTTCACGGGAGAAGGAATATCATGAACTTTTCCCAGCACCGCCTCCATCTCATCATTGGGAACCGGATCGTTGGGTAAAAAAGCAGCAATGTCATTGATATAGACTTCCATACCTCTCCTTTGTCCAGCCCGGAGCCTGCGGCTTTTGATGAAGCCTTTGAACCAAGTCGGCATAAGGCTGATCAAACCCTGCCCCGGGTATTTTGGTTTTTTTGCCTTGGCATTGGTGAAGGTATAATCATCCAGATCAAAAAGCACAATGTCTTTTTTCACTGCCTAAAATTCTGCTATTCCTTCGCCGGGCGACACGTTCCAACGCCGGCCCTGTTCGGTAAGAATGCAGACGGACAATGTTCTTTAATCATCGAATAGCGATTACCCTTACAACGATCCATAACGCCCAATCTCTGATGCAGCCAGTTTTTGTTTCCGATGAAAGAGATAAGCCCGGTAGTTTGTTAATGGATGTCCGCGAGAATAAAACAATTGACAGAATCTTATCGATTGTAATATCGTAATACGATAACATATCGATGGAGGTAATGTTATGCAATTAGTTACTTTATCGCCGAAATATCAGGTGGTTATACCGAAAAGTGTCAGAGAATCACTCAAACTTCAGCCAGGTCAAAAAATGCAAATTGTGGAATATGCAGGAAGGATTGAGCTCATTCCCGAGCGCGAAATCAAAGAGCTCCGGGGATTTCTCAAAGGCATCAGCACGGAATTTAGGCGTGAGGAAGACAGATTATGAATATTGTGGATTCTTCAGGCTGGTTGGCTTATTTTGCTGATGAAATAAACGCAGAGCATTTTGTAGAGCCATTGAGCAGTACAGCCACGCTGATTGTTCCTGCAATCACCGTATACGAAGTATTTAAGGTTGTTCTCCGGGAATCCAGTGAAAACGAGGCATTGCAGGCGATTGTGGCCATGCAAAAAGGGAAAGTCATCGATTTGAATACTTCCTTGGCACTGGCGGCCGCAAGGCTGAGTCTTGAATATCAGCTTCCAATGGCAGACAGTATTATTCTTGCAACAGCCCAAGCATTCAAAGCGACGATATGGACTCAAGATTCTGATTTTAAAAATATAAGCAAGGTGAGGTATTTTCCTAAAAAACAACGTCCGTAAGAAAGGTAGGCCATGAATACAAGAATGACGGATTTCCGGGAATCGGAAATTGACAAACGAATTTTGAAAGCCATCCAAGAGATGGGATTTGATCTGCCGATGCCTGTGCAGCAGCAGGTTATCCCTTTTTTATTCAAACAAAAAGACGATCTGGTGGCTCTGGCCCACACCGGCACCGGCAAGACGGCCGCCTTTGGCATTCCGCTAATTCAGCAGATTAACGCCTCTGAACGCCACACCCAGGCATTGATCCTGGCGCCAACGCGCGAACTGTGTCTTCAAATCACGGAGGATTTGGCCAAGATGTCCCGGTTTATGCATCATTTAACCATCGTGCCGATTTACGGAGGCGCAAGCATCGTTGCGCAAATCCGGCAGGTGGCGGCAGGAGCGCAGATTCTTGTGGCAACACCGGGCCGGATGCTGGACATGCTCAACAGAAAAAAAGTAGATGTTTCCGCCATCCGTTGGCTGGTGCTCGATGAAGCGGATGAAATGCTGAACATGGGTTTTTCGGAAGAACTCAATGGCATTCTGGCCGGAACGCCGGAAGAGAAAAGAGTGCTGCTTTTTTCCGCCACCATGCCACGGGAAATTGAAGCCATTGCACGCGGCTATATGAAAAATCCCGTTGAAATCACGGTCGGAACGCGAAATGCAGGCGCGGAAGGGGTTTCTCACCAATACTGTGTGACGCATGCCAAGGATCGTTATCTTGCACTCAGAAGGATTGCCGATTTTCACCCAGGTATTTATGCGATTGTTTTCTGCCGGACGAGGGCGGAAACTCAGGAAGTGGCGGATGCCTTGATCAAGGACGGCTATAATGCCGATGCTTTGCACGGTGACTTGTCGCAGGCGCAGCGCGATTCGGTCATGAAACGTTTCCGCTTGCGAAGTCTGCAAATTCTGGTGGCCACCGACGTTGCGGCGCGGGGAATTGACGTAAGTGGCCTGACACATATTATTCATTATCATTTGCCGGACGATGTGGAATATTATACACACCGCAGCGGTCGCACAGGCCGGGCCGGTAAAACCGGTCTTTCGATTGTGATTGTCAACCTCAAGGAAGTGTTTCGCATTGCTTCTCTGGAAAAGCAAATTGGTAAAAAGTTCCAGCAGATAAAAATTCCCACAGGACCGGAGGTTTGCCAGAAACAGCTTCTGTACCGTGTGGATGAGCTTAAAAAAACGGATATCCAGCATGCCGAAATGGAGGCTTTTTTGCCGGCCGCGGCAGAGAAGCTGAAAACCTTCAGCAAGGATCAAATCATCGCATGCTGGATATCGCAGGTTTTCCGCCCTTTTCTGGATGGTTACCGAAATGCGCCTGATATCAATGTTGAACAGAGAAAAGAGCCCCTCCGCTTATCTGCTGGTAAAAAAAACGAAGTGGGCGAACGGGTACGCATGTCGGTCAATTTGGGGAAAATGGAAAAATTCAATTCAAAAACCTTAAAGAGCTATCTTCTGGAAACAGCCGGGATTGCCCAGTTTCGCATTTCCAATGTTGAAGTGGAACTCAGCCACTCCTTCTTTGACATTGAACCGAGATTTACTGAGATTTTTCTGGCAAGATTCGCGAAACAAAAATATGGCAGACGGAGGGTGTCGGTCGCCTTCCCGGAACAGGGAGGACGTGGCCGCTATGAGGGTAAGCGTAAGGCCTTTTCCGCCCAGTCCCGCGAATCCTTCTTTTTCAATAAACGGAAAAAGAAACCGGGGGCCCGGAAAGCTTTTGCGTGAATGATGTTTATGCGAAATAAAAAAATATTGACATCCTCCGTTCATGCTGGTAAGAGTCTCTTCCGAAATTTGAAGGAAAAAACAGAATGAACCGAATCGGATTAGAATTACAGCTCAATAACTGGTGGTGGCATCCTACAGGAGGATGACCCGCCGCTGATCATAAAAAAGTTCAAGCCGTGGAGACCCTCTCAGGACTCCACGGCTTTTTTATTGAATTAACCAAAAGGCCGTGAAGAAATTTCGCGGCCTTTTCTTTCTGGAGAAGGAGGCCAAGATGTATCAGCCGAAATTAGAAGAGTTTGAAGCATGCGCTCAAAGAGGAAACCTGATTCCTGTTTACCGGGAGATTCTGGCGGATATTGAAACGCCGGTTTCGGTTTTACGAAAACTTCAGAACAAAGACCATGTCTATTTGCTGGAAAGCGTGGAAGGCGGAGAAAAATGGGGCAGGTATTCCTTCATCGGAACGGACGCAGGCGTTGTTTACAAAGTGCGCGGTTCTCATGTTTTTGTTGAGGAAAATGGAAAAACATCCGTGCGGGATCACTTGGGCGATCCGCTGGCTCTCCTGCGCGATTTGCTTGGCCGCTACCGGCCGGTTGCCATGCCGGGGCTGCCGCGTTTCTTTGGCGGTGCGGTGGGGTATTTGGGCTATGACATGGTCCGTTATTTTGAAAAGTTGCCTGCGGCGCCGCCAGACGATCTGAATCTGGACGAGTCTGTTTTTGTCATCAGTGATTCCCTGATTATTTTCGATAATGTCCGTCACACGATCAAAGTCGTTGCCTGTGCGTATCTGGAGGATGCGGATTCTCCCGAAGATGCCTATCAAAGCGCCTGTAATAAAATCGATGGGATGATCCGGCTTCTGGCCGCTCCCACCGATGTCCCTGTGGATACGATGCAGGCGAAGGGGGTTCGCTTTGAGTCCAATATGACAGCAAAGAAGTATGAAAAGATGGTAGAGAAAGCCAAAGAATATATTGCCGCGGGCGATGTGATTCAGGTGGTGCTTTCCCAGAGGTTTTCCACTCCCTGCGAGACGGACACGGTGGATCTTTACCGGGCGCTGCGTTTTGTCAATCCCTCTCCCTATTTGTTTTTTCTCAAGCTTGGTGATGTGACGCTAATCGGTTCGTCACCCGAAGTGATGGTGCGCCTGGAGCATGATTCTGTGGAGTTAAGGCCGATTGCGGGCACTCGCCCGCGCGGGCGTACGGAGCAGGAAGACCGGGCGCTGTGCGATGAATTGCTATCCGATGAAAAGGAACGAGCTGAACATGTGATGCTGGTCGATCTGGGACGCAACGACCTGGGCCGGATTGCCCAAACCGGTTCTGTTCAGGTGAATCAATATATGGTTGTGGAAAAATATTCCCATGTCATGCATCTGGTATCCAATGTCCGGGCGCAACTGGCCAAGGGAAAGGACGCTTTTGACGTGCTGGCGGCGACATTTCCCGCTGGGACTCTTTCCGGAGCCCCCAAAGTTCGCGCCATGCAAATCATTGATGAGCTGGAACCCATCCGGCGCGGAGCCTATGGCGGTGCGGTGGGGTATTTCAGTTTCAGCGGCAACATGGATCTATGCATTACGATCCGGACCATGGTGATTAAAGACGGAAAAATCTATATTCAGGCCGGAGCCGGTATTGTCTATGATTCACAGCCTGAGCTTGAAGAACAGGAAACACAGAACAAAGCACGCGGCATGCAAATGGCCGTAAAACTGGCCGCAGGCGGATTTGTTTTGGAAAACGGAAACTAGGAGAGCTGTATGATACTGATGATCGACAATTACGATTCATTTACATTCAATATCGTTCAATACCTGGCGCAGATGGGTGAAGATGTCCGGGTCTATCGCAACGATCAAATCACGCTTGGGGAAATCCGCAGGCTGAATCCGAGGGCGATTTTTTTGTCTCCCGGCCCTTGCACTCCGCGCGAGGCGGGGATTACTGTGGAGGTGATCCGCGAGTTTCATGCCCATGTGCCGCTGATGGGCATTTGCCTGGGACACCAGTCTATTGGTTATGCTTTTGGTGGCGAGATTGTCCGCGCAGAACGAGTCATGCACGGTAAGGTCTCACCGGTTCATCACGACGGTAGAACGATTTTTGCGGGCCTGCCCAATCCCTTCACCGCGGGGCGTTATCATTCACTGCTCGTCAATCCAGCAACCGTGCCGAACTGCCTGGAGGTCAGCGCAAGAACCTCCGAAGGAGAAATCATGGGGCTGCGGCATAGAGAATATCCGGTAGAGGGTATTCAGTTTCATCCGGAATCGGTGCTGACGCCGCAGGGTAAACGGATGATCAGAAATTTCTTAAAATATACGGGACGAAAGGAATGTGCATCATGATGAAAGAAGCCATTGACAAGGCGGTCCGAAGAATTGATTTGCCGGAAACGGAGATGATGGCCGCCATGGAGGAAATCATGGGAGGAGAGGCTACGCCCGCGCAAATCGGCGCTTTGATAACGGCGTTACGGATGAAGGGGGAAACCGTGGAAGAAGTGACCGGCGCGGCGCGGATCATGCGCCAGAAAGCTACCCGTGTCAATGCATGCGCCACCACCATTGTCGATACGTGCGGAACGGGGGGCGACAGGCTTAATACCTTTAATATTTCGACGACGACCGCATTTGTTGTGGCGGCAGCAGGCATTGTTGTGGCCAAACATGGCAACCGGGCCGTATCCAGCGGTTGTGGCAGCGCCGACGTCTTGGAAGCTCTGGGGATTAACATCAGCGTAGATCAGGAAATCGTGGAAGAATGCATTCAGCAAATTGGCATTGGTTTTCTGTTTGCCCCAAAACTGCACGGAGCGATGAAATATGCTATTGGTCCGAGGCGTGAAATTGGCATCCGCACGATTTTCAATATGTTGGGTCCTCTGAGCAATCCGGCGGGAGCCACTGCACAATTGCTGGGCGTATATGACCCGAAACTTACGGAGATGTTTGCAGATGTTTTAAAGAAAATGGGAACCCGGCGGGCATTTGTGGTCCATGGTTCGGACGGTCTCGACGAAGTGACCATTACGGGCGAAACCCGCGTTTCGGAACTCAAAGACGGCATGATTTGCACCTATAATATTCATCCGAAGGACTATGTTGGAAAAATCCAGCCGTTAGAGTCCATTGCTGGTGGAGATCCGTCTTTTAACGCTCAAATTGTCCGCGAAGTGCTTTCGGGCAAACCGGGTCCGTGCCGGGATGTTGTGCTGATGAATGCGGCCCTGGCCATTGTTGCCGGTGAAAAGGCGGAGGATATGCGAGAGGGCGTGAAGATTGCTGCTCATTGCATTGACAGCGGTCAGGCGGTGAAGAAATTGCAGGCCTTGATTGAAATGAGCAACAGCTAAATACAACAGGTCGATCCATGATGATTCTCGATAAGATTATTGAAACAAAAAGTGAAGAAGTGGCATTGCTGAAAAATACGGCAACGCTGTCCACGTTGAGAAATGCCATTGCGGATCTTCCGCCATGCCGGAATTTTCGCGCAGCCATCTCTTCCGGGTCCTGTTCAATCATCGCCGAGGTGAAGTGCGCGTCGCCGTCTCGGGGCAGGCTGGTGGAACATTTTGATCCTTTATCCATTGCAAAGATTTACGAACAAAACGGGGCGGCCGCGATTTCCGTTTTGACGGATGAGAGATATTTTTGCGGCCACAAAGATTATCTCACGCAGATTCGCAACACCGTTCAGATTCCGGTGTTGCGGAAGGATTTCATTATCGATCCTCTCCAGATTTATGAAACCCGTGCCATGGGGGCCGACGCCGTATTGCTGATTGTTCGTGTTTTGGGCCGGAATCTGGACGGTTATATTTCGCTTTGCCGTGAACTGGGGCTTCATTCACTAGTCGAGGTGCACACACAGGATGAACTGGATGTTGCGCTGGAGGCTGGAGCAGACATCATCGGTGTCAATAACCGGAATCTGGATACATTTGAAACGGATATCCACACCAGCATCAGACTGAAATCAAGAATTCCCGGAGACAGAATGGCCGTAGCGGAAAGTGCCATCAGAAGCCGCAGGGATATCGAAGTTCTGATGAATGCGGGTATTCACGCCTTTCTCATCGGAGAGGGGTTGGTCACCGCTTCGGACATCGGACGGAAATTGCGCATGTTTTTGGGAGAAGAACCATCATGATACCGGTGAAGATCTGCGGTATTTGCTGTCTGGAAGATGCCCTGTGCGCCTCACAATGCGGTGCGGCGGCTGTGGGTTTTATTTTCTATCCTCCATCTGTCCGATATATCGGCCCTAGGGATGCGGTGCGAATTATCAACAAACTGCCGAAGACGCTGGTGAGGGTAGGCGTTTTCGTCAATGAGGAAATCATTCTGGTTCGAAAAATATTTGAAGAATGCGGTCTGGACATGTTGCAGTTTCACGGAGACGAAACACCGGGCTATTGTGCCCATTTTCCCGAAAAGCACGTTGTCAAAGCGCTGGAATTGAAAACGGAGGATGATTTACAAAAAGCCGGCCGATATGCTGTGGCTGCCATTCTGGCGGACAGCCGGTCTGACGGGCTTTACGGTGGAACGGGCAAAACCTCCAACTGGAATCTGGCCGGAAAAGTGACACAGCCGCTGGTTCTTTCCGGAGGCCTGAATGAAAACAATGTGCTCGAAGCGCTTTTCAAGGTCCGGCCCGCCGCACTGGACATCAACAGCGGGGTGGAAAGCGCACCCGGCAGAAAAGATCCGGAAAAAATCAAGCGGATGATGCAAATCATTCAAAACCATGATTCAGGCGTTCAGACGCCACATGTCTTTCAACGAAGGGGATAAAATGAAAACGCTACCTGATCAATACGGACATTTCGGCATCTTCGGCGGACGTTACGCAGCTGAAACATTGATGCCGGCTTTACTAGAGCTGGAAACAGCCTATGACAAGGCCAGAAAGGATAAATTCTTCGAGAAGGAATTTGACCGGTACCGGCGTGAATATTCAGGACGTCCCACGCCGCTTTACTATGCTCAGAGAATAACCAAAGCTCTTGGCGGAGCAAAGATTTATCTAAAGCGCGAGGATCTGAACCATACCGGATCGCATAAAATCAACAACACACTGGGCCAGGCCCTGCTTGCCCGACGAATGGGAAAGCAAAAAGTCATTGCGGAAACGGGGGCCGGTCAGCACGGTGTGGCCACCGCCACCGTAGCGGCGCTTTTCGGCATGGAATGCAAAATTTTCATGGGTGAGGAAGACATCCGGCGTCAGGCGCCCAATGTGTTTCGAATGAAGATTCTGGGGGCAGAGGTGATTCCCGTCCAAAGCGGAACGGCTACGCTCAAGGACGCGATGAACGAAGCCATGCGTTATTGGGTGGGCAGTGTGCGCGACACCTTTTATGTCATCGGCACAACGGCTGGGCCTCATCCCTATCCGATGATGGTTCGCAACTTTCAGTCCGTCATCGGCGCGGAGATCAAGAAGCAAATCCATAGACTGGAAGGAAAGAATCCCGATGTACTGTTGGCCTGTGTCGGCGGCGGCTCAAACGCCATGGGCACGTTTTACCCTTTTCGCAATGACACAAAGGTGCTCATGGTGGGCGTGGAAGCGGCCGGTCACGGCATGAACACGCAGGAACATTCCGCCAGCATCAATGGAGGGAAAGTCGGCGTGCTACACGGCAACAAAACCTATCTTCTTCAGGATGAAGAAGGCCAGGTGCGCGACGCTTATTCCATCGCCGCCGGTCTGGATTATCCCGGTGTGGGGCCGGAGCATGCATATTTTGCTAAATCAAAACGAGCAACCTATGTGACAGTCACGGATGAGGAGGCGATAGAGGCGTTTTCTTTCTTGTCGCGTCAGGAAGGAATCATTCCGGCGCTTGAGAGTTCGCATGCCATTGCGCATGCCATGAAAATTGCGCCGCAAATGAAGAAAAATCAGATTCTGGTGATTTGCCTTTCCGGGCGGGGTGATAAAGACGCTCAAACGATTATGGAAACTTTATGAGGGGTTTATGGGAAGAATAGAAAATAAATTCAAAGCGTTACAAATAAAAAACGAAAAGGCGCTGGTGGTTTATCTGACGGCGGGCGATCCATCATTGGAGATGACAAAAAAATTGATTTTGGGTCTTGAAGAAGCAGGGGTGGATATTTTGGAAATCGGTGTTCCTTTTTCCGATCCCACTGCCGACGGACCGGTGATTCAGGACGCATCCCAGCGGGCGCTCAAAACGGGAACAACGCTTGAAAAGGTTTTACATCTGGTTACAGACATTCGCAAAACATCAGAGATTCCCCTTGTTCTTTTTGGCTATTATAATCCGATTTTTGCTTATGGCGCTGCGAAGTTTGCTCAAAGAGCGCAAAAAGCGGGTGTTGACGGTATTTTGGTGGTTGACCTTCCGCCGGAAGAAGCGGAAGAGTTAAGGATATACACGGATTCCGCCGGTCTGGATTTTATTTCGCTCGTTGCTCCGACCACGGGCATGAATCGAATGAAATCCATTCTTCAAAAAGCCACAGGATTTCTCTATTACATTTCCATCACCGGCGTCACCGGTTCTGCCGCGCCAAATATTCTTGATCTATCAAAGGAAATTATGAATATTCGAAAATGGACCCGAATGCCCATTGCCGTTGGTTTCGGCATTTCCAGCGCGTCTCAGGCCCGGAATATTGCTGCCTTTTCTGACGGAGTCGTCATCGGCAGCGCCTTGGTGAAAATGATTCATGAAAACCGGCACGACGGCAATGTGGTCGGTATGGTTTCCGCATATGCAAGGGAAATCAAAGAAGCGCTGCGCTAGCCCGACTTCACCGATTCGCGGTACAAACGAGAAGAAAGCCCGATAAAATCAATGCGGCGATAGTAAAAGTCTTCACTCCAGCACCATTTGGGAGGGCAAATTCCATGTATTCCGAATAAAATCAAGTATTTGGTGATGCTCAGTTTGGTAGGGTGTTGGTTTGGGATTAAAAAAAGACAGAGACAAACGGCTCTGCCTTAATATTTGAAGTCATGTCAGAGGATAACTGACGAAATTTATTTGTTCGTCATTTCATACTCGCCATTCAGGCAGAAGACGCAGTCCTGCCAGATTTTTTCATACTGCGCGGGATCGGCAACCGGCATGATCAGCATGATTTCCTTGCAGTAGCCGCGTTGAACATCATTGGTTGTGGCCTTGGCGTAAATCTGCAACCCGAAAGCCGAGAAGTCGCGAACCATGAAGTCGAAGATCTGGTTGACGATGTTCTGGTCAAGTTGATCAATTTTCGCCTGTTCCAGAATCAGCTGACCATAAACCACAATCGAGAACATCTCGCCCACGGTCAGCGAGAAGGAAGGATCCATTTCCTGCAGCTTGTCCGGGAAGGCCTTTTCCAGCATTTCCCTAAACAGGCCGATTTGTTTGATGAAAGCGGCTACATTAGGCAAACCGGCAAACTCGTCGAAGACAGGCCGGTAATCATTGAACTGAACCTGGCCCAGGCCGCTGGCTGTTCCTTGATTGAACAGGAACAGATCATCGGTTTGATCGAAAACCGGTCCGATCGGAGCATAGTCTTTGGGATTGAAGAAATACCTCTTGATGAATTTGCGAATGAGTTGGACGTTTACATGGACGGTTCCTTCCAGTTTGGCCGGTCCCTTGATGTCGCTGGCGACCGTGGCAAAGAAAGTATCGCGCTCGAATCCCTTGGCGGCGATAACATCCCACAATAAAGCGATGACATCTTCCGACTGCGTGGTCACTTTCATCTTGCTGGTTGGGTTAAACAACAGGTAACGGCGATCATCGGCCGAGGCCTTGCGGAAGTAGTCGGTGGAGCGTCGCTGATAGAGCTTCATACCGATCAGGCGGAGCCATGCCTCCATGAAATTGCCCTTCACGTGGGGCATGTCCGTTACACGCATTCCATAAAGAGTGCGATTGGCGGCATGGTTGATGGCTTCGTAAAAGGCATGTTCGCAGGCTCCGATGGAGGCCGGGCCGATGTTGAATTTGCCGATATTCACGGTGTTGAGCGCTGCATCCCAGGCTGACGGACCCCGGCTGAGAATGTCATCTTCTGTAACGGGATAGTCGTTTAGAGCAAACTGGGCGACGTATTCCTGATGGGAAATAACATTGCGTTTCAGTTCAAAAGCCTTGTTGTGGAAATTTGTGACAAAAAAGCAATAGTCGTCGGAACCGTCCCGAACCTTGCCCAGGGTGGAGACCATCTCTGCTTCATTGCCGTTGCCAATGTAATATTTTTCGCCCCGGGCCAGCCAGCCGCCCTTGTCATTAGGAAACAGGCTTGTCTCAGTGGAATAAATATCCGCCCCGTGTGTCCGTTCCGAAAGACCAAAAGCGAAAATGGCGCCGTCTTTGAGCAGAGCCGCCGCTTTCTTTTTAGCGGTTTCGTTGTCGCTCATCCAGATAGGGCCCAGTCCGAGAATCGTCACCTGGAAACAATACCAGTAGCCGAAGCCGTAAAAAGCCAGCAGTTCGCTGAATTCGCCGTTCCGGGCCGTATCCCAGCGACAGTCGGGATGATCGGCGTATTGTTTGGGTGTGAGCAATTTGTAGAAGATTTGCTCCTTTTTTAGAAAATCAAGGAATTCCCGGTACCAGATGCGACTCCAGTAGTCCTCGGTAAGTTTGGTTTTGCCCAGCCGGTTTTCAAAAAAATCAATGGTTTTCAGCATAATTTCTTTCGAGCCCTCGTCGGCCATCAGACTTTCAAACTTCTTGGGCTGTAACAGGTGATTCATTTTTTGCTCCTTTTCTGTTTTGAATGGTTAGTTTAAGAAACTTCGGGTAAAAATTCTATTCCATAAGATTACAAATTCACCGCATTACAGGCGGGTATGAGCAGTTTTGCTTCATAAGCCTGTTTTTCCAGTTCTTCTCGGAAGTCGGGATGAGCGATGGAGATCATGGCCTTGACCCGCTCGGGCACCGAGCGCATGTAGAGATCGGCTACTCCGTATTCGGTAACGATATACATGACGTCGGAGCGGGGCGTTGTGACCACGGTGCCGGGTGTGAAGTTGAGGACAATGCGCGAAGTAAGTGTTCCGTCTTTTTTTAAAGAAGTGGATTTCAGCGCAATAAACGATTTTCCGCCCTTCGAAGCTGCGGCCCCCCGGACAAAATCAAGTTGTCCGCCGGTGGCGCTGTATGGGGTATGGCCGATGGTTTCTGAGGCCACCTGACCGGTGAGATCAACAGTCAGCGCCGCGTTGATGGAACAAAGGTTATCGTTTTGTTTGATGATATCAAGGTGATTGGCCCGGGCGATGGGCATGGTCATAATGGTCGGATTGTTGTCCACAAAATCCAGGAGCCGCTTGGTGCCGATAATCAGTCCCCCAACAACGATCTTGCCTGGATACAGGGTCTTTTTCTTGCCGGTAATTACGCCCAGCTCGGCAAGTTCGGCTGTTGCGTCACTGAGAATTTCGGCATGAACGCCCAAGTCTTTTTTGCCATGAAGGAAGTAGGCCACGGCATTGGGGATACCTCCAATGCCCAGTTGGATGGTTGCGCCATCCGGAATATGCTCGGCAATATTTTCGCCAATCTTCCTCTCCACATCTGTAATGACGATTTCGGGAACCGGAACGAGGTCATGATCGGCTTCCACGATGTAATCAACCTCATCCACATGAACCAGGTTATCAATTCCATGAATCCATGGAGTTTTGGTATTGACCTGCACAATGACCTTTTTGCATTTGTCGATGGCGAATCGCCCATAGACGGCGCCACAGGGCCCCAGATTCATATAGCCGCGTGAGTCCGGCGGTGTGACTTCCAACAAGGCAACATCCGAATAACCAGAACGATCCAGAGCAATGGAACTCTTGGAGAGGTGCATGGGATAGGGAACCACATTTCCCTGAGCGAAAAACATTCTTTCCAGAGGTCCGAAATAACCGCTGTAATAAGTGATATGTCCGGCATAATCGCCCTGCACAAAGGCAAAAGGATAGGTCATCAGGTTGCTGGCAATTTTTACTTTTTGCAAATCATCTTTGCGTGCGGCCAACGCGTTGAGTATGTCGATAGGCATACTGTTGACAGGCAGGAGAATAATTTTATCTCCTGATTGGATCGCCGCTGCAGCTTCCTGCGCAGTGACACATTTCTTGGCATAGTCTTCTTTCCAGTTCATCATGTTCATGGTGCTTCTCCTTTTAATATTTACCAGTCGGCCAGCCGGCCGACTGGTGGATCGTTCAAAGCACTTTTTGATTTTACTTGTCAAGAAAAATGTTATGTCAGAACGGGAAAAAGATTTCTTTTGGAACAATAACCAGGATTGTGCCAGGTGGACAGGGGTATTTATTTGCCATTCATCAATGATTTCAATATGTTTCTCTTTTCTTCGTTTATGAAGATAGCTTCCATAATTTTAATCGCGCTTTTCTTGGGTACGGCATCGATTTCCAAAAGTTCCTGTATGCACCATCCATCCATTACGCTAATGAAGAAAAAGGCCAGCAGCCTGGTCCATTCGCTTTGCTCTACATCAAAAGCGAGGGAAAAGCCTTCGGAGATATCCTTGACCCAATCAAGATATTTTGCCTGATAACTGGCCATCAGCTCCTGGTTGCCCAGCATTGCTTCGTGTGCCAGATAGAGATGGAGACGATTTTTACCCTTCTTTTCCAGCCGTTCCTTGAATCCCGCGACGATTGCCTCGCGCAGCTGCTGCCGGTTAAGCTCGCCCGCTCGATACTTCTGCATGATCATCCTGGAAATCCGGAAGTCTTCATCAACCACGCTGTAAAGGATGGAATCCTTGGTTTTGAAATGATAATACAGCGAGCCTTTGCTGATTCCGGCACCGTCGGCGATAATCTGCAGGGTTGTGTTGGACACGCCATGCTCGGCGATAGCGTTGAGAGCGGAAGAAATTATTTTTTCACGTATTGTGGATGGAGATTCGGACATTGTTCAGTTTCCTTTCACGACTGATAATTTATTCTTGATCGGCGTCTATATAGAAAGATCAGTACCAGATGTCAACCATCAGAATATCCGGGTTTTCTCCTCGTCTTCTGATGCATGTTTCGCTTCCAAGAGAGCCATTGCTTTTCGGATTGCCACAATCGAGGTAAGAAAATCATCCTCGGAAAAAACCTCTACCGTTAACACACCCTGGTAATCGTTGCTGACAAGCTCCTCCAGCACGGCGCGCAGCGATTTCGCAGGCATGTTCGCCAGCGACTGGTGATCGCGCCCGTCAATGCCGTGGATATGGATAACGCGCGTGCGCGGCAGGACTTTTTGAAGGTAAGCAACCGGATCGTAGCCATCCAGCCAGAGATGTCCCACATCCACCGCAAGGCTGACGGTAATCCGTTCCAGCACCGGCCGGTAAAAATCCAGCGGGTAACCTTCCAGATTTTCGACGGCCAGCTTTTCCGCGCCGCCCGCCCATTCGCCGACGATTTCCAGCGAGTGGATGGTCTGATCCAGCCAACGCTTCATTGCTTCCGGAGCGGCCCCGTCGCGGACGGATTTTCCGTCCAGATGCAGAACATACGCCCACGGCCCGAGTTCGCGCGTTGTTTCGATTACGCGGCGCGCTTTTTCCATGGAAGCATGGCAAGCCGTTCCGTCGTCCACCAATCGCAAATCCAGCGGCAGGTGAACTGTGTAAGTCATGTCATGGTCGGCGGCAATTTTGCGCAATTCGGCAATCTGCCCGCAATCGGGCAGGTTGCTGGAACCATCTTCCACTTCAAACAGCAGCAGTTCCACATCCCGCACCTTCCCGGCTAGATAGCGGACGTTGGGGATAATATCGTCCGGCAAGATATAGGATGTCGTGCCCAGTCTGAAAGAATAATTGGTCATTTCTTTTTTTCCCAAACGGAATTTACGATTTATAAGATACCCGGACAGGCGGCGATTTCCTCAATTCCGAGAATTGTCCGAGGCGTCAACCGGTATAGCAGCTCACTGGTATAATAAACGCGGCCCTTCCGGACGGCTTCCAGTGTTTCCAGACGCTTCATAAGGTTTTTGGACAGATTGGCTGACATAGGACCCCGTCCGATGAAGATAATATCGGGTGAACGCCGGATGATTTCTTCAATGGTGTATTTGGGATATTGCGGCCCGGCATCGGCGGCGATATTGTCCAGCTTCAGAAGCTTCAGGGCGTCGTCGATAACCGTTTCCCTGCCCGCCACCAAAAGCGGTTCCGGATGAATGACAAACAGGACCTTCCGGGCCTTCTGTCTTCGCGCGGAGAATTTCGTCCTTTTTTCCAGAGCCGAAAGCTGCTTCTCGATGTCCGACGCTTGCTTTTCGGCTCTTCCCTTCATTCCCAGCGCAGCGCCCAGATCCCGGATGCCCTGCGGCAGCTCGGCAAGGCGTTTGGCCCAGAAAACATACGTCTTGATTCCGAATTTGCCGAGCTTCTGATACAGCTCCGCCGGGTTGCCGTCCTCCGCCATGATCACCAGATCGGGCCGGGCAGCGACAACAGCCTCCAGCGAGGGGTTGGCAAAACCGCCGATTTTGGGTTTCCGCTTTGCAGCTGCGGGATAGTCGCAGAAATCGGTCACGGCGGCAATCCGGTCTCCTGCGCCCAGATCGAAAAGAATCTCCGTGATGGAGGGGGCAAGCGATACGATTCTTACAGGAGATGCACAAAATGCATCACGGCATCCGATCCGAATACAGGATAAAACCAGCAGGAAAACGATGATTCCCCGCAAAACTTTTATTTTCATTTTTCCACCATCCAGCGCGCCGCCGTAAAGATCGCCACCGCCGCGAACGATGAAGCCAGCATGACGGCGTTGGCTTTCAGAATATGGGTTTTCTCCAGTGGCGCCAGCGCGTCGCCAATCGTCGGCAGTTCCGTCAGAAACCCCTTGCGTAAAAGAGGACCGCCGAGTTGAACACCCAGCGCCCCGGCCATTGCCGCCTCCGGTATGCCGGAGTTGGGGCTTAGATGATGCCTGTGATCCCGCAGGCAGATGCGCCAGGCCTGCATCGGCCGGTTGCCGGTCAAGAGCGCCCCGATCGTTATCAGAGGCGCGGCTAGCCGCGCCGGCAGAAAATTGGCCGCATCGTCGATTCTGGCTGCGGTTTGTCCGAAATGAAGGTATTGATCATTCTTGTAGCCGATCATGGAATCGAGCGTGCTGGCCGCTTTGAACATCATTGCGCCCACCGGGCCGAAAAGCGCTGCAAAAAATAGCGGAGCGACGACGCCGTCCACTGTGTTTTCAGCCACGCTTTCGACTGCTGCGCGAATCACGCCTTTTTCATCCAGAACACCGGTGTCGCGGCCAACCATCCATGCCACCTTTGACTGCGCCACCGTGAGATCGCCGGACTTCAGACTCCGGTAAACGTCCATGCTGTGTTTGGCCAGATCCCGGATGGATAAAGCCGTATAAAGGAAGAACACGGAGACCGCATCCGCCGCCAGCGGGTCAATCCACGCGGCAAACCGAAGCGCGGCATAGGTTACACTGCCGGTTGCCGCTATGATAACAACGGCCAGCAGACTTCCGTTGAAGCGCTGGGAAGTCGTCAGCTTCCGCAGAGGATTTTCCAGAATTTCAATCATCCGTCCGATCAGGCGAACGGGATGGGGCAGCCGTCGGGGATCGCCCAGCAGCAAATCCAGCAATACAGCCAGTGGAATCTGCATCGTCAGGCTCATAAGAATCCCATGATTTTATAAACGGCTTTCATATCCACGTTTTCGCGAACGCAGGCAGCCAGTCTTTCAAAGGCCGGCTCTAAATCGTAAACCGCGCGGATCCGGCCGCACGCTTTCCAGCCGCGCCGCATCCGCAGGCGGTCGATCCACCAGCGACGGAAGTCATCGGCGTCGAAGAGACCGTGCAGATATGTTCCCCAGATGTGGCCATTTTTCGCCTCCAGGCCGATGACGCCGCCTTCGTCCGTCCGGATGCAAGGCGCAAATGCCAGGTTTTCGCCGCTGGTTAGGCCATGATGAATTTCATATCCTTGCAGGTTCAGCCCAGAAGGCAGGTGTTTTGCCCCGATTCGTTTGAGGATTTTCTCCGGAAACAGGCGGGTGGCAACCGGCAACAGGTCTAGCCCGTTCAGCGAAGATCCCGGAGAAGATTCGATCCCGTCTGGATCATCGATGCGGGCGCCGAGCATCTGGAAACCGCCGCAAATCCCGATGATTTCCGTTTTCCCGCTTCCGGCCAGATCGAGGATTTTCCGCTTCAGGCCGGTTTTTTCCAGAAAGGCCAGATCGGCCATCACGTTTTTGCTGCCGGGCAGAATGACGGCGTCCGGTTTGCCCGCATCTCCTGCGGTTCTCACGATCTTCACGCAGACATCCGGCTCAACTCTCAGGGCGTCGAAATCGGTGAAGTTGGAAATATGCGGCAAATCGATGACCGCGATCAAAACGCCGTTTTCCGAAGGCATGTTTGTTCCGGTCAGACCTTCCTTGAAGCCTACGGAATCCTCTTCGGGCAAATCAAGACGATTCAGATGAGGAATCACGCCCAGCACCTTCCGTTCCGTCCATTCTTCAACCAGCCGGTGTGCATCCGCCAGAAGGCTTTTGTCGCCACGAAAACGGTTCACCAGAAAACCGGCGACGAGCTTCCGCTCCGATTCACTGAAAACTTCCATCGTACCGATAAAGGACGCGTAAACGCCGCCTCGGTCGATATCTCCGGCAATGAGCACGGGTGACCGGGCATAAAGCGCCATGTTCATGTTGACGATGTCATTTTTCTTCAAATTGATTTCTGCAGGGCTTCCCGCGCCTTCCAGAATCACCGCGTCGTATTCGGCGCAAAGCGAATCAAAGTCTTTCTTGACCGCGTCGAACAGAACCGGATTGAAATTAATGTAGTTGCGAAAATCCATATGGCCCGCCGGCTTGCCGCGGATGATCACCTGCGATCCCGTATCGCCTGAAGGTTTCAGAATCACGGGATTCATGCGCACGTCAGGATCGATTTTCGATGCCAGGGCCTGCACCGCCTGGGCGCGTCCCATTTCTTCGCCTGGGCGCGTTACAAAGGAATTGAGCGACATGTTTTGCGCCTTGAAGGGAGCGACCCGATAACCATCCTGAAGCAGGATGCGGCAAAAAGCGGAAACCAGAACGCTCTTTCCAGCATGCGAACCTGTTCCCTGAATCATAAGCGTTTTTGCACTTTTTTTCAGGAAATAAGTTCTCCCCTTTTTGCCCAGGGTTTTTCCCAATTCTGCCAGGAGCCGGGCGTTGTCTTCTCGCGTCCGGACGGCCATCCGGAAATAGCGCCTGTCCAGACCGTCAAAATTATCGCAGAGCCGGATGGCGATGCCCGTGGACAGAAGCGCATCGGCAAGCGTTGTTGCATCCGATCCCGAACGGTCTGTCCGGACCAGCAGAAAATTGGCGTATCCCGGATAAACTTTCAGGCCGCGAATGTTTTCGAGTTCATTGTGCATCCACCGGCGTTCAGATGCGACCAAACTGCGGCTGCGCATTGCATAGTCTGCGTCCTGAAGCGCCGCGGTTCCCGCCGCCTGTGCCAGCGAGTTCACCGTCCAGGGAGGAAGATACTTCTTCATTCCGGCAATGACGTGCCTGTCTGCAACGGCCATGCCCAGACGCATTCCCGGTATTGCATAAAATTTGGTAAGCGATATCAGCACGATAACATTGGGTGGCCGGCCGATCATCAGACTTTGCGTCCCTTCGACAAAAGGCAGAAACGATTCATCCACCACAAAAACCACCCGCGGAAAATCCGCGGCAAGCTTTTTCAGGAGTTCCGGATCAAACAACATGCCGGTGGGATTGTTCGGCTGGCCCAGGAAAACCAGATCGGTATCGCACAGGATACCGGCCAGAGCCGGAAGGTCCGGCGCGAAACCGTTTTCATCCCGAAGCGGAACCTTTTCGACGGGAAGACCGGACAACCGCGCGGCGGCGGCATAATCACTGTAAGACGGAACGGGAATCACCGCGCGCGAAACGCCAACGACGCGGGGGATCAGGTAGAGAAGCTCCGTGGAACCGTTTCCCGCGATGACTTCATCGGACGCAACGCCGTGATGCGCTGCAAACGTCTGAATCAGGTCCGTGCAGTCCGGATCGGGATAGTGGACAAGAGAAGCGATCCGGCTGCTGATCAGTGAGCGCATCCACTCCGGAAACCCAAGAGGATTGATGCTTGCAGAAAAATCGCAAATGTCCCCGGGCGGGAGTCCCGTCCTCCCCGCAAGCCTTACAATATTTCCACCGTGTTTATCCGTCATGGTTTTGCCAATCCGCCTTTTGTATGAGCGGAGGGTAAAAATGGGTCAAGGGTTTCCCGGTTGCATGTCAAAATGGCTTCGATCCGCAACTGGCATGAATAATGATGATATCAATGCCAAAAAAATTTAGAATTCATAGGCTACGCCTGCATAAAGCGAACGGCCTGCGCCCGGATAACCGGCAACGGACGTATTGGAGGTTGTCTGATCTTTAAAAGATGACAGATGAGTTTCATACTCCTTGTCCAGTATATTTCTGACGGCAAACGAGAAAAGAAAATGTTTGAAGATCCTCTGCTCCAGTTTTAAATCCGCCGTCCAGTAGCAACCAAGATTGTAGGCCACAGTGGTTGTATCGGGATAGGTGGTGGTTTCCGTCCTGTACATGACACGGTCTCCGACATAGCGCGCCGTCGCCGTTGCCGTCAGTCCGAACCGGCTTTTGTAAATGAGATCTCCCTTAAGCTGGTTTTCCGGTGTCAGGGATGCACGTCGTTTGACGATGTTATATCGGAAATCCGTTGGAATAAAAGGTGGCCAGCCATAATCCTGTCTTGAATAGGCGCGGTTTTCTTCTTCGGCGTTTGTGTAAGTGTAATTGAGCGCCAGCATCAAATCATAGAAAGGGCCGATTTTGATGCCTGCCTCAACTCCGTCTGCTTTGTAACCGTAAAGGTTCAGCGGACTCCAGACACCCTGGGAGTCAGGCTCCCACTGGATTTTATCGTCAACATTCCAGCGGAAATAAGAAAGTGTGACAAAGACTTTATCTTTCAACAGAGACTGTTCGAGCGTCACGTCCGCATGCCAGCCGTTTTCAGGCTTCAGATCGGGATTTCCCTTGGTGTAGGGATCGGCGGGCCAGTATAGATCGTTAAGGGTGGGGGCCAGAAAGTGTTTGCCGCAGCTGATCTTTAAAGCGGTTTCCGGCAGGGGATTGAAAACCAGACCGATTAGCGGCAGGTTTTCTGATCCGAACGCAGAGTGCTTTTCATGACGGAAGCCTGCGAGAACCTTCCCGTACTTGAATGGCCGGTATTCAGCTTCCGTGAAATAGCCCTGCGTGAACACGTGTGCTTCGGTTGTTGTCTCGGAACCGTCACGGAGGCCGGACGTGTTCAGATTGTAGGCGAAATTTTTCCAGTTGAAGTCCTTGTATTCAGCGCCCAAAAGGACTTTTGCACCTTCAACGGGATAAAGAGCCACATGCCCGTTTGTGCCGAGCACCTTATTGGTAATCCAGTTTTCTGTGCCCGATCCGTTAAAGTCGTAACGGGCGTAATTGTAATTTTCCATGTTCGTGTAATGGCCCTTGAGCTCATAGCTCATCCATTTCAGGGGATTGCCTTTAAAAGATAAAACGGCATGTCCGTCCTTGTCGGAACTGGAATCGAGCAGAGAAGCGGATTCGGCATTATAGAATTTTTCACCGCCAAGGTAATAATCCGCAGTTCCTGCAGGTGGTTTGACGCCCGGCACACCATAATTCCGGTCAAGGTAGTCGCCATAAAAACTGACATGAATCAAATCGCTTTTATCATACAGCAGCTTTAAAGACACATCGTTTTGCCGAAGCCAGGCGTTGTCGCGGAATCCGTCCGTTTCCGTCCGGCCCGCGGTCAGATAATAGCCGAAATCCCCCATGACAAACATGCCGTTTTCCGCGGCCAGGCGATAGGTGTTTTGTGAACCGTAGCCTGCCCCGGCTTTCAGCGCCATCTTTCCCCTTTTGGGTTCCTTTGTGATGATATTGACCGTACCGGCCATGGCTCCGGATCCGTAAAGAAGAGAACCGGCACCTTTGATAACCTCGATACGATCGATATTTCCAATGGGTATTTTCCCAATATCTGCAAAGCCCAATGAGGGAGAGCCTACATTGACGCCGTCAACAATTACCTGGGTTGCGTATCCCGGCATGCCGCGAATACTCAATTCTTGCCGGGCGCCTCCATAATTGCCGAAGGTTTGCCATTCCACACCCGATTCGCCTGCCAGTAGTTCACCGATACTTCCTGTACCGGATGTCTGAATCTCTTTTTGATCAAACAGAATGACTGCATTGGGAACATCCTTGCGCTGCTCCGGCATTTTTGTCGCCGTCACGACCACCTCATCCATGCGGATCACCTCGACGGGCGACGCGTCCTCCTGGTTGGCAAACGCAAATCTTCCCTGAAAGACAACGAAAAGACACAAAACCAGAACAACAAATAACCGTGAAACTCTTTTCATGAATTTTCTCCTTTCCCCCTCGGGATAAAAGTTGTTTTGCCTGTCCGTGAAGTTTCCTGGCTTGCGGCAGCCTAATTTCCACGCCTTCCCGACGCCGTGCGTCAGTGGCATTCGTGTGGATTTCGTTCCGCTTGCAGTTGCGGGGCAGCGCCGGACTTGCACCGGCTTCCTTTTACGGACAGCCTTCTTCGGTTGACGGCAACGAATCATAAAAATTGTTCCTCTTGTGGGGAAGGCCATATTCTTTGATTCACTCCCTGAAATACAAAAATCCCCGAACCTTTCCAGGCTCGGGGATGCCGTATTCCATCCTCGTCCATATTGTTTACAGCGCCCTGACTACGTCCTCGGTAGATTGAACAGCGCCACGCATCAGGCAGGTCTTCTGGCTTCCGGATCAGCCAACCGCCGCGCCTTCCCGTTTGATCCACAGTGGCCTCTGGCGGCGATTGTCCCCGGTTACAGCGGCGGGCCCGTGACGGACTTGCACCGTCTTCCCTTTTCAACCCTTGCGGGTAACCTGATGAAAAGCTCCCTATATCACGTTCCAAGCTTTGTCAAACAATAAAAAGCTGTATTTCTTGGTTGTGAAATCATCATGCCGGAATTCTTGCCTGCGCAAAACAGGATCTGGTGGGTGGGGTGCTCCCTGATGATGAAACGTTCAGGATGGGCGAGGGTTTTCTTCTTTGACTTTCTCCAGTACGGTATCTCCCCATTCATCGGTTACGGTTTTGCGCAAACCCAACAGTTTTTTCATCCGGAATCCCGCGCAAGCCATGATGACAAAGATCAGAAGAATAATAAACCCGCAAAGAAAGGCGAGCAGGTAGTGATGTTTGGGCAGATAATAGACCGTGATATTCACGTATCCCGCCCAGATGGTCATGAAGGCCAGAGAGATTCCCGGAGCCAGTGTCACCCAGATATATTTTTTTCTGCCCAGGCGGATCAGCATCACGCTGACAATGATCAGTGCGCAGGCGGCCAAAAGCTGATTACTGATGCCAAACAAAGGCCAGATGGTGGCAATGGAACCGTTGAAAAGCAGGTATCCCCACAGAAAGGTAAAGATGAATCCGGAAAAGAGCATTCCCGGTATCCAGTTTTGCTCATTGAATTTTGGAATGGCTTTTCCAAAGAGTTCCTGGAGGAGAAAGCGGCCGGCCCGTGTGCCTGCATCAATCAAAGTCAAAATAAAAACCGCTTCAAACATGATGGCGAAATGATACCAATAGGACATCAATTGATCCATGGCGGGTATTTTTGAAAAAATATAGGCCATGCCCACAGCCAGAGATACTGCGCCACCCGGCCTTCCCTGAAGGTTTTCCTCGACTTTGCTGGAAAGCCAGGGGAGGTCCAGGGGCTGCATGCCCAAAGTGGAATAAACTTCGATGGAGGAATTAATGGCGAAATAATCAGCAGGGGCAAGAACCGATGCGGCAATTAAAGCCATCATGGCGATAATTCCTTCCAGCAGCATGGCGCCGTATCCGACGAACAGAATGTCCTTTTCATTGCCGATCATTTTTGGGGTTGTTCCGGATGAGATGGTTGCATGGAATCCGGAAATGGCGCCGCAAGCGATGGTAATGAAGATAAATGGAAAAACGCCGCCGGGGACAACCGGCCCGCCACCGGAAACATATTGTGAAAATGCCGGCATCTTCAAAGACGGCTGTAAGATAATGATTCCTAGGACCAGCGCGGTGATCGTCGAGACTTTTAAAAACGTCGACAGGTAATCCCTGGGTGCAAGGAGCAGCCAAACGGGTAAAACCGATGCGGCAAAAGCATACAGGGGAAGCAGCAGGGACACCTCCTTTTTCGATAGGCTGAATATCGAGGCGATCTCGGGTATGGCGGTGAGATGATGCCCGAAAAAAACAGCCAAAAAAAGCAGGGAAACGCCAGTTATGCTTGCAATCATCATTGATGAATTTCCAGGTTTGCGCATGATCAGCCCCATGATTACCGCCGCCGGTATTGTTGTGGCGACAACCATCATTCCCCAGGGGCTTTCGGCGATGGCGTTGGTCATGGCGATGGAAGCGCCGGCGATGGTTAAAATCAGGATCAGCAAAAAAGCAATGGAGGCAATGGAGCCCGCTGTACGGCCGATTTCACTCCGGGCAATATTGGCCAGGCTTTCTCCTTTGTGACGCACGGAGGCAAACAGCACAACCATGTCATGAACTGCTCCACCGATGACTGCACCGACCAGAATCCAGAGAGCGCCCGGTAAAAAGCCGAACTGAGCGGCCAAAACCGGACCTGTGAGGGGGCCCGCGCCCGCAATGGCCGCAAAATGATGTCCGAAAAGAACAAAACGGTTTGTTTTGTGGTAATCATGGCCGTCGGCCATCGTTTCTGCGGGCAGCCGCCTTGATGAATCAAGGCGAAGGATTCGGGATGCGATAAAAAGGCCATAAAACCTGTAGGCGATGGTGTAAACACAGATAGCGGCGAAGATCAGTACCGCTGCGTTGATTCCAGATGACATAAATCCGTCGTTTTCCATTCTGAAAGTGGAGAATCAATAAATCAATGATTCCGGTTTTTCACCTTTAAGGAATCGGGCGATGTTTGCCGCCGCCCGATTCAGAATCCTTCCGGCCGCTTCGTCCGTAACGCCTGCGATATGGGGAGAGAACAGGAGCTTGTCGTTTTCCATTTTCAGCAGAGGATGATGGGCGCCGACCGGTTCTTCTGAAAAAACATCAATGCCGGCTCCGGCAATTTTTCCTTTTTGGATGGCTTGAGCCAGGGCTTTTTCATCTACAAGCTCCGCCCTGGCCACATTAATGAGATAGGCGCCCTGCTTCATGTGATTGAGAGTGCTTTCATTGATGATTTCGCGGGTGGTTTCGGTCAGCGGCGCATGCAGGCTGATGATATCCGAGCAGTTCAGAAGAGAGGGTAGATCGGCATACTCAACCGCCAGTTCCTGTTCGACAGATGATTCCTGACGAAAAATGTCAAAGTAAAGGATCCGGCCAAGTTCAAAAGGTTTTAGCCTTTGTGCAACCGCGCGGCCGATGTATCCCAAACCTATAATTCCCCACACTTTTCCGTAAAGTTCGGCAGGCTTTAGCGTCATCTGTTCCCATCCTCCGGACTTTGTGCTGGTATGGGCCCGGAATAAATTTTTGAGCAGACAAAGCGCACAGGCAATGGTATGTTCCGCGACGCTGACGGCATTGGCTCCTGCGGTATTCGCCACGGGAATTCCCTTTGCACGACAGGCTTCCACATCAATGTGCTGATAGCCGACGCTGGGCTGTTGGATGAGTTTAAGTTTCGGTGCAGCGGATACGGTCTCTTCCGTGATTTTATGCTTGAATGTGTAATCTCCCAGCACGACCTCTGCATCTTCAAGGATCTTCCTGATTTCCGTGTCGGATAATTCATGGCCGGAAATTACTTCAAAATCAGGGACATCCGGTGTTTGTTGAATGAGAAGTTTTACAAGATCGGCAGGAAGCGGGGCTAGGGAAAGGATTTTGGGGATCATTTATTGGGCTCCTTGGTTCACATTTTTTATTGTCGGATGCTTACCGTCCAATATGACAGCGGCTGCTTCAAAACGAGGTTTTTAGCCTGCGGCAATCATTTGTCAAAGGTGCGAATCTGGATCTTGTGCATTCCTCTTACAGAGTTCATGAGGTAAATGCTTTCACTTTTCAGAACGTCTTCAATGCTGATGATCCGCTCGCGGATTCTACCTAGACCAAGCAACCGGGCACGTTCCGTTCCTGGTAATAGCCCGCATTGAACGGGAGGTGTGTACAGATGACCGTCAATCGACACCGCCACGTTGGCCACAGTGGATTCTGTGATTTGTCTTGCCTCATTAAACAGCAAAATATCGCCGCTTTTAGCATACGTTCCTGCGGCATTTTCATACATCTGGCGTCTTGTCGTTTTATGATACAGAAAAACATCCCGGCTGTCGACCGGATTTTGAGCCAGTCCGACGCTTTCGAAACGTAGAGTGTCCGGATCGAGAAGCGCTGCTTCGCAGCGGATGCTTCCCCGTCTGGAAACCAGTAAGCGGATGCGATGCAGTTTTGCGGGCAGGCAGTTTGCGATTTTGTCCAGCTCGACCCGTATCCGGCCGAGATCGGCGTGGAAGCCGAAGTATTTTGCTGATTGAGCAAGACGCTTCAAATGGGCATCCAGAAGCCGGTAGCCGTTTTGAGGTGTCCAGCAAAACGTTTCCAGAAGGTCAAAGTTTCGGATGGCGGGCTGGAGAACTTTTGTTTTTGTCAAACACTCTTCGTATTCGTTTTCCGGATTCGAATCCCAGACAATTCCTCCTCCCACGCCATATTCCGCGCGTCCGCTCTCTTTGTGTAGCAGGATGGTGCGAATGGCTACACTGAACTGTGCACGGTGGCCGGGAGCTGTAAAACCGATGGCTCCGGTATAGATGCGTCTCGGGGATGATTCCAGATTGGCGATGATCTCCATGGTTCTGTGTTTTGGGGCTCCGGTGATGGAGGCAGGTGGAAAGGTGGCTTGAAGGATCTTGTCCAGAGGTTCCCGGGTTTGGGCCCGAACCCGGGAGGTCATTTGCCAAACGGTGGGATAACGTTCGATTCTGAACAAGGACGAAACACGAACGCTGCCTGCGGTTGCCACACGGCCAAGGTCATTGCGGACCATATCGGTAATCATGACATTTTCCGCCCGATCTTTTTCGGAATGTCCAAGAAGGGACTTTTTGCTCTGGTCATCCTCAAACCATAATCCCCGCGCCGCTGTTCCCTTCATGGGACGCGATTCAATTTGTTCGCCGTCGATTTTCAGGAAAAGCTCTGGTGATGCGCTCAAGATTGCCCATTCTCCTGTGTCCGCATATGCGGCGAAGGGTGCCTGTTCATCTCCGGCAATCCGGAGGAATAACAGCCAGGGTTCCAGGTTCGTTTGCGCCGAAAGTCGATATGTAAAATTGACCTGATAGGTATCTCCGTCGTGAATGAGTTGCCGAATGGCGTTAATTCGGCGCCGATAATGTTCTGGGGTTACAGATGGATGCCACAAAATGGAGGGGAAAGGTCTTTCATCAGCCGCCGGCGGTGTAAACGTTTCTGCCTGTTCAAAAAGACCAAACCAAAGCAAAGGAAAGGCGTTGTCCTTTCTGACGGACAAAGACGGATCAAAGGCGGGAGCCGACTCGTAGGACAGGAAACCTGCGGCATAAAGGTTGTCTTTCTGCGTTTTTTCCTCAATCTCCCGGATCAGGGGGAGAACCTCCCGGATTTGATAAGTGGTGATCACCCGGCACGGCTTGGTAAAGCGCAGCCAGATTCTTTGAGTATCATCACGCAAAATGACACAGGGGGCAAGTGGAGAGTCTTTCATTTTCATTTTTTCTTGCAGTGCGAAGGATTTCAATTATCTTGACAGCTACTCTGTTTTTCCTGTACAGCCTTCCGACATAGACATTTCGTTGCCGTGTGGCTGAAAAAAACAAAGCAATACATCTTTGCGGAAGACATTAACTGATTTTGGAGGGAGAGGCAACAAAAATGGCGGAAAAAAATCTTGTTTACCGGGGCAAGTCGAGAGATGTATTCAAAATTGCCGGCGGGTCCTATAAAGGAAAGTACCGTTTTGTTTTTACGGATAGGGCGACAGGGAACATCAAAAAGGGTAAACCCGTTTTTGATCCCGGATATGATGTCGTGGTTGCAGAAATTCCAGGGAAAGGCGCCATTGCCTGCCGTTTTGCCACGCATTTGACGAGGGGGCAAAAGAACCATTCAAAACAAAAACCAGGTTTCTGCGTCTAATTTTGTGAATGTTTGTCTGTAGCAGCCGCCGGGCCGCAAAAGCCGGTGCCGGTAGAGGTCCGGCGATATGTCCGGATGGAGTTTTTCCGGAGGCCGAAAGGCGGGAAAGGAGCTTCTGCGATGGCGGTGTCGATAACGATCGAAAAACTGACAAAACGGTTTGGAGATCATGCGGTATTGAAAAATATCAATGCGAGGATCGACGCCGGCGAGATATTTTTTCTTCTGGGGCCTTCGGGATGCGGCAAGACCACGCTCTTGAGGGTCGTTGCCGGTCTTCTCCAACCGGATGAAGGACGCATTCTGGCCGGCCACCTTGATATTACCCATCTGTCTCCTCATTTACGTGACATGGGCATGGTTTTTCAAAGCTATGCCCTTTGGCCCCACATGACGCTCCGCCAGAACGTCGCTTTTGGTCTCGAAATGCGCGGAATTAAAAAATCAGAACTAAATCATCGCGTTATGCGTGTCTTGGAAATGGTCAAATTGTCCAATCGCGCTGACGACAAACCCAATGAACTCTCCGGAGGACAACAACAGCGGGTTGCCCTGGCGCGTGCCCTGGTGATCCAACCGCAGTGCATCCTGCTTGACGAACCTCTTTCCAATCTGGACGCCAAACTGCGCCTTGAAATGCGGGCCGAAATCCGGCGCATCTGCAAAGAAGCAGAGTTGACGGCTATTTATGTCACTCACGATCAAAAAGAGGCGTTGTCCATTGCTGATCGTATGGCTATTCTGGATCAGGGGAATCTTTTGCAGGTGGGTTCGCCCGAGGAAATTTATGAGCGTCCGAAAACTCGTTTTGTTGCAGAATTTATCGGAGAAACCACCTTTATTGAAGGTCGTCTGCTGAAGAAAGATAATACACGGGCGGAAGTGGAGACATCCACCGGCCTGTGGACGGCGGAAATTCAGGAACCGTTTGCCGAAGGAGAAACGGTTTGTTTGTCCGTGCGTCCAGAGTCCGTTCGGCTGCACACAGACCGGACGCATGGAAGCAATCTGTTTCATGCGCAAATGCATGGCACGATTTATCTTGGAGATGTGGCCCAGCATTTTGTTGAATTAGGTGGCGGTGTCACCCTCAAGGCGTTGGAGGTTCGGCCGCGTCTGGTCGCCCGCGACAACACAGTTGCTCAAATCCGCCTGTTTGTTGATCCAAGAGATGTTCGGGTACTGAAAATGTAAAGGATCCTCATGCGCAATCTGGGTATGATTCTGGTTTTGGCCCTGCTGCTCGCGTTGCCGTTTGTCTTCCGGCAGGAAGACGAGGTGAGGACGTGGAAAACCGGAGATCCGGTGCTGGTGGTGATTACGCCGATGAATGAGGCAATCCGGCACGAATATGCACTGGCTTTTTCCCGCTGGCATTTAGAAAAGTTCGGTGCGCCGGTGAAGGTGGATTGGCGTCATGTCGGCGGCACCACGGAAATTTCACGTTATTTGACCAGTGAATTTGTGTCGTCGTTTCGCTCGTGGTGGACCGGCCGGGGAAAGCGATGGCCGGTCAACGGCGGGACCATCATTCTGGATTTTTCTTTCCATCCGGATACAAAACCAGAGGGAATGAGACAAGAGGATTTCCAGAGCGCTCGGGAGATGTTCCTTGCCTTTCGCAATACGGACGATCCTGAAAAATTTTCCAGCCGGATCGATATGTACTTCGGAGGAGGAGTGTTCGATGCCCAAAACGCAGCCAGGCAGGGTTTGATTGTGCCGGCGTGGAGTCCGGGAATAATTCCGGCGGGGCTTCTGATGACCGCATCTGGCAAAGAACTGATTCCGAAAGGGCTTGGTGGTGAAACGTGGCGTGCCCCGGACTATTTCGGCACGACGCTCAGTACATTCGGTATTTGCTGGAACCGTGACCGGATGCGCCTGCTCGGAATTTCGGAAGAGCCGAAATGCTGGCAGGACCTTGCTGATCCGCGCTGGTTCGCCACCTTGGGGTTGGCGGACCCGACAAAGAGTGGCAGTATCGCGAAGGCATTTGAAACCATTGTTCAGGTGGAATGCCGCAAAGCCGTTGAAGCAGCGGGATTCGGGCCGCTTATCGAAAAATATGAGGCAAGAATTTCAAAGGCCAGACTGCCGGCGGGACGGATGCCTATGGATGTGCCAGTTGCATATCAGCAAGCAGTCGAACGGGGCTGGACAAATGGTCTGTTGCTGATTCAGAAGCTGGGTGCAAACGCGCGTTATTTTACCGACAGCGCCAGCAAAGTGCCCCTGGATGTGGGCATGGGTAATGCGGCGGCGGGACTTGCTATTGATTTTTACGGACGTTTTGAAGCGCAGATCGTTAACGGAGGGAGAAAAAACGGCTCCATGGGCTATGCGACACCACGAGGAGAATCCGGTGTCAGCGCTGATCCGATTTCCCTTTTGCGAGGTGCGCCCCACAAAAAAACGGCCTTGCGCTTCATCGAATTTTTGCTGGGCGAGGAGGGGCAAAAGTTATGGTGCTACCGCGTGGGAGAACCGGGCGGCCCGGAAAAGTATGCTCTTCAGCGTTTTCCGATCCGTCGAGACTTCTATCCCTCGGATCAGCGCGAGATGCAAAAATCCTATGAACGGCACCGGGCGCACACCACGGACGACTTGGCGCGGCCGACGCTTAATATGTATCTTCTGGCTCAGGAATACGTTTATCAACCCCGCTGGACGGCGGGGCATTTTGGTATTTTACGCGACCTGATCCGCACCATGTGTATCGATTCGGGTATGGAGCTGCGTGAGGCATGGGAAACCATCATCCGGGCAGGAGGGCCTCAGGCTTGTCCGAAAGCCATGCAGGCGCTGGAGCGACTACCGCAAATACCGGAACCATTGACCTGGACATCGGGCCTGACGTTATTGAAACGCCATAATCGCCTCGATCTTCTGCGGGACTGGACGCTTCAGTTCCGCGCGCAGTATGCTTGGGCAAAATGCCTGGCCGGTCAGGAAGCAAAGGCAGGGCCATGAATAACCGTTTGTCATGGTCCATTTTTGGTTTGGTGGTTGCTTTATTGAGTGTGCTGTTTTTCTGGCCGCTTGCGAAAGTCGTCTCGGGTGGCTTTTGGGTGGATGGACACTTTACGCTACGCTATCTAATCGGTGTATTTGACAATCCGATTTATGTGGAGGGACTGGTGAACAGCTTGAAACTGGCGCTGGGGACAACGGCGCTGGCAATGGTTGTCGCGCTGCCGCTGGCTTTCCTCTCCAACCAGTTCGAGTTTCGGGGAAAAGCGGTGTTTTCTTCGCTGGTGCTGGTTCCGATGATTTTGCCGCCATTTGTCGGGGCAATCGGATTTCAACAGATGTTCGGCGTTTACGGAATGGTGAACTCGCTGTTTGGTCTTGGGGCCCGTGACTGGTTGGGCGGCGGCCAATATGCCGGTGTGGTGCTCTTGCAAACTCTGTCGCTTTATCCCATCCTTTATCTAAATGCGACGGCTGCGCTGGCCAATATTGATCCGGCAGTGGATGAGGCAGCGTCAAGCCTTGGATGTACGAGCCTGCGCAGGTTTTTCCGTATTACCCTGCCGCTCATGATGCCGGGCCTGTTTGCGGGTGGCACGCTCATCTTCATCTGGAGTTTCACGGAGTTGGGCACTCCGCTGATGATGAACTACACAAGATGTGCGCCGGTGCAAATCTATGACTCGCTGAAGGAAATCGGATCGAATCCTTTTCCCTATGCGCTGGTGTCAGTAATGCTTCTGGTCAGCACGGGACTCTACATGGCGAGTCGCCGGCTTTTCGGCGTCAATTTTTACGCAATGCAAAATAAGGCTTCTCTACGAGCCGAGAAGAAGCATCTGAAGGGATGGCAAGGCCTTACAGTGGCGCTGCCCTTTATCCTGGTATCCGGGATTGCCCTTTTGCCGCATGCGGGTGTTTTGCTGACCAGTTTTTCCACACCGGGAAGCTGGTACCAAACCGTGCTTCCTTCCGTCATGTCGGCGGATAACTATATTGAAGCTCTCGGCCACAACATGACGGTCAGCAGCATCCGGAACAGCATGCTGTTTTCGGCGCTGGCTGTCTGTTTCGACATCGTTTTCGGGGTGGCCATCGCTTGGGTGGTGGTGCGCTCGAATATCCGTTTGAAGGGGGTGCTGGATGCTCTTTCCATGGTGCCGCTGGCCGTTCCGGGACTGGTGATCGCTTTTGGATTTCTGGCTGTAAGCTCCTGGCTCTCCAATCTGAAGGAATTTGCAAATGCACAATGGTGGATGCAACTGGTGGATGTGCGGACCAATCCGACCCTGTTTCTCGTGCTGGCCTATTCCGTAAGAAGATTGCCGTATATGGTGCGAAGCGCCGTCGCCGGATTACAGCAAACAAGCGTAACTTTCGAAGAAGCTGCGGCAAGTCTTGGCGCATCGCCCGCAACGACTTTGCGCCGCATCACGCTGCCGCTGATTTTTGCAAACCTGATTGCCGGAACGCTTTTGACCTTTGCCTTCAGCATGCTGGAAGTCAGTGACAGCCTGATGCTTGCTCAACAGGCTGGCTATATGCCCATCACCAAGGCGATCTTTGAGCTTTTTTCGCTTCTGGGAACAGGACGTTATGTGGCGGCAGCGCTGGGAGTATGGGCTATGGCTTTTTTGACGGTGACGCTTGTCGCTTGTAGCCTGCTCATGGGGAAAAAGCTTGGCGCCATCTTCCGAACCTGAATCCCGGTTGTAGGTTCAATTTCGGATAATGAGGGAGTGAAAAATAAAAAAGAAACGAAAGGGAAAAGGAGAGGATAATGGATCAAATTCGCTTTGATAACAGAGTTGTGATTGTGACCGGTGCAGGCGCCGGTCTGGGCCGTGAATATGCGCTGGAATTTGCCCGGAGGGGCGCTTCGGTCGTCGTCAATGATTTGGGCGTTGCGCGGGATGGCTCAGGATCAACCCATAGCGCAGCCGATGCCGTTGTGCAGGAAATCCATCAATCTGGTGGTAAAGCGGCAGCCAATTATGACAGCGTGGCGACACCTGAAGGGGGAAAGAACATTGTGAAGACCGCACTGGATTCGTTTGGCGCGGTCGATGTTCTCGTGAACAACGCCGGATTTTTGCGAGACAAGTCTTTTGCCAAAATGACCATTGAGGAGTGGGATGCCGTGATGAATGTTCATCTCCGTGGCGCATTTTGCGTGACGCAACCTGCGCTGTCGGTCATGCGCGAGCGAGGCTATGGGCGGATTATTGTCACCTCGTCCACGTCGGGGATTTTCGGCAATTTCGGCCAGAGCAACTACGGCGCGGCCAAGATGGGGTTGGTGGGTTTCATGAATGTTCTCAAGCTCGAGTCCGAAAAATACAATGTACATATGAATGCCATTGCTCCCAATGCCTATTCCCGAATGACCGAAAACCTGATTCCCGCGGAGCTGGCCCCGAAACTCCAGGCAAAATTTAACGTACCGATGGTGGTCTACCTCTGTTCCGAGGAATGTCGGGAAAACGGATCGATTTTCACGATGGGCGCGGGCTGGTATGCGAAAACGGCCGTCGTCTGCGCGCCGGGTGTGTGTTTAGGCGACGGTTCCCGTGAGATCCGCGCCGAGGAAGTGCGCGAGAATTTCGCAAAAATTACCGATCTGTCTGGCGCGAGGCCCCTGAACAATAATCTGGAAACTTTTCAATTCATGGAGCCGCTGCTGAAATGATTCCAGGCGAGGACATCAGAAGCGCCTTACGTTCTTGTGTTCTCACATTTCCGTCTGTGAGGATGCGCGCCATTCGTCATAGAATTTCGCATGGGTTTTTTCATCACGAAGAATGACCCGGATCGCCTTGTGAAAACTTGTGTTTTCCCCAGCGGCCAGCGCCTTTTCAATTCTTTCGACGGCTTGTTTTTCCGCGATGCTCAATTTTTTGAGTTTGGCCTCCAGGGGGAGGGGGCGCATGGCCCAGGCGGCCATTTTCCCGACGAATTGCCAGAGAGCTTCTCCCTGGGGGGGGGTGCCGAAAAGGTTTTGACTGCATTTCTGGAAAAGACGTCCGTGCATGCGTTCATCATTGGAAAAGGTCTGAAGCCGTTTTCCGAGTTTTTGATCCTTCCTGCCGTATTGCTTTGCCAGAGCGTCGTAAAGTCCCGTGCCGATCATTTCCATGCGGAATGATTTTTGAATCTGATTTTTTAACGCTTCCATGGGTTTTCTCCTGTTTCAATGAATATTGAATATTTGTCTGAATTCGTCCCCGTGAATGACGTTTTGCAGCCACAGGGTCATATCCGGGGGATCATAAAACGGCTGTTCCCGGAATCGTTCAAGAAACGGACTGAAGTAGGTCCGGTCAAACGCATTCAGCCGTTCGGTGATGACATCCTTTACCTGTTTGCCGCCCGGCTTTGAAAAACGGGGCTTTCCGGGGGTGAGCATTCCCCTGTCAAGAAAGGTTTTAATCTTGTTTTCACACCGACAGGGGTTGTTTGAATCGACTTGGCCGCAGATCCCTTTCATATAAGCTTGAAGCTTTTGCCTTCCCCGGGAAAGAAGTTTGCGGAAATGGTCTCTGGAAATATCCATCAAATCCGCACCCACTACATCGGTTACGGCAAAAATAGCGCCCAGAAGAAAGGCCAGACGTTCTTTGCGGTTCAGGCACATGAGCATGCCCATCATGCAGCCCGTTTTCAATTCCTCCGTGAGCATTTTTCTGTCCGGATGGGAAAAATCCCGGTGGTCCGGCAATTTTTCAATCAACGAGACATATGTGTCGAAATCGGAGATACGCATTTCAAACTTCCGTTTTTTCATGTCCAGCACATGATTGGTGACAATCCGGTAAAGCCAGGTCCGGAAAAGGCCCTTTTCCGGCTGATAGGACGCCAGTCCCGTAATCATTTTAACGAGAATTTCTTGAGTAATATCAGCGGCATCGTCTGGATCCATGACCATCTTCACGGCAACATTGAATATCCATGCCTGATGACGGAGGATGAGCTTTTCCAGTGCGGTCTGACTTCCATGACATGCATCTGCCACAAGGACGCGATCATCATCGCTGCCGTCAATCTTTTCACTGAAAGGATTGAACATGATGCGTCCTTTTCAGCTCTTGGTGATTTTGATGGACAGGATTCCATCTTGCAAAGTGGCCGTGAATGGCTGCAAAGACTTTTTTGCCGGGCCTTTCATCAATTGACCCTCCAGGGAATATTTGGAGCTGCCGAGGCTGGCGCAGACAAAGCGTCGGTTTTGATGGTCATATTCCACTTCCGCGCCCCGGTGTGTGCAGGAAAGAGAAACGATATGATAGGTATTTTCCTCGGTATGGGCGATGATCACTCCCTGAGGGATCCATTCATTTTTGATTTTTACGGCGTTGCCCACCTGACGCAGAACAGGCTCCTTGGAAAGGTCGATGAGCAGTTCATGGTCCTTTCGGGTTAATGCTTCGGGCTTGATGCTGAGCGTGTCCCCGACTTTGGTGAATGTTGCGCAGCCATTCAAGCCACAAAGACAGGTTGATGCGACGATTACGGTCGTGGCCCCGGTTTTCAAAAACTCCCTTCTTTTCATTTCCTGCATGATTTCCTCCATGGCGATAAATTGTCGGACGCGGAAGCGTCCTTTATTTTGAACTGATACGATTCGTAAGGGGATGTGTGACAAAAAAAGGCAGAACCTTTTTCCGTTTCTTGATTTTGATCAAGTGATCGGAACATGAGCAGATTAACCGAGTCATTGATTCATTGAATAAAACCCTGAAAAAAATTTATAGAAATCTGTGTGCCGGGCAGGGGATCATGCGGAGCGATTGCCGATATTATCGGTTTAGCTTGAAAATTCCCCTGAACTTTGAAGTAGTGGGCCAGCCTTCCAATGGCACATTATGCTACTTGCTGCCCGCATTGCTGAGCAGCATGGCGTAATTGTCTCTTCCGGTGTAGTTGTCCGGTCGTAAACAAGAATATCATCATGAATATTTCAAAATTTTTTATTGATTGTGCCTCCTTGCATATTTTGTACAGCCTGATCAACGGAATGCTTTTTTTGTTTCACTTTTTTTTGAGAGAGAGTATAAAAAGAGATCCGGAGTGCGTCAAGGATTATTTGGATAGAGGATCATGAAGAAGGCAAAGTCGTCTTTTTGCCGGTTTGCTGTAAAAGTTTTGTATGAGTGAAAGATTGTTACCTTTGGGAGGTTATCATGGAAAAGCTGTTCTATCCGGAATCCATTGCGATTATCGGTTTGTCGTCAAAGCCCAATAACATTCCCCGCCTGGTCGTGGAAAATTTAATCCGATGGGGATTCAAAGGGCGTATTTTCGGCATTAATCCCCGTGCGGAAGATGCCCATGTGGACGGAATCAAGATGTATAGAGACGTAGGCGCTTTACCGGAAGTGCCGGATCTCGCCTTCATCATGATTCCCGCACGTCTGATTCCAGACGCTGTGGATTCCTGCGGCAGGGCCGGTATCCAGCGCCTGGCGATCCCCTCCGGCGGCTTCAATGAATTGGGGCAGGAGGGGAAAAATCTTTCTGAACAGCTTTTACAAAACGCCAGACGATACGGCATCCGGTTTGTGGGTCCCAATGGCGTAACGGTTGCCAATACGGCCAATGGTCTGTGCCTGCCTTTTGTACCGTCCTTCAGTCCGCCCAAAGGGGGATTTTCAATCATTTCGCAAAGCGGGGGTGTAGGGTTGATGCTCTGGAATTTGATGACCGATGACAATGTCGGTATGGCCAAATTCGCTAGTATCGGCAATAAACTGGATCTGGACGAGGTTGATTTTCTGGAATATTTTGGCCGTGATCCGGAAACCAGGGTGATCGGCATGTATTTGGAAAGTATTCCCCGGGGCGACCGGCTGATTGAGGCTGCCTCCAAGATCAACAAACCGATTATCATTTTGAAATCCAACACAACCTCCGCCGGGCAAAAAGCGGCGATGAGCCATACGGCCGCGCTAGCCAACAATGAAGACATTATTGAAGCCGCTTTCGAACGCGCCGGTATTATCCGCATCAGCCACTTCAATGATTTCATTTCGCTTGCGAAAGCTTTCGAACTGCCGCCCATGCGCGGCAACCGGATGATGGTGATGTCTCCGGCGGGCGGTTTTACCGTCATGATGGCGGACCTGTGCGAAGAAGTTGGCTTTGAGTTTGCCGATCCCGGCGCTGCTTTTTATGATGAACTCAAAAATTCCGCCAATGCCGGAGTGATCCATTTTTCCAATCCTCTCGATATGGGGGATATCTATGATACAAAGGCCTATCCGAATATTTTCTTTTCCGTTATGCACAACCAGAATGTGGACGGCGCTGTATTTGTTACGCAGTGGCCGGAAATGCCTCGCGGAGAAGACGTGTTCTACAAAATGTTCCATACGGATCTTTCCAAGGAAGTGGCGGGAACGATTCTGTCCTCCGGAAAACCTCTTGGCGTCTGCCTTTTTGGCCTTTCCAAGACCATTTCCAGAATCAAGCAAAACCTTGATTATCCGATTTTCAACAACGCCAGTGAAATGATTCGCGCTTTAAAAAAACAGAGTGATTATTATGCGAAAAAATCGCAGGAACCGACCGTCGATTCTTTGCCCGGCGATATCAATCTCCAATCGGCATCAACATGGATTGCCGGTCATCCGGGAATCCAAGGGGAAGAAGCTCTAGAAATGCTTCGTTGCTTTGGAATTGTCAGTGCAGAGTCCGCATTGGCCGGAAATGCACAGGAGGCGGCTCTTCTGGCGGACCGGATTGGTTATCCCGTGGTCATGAAAATTGCGTCTCCTGATGCTGTTCACAAATCCGAGGCCGGAGGCGTCATTGCCGGTAACCGGAATGCCGATGATGTCCGCGACGCCTTTGCCAGAATCCGGGAAAATCTTTACCGTTACAAATCGGACGCTGTTTTTCAGGGTGTGCGCGTGATGAAGCAGGCCGCAGAGGGCTATGATATGTTTATCGGCGGACAGAGAGATCCTTCATTCGGTCCGGTGGTCTTTTTCGGGTTTGGCGGCATCTATATCGAAGTGTTTCAAGACACGGCCAGAGCGCTCTGCCCGGCGGGAACCAGGGAAATTGAAGACAAGATCCGTGCACTAAAATCTTTCAAGATCCTTCAGGGAGCCAGGGGCAAAGGTGCAGGTGATATTGCCGGCTATGTGGCCATGATTGAACGGGTTTCCCATCTTCTTCATTCTTTTCCCCAAATCCGTGAGCTGGACATTAATCCGGTTCGGGTTCTGGCGGACGGTTCCAGTGTGCTGGCATTAGATGCAAGATTGAGAATCGAGATTTGAGAAACCAGGCGGAGAAGGGAAGCTTTCAATTAGGATGGGATAACAACAAATCGCCAGTGGAAAGGATGTGGACACAGTGATCACGCATGGTTTGCAAAGCCCTGGCCGAGCTTCCCGGGGGAACATCTACACCCGCAATGGCATCTTCCAGGACCAGTACATCAAAACCGGCTTGCAGACCGTCCATGGCGGAGGTCAAAACGCAATAATCCGTGGCCAGACCGGCGATGAAGATCCGGCGGATGTTCTGATGGCGTAACTCCATCTCCAGGTCCGTATTGTGAAAGCTTGAGTAGTTTTCTTCCAGGGGATTGTCCCCTTTGGTGACAATCCGGTCTTCTTGACGGATTTTCAAGTCTGGATGAAACTGTGCCCCCCAGGTATTTTGAATACAATGGGGAGGCCAGGACTGGTCCAGAAATTGAGGATTACTGGAGAAACTCATGTGGTTGGAGGGATGCCAGTCTCGTGTAAAGGCGCGTGTTGTAAAAAAACCGGAAATCCGATTGATCACCGGAATAATCCGGTCGCCATTGCTGACTCCCAATGTGCCTCCGGGCAAAAAATCATTTTGCACATCAACAACAAGCAAAGCATCCTGTCTGTCAATCGTTATCATGGGTCCAACTTCCCTGAAAAGAGTTGCGACAAACTATAGGAGGCACGGTTTGAACTGTCAAGAAAAAAGGAAGAATGCAACGATTGCATATTCAGATCTTTTGTATCAGTGCGGATTTACAGAAAAAATCGATTTATTTTAAAAATCTGTCCCCAAGTCTTTTCACTTTACGGGAATACGGTCGGAACAGGGAACACCGGTTTGACATAATCCGCATCCCGCGTACTTTCCCATGTATCCCGGTCCGTGAGCGCCTTCCAGCCAGGGTTTCTGCTGTGTAAATAAAACATCGAAGCATTTACGTTTATCATGGCCTTTTTCGCTGAGCGCGCCGCCGGGACAGCGGCTGATGCATAGTCCGCACTTTTCACCTGCATAAAAAAGACAATTCGCCCGGTAATGCTTGTAGGGCCTGACAGACGGCGTAAGCTTCAAACCGGAAACCACGCTGCCGCAGCGCATTGCCATCCCCTTGGCGGTGATGAAACCATCGTTTAAACTGAAAGTTCCCAGACCCGTGGCATAAGCCATATGCCGCTGCGACCAGTTGGAAGCATAACCATCCGGCAGAGCCAAAATTTTATAAAACGGCGATAATTCCGGTGCCACCGCGTCAACGCCCATCTCCTGCAGAAGCCCGGCCAGTTCATTCGAAAGCTGGTTGATAAAGTCCTGTCCCTGCCATCGCGTGTGATTCCAGCGCAGAGAAGGACCTTCTTTTTCCAGAGCGTTAGACCGCAGTGTTTCTCGATGCGCTGGCAGCACAAAAGAAATAACGCTGACGCTTTGGGGCCGCGGCCCTTCGATTTTCAAGGTTTCCGTCAGATATTTGATCAGGATTTCACGCGGAGAAAAATGATCTTCGTGAACAACCTTCTTGTATTCCTCAAACAGAGGATCATCGCCATCGGCAAAACCGATCAGCGGCTCTTCAAAGATAGGCTCTCCCCCGAATGCGGCAAGCCGATTGGCACTGCTCTCTAGCACGTACTTCCGGATAGCCTCTTTAATAAACAGTTCAGGATTAGCATCAAAACGCTTTTTCATTTGTCCATCCGCTTTGGCAAAAAGTTAATAGTCCCCTTGTTCCCCACTATGTCACTATTTGCCTTATTTGTTATGTCATCTCAATTTTTCCTAGTCAGTGTGATCGGTCGGGCCGTTCTTCAACGATTTTTCCATCCTGCATGACGACAACGCCGATACCCGCCTGCCCGGCTCTTTGTCTTGCCTTCTCGGCGGCCCGTTTCAAGGCGACTTCGGCATTGATGAAGTCAGGATCGCGCTCTTTTTGCTTTTCGGGAACGTTTATTTTCCTTGCGCTCATGGGTTCTCTCCTTCTTCTATCAGGATGGGCGTTGCATACGAATTTTCATACTGCGCCCATTCATTAACGATGGGTTTGTAGATCTCTTCAAAATTGCGAAGCCCCGCCGCAAATCTCCGGCGGATCGTCGCTTCGGGCACATTGTGACCGCCAGCTTTCACGCGTTGCGCGACACGGGCGCAGGCCAGTTCGGGCAAGGCCAGGCGCAGGAAAAAGAGTTTGACCGTGAAGCCATCCTTCCGCCAGACGGGAATATGCCGGGCGTAACCCCGACCGCTGAGCGTCGTTTCAAAAGCAAAACTCTCATGCCTGCAAACATGGTCATATATTTCTTCCAGCATCAGCCGCCCGGCTTTAATGGCAGCCCGTTCCTGATCAAAGGGGGCAAGGCCCGAGGCAATCAAATCCGCATTGACAAAAATGGGACAGTCGGCTTCGTTGGGCAAAAACTCCTCGGCAAATGTGGTTTTGCCTGCTCCGTTTGGTCCCGCAATGATGAGAATCCTGCTTTTTTCGTTTTTCTTCATTTCAGCGCCATTTTGCGGCAAATTACTTTTCGCACTAATTGTACCCATCCGTTTATTTCCTCAAAATTAATAGAATCCTGCTTTCCTTTAGACATAGTGCTTCTGTAATCAGAAAAACCAGTCAGTTTTTATTTTTATTCACTAAAGCCTCTATTCCTTCAAAAGATTCAAAATAACTTTAATCATTATATCTTTTTCAGAAGACTTGCTGGCGGCAATCATCAGCGTCAAGGCAACGAGGGCATTATCATCAATTCTTTTATTTCCGTCTTTGGCAAGCAAAATACCGTTTTTCTGAAGGAAGCAGATGAACAAGGCGGCGGCAATGCGTTTGTTGCCGTCAACAAAGCTGTGGTTCTTTGTTACAAAGTAAAGCAAATGAGCGGCTTTGTCTTCCGTGGTGGGATAGACGTCTTTGCCGTCGAATGTCTGGTAAATCGAGCCGATGGAACCTTGAAAGCTTTTGTCTTTTTCCTGTCCGACAAGAGCGGAATCCCGGAAGTTATTTTTCATCTGTTCAATGATGTTTCTGGCGTCTTCATACGTCAGTTTGTACTTTAATTTTTTAGTTCCTTTGGGTGATACGAGGCGCTGATGGTCGAAGTCGTCAAGAATATTTAATGCCCTTGAGTATTCGGAAATTATTTGAACTATTCCCTTCGCTTCATCGGAGACATCTTCCAGGAGCGCAACATTGCCCAGCAAGAGCACGGCATTCTGTAATTCATTTATCTTGTTTTGCTGGGATTTTAGGAGTTTTTCGTTGATGGTGTAGCCGTCCACCAGGTGTTTGCGCAAAACATTGGTCGCCCAGATGCGAAATTGAGTGCCGCGAATTGAATTTACGCGGTAGCCGACAGAAATGATCGCATCCAGATTAAAAAAATCGACCTTATATGTTTTACCGTCAGAGGCAGTTGTTGCATATTTTGCAACAACTGAGTCTTTGTTTAATTCTTTTTCCTCAAATACATTACGCAAATGACGAGATATAACTGATTTGTCACGTTCAAATAAATCAACCAGTTGGTTCAGACTCAGCCAGACAGTGCCGTCTTTCAACCGAACTTCCAAGTTGTTCTTATATAAAATTATTTCTCCCTTGATATTTTCGATGGATAGCTTGTTTTTCATTGTATTCCTTGTAGCGCTGGCATTAAGCAATTTTTCCTCTTTGCATGCTTTGTTCAGCTCTACTTCCGAAAAACTGGGTCTTGTGAAATATGCTATTTGCATCACCTGGTATTTTAATGTTGCGCTGATTTAGCGTGCTGATATTACAATTTATGGTAAGCATTGCAAGAATAAAATGGCAAATAAAATGGCAAATTGTAAGCAGAAGAAATAGACGGGTTTTGAAATATCAGTTTTTTTGCGCCGACTAAATGGTGCAGATTGAATCAAAATGTTCCTTGGCAACCGGCATGTTCGCGCCAGCGAGAAATTTTTATCCATCTTTTTAACTTTTTTCAATTCCCTGCAATATTCTTTCTCCACAACTCCCTGTAATACTCCACAATATTTGATCTTTTCCGGCCATTTAGTTACTATCCCCGCCAAAACGAGGAGGGTTTTTTATGGTTCACGTCATCCCTAAAAGCGGCTTTGCCCGGACATACCTGATCGAGGAAGGTCGAAGATCAGATAGCCAAAACATCATGGTTGTCGATGTGGGCAGTATCGGCGCTGCCCAAGAGGTGGCGGACTATCTGGCCGGCATTCCCCGTGAAAGTTAGGCTCAGGTCTTGAAATATCAGTTTTTGCCCGCATTCTTGAAAGCATTTAGGAATTAATGGCCAATGGGAACATCCTTGAGACATTAAGTGACTATCCAATGAGTTAATAGTCATTCTCACGGGCAATCGTTACACCCCTTTTTTATGCCCAAAGGGGACGCGTCTACCATTGACATTCGTTGAATGCCAGTTCCTTCGCCATCATTGTACATGAAAAAGATTATTTCAACGTCTTCATGAAATTTTCTATGCTTGTTTTGAAACATACAAAAATCGTTTGAGATCTTTCGATACCTTCCTTCATCCGATCCCAATCAAGTTGGAAACCATAGCCATGATGCACAACATGGCGAAATTTCCGGTAAGGCGCTAATTCTTCAGACAGCGTTACTGTCGAATAGTAACGGTAAGGGTTCTGAAGGTGGTTTGCAGAAACGCTTGAATAATTCGACATGCCACAAATTGCCGGAAGGTAAACTAACACCGTAAAAACGACTAATTCTTTTTAGAATATTTTCGATACCGCCATAAAACTGTGCGAGAAAAGCGGCTGCTGCGGTTTTATTCCTCATCGAAACTTCACCGCTTATGACATCTTCATAAAGACAAGCCAATTCTTTCAAAACGATTTCAATATTTTCAAGCTCAATTGTTATTTCTTCGATCAATTCGTCTGACGTCATATCAGGACTTTGCCTTCACTCTCGATTTTCATGGTCAGGCGTGTGGAGGGACGCAATAGAATGATGTCGAGAGGAACGTCCAACTCATCTTCAATTTTAGCGGCCAGTTCATAGAGTTTCCATCCCGAAACACCGTCACAAGCGATGTCTATATCACGGGCTATCAAAGGCGTTTTTACCATGCTGCCGAAAAGAATCAGCTTTGTCGCGCCATAGGTTCTAGCCAGTTCGATGATTCTATCAATTTTGGATTGTTCAATGGCCATATATCTTTGCCTGTCTGAAATATCATCATCTGTATAATATCAAAATGTTGTATGTAGTCAATCTATTTGTTATCTTTACATGTACACCACCTTCGGCATGGCGAAGACAAGGGCAACAGTTTAATCATTTCTTAAATTCCCGCACATTCATGGCTTTCTACTTAAGAAGCGGGTGGCGTCCGATTGCTAGTTTCTCTTCGTCTAATTGTCAGCGTAAATAATATAGGGCCAATCGGTAACGATCGAATCCATATTATTGACTTTCTGTTGAAGCTTACAGTCAACAACTGGTTTAATCATCCTGCTGGATCAATCATCCTGATTCATTGATTTGATCCTGCTATAAACACTGAAATATTAAGAAACAGCATCCTGGATTCCCGCCTTCGCGGGAACGAGTGACCTGAAAGGTTATGACGGTGGTCGCTGGATTTATCCGAAATGGGATGCAGCTGGCAATGATACCCCGGATGATGCGCGCTGCTTTCCTGACATGCATCATCCGGTTCTGAACAATTTTCGTTTTCCTATGCTTTGTGGATATTCAGGTATTTCCCAACGCGGTCAAGGCCTTCCTCGATTTTGTCCACGTCCAGGGCGTAGGAAAAGCGTACACGATCCGGCGCGCCGAACCACTCGCCCAGATAGGTGATGACCTTGTGGTCATGGAGCATATCCCAGACGAAGTTGCGAGGGTTGGCAATCTTCGGGAGCACGTAGAAGGCTCCCTCCGGTTTCCAGAGATCAAGCCCGAGATCGACCATGCCTTTGTAAATCATGTCTCTGCGGGATTCCCAGATTTTCAGTTGCTCATCGACATAGCTTCTGGGCACCGTGGTGGCCGTATAAGCCATTTCCTGGGCGATGATGCTGGTGTTCATCGAGGTATGCGACTTCATCTCGATGACCATCTTCACCAGCTCCGAATCCAGCGACCAGAGGTATCCCACCCGCAGGCCGGTCATGGCAAAGGTTTTGGAAAATGAATTGATTGTGACCACATGAGGGCCCTTGATCAGATAGTTTTCCCGGACATAGATCAGGTCTTTGTAAACCTCGTCGGACAGGACATAGATGCCAAGCTCTTCGGTGATCTTTTCGATTTTCTTCAGGGTCTCAATGGCTTCCACTCTGCCGGTGGGGTTGGACGGCGAGTTAATCAGCACGGCCTTGCAGTCTATGATTTTCTGCTCGAAGTCTTCATACACAATCCGGCCTTCCTGAAGGTCCGTAAAAACGGGTTCGAACCCGGCGTACTCCACCAGAGGCAGATAGGAATAATAATAGGGACGGCACAGCAGGCATTTCGGCTTCCGGTTATCCTTCTTCTTCTGAAGCCACGCTATGGCCCGAAGCGACAGATCAAGGGCTTCAGAGGCGCCGTTGGTAATGACAAAGCTGTCCGCCGTGGAGCGCGGACACCGATAAACATCGCCGCTGTCAGTTTTCTGTTGTCCTGCATCTGTCTTCTCCTCGTTGAAAATGCTTTTCACTCCGGCAGACATCCCGACCGCCGCTTTGCAACCGAGTGCCTTGTTTCCCTATAACAACAATGTCCGGTTTTTTCTAGGAGATTCCCCGGCAAGTTTGCTGAAATGAATCAACGTGTTATGCGCTTTGCTTTTCCGGCATCCATGAGCCCTATTCAGGATATCATTCTTTGGCGAAGCCTTTTCTGTGCAAAGAATCCAACAATCAGGATGAAGAAAACAATATAGAGAAAATCCCACAGGTGAGTGAACTGGTAATGATTCGTGCAGACAGCTCGAACAAGACGCACGGAATGCGTCAGCGGCAGAATTTCGACAACCGGCTGAAAATAAGAGGGAAGGTTGCTTGTTGGAAATACGACGCCCGAAAAGAAGAACATGGGCGAGATGAATCCGGTGAAAAAAAAGTTGAGCTGGTTGATGGCGCGGACAAACGATGTAATGAAAAGGGATATGACCGCAAACATCGCACCGGTCAGAAATCCAACAAACGGGGCCAGGAAACTCTGCGGCGAACGGATGACGCCGAAAATCATCAAAATGCACAATACGATAAACGAAAAAAACAATCCCTTGGTGCCCGCCCAAAGAATCTCACCCGCAATGACATCCCTGACGGTCAGGGGTGCGGCCAGCATTCCATCATAGACTTTATCAAATTCCAGGCGGATAAATGTGCCGTAGCTGCATTCAAACGATGCCGTAAACATGGCCGTGGTCACCAAAAGCCCAGTTCCCAGAAATTCCAGATAACTGAGCCCTTCCATGGATTGCGTAATATACGTGCCCAAACCAAGTCCAATTCCGGCCAGAAACAACAGCGGTTCAAAAAATGCGGGCAGTCCATTGCTGAAGATGTTTTTCGTGTAGACGCGCACATGCCTTTGCCAGACCCCAAAAAGCCGCCGGGAAAGAGGCGGAAAAAGTTCTTGCTCACTGTGTTTCATTGAGATCCCTGCCCGTTGCCTTTAAAAACAAGTCTTCCAGATTGGTTTGACGAAGATAATAATTTTCACCTTCCATTTTGCCGGCCAGATTTTTTAAGCAGTCGTAATTCCCGGAAAACAGACGCAATCCATGTTCAGTTTGCTCAAGCCGCACTTGGGTCTGCATTTGCTGATATGCAGGATGACGCAGGATTCCGGCATCTGGTAATTCCAGTACATATTTTTCAATATGGTTTTGCAGGAGATCTCTCGGCGATCCCTCGATGATTTTCTGTCCATTGTGCAGGATCATGATCGTATCGCAGATCTGGAAGGCTTCTTCCATGTAATGTGTGGTCAGAAGGATGGTGGTTCCCTCTTTTTTCAAGAGACGCAGCTTGTCCCAGATCAAATGCCGTACCTGAGGATCCAGTCCGGTCGTCGGTTCATCAAGAATCAGCAGTCGTGGATTGTTCAAAAGCGCCCTGGCGATGACTAGTCTTCGCTTCATTCCTCCGGAGAGTTCCTGAATCCGTGTATTTGTTTTTTCCGTAAGCTCAAGAAAATCCAAAAGATAGGCAATTCGCTGACGCGCCAGATGACCGGGCATGTTGTAGAACTTTGAATAAACCAACAAGTTCTGGATAACATCTAATTCATCATCCAGATTATTGTCCTGCGGCACAACGCCCGATAGATATTTTATCTGTAATTCCTGATATTGAGGGTCGTAGCCAAAAATGCTCAACTTGCTTGTGAAATTTTCATCGCGTGTGCATTGACCGTAGATCATTTTCATCATGGTTGACTTGCCTGCTCCATTGGGACCCAAAAAACCGAAGCAAGTTTGCGCTTCAACTTCAAAGCTCAGGTTGTCAACGGCCAGAACTTTCGGAAAAGTTTTACTTACGTGATCAACAAGAATAATTTTATCCGTCATGTCGTTTACCCAAAAAAACAATTTTTGCCGAACTGCATCTTGAGGGAAAAGGCGCGAAAAAAACCGTTGCGATTAATATATTGCCGCACCAGTCAGGTCAAGCATAATATTTTTAGCAGGAAACAACGATATCAGCTTCATAATGGCCAGAGTAAATTCCGCGGTTCCCGTTTCGCAAATCAAGACGTGTGTTTAGGAGTTCTCTCTAACAGAGCGCAAAAGCAAAATCGGTCTCAGGCGTGCTTTGGGCACCCAGCAAAGTGACATCCAGATTCAGTTTCTGATCGAATCGGTGCTGCTTTGCCAGGTGGTAGGGATGATCGGCATTAAGGCATTAAAATCATGAAATAATTCAAGGTTATGCCATAAGGAGTGTTTACGCGAGCGGCTTGTTTTCGGTTGAGCAGCACATGCGGTCGTGGAACTCCAGAACAGGTGCAATTTCCGGCAGAACTTTTCCTCCCCCCAGCACGCGAATCAGTCTGCAAACACAGTAGGAGGAAGAGGCGCGCTGGTAGGATTCCTGCCATTTCCGGAAACTTCTTTCTTGCTTTTCATTGTCGAACGGCCAGCGCCATGGGGGATGATTCACTTTGATTCTCCAGGGTTTTGGTGTGAGCCTTGCCCTGAAGGAGACCTGCTCTCTGCACAGCCGGATATAAAGAGGGTCGCAGCCCAGGCCTTCCATCAGCTCTTTCGTTTTTGCGCTTGCCGGATCATGCAGGTGGCTGGTGATCAGGCAGCGAAATCCCGCGGCGGTTCGATAAATTCTCAGCGTCAGGCTGAATTGCCTCTGTGCCCATAGTTCGATTCTTGCAAGGATTTGATCTTCGGCCGATGGCGCGGGCGGATCTGTTTTGCCCATCAGTTTTCGCAACCATTGGAATCCTTTGGAGCGGGAGGCATCCTTGGGAAGATCGATATCCATGAACATGGCTTTCGATGTATTTAAAACCAGCGCACCATAGGCATTTCTGGTGACGATGGCCGCGTGTTCACCCTGCCGTTCTTCAATGCTTTCAATGGTTTCCTCTCGCAGCGGGCTTCTTCCGTAAGGGTATTGTTCGAGGGGAGCGCTGGTCAGAGCTTTGGCCGAAACACGCTGAAGTTTTTCGTTGGCCATGTTTTTGGCATCTTGCCAGCTTTTATTCGACCAGCCCCAGCAGGAAAGTAAAAAATTCCGTCCGCCGGGAGCGCTGATACTTTGCTCTTCCCTTTTCCAAAATTTTGGAACATTCATAGTTTCCTCTCTGACCTTTATCAAATGAAAAAGGGGACCCTTCCTTTGGGGTCCCCTTGGCAAAGCTTCAGAAAACCGATGCAACGTGAGACACGATCAAACCTTGCTGAACATGATGGCTCCTGCGTTTCCAAAAGCGCCGCAAAGTGTTGCCACGCAATATTTGGCGTTGGGATAATCCGTTTTCATGATGGAGTTCATGGTGACGACCAAACGGCATCCGCTTTCTCCCAGGGGATGACCCAGAGCCAGGGCGCCGCCCCAGACATTAACGTTTTCAAAGGGAGCATTCTGAGCGATGCCCAGGTCTCTTACGCAGGCCAGGGATTGGCTGGCGAAAGCCTCGTTAAATTCCCAGATGTCGATGTCATTGATTTTCATGCCTTTGCGGTCAAGAAGTTTCTTGACGGCGGGTATCGGTCCGATGCCCATGATGGTCGGATCGCAACCGGCAATGCAGCCGCCTTCATATTTGAGATGGTAGGAAAGTCCGAGCTGGTCTGCTTTGGAGCGCTCCATCAAAAGCAGGGCGGCTGCGCCAATCGTCAGAGGCGAGGAAGTGGCGGCGGTTAAAAGTCCATCGGGTTTGAATCCCGGTTTCATGGTAGCCATTTGCTCTCTGGAAATATCGCCTCGAATCCACTGATCTTTGTCCACCATGAAAGGTGTGCCGTCATCTTTCAGGCCTTCGATGGGAATGATTTCTTGTTTGAATTTTCCTGCCTTGGTGGCTTCATCGGCTTTTTTGTGGCTCCAGAAGGCCATATTTTCCATATCATCGCGGGTAATTTTCCACTGTTCGGCGACTTTTTCAGCGGTTGCGCCCATGGGAATTTCCGCAATGTTGTACCTCTGCATCAGGCGTGGCGCGAAATCCATGTGCATGGCCATAAATACTTTTTGCATGTCTTCGACACCGGCGGCAATATAGGTATCTCCTTCACCGCACAGGATGGCGCGGGCCGCATGCTGGGTGGCCGCCATGCCGGACGGGCACTGCATGGTTAGGGTATTGGTCGCAACCGATTCCGGAAATCCGCCGGCTAGCCAGGCCAGGCGACCGATGTCATTTTGCATGCCGGTAATATTCGCGCAGCCGACAAAGACGGACTCGATTTCCTCCGGTTTAATTTGGGGATTGCGAGCAAACAATCCATCGTAAACTTTTGTGAGAATTTCATCCGGCCTGAGCGCCCTGAACCACCCTTTTTCATTGTGAGCCCGGGAGTTTGCTGATCTTACACCATCGATAATAACACATTCACGCATTGTAAACCCTCCTCTTCATAATAAGATCCCATCGGTCAGGACGGGACTTTTCTCTTTTGTCTTATGGAAACGAATGACGGGCTTTTTATCGTAAAACCTTTTCTTTGTCAAACGGATAGATACGGATGGAAGGCTTTGGAAGACACAGCGATGAGCGAGAGTCTGTCTGGTGAACCGAAGGTTTTTCTTGACAAACAGAACCAGATGAAACTTAACTGACCGCTCGCAACGGATGACCATCAGGCCTGTTTTTTCGCCATCGTCTGTCCACAGATGGATGTTCCCGACAACGAGAAAGAATCCTGTCGTTGATACGTCCGTTCCATTTGCGGCGTCGGAGGAGAACTGTTCAGAAGGTTGGATTGAGAGCATAAACGGCAGGGAAGTGGAATGAAGGAAGTTTTCACCGCCGCCAGCGGCGTTGTCTTTTTTTTGATCGGCATGATTCGTCTTTCGTCGGCTGTCCGTCGCGTGCTGAATGCCCGCATTAAGGAATATGTCAAATATGCCGTGGAAAAGCCGGTTTACGGGTTATTGACCGGCATGATTGCCACGATTATTTTTCAGAGTTCTTCCGCATCAACCGCGCTGACCATCGGGCTCGTCAGCGCTGGGTTGATCAGCTTTTACCACTCTCTGGCCATCCTTTTAGGTGCAGACATCGGCGCCACGCTGACCGTGCAGTTTGTTATCTGGCGGTTTACAGAAATCTCTCCTGTTTTTATTGCCCTGGGAGGAATTTTGTGGCTTGCGCGTCAAAACGCCTGGAAAACTGCAGGAGAGATGATTTTTTATTTCGGTCTGATTTTCTTTGGACTGAATATCCTCAGCCAGGCAGCCGCGCCGCTTAGGTACTCTCCCGTATTTCTTCATTATTTTGCCGAAGTTCAAAATCCGGTTTATGGGGTTATGCTGGGATTGGCGGCAACGGCGATTGTTCAGGCTTCCGCGATTACCATTGGGATTCTGGCCATTTTGGCACAGCAGGGGTTGATCGGACTGGAAAGCGCTGTTCCCGTTGTTTTGGGGGCCAATGTCGGCACAACAGTAACGGCGCTTCTGGCGGGAGCGGCGTCCGGTGTCAGCGGAAAAAGAACCGCCTTGTCGCACCTGATTTTCAAGTGTGCCGGCGCACTGATTTGCCTTTGTTTTCTTCCGTTTTTTTTCGATATGCTGAAGCGCCTGTCCGACAGCGTTCCTCAGCAGATTGTCTGGGCCCATTTTTTAATGAATATGGTAATCGTCGTCGTCTTCATTTTTTTTCTCCGGCCCTTCGCGGCGATGATGCAAAAGATCTTGCCGGGAAAAGATGAAACCCTGCCGGTCTGGCCCGAATATCTGGATCGGAAAGCTTTGGAGGATCCGGCAAGAGCCCTGGAGCACGTTTTAAAAGAGATTCAGCGTCAGGCAAAGCTTTTAGAGATCATGTTGATCAAGACCACGGTATTGATGAGGGATTATCAGGAGGGGAAGGGACGGGATATCGGTTACATTGAGATGGTGGTGAGTAATCTCCGGTCACAGATTGTCCGGTTTTTACTTCAGGTTTCCGGACGCCACCTGACCAGGGAGCTTTCCCGGCGAATTCTGGCCTATACGGCGATGGCCGATGATTTGAAAAGCATCGGATCTCACATTCAGGCGATCAATCTTCTTTGTCAACAGAAGGCTTTGCAAAAGATTCGCTTCAGCGATTGCGGTGAAGCGGAATTGCGCGAAATTGTTTTTCTCGTTCAACACAATCTGGAGGACGCATCAGCGCTGCTTCACCATTTCCATATGGAAACCGTGAAAGGCGCAATTTGCCGTGAAGAGGATGTGGATGTTCAGGTCAGAGAAGCGCTGGACAGCCATCTGAAACGTTTTCATCTGCGGCAATGCAGCGCCCAGGCCGGGCCAATTTTTGTTGAAATGCTGGGGCATCTGGAACGAATATCCGATCTGTGCAATAACATTGTTGAATACGTCTGGGATACGCAATCCTCTGTCTGATTGTCGCGATAAAAAAAGACAGTCTCCAGGAAAAACATCCATCATTTTCTTGTTTTGACAGGAAAGGGAGTTTACGTTATACTTTCGCCGCCCTGAAAGGAAATGGCTCATTCTCACAACACGACAAAAATTTCGGAGGATTTTATGCTTGGAAATCTGAAGCTTTCACTGAAAATCGCAATTTCCATCGCGGTTTCCACAGTGACGGTTTGTGTGCTTCTTGTGGTCACCTATGTCAACAGCATGTCCGGCCTGATTGCCGATGCGGAAAGGCATGCGCTGGAGGCGCACATGCAGTCCTTCAGAAACCAGATTGCCACATCCGGTCAGCACGCCGAAACCATGAGCGCCCTGGTCGGCGGCATGCCGCTTGTTCAGGAGAAGTTCGCCCAGGCGGACCGCAAGGCCCTGGCCGACCAGTTTCTGCCTGTATTCCCAGTTCTTTCAGGATCTTACGGCGTTGTGCAGTTCCAGTTCCTGCTGCCGCCAGCGACATCTTTTTTCCGGGTGCATATGCCCGGAAAGTTTGGTGACGACCTATCCCGGATGCGTCACACGGTTGTGGCGACCAACGCCACCGGCAAACCCACCCGGGGCATCGAGACGGGTGTCGCAGGCCTGGGGGTGCGCGGCATGGTCCCCGTATCCCATCAGGGGCGTCATATCGGAACCGTGGAGTTTGGCATGAACCTGGGGCAGGCCTTTCTGGATGATTTCAAGGCGCGTTACGGTGTGGATTCCATTATGCATGTAGCCGAAGGAAACGGGTTTAAAATTTTTGCCTCCACGCTGGGTAAGGAACCGATTCTGTCTCCGGAGCATTTGCAAAAGGCGCTGGCCGGAGAGGCGCAGCTTGAAAACCGTATGATTCAGGGAGCTTCCTTTGCCGTTTATGCCGCATCCATAAAGGATTATTCGGGAAAACCCATCGGGGTGGTGGAACTGGCCATGAACGACAGCGATTATCGCGCCTCGTTGAGCGCTGCCAGAAGAAACGGAATTTTGCTTGGCCTTCTGGCTTTGGGAATTGGTTTGGCCATTGCCTTTCTGACCGCAAGACAGATGGTCAGCCGGATCAACAAAGTTGTGGAAGGAGTGCATCGCATCGCTCAAGGTGATTTGTCTGCGCCGATTGTGGCTGAAGGCAACGACGAGGTGGGAAAACTTGCCCTTGTTGCCTGTGAAATGCGGAAGAATCTTCATGCCCTTGCCTCCGATGTACGCAGCCATGCCGCGGCTGTCCATCATGCCGCGCGGGAAATTGCTCAGTCTGTCGAAAGTCAGGCGGCCACGTCCATGGAAACGTCTTCATCCGTTGCGGAAATTACCTCCACCATGGAAGAATTTTCCGCCTCTTCCACTCAAATTGCCGACTATTCCCAATCCGTAGTGGATATTGCCAATCAGACGCTGGAAGGAAGCCACAAAGGGTCGGAGGCGATGCAGACCGTTCTTTTGCGGATGGAGGACATCCGCATGGATAACCAGCAAAGTTTGCAGGAAATTATTGATCTGGGGGCCAAATCCAAGCATATCAGCAAGGTTATGGAGATTATCAATGCGGTGGCGGATCAAAGCAGACTGATTGCCTTCAATGCGGCCCTGGAAGCATCCAGCGCCGGAGAGGCGGGGCGACGTTTCTCCGTGGTGGCTGCGGAAATCAGGCGTTTGGCGGACAGCGTGACCGATTCAACAAGAGAAATTGAAGTGAAGATCAACGAAATTCAGGATTCCATTAACCGTCTGGTCATCACGTCCGAAAAGAGGGCGGGAGGCATTATCGCGGGAACGGAGGCCAGCGCCGCCACTGCGCGGAATTTAAACGAGATGGTTTTGGCCGCGGGCCAAACCAGCACCTCCGCCCAACAGATCTCTTTGTCCACCCAGCAGCAGAAAACAGCCAGTAATCAGGTTCTGGTGGCTCTGCGGGAAATTGTCACCGCCAGTTCCCACAACGCCCAGTCCATTGCCCGAATTTCCCAGATCAGCAAGGAAATGTCGGGTCTTTCGGAAGAACTTTCCTTGGTTGTGAATCGGTTTAAACTGGAAGGATAGCTGCGGGGGCTTCCATGAAATCAAATGTTCGCGTGCTGGTCATTGATGCCAATGAACTGGGGCGAAAAAGCCTGTGTGCAATTTTGCGCAGAGAAAGCGGCATTGAAGTGGCCGGCGATACCGCTGTCGGGCGCGACGCCGTCCATCTGGTCCGCGTTTGCCGACCCGATGTCATTTTAATGAATTTGGATGCGGATTTTCGGGAAGTGCTGGAAGCCATTGAAAATATCATGTGTACGAAGGCCACGCCGATTTTGCTTGTCGGCAGGATCCAGGATTCCCAAAAGGTTTATGAGGCTATTCGGCGCGGTGCCATCGAGATGGTGGAAAAACCGGATGCCAGCCCTGTGTCGGTGAGGAAATTTCTGGACCGGGTGCGTCTGACGGCCTCCCTTCCGGTTATTACGCACATCCGGCCGTCCGGTGGTTACGGTTTGGACAAAACTTTAGAGAAAAAAACGGGAATGGATTCAATCGATCCTCCTTCTTTGCAAGTTTCTGATTTAGCAAATATTTTATCCAGTCGTGTTTTTGCCATCGCTTCATCAACGGGTGGTCCCCAGGCTCTTGCTCTGATCCTGGCGCAGTTGCCGACCGATTTTCCCTGCCCTGTGCTGATTGCGCAGCACATTTCCGATGGCTTTGCAGACGGCATGGCGACCTGGCTTTCTGAAATCTGTTCTCTGCCGGTTCGGTTGGCGACGGATGGTGAAGAAGCAGCGCCCGGTGTTATTTATATCGCGTCGCCGGAACGTCATTGCATTCTGACTGCCGGAAGGCGGATTGCGCTGCCGGAGCGTCATGAAGTTGATCTCTACCGCCCCAGTTGCGACCGATTGCTTAGCTCTGTCGCCGATGTCTGTTTGTCCGATTCCGTGGGCATTATTCTGACAGGCATGGGACAGGACGGCGCCGCGGGAATCGCCCGAATTTACCAGAGGGGGGGAATGACGATCGGGCAGGACAGGGAATCGTCGCTGATCTACGGTATGAACCGCTGTGCCATTGAAGCGGGAACCATCCGGAAAGTGATGCCGGTGGCTCCCATTGCATCGGAAATGATTCGTTTGGCCGGAGGCGGATGGTGATCACCAATCTTGAGCCTTTCAAAGATTTTGTCCGGGGGTTCAGCGGTCTCCATCTGGAGGGTGTGGGGCAAGAAAAGCTTGCTGCTGCGCTTGACGAGCGCATCCGGAAAACGGGAAGCGCAAACGAAAGGGACTATCTACAGCTGATCATGGAGGACGTTGCAGAACGCCTCAAATTAATTAACATTTTGACCATTAACGAAACCTATTTTTTCCGGGAGCCGGATCAGATTCACCTGCTGACGGAGCGCATGATTCCCCGTCTTCTGGAGAGTCGGATGGGCCTGAAACAAGTCAATATTTTAAGCGCCGGGTGTTCTTCGGGGGAGGAGCCTTATTCCGTGGCCATTGCGCTTTGGGAAAAATATCATGAGGCTTTTCCCCGCTTTTGCTGGTTGCTGGGCGTGGACATTGACAGCTCCGTTTTATCCAGAGCCCGCGCCGGAAGATACGGCGATTTTTCCTTCCGGGGGACCCCGGAAGAGGTGCGGCAACGTTATTTTGATCAGGACGGGCATTTCTGGCAGTTGAAGCCCTGTATCCGGGAAGCGGTGACTTTTCGGGAAATGAATCTTCAGAATTTCTCCGCCCGAGACCTCCCGCCCTTCGACATTATCCTTTTTCGCAACGTCTCGATTTATTATGATTTATCTACCCGGCGTCAGGTGCAGCAAAACATGTTTTCTCTTTTGAAAGAGGATGGATTTTTTCTGACCAGCAGCACGGAAACCCTGGGGAACGATCTGGGCATTTTCCGGATGGTTGAAGAAAACGGGTTGTATTATTTTGTCAAAGGCTCTCCTTTGGTTCGCGGACAAAAGAAAGTTCCGGAAAACAGTGCGTCTGTTGGAGTTCAGAAGAAAGTTCCTTCCGTTTTCCAGGCGGTTCCTCCGCCTCCGCATTTAACCCTTCCTTCTTCCTGGAAGAAATGGCCCCCGGAGGAAAAAAGCGTGGAAGAACTGGCCAGGATGGTCCGGGAGGGACTCTACGATGAAGTTTTGCCTCTTCTGACGATTCACTTGTCGGCCCATCCGGAAGATTACCGAATTTTTCTGCTCCAGTCCTATGTATTGCTGAATCGCAAACAGTTTGAACAGGCGGCGGCAGCTTCCTCACGGGCGCTGGAACTTCATTCCTGGAGCGTGGATGCTCTGGTGCTTCTGGGACTGACTTCCCGCTGGCTTCAAAAACCCGAAGAATCCATGTCCTGGTTCAAACAAGCCGTCTATGCCTGTCCGGCCTGCTGGCCTGCCCATTATTATCTGGCCGATTTGCACATCCGCTCAGGCGCGGTCAGTCAAGCCAAACGCTCGTATCGGACGGCGCTTCAGCTATTGTCGCGGACAGGCGCTGAAACAGGATTGGAGATTGTGCCGGACGATCTTCCTGCCGAAGAGATCCGGAGACTGTGCGAACATCACCTGGCAAGTCTTAACGGCCGGACGGAGGAATAAGGCGAGATCATGGCGTTGGATCTGACAAAATTTCTTTTGCGATTTGTTGAAGAAGCCCGTGAGCATTTAGGCAAAATGAGCGATGGCATTGCCTCGCTTGCGCAGGGTGGCGCCGATGCGGATTTGATTCATGCCCTGTTTCGCTCTGCGCATACCATCAAAGGCTCTGCCCGGATGATGAAGCTGATCGGCATTAGTGAAACGGCTCATAAAATGGAGGATGTGCTTGGGGCGCTTCGTGACGGGAAAATTTCCTTCAACCGTGAAATCGGCCAACTGCTCTACCGGACAGTTGACGCCCTTTCCCGCATGGTGGATGGTGTGGCGGAAAAACCATCTGCGCCGGACTTGCCGCTTTCGGATGGAGATTTGCGTCGCGATCTGGCGAATGTGCTCAAACTTGCCGTTCCATCAGAGCCGAAGGAGCCGCCTTCGGATGGCCGAAAGGAGGCTTTGCCGGACCCGGTTGTGATCCAGGAGGGTCCTTCTGTGTCCTCGTCCGGAGGGGCGGAACCCCGGATGAAAATGTCCGAAACGGTTAGACTGCGTTTGGAAAAATTGGACGAACTGATCAAATTGATGGGCGAAATGGTGTCCAGCTCTGCCCGGATGCGCCAGCGTCTGCTGGATTTGGGAGACGTTGAGCATGCCATGGATGTCGGCGGCCGGAGTGGAAAAGACCTGGAAGGTTTGCACCGGTTCAGACGTGACCTGACCGATGATGTTCAGGCACAGGAGCTGCTTTTGGATGATCTCCACGACAAGGTCCTTTCCATGAGAATGCTGCCTTTATCCATCATTTTCGATACGGTGGGGCGTGCGGTTCGCGAGATGGCCCGCTCTCAGGGCAAGCAGGCCGAGTGTATCATCAGGGGGTCGGAAATCGAGCTGGACCGTCAAATGATCGATCGGTTGTCCGATCCCCTTGTGCATATTTTGCGAAACGCCGTGGATCACGGCCTGGAAGCGCCCGACCGGCGCATGGCAGCCGGAAAGGAGGCTGTGGGGCGTGTGTTTTTGAGTGCAAGGCAGGAGAACGGCCAGGTGGTGATTGAGATTGAGGATGACGGCGCAGGCATTGATTTGTCTGCCGTGCGCAGGAAGGCCGTCGCCAGGGGGATAATGACGGAGTCTGAAGCAGGCGATATCTCCAGGGAAAAACTGTTGGAGATGATTTTCCTTCCCGGTTTTTCTACCAGCGCCGGAATTACGGATATTTCCGGCCGTGGCGTCGGACTGGATGTGGTCAAACGATCCATCGCAGATCAACTGCATGGAGTGGTCTCGGTGGAAACGCGTCCCGGCCGTGGAGCGGTTTTTTCTCTGCGCCTGCCTCTGTCCCTGGCGGTGATGCGCATTCTGATTGTGGAAGCCAATGGCTGCCCGTTTGGTTTTGCGGCCAGGAATGTGACTGCATTGCGGCGAATTCCGGCCGGATCTTTGATCAGCGTGGCGGGAAACCAGAACGCCGTCGTTCTGGAGAATGAATTCATTCCGGTCTCGTCTCTGGCCGGGCTGGTGGGGGCGCCATCCCGACCGGTTCGCCGTGCAGGTTCCCGTCGGGCCGCAAATGAAGGCGGGTCGCTTTTGGTGATTGTGCAGGATCGGATGGAGAAGCTCGCCCTCATCGTGGACCGTCTGGTTGATGAACACGACATGGTGGTCAAACCCCTGCCCGGACATTTAAGCCGCCTTCCCCTGGTATCCGGTGTCGTCATGACCGGCAAGGAAGAGCTGGTCTGCATTTTACATACGCCGGCTCTGCTGGACAGATCAAGACGCCTGCACCGGGCCGCTCACACCGATGGACGGACGACATCCGGCACTTCGGAAACGATCAAAAAGAAAAGGATTCTGGTGGTGGATGATTCCCTGACGACGCGGGAAGTGGTCCGGGATCTTCTGGAAGCCTATCATTATCAGGTTTTGCTTGCTGAAGACGGACAGGATGGTTTGGAAAAAGCGCTGGCGGATGATTTTGATGCGGTTCTGACGGATGTGGAAATGCCCAATATGGACGGTTTTACGTTGACGAAGCGTCTGCGAGCCGAGGATCGTTACCGGCATGTTCCGATCATGATGATCACGTCGCGGGAACGCGAAGAGGACAAGCGGCGGGGAATGGAGGCGGGCGCTGACGCCTATATTGTAAAAAGCGGCTTGAATCAAAGCAGTCTGATGGATACGTTGCAAACCATTCTTGGATAAAGGCGGCAAAGAAAGGAGAAACCATGCGAATTTTGGTGGTGGATGATGATCCGATGGCGGGAGAGATGACTTCGGCTATTCTGGAAGATCAGGGCTTTGAAGTGGTTTTGGCGGAAAATGGCGTCGAAGCGCTCGAACATTTGAACCTGGAGGAAGATTTTGATATCGTGGTGAGCGATTTGAACATGCCGGTGATCAGCGGTATTGATCTTTTTCGGGAAATGATCGATCGCCGGATCTTGATCCCTTTCATTCTGTTAACCGGGGATGACCGGGAGGAGACCCTTCGTCTGGAACCGCGTCTGACGGGATGCCTGATGAAAGATGAGTTTCTTGCCGAGCGCCTGCCTGATCTGATTGCGGAGGTGTTGCCGGGAGGTGCACCATGAACGAATCAGCCAGAGAACCCGCGGCGCGCAAGATCGCACGGCTCCGGTACAGCTTTTTTCAACAAATTCCAGAGCGTCTGAAAGAAATCAACGATTTGTGGACCAGGTTGAGGGAAAATCCCGCCGACGAGGGAAACCTGGTGGAACTGCATCGCATTCTTCACGGTCTGAAAGGCACGGGTCGGTCTTTCGGTTTTGCTGACCTGGGCAACACCGCGGCGGCGGCAGAAACCTTGCTCAATGCAAAGCCTGCGGAAACGATTCAGTATCCATCCTGGTCGGAAGAAATGGAAAGGCAATTTTTAGCGTTGAGAAGAGTGGCATCGGCGATGACAGAGCCGGACGTTGCAGAGCAGGGCCGTGCGGACAGCTTCGACGAGCAGGCAGAATTTCGTGCAGGCGTCAAGGATACCTCGCAGAAAAAAGTATTTATTTGCGATGATGATGTGCTTCTGGCGGAACAGTTATCCATTCAGATTGCCTGTTTTGGCTATGACACAGCTTTTTTTGCCACAACGGACAGCCTGAGGACGGCGCTTCCCGATCACCGTCCCGATGTCCTGATTATGGACATTCATTTTCCTGAAGGACGTGTGGCAGGGACGGAATTGATCCGTTCTCTGAAACGGGATAATGATTTTCCGCAGCCGGTCATTTTCCTGTCCGGACGAAGCGATTTCGAGGCCCGCCTGTCCGCGGTTCTGGCGGGAGGCAGCGCCTATTTTGTCAAGCCTGCTGGCATTCATGATCTGGTGATGGTTCTGGACATGCTCACCGGCCGGCAGCAGCCGGAGCCTTATCGTATTTTGCTGGTGGATGATGATCCCATGATGTCCGATTATCATGGACTGATTTTGCGGGAGGCCGGAATGGAAGCGCGCAGCGTCGTCAATCCCGCGGATGTTTTAAATGTTCTTCAGGAATTTCGTCCCGATTTGGTCTTGATGGATATGTACATGCAGGGGTGTTCCGGACGCGATCTGGCCAAGGTGATTCGCCAGGTGCCTGAATATCTGGCTATGCCGATTATCTATCTTTCTGGAGAATCCGACCGGAAAAAGCAGATATCCGCCCTGCGTATCGGCGCGGAGGATTTTATGATCAAGCCGGTGGTTCCGTCCGAACTGGTGGCGGCCGTGGAAATGCGGGCGGAACGGATGCGCTCTTTGCACTCGATGATGGTGAGAGACAGCCTGACCGGACTGTTCAATCACACCACCACTACACAGCTTCTGGTCAAAGCGCTGGTTGAAGCAAGGCGTCGCAATGCAAGTCTATGTTTTGTCATGCTGGACATTGACCATTTCAAGAAAGTGAACGATACGTATGGCCATCCTGTCGGGGATCAGGTGATCCTGGCCCTGTCTCGAATTTTGAAACAACGGCTGCGCGCCTCGGATGTGGTGGGCCGTTACGGAGGAGAGGAATTTGCCCTGATTCTGACGGACATCACTCCGGAAAGGGCGGTGACGCTGGTTGAGGAATTGTTGACGGATTTTGCCCGTCTTCGGTTTAACGGCAAGGACGAAACGTTTGCCTGCACCTTCAGTGCTGGGATCGCGGATTTTCCAGGCTACGAAAACCTGGAAAGCCTTCGTGAAGCGGCCGATCAGGCCCTTTATCGTGCCAAGAACAATGGGCGGAACCAGGTAGCCGTCTCGTTAGAGGCGAAAAACCATGAGTGAATCCCATCTGGAACAACTTCTGGCCAAAAGACGAAATGACGTGAGGCAGATCGTGAAGGAAGATGAGCCAACTGTGACCCTGGTGATCTTTTCGCTGGCAGAGGACTGGTTTGCCTTTCCGGGAACGCAAATCCGGGAGATTCTGGCCCATGCCGATGTTTTTTTCGTACCCGGGTGCCCTTCGTCTCTGGAAGGTGTGATCAATGTCCGGGGCGACATCGAATCGGTTTTCCGGCTCCATGATCTGATGCAGATCAAACCTCCCGAAGAAGAGGGAAAGTCTGCCATTTTGCTGGCGCGGACAGATTCGATGAGCAGCGGTCTGCGCGTGGATCAGGTGATGGATGTGGTGGAGGTTCCCCGAAGCGCCCTACAAATTCCCCCGGCAGGCCTGTCGGAACAGACAGGGCTTCTGGCCTCGGGAGTTCTCCGTTTCCGGGAACGTCTGGTCACGGTGCTGGATTTGGAGAAAGTTTTTACCCAGTATCTTCGGGGAATGGGATGACCGGTTGCGTTTCCGATGCTGATTTGTGCCGTGAAGAAGAATCCTTGCCTTTTGTGGTGTTTTGCGCGGCCGGATGCAGGTTTGGCATTGAGGCTTCGCAGATCCAAGGCTCGGACGGATCTGTGGATGCTTCTTTGCGAACGGTGGAGTCTCTGTTGGGTTTACCCGAGGATCTATCCGGAAGTGTTCGTCAGCGTTTGAGGGTTCGCACTCCGGAAAGCGCCGCGGCGTTTTCAGTTGGTGTTCCTGTTGATCTTTGCACGTTTTCCATCCGAGAGATTTTTCCGCTCCCCCCTTTTATTGCCGCGCGTTGCCGCCTGCCTGCCCTTTTGGCTCTGGTGATCGCACCGGAAGGCTTGGTTTGTTTGATGGATGTGCCGGGCCTGTTGAAGGCTCGGCAAGTCCAGGGGGAGATCCTGACTTGCCCCGACGGAGATAATCTTTCCGGATAAGAGGGCGATCTCTTGATAAAATACCGAGCAAAGAAGTGCGGTGGTCCAAACTCAAAGCCGAAGCCAGGCTGCCGAACGTCGGAAAAACCATCGACAAAGATTTCCATTGTGCTATATGATGTTGAAATCATTATTTATTTGGTTAGCCAAAGATGTTTGCCGGAAAAGGACAAAGCGATCGATGTCGTGAATGGCTGGCGAAGTCTCGTGCGCCAAGAAGATTTTGAACAGAGAAAAACGTATTGCCTGAACTGGTGAAATCCCCTATAATGCTACAAAATGCTTATGCAAATCAGACGATCTGCCAAGAGGAGGGTATTCGATGGATAAAAGAATGAATGCGTTGGCTTTTGCTCTGGAAAATGAAGAAAACGAACGCGAATTTTACCTGGCCCATGCCCGGAAAACGAAAAATATGGCGGGCAAAAATATGTTCAAACAGATTGCCGATGAGGAAAAGGAGCATTTTGAGATCCTGACCAAGCTTCATCAGAAATGGGAACAGCAGAAAAAATGGCCGGAAACCGTACCCCTGAAAGTAAAACCATCTTTATCCGGAACGATTTTACAATCTATGTCTGATAAAAAGTCGGCGCAGATTGCCGGTACGGACGAAGAGCTGAAAGCCGTCCGCACGGCTATTGATTTTGAGGCGCGCGGTGTGGCCCTGTATTCCAAACTGGAAAAACAATGTACCGATTTCAGAGAAAAGGAATTTTTTCAGATGCTTGCGTCGGTGGAACGTGAACATCTTCTTTCATTGAAAGCCACAGAAGAATTTCTGCTGGATCCGGCTTCCTGGTATCAGCATATGGAAAAATCAGGTCTGGATGGGGCTTGATTCGGCTCTGTCGGATGAATCAGCTTCAGACGCCCGGTTGATCTTTTGGAACTTTTTCTGATTATTGCCGCCATCTCCCGCCAGATTGCTCAGTTTAAAAAAGGTTAGGCTTTTGGTCTTTGATGAAATCCGTGCGTTGGTTGAAAAGGCCCTCCGGCGGCCAAAGGTTGGTTCCGGTGATCAATAACGACTATAGGCTATGCGTCCTGCCCCGGTGCAGGATCATCCATTTCTTCCAGTTGACAGCTTAATTCCGTCCAGCGGGAATAGCTCTTTTCCAGATCGTGTTCGATGGCTTTCAAGGCGACCCTGAGGGATTTCGTTTTAGCTGCATCTCTATAAGTTTGCGGATCGCATAAGGTATTTTCATGGCTGGCTTTCCGGGTTTCTAGATCGGTGATTTTTTCTTCTTCGGCAACCAGATCTTTTTTCAGAGAATTTTTTATTTTGGATAAACGGTTTCGTTCCTGGGCTTCCCGTTTTTTTTGTTCTTTGAGCGACTCGGGACTTGTGCTGGTTCCGCAGCGGGAGTCTTTGGGCGAATTTTCCGACAGGAATTGAGAGCGCTTCTCAATGAAGTAGGAGTAATTGCCTGAATAATCGGTAATGGCTCCGTCTTTGAGTTCAAAGACCTTGTTGACGAGATGATCAAGAAAGTAGCGGTCATGAGAGACAATGGCCACAGTTCCGGAATACCCCATCAGTGCATTTTGAAAAACATCTTTTGTTTTGATGTCCAGGTGGTTGGTCGGCTCATCCAGAATGAGGAAATTCGTGTCCAGCAGCATGATTTTTAAAAGCGCCAGACGGGATTTTTCGCCTCCGGATAAAACCCTTACGGGCTTGAAAATGTCATCACCCGAAAAGAGAAACGCACCCAGGAGATTGCGTCTGGACTGGTCGTCAGCGCAGGAGGGAACCGACTGGACTTCTTCCCAGATGGTATTGGAATAATGGAGGTTTTGCGAGCTTTCCTGTGAATAGAAAGCCATGTGGACGCCATCGCCATACGTTATGCGGCCATGGGTGGGGTGTTCCGACAGGCTCAAAAGCCTGGATAATGTTGATTTTCCCGACCCGTTGACGCCGACGAAAGCGATTTTGTCGCCGCGGAAAAGAGAAAAATTCAAGTCCGAAAAAACGGTCAGGTCGCCATAGGAGTGTTCCAGACCGCTTACTTGAACAACCTCTTTTGCACTCTTTCTGACTTCCGGGAATTTCATGGCAACGTTTTTCCCATTGCCCTCGGTCTTGATTTCTTTAAATTTATCCAGAATTTTCATTCTGCTTTGCACTTGGGCGGCCTTGGTGGCCTTGTAGCGGAACCTTTCGACGAAAGCTTCAATTTTCTTGATTTCCGCTCTTTGCAGTTCCATCTCCTTTTTTAGCGCGTCGAGCCGGCGATCTTTTTCGGCCAGATAATAGGTGTAGTTGCCTTTATAGATGGAAATGCGCCGGTGAGCCAGTTCTGCAATTTGCGAGGTGATCTTGTCGAGAAAAAAATGATCATGAGAGATGACGAGAATGGTTCCCGGATAATCCTTGAGATAGCTTTCCAGCCATTCCATGCTTTCGGTGTCCAGATGGTTGGTTGGTTCATCCAGCAACATGATGTCCGGCCGGGCCAGCAGGATGGAGGCCAGCAGAATACGCATTTTCCAGCCACCGGAAAAAACATCGCAGGTACTGGTAAAGTCCTTTTCTCGAAATCCAAAGCCTTTGAGAATCTGTTTGGCGCGTGCTTCAAAGGTGTAGCCGTCGCAGGCGGCGTATTCTGACGTCGCCTGGTTGTACCGTCGGGTCAGTTCGCTGTATTCATGGGTATTGTGTTTTACGGTGGAGATTTGCTGTTCCAAAGAACGTAGAGAAGCTTCCAGTTCGGCGATTCCGCTTTTTCGGCGAAGGTATTCGATCAGACCGATGGCATCGAGTTCAATGAAATCCTGTGGCAGGTAACCGATTTTTTTTTGCCTTCTGTCCGGAATATCAATAAAGCCCGTGTCAGGATGCACCTGCTCAAGAATGACGCGGAAAAGTGTTGTTTTTCCCGTTCCATTGTCGCCGACCAGGCCGATGCGGCTTTTTGGATGAATGGTCCAGTTAATCTGGTCAAAAAGCTGCTTGTCCAGAAAAGACAGGCTAACATTGCGAAAATAAATCACGCATCGCTCCCTAATGAAAGTCCGTTGGCGGGACTATAGGGAAATCAAATGACGATGTCAACGGATTAATCGGATATAGATTTTCATTGACATTTCTGACGATTAGAGATAGAAGATTTTCCAAGTAGTTGTCCCTCCAGCTACTTTGCCCACTGTTACACCCCCCTGGAAAAGTGCATACGTCCAGGGGGTTTTTTATGCAAAAAAATGTCCCAGCCGGAAATTCCGGCGGGGACATTCCCCCTTTGCATCCGATAAATTTCGGATTTGCCCTTTTTTTCATTGCAGCAGGAACTGCATCTGACGGACATTTCTTTTCGCCGTCTGACGAGGCACGATTATATCCAAGAAGGAAAGCACCCGTCAAGATTTGCGATCGTGGTATTTTCTATTAGAAATCGTGTATCTCATCTACTGTTTGTTCATGTGTCTTGAGATTACTCAATGAATCAGAGCGATCTTATTCTTTGTGCAATCCTCCTCCATGAAATAGTCCGTGCCCGGAAGATCTTGCGGGGGTTCCATCGCGGCCCGTGAAAGGCGATATGCCTCCGCTGCTTCTGGAACGGTTCTTTAACTGTTCGCTTTGTTCCGGATTGACAGGCGCATGGTTCCGGTTTTTTTCTCCGGTTTCCAAGCGATTATTTTTTCTGTCCATTTCCATGCCTGTCTTTTGCCGCTCGCCTTTGCTCCCTTCGAATCTCCGGGGGCTTTCAACGCCGGATGAACTCCGTTCCTGAAGAGCTTTTCTCCTGTCCGTGACGGAAGAACCTTTCGGGGAAAATCGTTCACGTGTGGCCGGATCCCGATAGTCCACTCCATGACGGTGCTCCGGATTGTGCGTCCATTGCTGGAGTTTGGCGTCGGTCCCTTTGGGACTCGTTCCTGGTTCGACGGCGGACGGAGGCGGCGGTGTGGGGCCCTTTTTGGGGGGCGGAGGCGGCGGTTGAGGGCCGTGTTTAGGCGGGGGTGGTGGCGGAGGCGGCGGAGGTGGAGGAGGCGGAACAACGATCACGCCTGTGTGCCAGTTATTGTGGCAACTTGCTCCGTACCAGGTAGCGCCGATGGCGACGCCCATCGTGAAGGTGATGGCGGCGGCACCAGGCGGATAAACATAAACCGGATAAGGAGGATAGGCAGGGTAAGGCCAGGGTCCGTAAACGACCGTTGGGTTATAGGTTGGTACATACACGACTTGCGGATTGGCTGGCTGAACGATAATGATATCGCCCTCCTTTTTGATTTCCTGTTCTTTTGAACTTTTCAAATTGCCTGTTTCCAAGGCTTTCCTGCGCAGTTTCTGCACAGTATCCAAAACATCTTTCTGTTGCGCCAGAAAGGCGTCGCCCAATTGCTGCGTCCAATCCAGCTTGTCGTTCATCATGGCCAGAACGTCTGGGAAGGAAACAAGCGCTTTCACGCTTTCATCCCAAGGTTGTTTGGCCAGGGCTTCCTTCAAGGCGTCTCCTTTCAGGGTCTTGTTATCTTTTGCCCATCTTTGTGCTTTAACCACTTCCAGCGGATAGGTTGAAGCCATGAGAATTTGGTTTAGTAGGCCGTCCGCGTATAAAGCGATTGGCGCTAGAAGCGAGTCCAATTCTTCTTGCTTAAATGTTTTTGTGGTTTCGGCAAACGAAAAATTTGATGACGACAAAACCAACGCAAGCCATACAAAGCCGATGACGGTGTACTTCCCCAAAGGATGCTTTTTCATTTATCTTTACACTCCGTTGATATAATTATATTTCATGTGTAATCCATCCATTCGGCCGGCCTATTTACTCCGTGCCTCCCAAAGCGGACTGTTAGCGCGATTTCCCCTGAAATGCGTCGGGATTTTCATGTTCAAGCCACGGTTTTGTATTGATATTTTCTCCAAAGAATATTTTGCCATCGGGTGGAGATGCGCCCCACCAGTTGTTGCGGGCGTCAAGGTAAATGGTGGAAAAACTCTGAATGGCCACGGCATTGTTGATGAAATTATTCTGGAAAATTTTAGGATTGGCCGAACCGACACAGGTGATGGCACCTTCTCCCTGATTGGATTCGAAGGTGCTTTGTGAAATCACCGGAGATGCGTCTTTGCGGCAATAGATGGCATTTTGCGATGAATGCGCGATGTAGGTTTTGGATATTTCCGGTGAACCTTCGTAAATGTCAAAGGCGGTTGTCGCATACTTTACAATACAATAGGAAAAGGAGCTGTTGATTTTGGTTGCTTGAGAGAACCGCACCGCGCTTGCGTAAAATCCGGGTGCGGGAGAGGAGGATGAAGCGGTGAAGGTGATGGGTTTTTCTTTCGTTCCCCGTGCGATGACGCCGCCGTTTTGGGCAATGATGGAAGTTTTCTGATCAAATTCCAGAACAACGCCTGGCTCAATGTAGAGCGTTGCTCCTTCATCGATGATCAGGTCTCCGGATATCCGGTAAGGGCTGTTTGCTAAAATCAGGTAGGAATCGCTCTTGATGATGCCGCTGAGTTTTTTGTCCAGAATGGCCGCCGGAAGCGTTTTCCCTTGCGGATAGGGAGCGTCAAGCACGGATTGAACGTCAATACGGCCTTGAAGACCACGCAAAATGTCTGCCATTTTTGAGGTTCCCCACCAGTTGTCAAGTGCTTTTGCGGATGTTCCGGTGAACTCGCCCGATACATTGAACGGCTGATTGTCGATGATGTTGTTATGGCGGATGACGGATTCCGATCCCTTGACCGTGATTCCGTTATGCTTGTTTCTGGCGATGGTATTTTGCAAGATTTCGGCTGCCGATGACAGCAACATGATGCCGGTCTTTTCATTGTCGTTGATCCTATTTTCCAGAATTCGCGGTTGAGCTCCGTCCAGCACCGATATGGCGGTTCCCTGGTTTTTGTAGAAGTTGTTTTTTTGCAAAACGGGCTTGGAAAATGCGCCTTCGATGCGGATGCCGTCTGCATTTTGTGTAAATTCCGACGCAACCACGGACGGGGAAGATGCCTGGCAGTTTATGGCGATTTTTGCATGACGCACACGAACAAACGCCAGTTTGTTTTCCCGGTCTTTAACGCTGGCAAATGTAATTCCCGGCCAAAGTTTGCCTTCGGTAAATGTATCAAAACGGATAATCCGGTCATTGTCTCCTTGGGCGGAGATTTGCCCTTCCACAATCAGACCACCGCCTTTGGATTTGATTTCAGTGCCCGGTTCGATGGTTAAGATGGCCTTGTCCTTGATGGTGACATCGGCTTCCAGAATGTAAGGGCCTGCGCCTGAATACCATTGGGTTTCTTTGTCGATCACGCCGGATACGGGCGTGGGGCCGGGAGCTATCGGCATGCCCTCGGTCTGCGCCATCTGGCTTTCATTGCCGGCGAAATCCAGCGCGGCGATCCGGTAGTAATACGTTTTGGAATTAACCAAAGTTTTATCCGCATCCTGAAACTCGTTCAATTCCGTCTTGCCGATTGGCCTATACCCGGAAAGAGGTGTTTCGGATCGGTAAATGGCGTAACCTGCCAGATCCGAGTCGGGATTTTTCCCCCAGCGCAGGTCAACGGTCTGATGACGTCCGATGGATTTGAGCTGGTCCGGTTTCTCCGGCGCAAGCGTATCCAGAGTAACAGAACCGATGGCGTCCACCCAGTGCGTGGTGTTTCCGGAATCGTCCGTCAGATAACCGGTAACGATGGCTTTGTCAATATTGTCTCCCGGCACAACTTTGTAAACGCCATAGTAACCACCCGGTTCAACCTCCTGCATTTCAATGCGTTTTCGGTATTGCCCGATATCAAACGATGCCTGCATGCCGGGCGCACCCTGAATGACCACTTTGATTTCGTCCCCTGCTTTTTTCGGCTTTCCTTTTGTGTCCTGCGTCAGAAGGGTGATAACCGGGGGGCGTTTTGCCTGTGCCAGTGTGGGTTTGGGAATGGTTTTGACCATGTCGCGGAACAGATCGTCATTGGCGCGTAGCAATTGAATGTCGCGGACATTGAGCGATGTGGCAATCACGGTTGCAATAATGCCCACCGGTGTTGTGGAAACGCCTCCTTCGTGTTTGCGGACCTTGTGTTTGCCGCTCCATAGAAAATTGCCGGTTTTTGCATCATACATTTTGATTTCTGCGCCGACGGCCACCTGGGAGTACAGAACAGCAAAATACTTATCAAAATCAGATACTTCTCCAAAAACAACAGCGTCCACTCCAAGGATTTGTCCCAGTTTTTGCGGCGGTGTGCTGCGAATGATTTTTGCATCCGTTAAACCGGCTTTGTTCAGTAAATCGTCTACTTTGTAAAGTTCCATGTCCTTGAAGGGCAGGGCGCTGAAATGGTTATAGAAACCCAGCCGCATGGCGGCGGCTCCTTCCTGGCTTCCGGATAGATCTGTAAAGGGCAAAACGGCTACGGAGAGGGGGACATGATTCTTCATGTATGGATCGATGGTGTATTCCCCTTCGTACAAGGAGCGAATTTCAGGCGTGATGATCGTTGATGGCGTTGATACTAGGCAGCTTTGTAGCATCAGCAAGAACGCCATGATCCCGCAGATCATGAGTGATTTAGAAAAAAGTCTCATAAAAAAGCCTCCTTGTCTTTGATGAAATTATACCATATCGGCCCGGAGAAAACAGTTCTTTTCAGGATGCCGGGCGGCTCGCTTCCGCAACGCACGTCCGGCTGGTCAGATGCTTGTAATAGTCTGAAAAGGCAAGCTGCCAAGGCTGCATGGTTTTACCGGTTGTGGCCATGAATTTTTGCATGGCCAGCACGCTGTAGGTCGGGCGTTTTGCCGCCCGTTGCAATTCGCCGGATTTCATCGGCACCAGTTCCACATGATCCAGGCGGGCTTCCTGGAGGATTTTTCGGGCGAAATCAAACCAGGTGCACGAACCCCGGTTGGTGACGTGAAAGATGCCGCGGGCGTTTTTATCCACCAGAAGCTCGGTTGCCGCCGCCAGATCTCGCGTGCTGGTGGGCGATCCGGTCTGGTCGTTTACTACGGTCAATCTTCCGCCGGATCTGGCTTTCTCCAGAATGGCCTGCGGAAAATTCTTTCCTTTTACACCATAAAGCCAGGCGGTGCGGATGATAAGATAATTGTCCGTCAGACGGCAAAGATACTGCTCTCCGGCCAGTTTGGATGCTCCATAGGTGTTCACGGGGTTGCAGGGCTCATCTTCCGGATAGGGACGGACGCCGTTTCCGTCAAAAACATAGTCGGTGCTGTAATGGATGATCAGAATATTTTTGCCGCTGCAGGCTTCGGCGATATTTTTCACCGCTTCGGCGTTGACGGCAAAGCAGTCCTCCCGAGCGGTTTCACATCCGTCCACGTTTGTATAGGCGGCGGCGTTGATGATGAGCTGGGGCTTAACTTCGTCAACGGCCCGGCGGCATTCGGACGCTTGGGTGATGTTCATTTCCTCAATATCCATGCCGACGATGTCGTGACGATAATGAAACTGTGCCATCAGATCACTTCCCAGCATTCCTTTATGGCCGATCAGCAAGACTTTCATAGAATCAGTATTTGACCTCCTTTAAAAAAAGACCGCAGGCGGGAGCCGTCATTCCGGCAATGTTGCGGTTGCGCGAGTCGATAATCTGTTTCATTTCATCCGGATCTCGCTTGCCGCGGGCAACTTCCACCAGCGTTCCGACAATGTTGCGTACCATATACTTTAAAAATCCCCTGGCTTCCACCGTAATTTCAATAAAACCGTCCGGGCCGGTATCGATCCCGACGTGTGTAAGGGTTCGCACGCGGTCTTGTACATCCGATCCCGTTGCGCAAAAACAGGAAAAATCATGCGTCCCCAATAAAGATAACGCGGCCTTACGCATTTCTTCCAGATTCAGCGGATGGCGGATAAACCAGCAGTAGTTTCGTCCCAGAGCTGGCCTCAAACTCTGATTGCAGATCCGGTAAACATAGATTTTGCTGATGACATCGCGCTGGGCATGAAAATCGGCAGGCATTTCTTCCAGGTTTTTGACGACAACATCCGGAGGCAAGACGCTGTTGACACCCCGGAAAATTTTTTCGGCGGGAAGCTGGGTAGGGCTCTTAAAGCTCGCCGCCTGATTGATGGCGTGCACTCCGGCATCCGTCCGTCCGGAACCGATGACCGCTACCTTGCTTGCTGTGATTTTTTCGAGGGCTTCCTCCAGGATTTGCTGAATGGATGAGCCGTTGGGCTGTCTTTGCCAGCCGCAATAGTCAGATCCGTCATACTCCACGATCATTTTGAAGTTTCTCATGCCCGGTGAATCCTGCTTGCGAGTTTATTCCAAAAAGGTTAAGCACCTGATAGCACCATCAGGGCCGGGCCTGATGAAAGCTTTTCGGGACTTTTCTCGATAGTAACGCACTGCAAAAACCGGGTCAAGGCAAAAGCCAAAGATGAAGGAGAACATTTATGAGCGAAGACGGACAGAAATTGACAACTGCTGGAAAAATTAGAACATTTGAAGAAAAAGTTCATGCCCTGATGCAGATGGGTGGAGAGAAACAGGTTCAAAAACAGCATGATGGCGGGAAGTTGACGGCTCGCGAACGTCTGGAATATCTGTTTGACCAGGGGACTTTTCAGGAAGTTCAGCTTTTTGTAAAGCATCGTGCAACCCTTTTCGGCATGGACAAAAAAGAGATTGCGGCGGACGGCGTGATCACAGGATTCGGCAAGGTCAACGGCCGCACCGTATTTGCGGCCTCTCAGGACTTTACGAGCGCGGGCGGCACCCTGGGAGAAATGCATGCCAAAAAAATATGGAAAATCATGGATATGGCAATTGTCGCACAAAAACCATTTGTGGCAATCAATGATTCCGGCGGCGCCAGAATCCAGGAGGGAGTTCCCGCACTGGAAGGTTACGGGGGGATTTTTTATCGCAATACGCAAGCTTCCGGCTATATTCCCCAACTGACGGCCATCATGGGGCCGACGGCTGGAGGCGCCGTATATTCACCGGCGCTGACGGACTGGATTTTCATGGTGAAAAACACCTCTTATATGTACATTACCGGGCCCGAGGTCATCAAAGCCGTGATTGGCGAAGAGGTAAGTCAGGAAGACCTGGGCGGCGCTGTGGCGCATGCCGCCAAAAGCGGTGTCTGTCACGTGGTTACGGAAAATGACCGGGACTGTCTCGACAAGATCAAACTGCTGCTTTCCTACCTGCCGGACAGTTGCAATGCATCGTTGCCTGTGATTGCAGCGGATAGCGCCGACCGCCTATGTTCCGAGCTGGATAAAATTATTCCGGACAAGGCTTCCCGGGCCTACAACATGAAAAGCGTCATCAAATCTGTTGCCGACAATGGTGAAATGTTTGAACTTCACGCGCAGTGGGCGCAAAACATGATCGTCGCCCTGATCCGCATTATGGGAAGCCCTGTGGGGGTCATTGCCAACAATCCCATGTTTTACGCAGGAGTTCTCAATGTCAACGCTTCGGACAAGGCTGCGCGCTTTATCCGTTTCTGCGATGCCTTCAATATCCCCCTTTTGACCTTTGCCGACGTACCCGGCTATCTGCCAGGCACGGATCAGGAATGGGCGGGCATTATCCGCCACGGTGCAAAACTTCTTCATGCGTATTCGGAAGCGACTGTACCCAAGATCACGGTTGCGACGCGGAAGGATTACGGAGGAGCGTATCTGGGCATGTGCAGCAAGCAGTTGGGTGCGGATTATGTTATGGCTTGGCCGACGGCGGAAATTGCGGTCATGGGTGCGGAGGGCGCCTGCAATATTATTTACCGCAGCGAGATGAAAGCGGCCGCCGACCCTGCAGCCAAGAGAATCGAACTGATCGCCGGATATGAAGAGCAATTCAATAACCCATATTTTGCTGCATCTTTGGGTGCTATCGACGAGGTGATTCTTCCGCGGGAGACGCGCAGGCGCATCATCGCGGTTTTGGACGCCTTGAAGGATAAAAAAGAGGCGCGCCTGACGAAGAAACACAATAATATCCCATTATAATTTTCTCGGAGGAAAAGTGCTGTCTGCCGACGCCAGGAATGCCTTGTTTTTTGCGATTCCTTTGCCTTTCATGATGACGCTTGTTTCGCCTCTCTCTTTTTATCTGGCGAATCATACCGAGTATTCTGTGGCAATATCGGCGTTGTTGCCGGTGTTGCTGCTGTGTTTTCTGGGAATGGCCGGTTTTCTGTTTGTTCTGCTGGTTGTGGGTAAAAAAAGGCCATGGAATAAGGTGTTAAAGGGTCTCCTGGTGGCGCTTGGCGTTTCCGCCTGGGTGCAAAGCCAACTGCTGGCCTGGAATTTTGGGCCTCTCGACGGGCGGGGCATCCTGTGGCGCGCCTGGATTTATCACGCATGTTTTGAAATTCTGCTTTGGGGGGGCATTATTGTTTCTGTTGGCTATTTGACGTTCCGGAAGGAAAAAATCTTTCATGCAGTAACCCAGGGAATGATCTTGCTCGGTGTTCTGACATTGGCAAGTTCCTGGCTGACTTCGGACTACAGGCCAAAGATGGAAGCGGTTCGCAAAGAGACAAGCCGCGGTGTTGAATCTTCTTTTATATTTCATCCTGCAAAGAATAAAATGATCATTGTTCTGGATACCTTTCAGTCCGATATTTTTGGTGAAATTGCCCAGCGCTGGCCCGAAGAAGTTTCCTTCTTACAGGGATTCACGTTCTATCCGAACACTCTGGGGGGATTTTCATCAACAGGGGCCGCCTGTCCGTTGATTTTGACGGGCAGGTATTATAAAAATGAAATTTCCATTCTGGATTGGATCGAAAAGAATAATGCCGAATTTAATATCGCCGATTATCTGGCCGCCAAAGGATATGACACTGCCTTGGTATCCTTTGCTGGTCAGACTTTGGCCGGCATCCGGTCGCCAAAATTTCATCTGGCTTCTCTGGGGGAACCCGGAGTAAGCGGTTGGTTGAGACCGGCGTTATTGGTTTTGGATGGCGGCGTTTTCAGAACGCTGCCCATCGTGTTAAAAAAATCATTTTATGACGAGGGCAACTGGTTTTTTGTGCAATTCCTGGACGTGACGGCCAAAGTTCCGCCTAATTTACACGGCGATGATTTGAGGTTTATCCGGGAATTTGAGCGGAAGGCCGCTGTAAGCTCTGGCAGGGATTCCGTGTTCAGATACTACCATCTGTTTGGTTCCCATATGCCTGTACAGGTCAACGAAAAATTTGAATATGTGAAAAATATGCCCGAAATCAGAGAATCCTATGTTCAGCAGTCACGCGGGGTGCTGAGTTTGCTGAAAAGGCTGCTGCAGCGGTTAAAGGATTTTAAAGTTTATGAGACGGCGGAGATCGTTGTGGCCGGAGATCACGGCAGCATGTTGTATCCGCCCAACGACTTTCTGAACGATCGGAATGGCGACGAGGGGCCCAGAAACAGTATTCTTGCTTCATCACGGCCACTTTTTTTATATAAACCTGCTGCAGGGAAAAACGTGCTCTCCTCTTCCGACGCTCCGATGCATTTGGAGGATATTGTCTGCATTCTTTCAGGGAATCAGGCTCCTCCTTGTTCTGACCGGACCTCTTCACGGGATCAAACGAATCAAAGAAAGCGTTTTTTCTATGGATACGATTATACCAGTATCTATTGGAGCGGGGCGAAAAAGTATATGCCTCCGATGACGCAGTATGTTGTGGAAGGAGATGTGCGGGATTTGTCCGCGTGGCGTAATACGAATGTGGAATTTATCGCGGGAACAAGCCGTCATTTGCCGATTGAACTTGATGAAATCATCGATTTTTCGGCTGCCGGAAATTCCAATTATTATATTCAGCGGGGGTGGAGCGTGCAGGAGCCGGAGCACCGCTTTACGGAAGGCGCCCGGGCGGTCATCAGAGCCGAGTTGAAAAAAAATCCGCGCAAGGATTTAACGCTTCGTTTGAATGCCGAAGCCTTTCCTGCCAACGGCAAAGGACCCCAGACAGTTGGCGTTGAGGTCAATGACAAAAAAATAGCCCAATGGCGGATGCTTGGCCTCGACTGGTATGAGGCAACCATTCCGGTGGACTTGGTTACGGACCGCTTGTTGAAAATTGTTTTTGACATCAGAAACCCCACTGCGCCATGCGAAATCGGTGCTTCCAGAGATTGCCGAAAACTGGGCATAGCCGCGAGGAAGCTGACGGTTGCCGAGAAAAAGGTTGTGCGGGAATGAAAGAAGAATTATGCGGGGATCACCTCATCCTGCCTGACGGCCGCGACCTGGTCACGTCTTTGCCTGCGTCATTTCGGGATCCGGCCGGTTTTATGTTTTGCCATGACGGTGTTTTGTACCGGCAGGTCAATGGCATCGGCAGCGAAAATTATCAGTTGCTTATGGAATCCGGGCTTTACAAAAAGCTGGTGGAGCGGGGCTGTTTAATCCGTCATACGGAAGTCGACGGCCCGGTTGCTGACGCCAGTTGCGCCTGGCGGATTATTCAGCCGGAACCCGTGGCGTTTATTTCTTATCCATATGAATGGTGCTTCAGTCAGCTTCAGGATGCGGGTCTTCTAACGCTTGAGATCCAGCTTGCTGCATTAGAACATGGAATGTCCCTGAAAGATGCTTCCGCCTACAATATTCAATTTCATCAGGGCCGTCCGGTGATGATTGATACCCTCTCTTTTGAGAAATATGTGGAGGGAAGGCCATGGGGCGCCTATCGCCAATTTTGTCAGCACTTCCTTGCTCCGCTAGCCTTAATGGCGAAAAGGGACGTTCAGCTCAATAAGCTGCTGATCGCGAATATTGATGGAATTCCCCTCGCGTTGGCTGCCAACCTGCTGCCGCGTGCCAGCAGGTTGAATATCGGACTGTTGATGCATCTTCATCTTCATGCGATGACACAGAAAAAATACAGTGACACTTCTGCGCCGAAACATGGAAACGGGACAAAGGGACGGCCGGTCAGCAAAGCGGGCATGATCGGCATTGTGCAAAGTCTGCGTAAGGTTGTGCGAAAATTGAAGTGGCTGCCCGGCGGCACGGAATGGGGGGATTATTATCAAGCGACAAACTATTCCGATGATGCATTTGTTGAAAAGCAGAGGCTTGTTCGCGGCTTTTTAACAACGGCCAATCCGAAAGAGGTGTGGGATCTGGGCGCGAATACGGGCGTGTTCAGCCGGATTGCCTCTGACTTGAATGTGACGGTGATTTCCTTCGACGTTGATCCGTCGGCTGTCGAACTGAATTACAGAACCGTCAGGGATAACAAGGAAAGAAGGATTTTGCCGCTGCTTCTTGATCTGACCAATCCCAGTCCTGGCCTGGGCTGGAACGGCAATGAGCGCGATTCATTGTTTCAAAGAGGGCCGGTGGATTGCGTCATGGCCCTGGCTTTGATTCATCATCTTGCCATTTCGAACAATTTGCCCTTTGTGAAGATTGCGGAATTTTTTCATCGTCTTTGTGAGTATCTGATTATTGAGTTTGTTCCCAAAAAGGACAGCCAGGTGCAAAAGCTGCTGAGTTCAAGAGCGGATATTTTTCAAGAGTATGATCAGAACCGTTTTGAAGCTGTCTTTTCAAAATATTTTAAAATTCATTGTGCTGAACCCATCAGTCATTCAGATCGCACGTTATATCTTATGCAAAAGGGTCGTTTGTGACGCAGTCTGGCTGCTTGTGCAGCGGTGAAGAAAATCAGTTTAAGGAGTTTGATTAATGAAAAATAAAGGTTTGGTGACAATGAGTATGGCTGTTTTTATGGCTTTCAGTCTGCTGTTTGCCCGTCCAGCTGATGCCTATCTGGATCCGGGGTCTGGAAGCGCCATCCTCCAGGGCATATTAGCCGGCATCGTGGCTGTCGGATTGACCGTTAAGCTCTTCTGGCACAAGCTGCTGAAATTTCTCGGGATCAGAAAAGACAGCAGTTTGGACAAGAAGGATACCGATGTGGAAAAAAGCTGAAAAGAGAGTTTTTAAAATATTTCAACTTCGGATATCCGGCCGGGAACTTCAATGGATAACCTGTTTTCGAAAAGGATTGACCATCGTCGTTCTTGCCGCCTTTTCCACAGTTTTTATTGCCTTTTCCGCAGGCCGGACAATGGCGGAGATGAACGCGTCTTTTGGGACGGATAAGCTGCGTCTGGCCTTTCTGTCGCGAAATGATTCCATGATCCAGTGGGATGTTCGCGCTGGTTCTTCTTCTGATCACGCGCCGTGGAAATCTCTGATGACCTGGGATCGGTCAGGTCGACTACTGAGTCGGCATCTTTCGCTTGACGGAATTGTCGTAAGTGGCGGCCGATGGGAAATATCCGGAGACCGCCAGGAAATGTTTTTTACGGGCACGGCTGATCATGGCCGGTTGATAGTGCGAAAAAAAATCAGGCTATCGGGCGATGATCTCTTAATCGTGAAAATTGAGATGGAAAACACATCCGGCGAACTGGTTGAGATTCGGGATGATGTCCGACTTGTGCTTGGTCCCGGGATCGGCGAATATCCGGCCGGAGGGTTTGGCGTCGCGGAAACCATGTACTCTTATGTTGAACCCGCGCTGTCAGTTGGCGGTGAGGTTGTCGGGACAAGGAGAGATTTTAGGTCGCTGGCATTATCGTCCGCTAAGTATGACTGGATCGGTCTGCACAGCAGATATTTTGCTCTGTTGTTGTCCCCGACCGGCCAAGATGCCTTCGGCCGGTCGGATATTCATCTGGATTATCCGAAGAGCAGCGGTGACGCACAGATTCCGGAACGGTACCTACCGTCCCTGTCGGTTCTCTTGCACATGAAAAGACTGAGCCCGAGTCAGGTTCTTCGGCGTGAATTTCTTGTTTTTTCGGGACCTAAATCCTTGCCGGCGCTGAAAGCGGGCGGCGTCGATTTCAGCGGCATTCTCTTTTCCGGGATGTGGTTCTGGATCGCTTTTTTATGTTCAGCCATGCTCCGGGTTCTGAATATTATCTATGAATTTGCTGAAAACTGGGGCTTGTCGATCATTCTGCTTGCCGTTCTGGTGCGTATCGTGATGTATCCCTTTACCCGCAAGGTGCTTTCCAGTCAAAAAGCATTTGCTGAAGTTCAGAAAACCATTCAGCCGGAGATGCAGGCAATTAAAAACACCTGTCGCGGCGGCGAACAAAGCGAAAGAATCCTGGAGCTTTACAAGCGGTATGGTGTCAGCCCGTTTGCCGGACTGAAGCCACTGCTGATCGTGCTGGTTCAGATTCCGATCTTTATCGCGCTTTTTCATGTTCTTGGACGGGCGTTTGAATTAAGGTCCGCTTCATTTCTGTGGATGGAAACCCTGGCTGAACCCGATCGGCTCTTCAGCATGGGAGTGAATCTCCCATATTTCGGTGAGTATTTTAATGTGCTTCCCGTTTTCATGGCCGTCACTACCCTGCTGACCATCAAACTGTCGCCCGTACCCGCGGCGGATGACACCAGCAGATTTTGGCAGAATATCTTTCTGACACTCGTCGCTGTTGCGTTTTTCCTTCTTTTTTATTCATTTCCCTCAGGGATGGTTTTATACTGGACAACTGCGAATATCCTGCATCTGCTTCAGCAGTTTGTGGTGGAGACAGTGATTGGCGGGTGAACCGGCATTCGAGACAGTGGCTAGAGAATGATTTGCAATTTATTTTCTCCCGGCAAATAGGAGAAAACGTTTTGCTTTACCAGTTTTCTGACAATTACCATGGAAATGTCTTCGGTATTGTCTTCATCTTCAAAAGGATTGTATGCTTTTCCCCGATAAGTCAATGTCAGTTCAATTTCGACCTTTTTCCCGGAATGACCGACGGTGACAGTGACGGGAAAGGGATGATCGCTCTTGACGAATAATTTGTGAATGATCAGTTCCTCCAATGCCAGTTGGATGTTGTGGATCATCTTTCTGACAAGGTTTTGTTTTTGTCCGAAGGTCTCAATGTTTGCATTGAGGTTGTAAAGATCAAAATGTCGGGAGCGGATTTCAAACGTAACAGTTTTGATATTATGGATAAAAATACGGGTTTTATCCTTTTGCGGCACCTGGAAGATCTGATGCGGCGTGCCTTCCTCATAGATGATTCCATCATCAAGATATAAAACCCGCGTTGAGATATCCCGCGCAAATTGCATTTCGTGGGTGACGATCATCATGGTCATACCGTCTTGTGCAAGTTTGCGAATGACGGCCAGGACTTCGCTGGTCATGGCCGGGTCCAGCGCGGAGGTCGGTTCGTCAAAAAGGACGATTTCCGGGCGCATGGCCAGTGTCCGGGCAATGGCGACCCGCTGCTTCTGGCCGCCGGAAAGCTCGTCGGGGTAGGCATCGGCTTTCTCCGCAAGTCCCACCAGAGTCAGTAGCTTCATGCCCTCGTCGAATGCTGCGGCCCGATTCATCTTCAAAACGGTGAGCGGTCCGAGCAGAATATTTTCCATGACCATCAGATGTGAAAAAAGATTGAAGGATTGAAAGACCATGCCCATTCTTTTTCGAAGCTCACAAACATTGGTTTTCCGGTCACGAAGATGGATGCCGTTAATGATGATTTCGCCGCCTGTGGGCGTTTCCAGAAGGTTGAGGCAGCGTAAAAACGTGCTTTTGCCGACACCGGAAGGGCCGATGATGGAAATGATTTCGCCTTTGTGGATGTCTGTGCTGATGTTTTTTAAAACAGCCAGGTTCCCGAAAGATTTGGATAAATTTCTGACGCGAATCATGGGCTTACTCCGTTTTCAATACTCTTTTTCTCTGTTTGGGGTCCATGCTGATTTCCAGTAGGGAAATCAGATGGGCGATGGCATAGGCAATTCCAAAATAAATGAGGGCGGTAGCGACAAGCGGAAAGAAGGCTTCGTAGGTTCGGCTGCGGATGATGTCGCTCATTCGGGTTAAATCCTGAATGGCGATGTAGCCGACGACGGAAGTCATTTTAATCATGGAGATAACCTCACCTTTGAAGACAGGCAAAACGTATCTTACCGCCTGGGGAAAAACAATTTTTTGAAAAACCTGAACTCTGGTAAAACCTATGGCGTAGGCCGCTTCTTTTTGTCCTTCGTCCACTGTATCCATGGCGGAGCGCATCATTTCCGAAACGTAAGCGGAAAAGTTGAGCGAAAAACCTATTATGCCCACCGGTATCGCGCCGATATCTATACTGCCGAAAACAATGTAGTATAAAATCATCAGCAAGACGATGATGGGCGTTCCCTGAATGGTCCGGATATAAATTCTGGCCGGAAGATTTGCCCACCGGTTTCTGGACCGGCGCAGGCCGCAAATGCCCAAGCCCAGCCCGACGCCAAACACTGTGGAAAAAAATGAAATCATCAGCGTGACTTTCAAACCCTGGAGAATCAGTTGGTAACGGTTTTCGTCGATAAAGGTTCTGTAAAAACTGAAGGTTATCGAATTCCAAAAATCATACAACCCGTCATATTCCAAAACAGCGTTTTCGGCGCGCACCATGACGGCGATTCCTCCTTCATAATTGAAGTCACTAAAAAGAACGGATTTGGCTCTCTCCTGAGTCACTGTAATTCCTCCAACGGCCATATCGCTTTTGCCCGACACGAGAGAGGGAAGAATTGCCGCACAATCCATATCTGAAATTTCAAGGGTTCGGTCGAGTTTTTCGGCGATCCGCATTGCAATTTCTATGTCATAGCCGATGATTTTTCCATGTTTCATGTAGGCGAAAGGCGCCAGATTGCCGTTGGTCGCCAGCCGGATTCTCCCATTTTTTCCATTTTGTCGAAAATCCGGAAGTGTCTTGGCGGCTTCATGGGAGCCAAACCATCGTGCATCAATTTTTTGCAAGGTTCCGTTCGCTTTCATTTCGCGAAGCGCCGCATTTACCTCTTTTTGCAGATGGGCCCGTTTCTTTGAAAAAGCAAATGCATAACCATCCGATGTTAAAAGATCTTTCAATGTTTTCAAACCGCCCGTTCGGAGCATCATATCCCGCGCCATGGGCTCATCAACAAGGAATGCATCAATTTTCCCGGATTTTAACGCCTCAACCTGATCGGAAAAACTGTTGAAATATTCCGGAATGGCAAGGGGATTTTTGCTGTTGAGTGCTTGGTCATAAACCGAGCCGGTGACAATGCCGACCTTTTTTCCGGAAAGATGGGCGATTTCGGTTATACGACTGGATGTTTGTGCTTGAGGAAGGAGCAGGTACGCTGGTTTTTCGGAACATCCGGGCAGTAGAAGGAAAAGGAATAATGAAAAAAGCGCCGCGATGTTTTCTGCCGGGTTGCGATGTCGGTGTTTCACCTTTTACCGTGTCCCTTCTGAGGTTGCTTGAACTATTGAAAATTCAATCATTCTATGACAAAGATGCCCCATCTTTGCAATGGATTTTATGGATAATTGTGGTATGTTGACCCGAAAAATGGATACGAATGGATCATGACGGAAACCACCATCAATATCGAAAGCTCTGACTATCCCAGTTTTGAAAAGACGTTCATCATTACGGATGGGAAAATTAAAACGCGGACCAGTCGGCTGGACCTGCCTTTTGATAAGACGATCCGGGATGCGTCCCTGCTGGATTTGAGCGATGTGGAGTACCGGAATCTGGTGCTCACGGAATCCGAGAAGAAATATTACGGACGTGCCATTCACCGGGAAATGCCCTCTGTGAAGTACAAGTTTCAGGGAAAGCTGATATCCGGCGGTATGGGAGCGATTCTGGAAGTCATCGACCAGGATTTGCATCGCCCCGTAGCCATGAAAGTGATCAAACCTTCCTTTAAAAATGAAGAGCATGCGATCATTGAATTCATCCGGGAAGCCAAAATTACCGCCATGCTTGAACATCCCAATATTATTCCCGTCCATGAACTGGGCCTGTCGGAAGAAACAGGCCTGTATTTCACGATGAAATTGATGAAAGGGGAACCGCTCAATCTTATTCTGAAAGAAATTAGAAAAGAGAATCCGGAGTATCTGGAAAAGTTCAATATGTATTCGCTTCTGAATATTTTCAGGAAGATCTGCGATGCCGTTGACTTTGCCCACTCAAAAAATATCATTCACAGAGACATTAAACCGCATAATGTGATTGTCGGTCATTATGGGGAAGTTCTGTTGATGGATTGGGGGTTGGCCCGTTATATTGGTGATTTATATAGAGAAAAAGATTTGGCCCAACGGGAAACCTTGAGGGATATCTGCACGCTGACCAGCGAGGCCAGAAATATTATTCAGGGATCGCCAGCTTACATGGCGCCGGAACAAACCAGTGGCGAAAGCGCTTTGTTGGATAAAAAAACGGATATTTTTCTTCTGGCGGCAACCCTCTATCAGATTTTGACCCTGGAACCGCCATATACCGGAAAGAATCTGAAAGAAGTTCTGCAAAAGGCAAACCGGCGCGATTTGCCGGATCCGCAAAAGCGCAGTCCGGATCGACATATTCCGGATGAGCTATGCCGTATCGTGATGAAGGCCACGGAATTGAAAAAAGAGGATCGATATTCATGCGTTCAGGATCTGATCAATGATCTCGATGATGTCATTGCCGGACGCTGGCTGAAACAGGAAAAGAAGGTGTTTTCCGCCGGCCGGTTTCTGATGAAGGAAGGGGAAGATGCGGACGAAGCGTATTTGATTACAAAAGGGAAGGTGCAGGTGTTCCGGCAAGTGGATGGCGGTTCAAAAGTCGTGCTGGGAACGCTTCAGCCCGGAGATATTGTTGGCGAAATGGCCTTGATTACCGATGATAAGCGCTCTGCCAGTGTTGAAGCGCTGGAAGAAACGGAAGCAGCCGTGCTGACCAAGGATTTGCTGTCGCGTAACTTGAAAAAGCTTCCGCCCTATATTGAAAAAATGCTGGCCACGCTGACCCGCCGCCTGCAAACTGCCAATGCGATCATTCATCCTCATCTGGCTTCCGATTGTTCCCCCTTTGTTTTACAGCAGATGTGTTTTATTTTGAGAGATCTTTCCGTTTCCAAAAAGGAATTTGCCCTTTCATTTGAAAAACTTTGCGCCAGAATATCCGACGATCTGGGGCTTCCCGTGTCCAGAGTGGAAAAAGTTCTCCTGGATGCCGCTAACGACAATTTGTTGACGATTCAGGAGGGGCGGATTTTTGTGGCGGACATTCACCGAATTATGCACGCCGCCGAACTGGTGAAATCCCTGATCAATCGGTGAAGTCGGAGCAAGGGTGATGGCGGCCGGAGTATTGCGGCATTCATGAAACCTGTTCATGAAAATGTTGTCACTGAAAATGTTTGACAAATCCGATTCCGGATTATAGCATTCCATCGTTTTGATGATGAACATAGCGCATGAAGCGCTTTTTTTCTTTGGGTGAAGAAACGAGGGAGGAATCTTGAAAGATCGGTACAAAAAAATGCCAAAAAAGAAAGCGTTGGAAATTATTTCAAATTTCTCCAATTCCGGCGTTCTGGTCGTCGGGGATGTGATGGTTGATCATTTCATCTGGGGAAAAGTATCGCGCATTTCACCCGAGGCGCCGGTGCCGGTGGTCGATGTCCAGAAAGATTCTGTGATGCTGGGTGGCTGCGCAAATGTTCTCAACACGATCTATGCCATGGGAGGCCGGGTTTTTATGGCTGGTGTGATCGGAGCGGATGATGTGGGTAGAGGGTTGATCCGGCAGCTTCAGGAGCGAAAAATTGATACGGCCGGCATTATGATTGAGAAGACACGGCCGACAACGCTCAAAACACGGATTGTCGCACACGGACAACAGGTGGTAAGGTTCGATCTGGAAAGCAGAAAGCCGATACCGGCGAAAAGCATGGCAGGGATTCTTTCCTATGTGAAGTCCTTGAAAGATACCATTGGCGCAATTGTGATTTCCGACTACCATAAAGGTGTGATTTCCCGCGAATTGATTGAGGAAATTAAAAGTGTGACCCGGAATTCAAAAATTTATCTTTGTGTGGACCCCAAACAGAGTGATTTTTCTGTATATTCAGGCGTTTACGTCATAACGCCCAATCATCTCGAAGCGCAGCGGGCCGCAGGGATAGAGATGCAAAGTATCGATGATCTGTTGAAAATAGGTGAAACGCTGTTGAAGAAATATGATTTCCAGTCGCTCCTGGTGACGCGCGGTGAAGAGGGGATGAGTCTTTTCGAAAGGGGACGCAAAGTTCTTCATTCGCATTTTCCGGCGCAGGCCAAGGAAGTTTACGATGTGACAGGCGCCGGCGATACCGCCATCGGCGTGCTGGCGCTGGCCCTGGCCGCACAGGGCAATTTGAGGGATGCGACATCTCTGGCCAATTCTGCGGCAGGCATCGTGGTGGGTAAAGTGGGTACTTCGACGGTTTCGCGGGAAGAATTGATTGGCGTATTATGAGTAGGCCTGCGCCGGCTTTGCCGGTTAAACTGTTTTTCAGTGTCTTCGCTGCTGCGGATTCTTTGCTCAATGATACGATCAGAAGGCTTTCCGCTTTATATGGCGCACCGGATTTCCTCAGCCCGCAACTGTCTTTTGATTATACGGATTATTATTATCCGGAAATGGGAGAGAAACTTTTGCGGCGTTTTTTCTCGATGGAAAAGCTGATTCGCCCGGAAGAATTGCCGGATATCAAGCTGGTGACGAATGATTTGGAAAAAGAATGGTCTTTGAATGACCGGCGGCGGGTGAATATTGATCCTGGTTATCTGTCACTTGCACACCTGATTCTTGCCACGGGCAAAGGCTATACGCACAGGCCCTATTTGCGCGACGGTATTTACGCGGATTTAACTTTGATGTATCAGGGGAAAAAATTCTGTTCCCTGCCCTGGACATATCCGGATTATGCGGACGAAAAACAACTGGACATGCTGTGTACAATTCGCGCTCGTTATCTTTTGCAATTAAAAATGATGCGGACGGGAATTATTTAGGGATAGAAAACAAAATCGTTTGTCAGGAAGGTAGGTTATGATCAAAAGTATGACCGGATACGGCCGGGTGGAGGCGTTATGTGAAGGCCGGAACATCATCGTGGAAGCCAAATCTGTCAATCATCGCTTTTTGGAAATCTTTCTCCGGCTGCCTGCGGTTCTTTATCCGATGGAAATGGAATATAAAAAGAAAATTGGAGAAAGATTTCAGCGCGGACGCATCGAGATTTCTGTTCGTATCGAAGGAGAGGGGACTGAGGTTTCCCGGGTGCATCTGAATATGGAGATTGCGCGTGGTTACTATGATGTTTTAACGAGAATGGCGCAGGAATTTAATATTTCCGAACCTGTCCGTCTGAAAACCCTTGCCGGATTTCGGGACATTTTCTCACCTCCTGCAGAAACACAGTTGAAGCCTGATTTTCTCGAAGCGGTGGAAAAAGCACTTCAGGAAGCTCTGGTGATGCTGGTGAATATGAGACAGGATGAGGGGATTGCCCTTTTTTCGGATATGCAAATGAGGCTTCAGACCATCCAAAATATGATGGACGTCATACGCTTGCGAGCTCCGCAGGTTGTGGCGGAATATCAAAAACGCCTGGCGGACAGAATTAAAGAGCTGACGGCGGGATTCGAGCCTGATCCCGCCCGTCTGGCCCAGGAAGTGGCGATTATGGCAGATCGTTGCGATATTACAGAAGAAATTGTACGTATGCATAGCCATATTGCTCAGTTTGAGGCCTTGTTGCAAAGTGACGAAGCCGAAGGCAGGAAAATTGATTTTCTGTTGCAGGAAATGAATCGGGAAATCAACACGATTGGCTCCAAGGGCAATGATGCGGAAATTGCCCGCCAGGTGATTGAAACGAAAAGCGAATTGGGCAGGCTCCGAGAACAGGCACAAAATATTGAGTGAAATCAAAATAATGGAAAAAGGTTTGGTTCTCGTGATTTCTGCGCCTTCGGGTGCGGGGAAAAGCAGTATTTGCAGGCGGTTCCTTGACGCCTGTCCGTTAGTGAATTTTTCTGTTTCCTTTACGTCAAGAGCGCCGCGTCCTGGTGAGGTGGACGGGAAAGACTACTTTTTTATATCCAGAGAAGATTTTCAGGATCGGATCGCAAAGGATGAATTTGCTGAATGGGTAGAGAATTATGGAAACTATTACGGAACGACGTTCAAAGCGATCCAGGATCCGTTAAGCGCAGGAAAAGATCTGTTGCTCGATGTCGAACCGCGCGGGGCAAGAGAAATCAAGAAAAAATTCGCGGATGGTGTTTTTGTTTTTGTTTTACCACCGTCGATGGAAGCGCTGTTGCATCGCCTTCAAAAACGAGGTCATGAGAGTCCGGAAGTAATCATGAAACGCTTTGCGCAGGCGGAAAAAGAGTTGAAAGAAGCCCAATGGTATGATTACGCCGTTTTTAACGAAGTGCTGGAAACAGCTGTTGAGCAGGTTCTTGCAATTTACAAGGCAGAAAAATGCCGAACAAATCGCTTACAAGGTTCAATGAATATTCTCTTTCAGGATATATTAAGACAGAAAGGTTGAGGAGGTTGCAGATTTATGGCGAGAATTACAGTAGAAGATTCTCTGGTGATTGCAAAAACGAGGTTTGGCTTAGTTTCGCTGGCGTCCACGCGGGCGAGGCAGCTTTTGAAGGGCGCCAAGCCCATGGTGGAAAGCAAAAATCGGGAAATTGTCGTTGCGCTCCGGGAAATTGCCGGCGGAAAAGTGGTTTACGCTCATCCGGAGTATTTGAAGGGCGCGGAAGAAGATTTTAAACCCATTCCGGACAGCACGGAGTTTATCGGCGATGAAGAATATCTCGAATAGCCGTCCCGAGGACAGGCTGATCTTTGCTTTGGATACTTCCAAGCCTGAGGAGGCCATATCCTGGATTGACCTTCTTTCTGGCCATGTGGGGATGTTCAAAGTTGGCCTGGAGTTGTTTACGGCTGCCGGGCCAGAAATTGTCCAAAATATCAAGCAAAGAGGAAGCCGGATATTTCTGGATCTGAAATTTCACGATATTCCCAATACCGTTGCCCGGGCAGCTGAAGCTGCTGTCGGCTTGCATGTGGATATGTTTAATGTGCATGCGGCGGGCGGCAGTCGTATGATTCGTGAAACCGCTGATGCCGTTGCAGCGCGTGCTGCAAAACTGGGGATTGAGGGGCCGGCGCTTCTTGCCGTTACGGTTTTGACCAGTTTGGATAGCAGTGACCTTGCGGAAATCGGCTTTCACCAGACGTCGAATGATTTGGTGCTTCGACTGGCTAAGCTGACGCAAAAAGCCGGAGCGTCCGGCGTGGTGGCTTCCGGACAGGATATCGCCCTTCTCCGACGGGAAATGGGGAATGATTTTTTGATCGTGACGCCGGGCATCCGCAGTTTTGCACAGACGGGTGGAGATGATCAGAAAAGAACCCTGAGCGCTTTGGAGGCGATTTCTGCGGGGGCGGATTATATTGTGGTAGGCAGGCCTATCCGTCAGGCTGAAAAACCACTGGAAGCCTGTCGCCGGATGGTTGCTGAAATTGCCGACGGTCTGGCTGCAAAGTCAAGGGCTTGAAAATATTCCCTTCGCGAAAAGAAAGCAATCATGGAAGCGGTTTACGGCATTCATCCCATTAAAATTCTCCTTGCCCGGAAAGAGGTTCATCTGAAGAAGATTTTTGTAGCCGTTGGCAGGAGTGGTTCCTCCATCAGCGAAATTCTTGATCATGCGCGCCGAAAGAACATTCCGGTAGAATGGAAAGAGCGGGATGTGCTGGATGCAATGGCCGGGACGAAGCAGCACCAGGGAGTCGTGGGCATGCAGCCTTCTTTTGTCTATGCTGAATTGGACGATCTTCTGAAGAACCGCAATCCGCATGTGTCGCATGGCCTGATCGTGATGCTGGACGGGATTCAGGACCCACAAAATTTGGGGGCGATTATTCGCAGTGCCCACGGTCTGGGCGCCAATGGCGTGGTGATTCCGACAAACCGGGCTGCGTCTGTGACGCCGGCGGTCATGAAAGCGTCTGCCGGTAGTGCCGGAGAGTTGCCGATAGCCCGTGTGACGAATGTTGCCTTGGCGATGGATGCTTTTAAAAAGGAAGGATTCTGGATTTTTGGCGCTGATGCTTATGAGGGGCAAAATATCAGAGAGCAGAGCTTTGATGTGCCGGTGGTTTTGGTTCTTGGAGGAGAGTATAAAGGTATCCGGCCTCTGGTGAAAAAGAAATGTGATGTTCTTGTCAGGATTCCCATGGCCGGGTATTGTGATTCTCTGAATGTTGCGGTAGCCGCGGGAATTATCCAGTATGAAATCCTCTCAAAGCAGATGCGGCATGATGCCGGCAAAGATCTGGAAAAACCACCGAAAATAAAAATAGGAGCTTGCAATTTAACATATTGAAACTGCACGGAAGATGGTTTATGATGCACCCGCGCAGAAGCGATTCCAGAAAAGAAAGGATTTTCAGCGATGCCGGTTTTTCTTTGGGAAGGAACAACGAAAAAGGGTGAAGTGAAAAAAGGCGAAATGGATGTAGCCGATGAACTGGCTGTGCGTACGGCGCTGAGGCGTCAGGGATTCAAATCCATCGAAGTGAAGCAAAAGCCCAAAGATCTTCTGGAGAGTATTCCTTTTCTTCAGGGAAAGGTGGAGGAAAAGAATGTTGTGGTGTTCTGTAGGATTTTCTCGACAATGATTGATGCCGGTTTGCCGCTGATTCAGTGCCTGGATATCTTGGCGCAGCAGGAAGAAAATAAAACGTTTGCCAAAATTCTCCGTACCATCAAAGAAGATATAGAATCAGGAACAAGTTTGACCGACGCTTTGAAAAAGCATCCGACGGTGTTTGATGACTTGTTTGTCAATCTGATTGCTGCCGGAGAAGCAGGAGGGATTTTGGATAAAGTATTGTCCCGTCTTTCCGCTTATCTGGAAAAAGCCATGAAACTCAAAGCGGCCGTCAAAAGTGCCATGACCTATCCGATCACGGTCCTGTGCATTGCTGCGGGCGTTGTTGCCTTATTGCTGCTTAAGGTGATTCCTGTTTTTCAGAAAATGTTTTCTGAAATGGGAGGCGAATTGCCCGGACCGACAGCGGCGGTCGTGGCCATGAGTGAATTTATGCAGAGTTACTGGTGGGTTTTGGGATTGATCGTTATCATTCTTTTATTTTCCTTGAAGGCGTTTTACAAAACGGAGAAGGGGCACTGGACGATTGACGCGCTTTTGCTGAAAGCGCCGATCATCGGAAATGTTTTGCGTAAAGTGGCCGTGGCCAAATTTACCCGAACACTAGCCACGATGATGAGTTCCGGAGTGCCGATCCTGGAAGGACTGAATATCGTCAGCAAAACGGCGGGAAATGTTGTGATCGAGGATGCCGTTGTTAAAACCCGCCAGGCCATCAGCGAAGGACAGTCCATAGCCGAACCGCTTTCCGCTTCAGGCGTGTTTCCCCCCATGGTGGTTCAGATGATTGCCGTTGGTGAAGCTACCGGAGCCCTGGATGTTATGCTCAACAAGATTGCCGATTTCTATGATGATGAAGTTGATGCGGCGGTGAAGGGGATGACGGCGATGATTGAACCGATTATGATGGTTTTTCTAGGTGGCGTTTGCGGCGGGATGATTATTGCCATGTATCTGCCGATCTTTAAAATGGCAGGAGCGGTGCAATAAAAATGGTCGGGATGGCGCGATTTGAACGCGCGACTCCTGCGTCCCGAACGCAGTGCCCTACCAAGCTGGGCCACATCCCGACACCGAAGCAACGTTATATAATTTATATCCAAATGTCCACAATTTTTTTATTGAAATTTGCAAGACCGTGGAGATTGATTTTAGTGCAAAGTGAGTATTTCTATACGTGATTATTTATGATATAAGGTGCGAAAACGGTCATAAATTTGAAGGTTGGTTTCATGATCGTCAGGCCTGGATAGATCAGAATGAAAGACGACTGATTGGTTGTCCCGTTTGCGGCAGTTCCAGTGTGGAAATTGTACCGTCGTCTGTTGCCATCCGGGGAAAGGATTCTCAAAAAAGGTCTCCACAGCATGAAAAAGATATTTCTCCGGCGCGGGCTCTTCAGTTGTTGCATCAGTTCATCGATTCCCATTTTGAAAACGTCGGCGATAAATTTGCGGAAGTTGCCCTGAAAATGCATTGCGGGGATGAAGAAAAGCGAAACATTCAAGGGACAACGACTAAACAGGAAGAAGCCGATTTAAAAGAAGAAGGTGTGATGTTTGTAAAAATTCCTCTGCCCAAACTGGACAGTTGACGCTCTGGTGGTTTGGAATGATGTTTCGTCAGCGTTGGTTTTCCGCTCGAACAGGGAATGCATAGCCATTAAACAGTATTTTCATGATGAAAACTTGTAAAAATATTCTTGAACAGATCGGTAGCACGCCGCTTGTAGAGATTTCAAAACTCAATCCGAACAAGAAAGTAAAAATCCTGGCAAAATTGGAGTCCGCTAATCCCGGAGGGTCCATTAAAGACCGCACGGCTCTGTTCATGATTGAAAATGCCGAAAAACGCGGGGATTTAACTCCGGACAAGATTATTCTGGAGGCGACCAGTGGAAATACCGGTATCGGACTGGCCATGATTGCCGCGTCAAAAGGTTACAAGCTTTGCCTGACGATGTCCGAGTCGGCCAGTGAAGAGCGTAAAAAGATTCTTCGTGCGCTGGGTGCCGAATTGATCTTTACGCCCGCATCTCAGGGAACTGACGGTGCTATTGAAGTGGCTTACCGGATGCTTCGGGAACATCCCGGCAAGTATTTCGGTACGGATCAATTCAATAACGAAGATAACATCGCCGCGCATTATTTTGGAACTGCACAGGAAATCTGGGAGCAAACCGGGGGGCGGGTTACAGCGGTGGTTGCCACGTTGGGGACAACCGGAACGGCCATGGGGCTTTCCCGGAGGCTCAAAGAACTGAATCCTCAAATTCAGATTATTGGAGTGGAACCGTATTTAAAACATAAGATTCAAGGCCTGAAAAATCTGCGGGAGTCCTATCGTCCTGGAATATTTGATAAAAAACGCCTTGATGAAAAAATCAACATTCTGGATGAAGACGCTTTCGAAATGTCCCGCAGGCTGGCCCGAGAGGAGGGGATTCTGGCGGGGATGAGTTCCGGCGCCGCCATGTTTGTGGCTGTGCAGAAAGCCAGAGAAATGGAGCAGGGACTCATTGTCGTGATTCTTCCTGACAGCGGCGAACGCTATTTGAGCACAGAACTATTTGCAGTAAAAGAAGAAATGGCCACGGTGCATCTCTACAATATCTTGAAGCGCAGAAAAGCGCTTTTCCGGCCGTTGAAAACCGATGAAGTGTTGATGCGCACATGCGGTCCGACTGTTCATGACGTCCCTCATCTGGGTAATTACCGGCGGCTGGTCGTTTCAGATCTTTTGTGCCGTTACCTGAAGTCCAAGGGATATTCCGTTCGCCATGTTATTGATGTTGTGGATTTTTCTGACAAATCCATCCGCAGTTCGGAAAAGGCGGCAATGGATCTGGGAAAGTATTCCGAGAAATATTTGCAGATTTTTTTAGAGGATGTTCGTGATCTGGATATTTGTAAAGATAATCTTTATGTGAAAGCATCAGAGAATGTTGAATCCATGGTCGGTATCGTGGAAAAATTGGTCGATAAGGGCTATGCCTACGAAAAGTTGCATTCTGTTTATTTTGACATTTCTAAACTGTCCGACTATGGCCGACTGTCTCACATCGACCTGACCAAGACCCGCATGGGGCAATCCATCGATCTGGATGATTATGAAAAAGACCATCCGGCGGATTTTGCGCTTTTGAAGCGGGCTGGGCTTGGTGAATTGAAGCGGGGAATTTATCACAAGACGAAATGGGGCAACGTTCGGCCGGGATGGCATCTGGCGTGCGCTGCTGTTTCGCTGAAACATCTTGGAAATATTTACGATATTCACATCAGCGGTGCTGATGAAATGTTTCCTCATGCTGAAAATATCCACGCGATTCACAAGGCATTTTCAGGACATGGCGGTGCCGGATACTGGGTGGGCGCGGAATTGATTCTGGTGGACGGACGGAAAATGTCACGTTCCTTGAATAACGCTGTGACGATTGCTGATTTGCAGCAGGCGGGATACAGTGGTCGGGACATACGCTTTTTTCTTTTGGGAATGAACTATCGCAAACCGCTGAATTATTCGGAAAATGCTTTGCAGACGGCAAAAAATACGCTCAAAAAGCTTGACGCCTTTATTCACCGTCTGCAGGCGGCCGATCACAATACACAACAATTTTCTGATGTTGATCAGCTGATTTATGATCTTCGTCTCGGTTTCGACAACGCTTTCTATGATGATTTGAATATTGCAGGAGCGTTGGCGGTACTCTTTGATTTTATTGGAAAAATCAACGGTCCTCTGGCCGAGCGGAAAATTAACGGCGCAGATGCGGGAAAAATCATTAAAGCTCTTGAAAAAATTAATGAAATATTAAGAATTATGCATTTTGGGCATCAGGAAATATCCGGTGACATTGCCGATCTAATCAAGAAAAGGGAAGAGGCCAGAAAGGAAGGTCTGTGGCGTGAGGCAGATAGGTTGAGAAATCAACTGGCGGAACTCGGCGTTGAAGTTTCAGACAGCGGTCATGGAACCTTGTGGCGTTTTAAATAGAGAGAAAGTCTATGGAAAAGGTAAGAGAATCTGTGATGGCCGGTTCCTGGTACTCCGGTAACCCATCCGTTTTGAGAAGTGAGATTGCCGCCTTTATCCGCAATGTTCCTGATCGGGATTTTGAGGGAGATGTCGTTGGTATGCTGGTTCCTCATGCCGGTTATGTTTACTCCGGCCAGGTGGCTGCGCATGCGTATAAGCTGATACAACATCAAAAATATGATGATGTGATTCTTCTGGGGCCGAGTCATAAAATGGCTTTCCGGGGAGTGTCAATTTATGAGGAAGGCGTGTTTGAAACGCCTTTAGGACGCGTTTTGGTTTCGGAAGACTTGGCTAAGAAAATTAAAAAACAAAGTTCCATGATCGTGAATATGCCTGCCGCTCATGCTCAGGAACACGCTCTGGAGATTCAGCTTCCCTTTTTACAGGAGGCTTTAGGCAATTTTTTATTGATTCCGCTGGTCATGGGTGAGCAAAGTGCTCAGACCTGTCGTGAACTGGCTGCTGCCATTGTCCGGGGAGCCGGAAATCGGCGTATTCTGATTGTGGCAAGCAGTGATTTATCCCATTTTTATAACGACCGGATCGCCTTGCAACTGGATGGAAGAATTCTTCGTCACCTCCAGGAAAATGATCCTGACGGGCTTATGGACAGTTTGGCTTGCGGTAATGCTGAGGCTTGTGGCGGCGGGCCAATGGCGGTGATGATGCTGGTTGCCGATATGCTGGGCGCGGGGCATCCGCTGATTCTGAAGTACGCTGATTCGGGAGATGTAACAGGTGACAAGACGTCTGTAGTTGGTTATGCATCGGCCGTCTTTTATCGAGAAAATAATAGAGGATAAGATGGATTTAACGGATCAGGAAAGAAAAACGCTTCTGGATATTGCCAGAAGAGCGGTTATTGCAAAACTAGGCAATAAGGAATTGCCCAGAATTACGTCGGATTTACCTTTGCTGAAGGAAAAAAGAGGCGCATTTGTGACCCTGAAGAAACGAGGTCACTTACGTGGTTGCATCGGCTATATCAAAGCGGCCAAATCTCTTGGGGATACCGTGCAGGAAATGGCGGTCGCGGCGGCCTTTCATGATCCTCGCTTTCCGTCCGTCAAAGGAGAAGAGATTCGTGATTTGAGTTTTGAAATATCGGTTTTGAGTCCGCTGAAAAAAATTCAAAATTATTCTGATATTGAGATTGGCAAGCATGGTCTTTTTCTGGTTCGGGGCCATAATTCGGGGCTTCTCCTTCCCCAAGTGGCGGTGGAAAACGGATGGAACAGGGATACTTTTTTAAAAGAAACCTGTTATAAAGCCGGTCTGCCTGCCAGGGCGTGGAAGGACAAAGAAACGGAAATTTATATTTTTTCCGCCGATTACTTTCGTGATCGGGATTAGGGTGCAGTTTTTGCCGGTGACTGTTTTGTAAATAATTTAAAAATTTACTTGACAAATACAGGCATTAAAATTAGGGTTCGCAATTCGCACGAACCGGTGTGAATGTTGCTTGGCGTGTGCAACAAGCCAGAATTCGTGAGAATATGTAGTTTAATTAGGAGCTTGCTGGCGTAGCTCAATCGGCAGAGCAGCTGATTTGTAATCAGCAGGTTGCGGGTTCAAGTCCCATCGCCAGCTCCAGTTCAATGAAAAAGAAGGAGGGGTTCCCGAGCGGCCAAAGGGAGCAGACTGTAAATCTGCCGGCGGAGCCTACGGAGGTTCGAATCCTCCCCCCTCCACCAGTTTTTCTGAAATAATGCGGGAGTAGCTCAGGGGCTAGAGCGTCAGCCTTCCAAGCTGAGGGTCGCGGGTTCGAATCCCGTTTCCCGCTCCAAGTTTTTTATGCCGGTGTTAATGTATCAAGGTTGAGCCCACGTAGCTCAGTCGGTAGAGCACATCCTTGGTAAGGATGAGGTCACCAGTTCAATCCTGGTCGTGGGCTCCAGTTAAGGAGAATTTATGAGGAACAATATTATTTTAGCTTGCACGGAATGCAAACAGAAGAATTATACGACGACAAAAAACAAGCGCACCATGCAGAATCGTCTGGAAATGAAGAAATATTGCAAGTTTTGCCGTGGACATAAACTGCACAGGGAAACGAAGTAGGTAGGAATCAGGACAGGCCAGTAGCTCTAATGGATAGAGCGCCGGACTCCAAATCCGGATGCTGGGGGTTCGAGTCCCTCCTGGCCTGCCAGTTTTCTCCCGAAATAAGGCTGAGAAATAATGGACAAGATCAAGTTGTATGCGGATAAGGCATTGCAGTTTTTTTCCCAGGCCAAGGCAGAGCTGAAAAAAGTTACCTGGCCGACCCGGCAGCAAACACTGGCTTCTACAGGAGTGGTTATGGTGATTGTGGCCGTTATGGCTCTTTATCTGGGAATTATCGACTTAATTCTCGCAAAAATTGTGAAATTCATATTGGGTTAACTTCATGGCTTTTAAATGGTATGTGGTGCATACTTATTCTGGATTTGAGAATAAGGTCAAAATGAGCCTTCAGGAAAGGATAGAACTGGCTGGCGCCCAGGAATTTTTTTCCGATATTTTGATTCCGGAAGAAGATGTGGTGGAGTTGATTTCAGGAGAGAAGAAAACATCCAAACGCAAGTTTTTCCCGGGTTATATCCTGGTGCGAATGGAAATGAGCGATGAAAACTGGCATATCGTTAAGAACACACCGAAAGTAACTGGTTTCATCGGCAGCAAGGATAAACCGTCGCCGATTCCAGACAAGGATGTGGAGAATCTGAAGGTCAGAATCGACGAAGGAACCCTGAAGCCGAAGCCAAAGTTTAAATTTGATGTCGGTGATCATGTGAAAATCATTGATGGACCCTTTACAAATTTCGATGGTGTAATTGATGAAGTGCGACCGGAAAAAAGCAAACTGCGGGTGATTGTTAGTATTTTTGGCCGGCCGACGCCGGTAGAGCTGGATTTTATCCAGGTTACCCAGGGGCAATAAAAGAATAACGAGCGTCATGGCGAAAGATAAAGCCAAAAAATTCATTTTCAGATCAGGTGATTGTTATGGCAAAAAAAGTAATTGCGAATATCAAATTGCAGATTAAAGCGGGAAAGGCAACGCCTTCACCTCCGATTGGACCGGCTTTGGGGCAGCACGGCGTTAATATCATGGAGTTTTGTAAAGCTTATAATGCGTTGACGCAAAATCAGGAAGGCATGATTGTTCCCGTGGTGATCACCGTTTATGCGGACCGGTCCTTTACCTTTATTACAAAGACTCCGCCGGCATCGGTGTTGCTCAAACAAGCGGCAAAGATTGCAAAGGGGGCATCCGATCCCAAACGAGAAAAAGTGGGAACCGTAACAGCCAAGCAGGTACAAGACATTGCCCAATTGAAATTCAACGACTTGAACGCCGTCGATCTGGAAGGTGCGGTACGGATTGTTTCCGGCACGGCAAGGTCTATGGGAATAGAAATATCAGGTTAAGGAAAGAAGAGGTTAGATGATGTTGAGACGAGGCAAACGCATTATAGCTGCAAAAGCAAAGGTTGATCCGACAAAGCGCTATACGCTGAAAGAAGCGACAGAAATGGTCGTGTCGATGGCCGGGGCCAAATTTGACGAGACGGTCGATGCCGCCGTCCGTTTGGGTGTTAATCCGGCTCATGCCGATCAGATGGTTCGAGGCAGTGTTGTTCTTCCCAATGGCTTGGGAAAAGCGGTGCGCGTGCTGGTTTTTGCCAAGGGAGATAAAGAAAAAGAGGCGCTGGAGGCGGGCGCGGATTTGGTCGGTAGCGATGAAATCATTGAAAAAATTAAAGGCGGTTGGTTGGAATTTGACCGTGTGATCGCTACGCCGGATATGATGGGTTCCGTGGGCAAGATTGCTAAAATTTTAGGTCCGCGCGGTTTGATGCCCAACACCAAAGTAGGGACGGTTACCTTTGATATCACTACAGCCGTGAAAGAGTTGAAAGCCGGAAAGGTGGAATTCCGTGTGGAAAAAGCCGGAATCGTACATTCACCGGTGGGCAAAGCGTCCTTCGGGGCTGAAAAATTAATCGAGAATATCAATGCGCTTCTGGAAACCATTATCAAGTTGAAGCCAGCATCCAGCAAGGGAACTTACATCAAGAGCATTGCATTATCCAGTACAATGGGTGTAGGCGTGAAAATTGATCCGCTGGATGTCAAAAGCGCCGGTTAATTCATAATGACTACGCGCAGGCGGCGTTGGAAACGCGGCCGAATGTGCATGGCGAAATTTACAGAGGTCGAAGACCGCAGGTACGGAAGTTTAAACGAAGCAATGGCCTGCCGAGACTCGTAAGAAAAAATTACTACACGATCAGAGTAATCATTTTTTTCGAAAACGGGGATCGGTTAGCGAAAACGTTCCGTTTTCTCTTCTGTAGGCGGCTGATTTCTCCGGCCTCAAGAAAATAATTCGAAAGGAGGCTAATCTATTGGATCGGAAAACGAAAGAGGAAATTGTATCCGAGATTCACGAGAAACTCAAACAGGCCAACTTGGGTGTTTTGACAACGTTCAATGCGATGAATGTGGAAAAAATGGAAGCATTGAGAAATGTGTTGCGTAAAAACGATGCTGAATTGAAGGTCGTTAAAAACACTTTGCTGGGCATTGCCTCAAGAGAAACAGAATTTTCTGTTTTGGCAGACCATTGCAAATACCCGGTTGCTGTTGTTCTGAGTTATAAGGATCCGGTGGCGCCAACGAAGGCGCTGATTGAGTTTGCCAAGAAGAACCCAGAGCTTGAAATCAAAGTCGGAGTTTTAGAGGGAAAATTGCTGACAAAACCGGATATTACCGCTTTAGCGGATCTGCCTAGCAGAGAAGTTCTTTTGGGTAAACTGGTTTCCGTTATGGCGGCTGTACCGACGTCGCTCGTCACGGTTTTAAGCGCAGTTCCGAGAGGCTTCGTGCAGGTGCTGAACGCTTACAGTGAAAAGAAAAATAATCTGAATTAAAAATAAACTTGAAGAGGAACAGAACAATGGCTGAAATAACAAAAGATGATGTTGTGAAATTTATTGAAAATATGACGGTACTGGAGCTTTCTGCTTTGGTAAAAGAACTGGAAGAAAAGTTCGGTGTCTCCGCTGCAGCACCGATGATGGCTGCCGTGGCGGCTCCCGGCGCAGCACCCGCAGCGGCCGCAGTTGAGGAACAGACAGAGTTTAATGCCATTCTCACCGGTTTTGGAGCTGAAAAGATTCAGGTCATTAAAGTGGTGCGTGCGCTTACCGGCTTGGGCTTAAAAGAAGCTAAAGATCTGGTGGAAGGTGTCCCCAAGCCCATCAAAGAAGGGGTTTCCAAAGATGAAGCCGCCGACATCAAGAAGAAAATTGAAGAAGTGGGCGGAACTGTTGAGATTAAATAATCTCTCTAATTATTTATTTCGTTAAGGATGCTATGGGCGACTTCAGAAAGAATTTTGGCAGTGTAAAGCAAATACAGGAAATTCCCAATCTGATAGAAATACAAACTCGGTCCTATGAAAAGTTCCTGCAGGCGGATGTGCCGCTGGCCAAGCGGCGGAACATCGGTTTGCAGGGCGCTTTTCAGAGTGTTTTTCCGATTTCGGACTTCAGTGGAAAATGTTCGCTGGAATTTGTCAGCTACAAAATAGGGGATGTCCGGTATGATGTGAGGGAGTGCATTCAGAAAGGCATGACCTATGCCGCTCCTTTGAAAATTGTGGTCAGGCTGGTGGTGTTTGACACGGATCGGCCTGCCGACGGAAAAGTCAATCGTGAAACGTCAGAAACCAAGGCGATACGTGACATCAAGGAACAGGAAATCTACTTTGGCGAAATTCCGTTGATGACGGAAAACGGCACTTTTATCGTCAATGGATCGGAACGGGTCATTGTCAGCCAACTGCATCGGTCACCTGGTATCTTTTTTGATCATGATAAGGGAAAAACAGTTGCTTCTGGCAAGTTGATCTATTCGGCTAGAGTAATACCCATTCGCGGTTCCTGGTTGGACATGGAGTTTGACTCCAAAGATGTGCTCTATGTGCGGATTGACCGCCGACGAAAGATGCCGGTCACGATTCTGCTGAAGGCTATGAACAATTCGACGGAGTTTATTTTAAACTATTTTTATTCTATTGAAAAGATTACCCTGGAAGATGAAAAAGTTTTTTTCGCGGTCGATGAATCTTTGGCGGGCCAAAAGGCCCCTGAAGACATTCGTGATCCCAAAAACGATGAGATTATTGTCAAAAAGGGCCGAAAACTGACCAGGTCTCAACTCAAGAAAGTGATGGAAGCTGGAATTAAGCGCGTCGCCATCAAAGAGGTGGATTTAACGGGTAAAATTCTTTCGTCAGATGTTCATGATCCCGCAACCGGAGAAATTCTCTTTCGCTGCAATGAAGCCATGCCGTCAAACGGACTGGAACTGGCGCAGGAAAAAGGGGTCAGGGAGCTGAAGTTCATTCACATTGATGACGATCTCGACAACGCTTCCATTCGCGATACGCTGCTGATGGATCGCATTGATACCACGGAAGATGCGATTATGGAAATATACCGGAGACTGCGTCCCAGCAATCCTCCAACACCGGAGACGGCTGCAAAATTTTTCAACAGTCTATTTTTCGAGTCAGAAACCTACGATTTGTCGGAAGTTGGCCGCGCAAAAATGAACTATAAGCTGCGACTGAATGTGCCGACAGATTTGACGGTGTTGCGCAATGAAGATATTCTAGCTTCCGTCAAATACCTTATTGACTTGAAAAACGGCACCGGAGAGTGCAGCGTTGATGATATTGACCATTTGGGAAACCGTCGTGTTCGCTCCGTGGGTGAACTCATTGAAAATCAGTATCGCGTCGGTCTAGTGCGCATGGAGCGAGCGATCAAGGAAAAAATGAGTCTTCAGGACATCGAAACCATGATGCCGCACGATCTCATTAATGCGAAGCCTGTGTCAGCGGTGGTGAACGAATTTTTTGGTTCCAGCCAGCTGTCCCAGTTTATGGATCAGACTAATCCGTTGTCCGAGATTACTCATAAAAGGCGTTTGTCTGCGTTGGGGCCGGGCGGTCTGACGAGGGAGCGCGCCGGTTTCGAAGTTCGTGACGTACACTCAACCCACTACGGTCGTATTTGTCCCATTGAAACGCCGGAAGGCCCGAACATCGGACTTATCGTATCTCTCAGTACCTATGCACGCGTCGATGAGTTTGGCTTTATCCAGACGCCCTATCGTCTGGTGGAAAACGGGCAGGTGCTGGCGGATGTGAAATACATGACGGCCCTGGAAGAAGAAAATCAGTTGATCTCGCCTGCCGACCGGCCGCTGGACCAAAAGGGCAGATTTGAAGATGAACTAATTTCTGTGCGAAAAGGCGGTGATTTTGTTTCGGCGGTTCCGGAAGATATCAAGATGATGGATGTGGCGCCTGATCAGTTGGTTTCGGTTGCCGCAGCACTGATACCCTTTCTGGAGCATGACGATGCCAATCGCGCCCTGATGGGTTCGAACATGCAGCGTCAGGCCGTGCCACTGATGTGTCCGGAAGTCCCAGTCGTCGGAACGGGAATGGAAGCGGTAGTAGCGCGAGATTCCGGTGCTGTCGTGGTGGCGAAAAGAGCAGGCGTTGTTGAAAAGGTGGATGCCTCCCGTATTGTGGTTCGTGCCGATAAACCCGAAGAAGACGGACTGGATACGGGTGTGGATATCTACACGTTGTCCAAATACCAGCGATCTAATCAGGATACCTGTTTCAATCAAAAACCGATCATTTCTGTGGGTGATCCTGTTCAAAAGAGAGACATTCTGGCCGATGGTCCGGCGACGGACAATGGCGAGCTTGCTCTCGGGCGTAATGTCATGGTGGCTTTCATGTCCTGGGGTGGTTACAACTATGAAGATTCGATTTTGGTGAGTGAACGGATTGTCAAGGAGGATATCTACACTTCCATTCATATTGAAGAATTTGAAACCATGGCCCGCGACACCAAACTGGGCAAGGAAGAAATTACGCGGGATATTCCCAACGTCGGCGAGGAGGCATTGCGAAACCTGGATGACAGCGGTATTATCCGCATTGGCGTTTCTGTCAAGCCCGGAGATGTGCTTGTCGGCAAAATCACACCCAAAGGTGAAACCCAGTTGTCCGCAGAGGAGAAATTGCTGCGTGCCATCTTTGGAGAGAAAGCCAGTGATGTGCGCGATACGTCGTTGCGTGTTCCGCCCGGAGTGGAAGGAACCGTCATTGACGCCAAGGTGTTTACACGCAAGGGTGCTGATAAGGATTTACGATCCCAGGCCATAGAAGAAGATGCGATTGCTCGACTGACGCAGGATCGTGACGATGAAATCCGCATTTTGACCGAGACCATCAGGCAGGAAATGGCCAATCTCGTGATTGGAAAAACAGCGGCTGGGAAAGTTGTTGACGGTAAGAAGAAGACAATTGTTAAAAAGGGTGACTGTATTACGAGAGAGCTTTGGGAGGAGATTCCCTTCCATAGCTGGAAAGAAATTACCCTGACGGAGCATGACGGTTCTGAAGAAAAACTTGCCGCTCTGATTTCGGCTATGGAACGAAAAATTGACTTCGTGAAAGCCCATTTTGAGGAAAAGCTTGAGAAAATTAAAGCAAGTGACGAATTGCCGCCCGGTGTCATCAAGATGGTGAAGGTTTATGTCGCCATCAAAAGAAAGCTGTCTGTCGGTGACAAGATGGCTGGCCGTCACGGTAACAAGGGGGTTTTATCGCGAATTCTTCCGGAAGAAGATATGCCTTATTTTGCTGACGGATCCACGGTGGATATTATTCTCAACCCGCTGGGGGTACCGTCGCGGATGAATGTTGGCCAGATTTTGGAAACGCATCTGGGATGGGCCGCAAAATCGATTGGCGAGGGCTTGAATGAGCTCTTGGAAAGGAACAGCAACCTTCACCAGATCAAAAGCGAATTGAAAAATACCTATTCAAATCCTGAATTTGATGAATTTCTGGACAAAGCCTCCATAGAAGACATTCAGCGTTTCATCGGTCGTCTCAAAAAAGGGATGCTTGTGGCCAGTCCGGTTTTCGACGGATGTCCCGAACCACAGATACGCAAACTGCTGGATACAGCGGGGCTACCGGAAACAGGACAAACCATCCTGTTTGACGGGCGTACGGGAGAGCCTTTTGATCAGGAAGTGACGGTCGGTATCATTTACATGCTGAAACTGCATCACTTGGTTGATAATAAAATTCATGCTCGTTCTATCGGTCCCTATTCGTTGGTGACTCAACAACCGTTGGGTGGAAAAGCACAATTCGGCGGTCAGAGATTGGGAGAGATGGAAGTATGGGCCATGGAAGCTTATGGCGCATCCTATACACTTCAGGAATTTTTAACTGTGAAATCTGATGATGTTGCCGGGCGAACAAGAATTTATGAATCCATCGTCAAAGGTGAACACGCATTTGAGCCGGGTCTGCCGGAATCTTTCAATGTTTTGGTGAAGGAACTCCAGAGCCTCGGATTAGACGTGGAATTAATCGAGGAAGAATAATCCTTCGCTGTTTTACGAAAGCTTTTAAAAAGTAGGAGAATCATCTGTGGAAGACGTTTTCAGTTATTTTGAAAAACCAAAAAATCCGATTCGCTTCAATGCATTAAAGATTTCAATTGCTTCGCCGGAGAAAATTCTATCCTGGTCCAATGGCGAAGTGAAGAAGCCTGAAACGATCAACTACCGGACGTTCAAACCCGAAAGGGACGGATTGTTTTGCGCGAAAATCTTTGGACCCGTGAAAGACTATGAATGTCTTTGCGGCCGTTACAAACGAATGAAACACCGCGGAGTTGTCTGTGAGAAGTGCGGTGTCGAAGTGATTCAATCCAAGGTGCGGCGGGAGCGAATGGGCCATATCACACTGGCTGCACCCGTTGCCCATATCTGGTTCTTGAAGAGTCTGCCCAGCCGAATCGGTAATGTGATGGATTTGACGCTCAAGGAACTGGAAAAAGTTCTCTACTTTGAGTCTTGGATTGTTCTGGACCCAAAAGACACTCCCCTGAAAAAGAAAGAACTCTTGACGGACGAAGAATATCTTGACGCAAAAGAACAATACGGCGAGACGGGATTTGTTGCTGGAATCGGAGCGGAAGCCGTGCGACAGTTGCTGGAAGAAATTGATCTGGAAAAACTCTATGATGAATTGCGCTCAGAAGTGGTGACTTCTCTTTCCGATACGAAAAAGAAAAAAGTGGTGAAGCGATTGAAAGTGGTCGAGGCTTTGCGCAAATCTGGTAACAAGCCAGAATGGATGATTTTAACGGTATTACCGGTTATTCCTCCCGATCTGCGTCCCCTGGTTCCACTGGATGGCGGCCGATTTGCCACTTCGGATCTTAACGATCTTTATCGGCGTGTCATTAACCGGAATAATCGATTAAAGCGTTTGCAGGAACTCAATGCACCGGAAATCATTATTCGCAATGAAAAACGAATGTTGCAGGAAGCGGTGGATGTTTTGTTTGACAATGGTCGTCGGGGAAGGGCGATTACTGGAACTAACAAAAGACCTTTACGTTCCTTATCCGATATGCTCAAAGGGAAACAGGGACGTTTCCGGCAGAATCTACTGGGAAAACGTGTGGATTATTCAGGTCGTTCTGTGATTACGGTCGGTCCTGATTTAAGGCTGCATCAGTGCGGTTTACCCAAGAAGATGGCCTTGGAACTTTTTAAACCCTTTGTTTATAACCGCTTGTTGGACAAGGGATACGTGACGACGGTCAAAAGTGCGAAAAAAATGGTGGAAAAGGAAACGTCTGAAGTCTGGGACGCTGTCGATGAAGTAGTTCGTGAATATCCTGTTATGCTGAACCGGGCACCCACCCTGCATCGTTTGGGGATGCAAGCCTTTGAACCGGTTTTGATTGAAGGAAAAGCAATTCGTCTCCATCCCCTGGTGTGTACCGCTTTCAATGCAGATTTTGATGGAGACCAGATGGCGGTGCATGTGCCGTTGTCTATTGAGGCACAGACCGAAGCACGTGTTCTCATGATGTCCACAAATAATATTCTTTCACCGGCTAATGGAAAGCCGATCATTATTCCCAGTCAGGATATCGTTTTGGGCATCTATTATTTGACCCGCGCCAAAAAAGATGTAAAGGGTGAGGGGATGATCTTTTCCGGACCTGAAGAAGTTCGTTCGGCTTTAGACGCCGGTGCAATCGATTTGCATGCTCGAATCAAAGTTCGTATCAAGGGCGAAATAAAGGAGACGACACCGGGACGCATTGTTCTGTATGAAATCATTCCCGATGAAATTCATTTTGATGTCATCAACAAGTTGATGAATAAAAAAGGCCTGGCCAATCTGATTGACCATTGTTACCGTTTGTGCAGTGATAAAACAACGGTTCTTCTGGCAGACCGGATCAAGGATCTTGGATTCAAATATGCGACAATTTCCGGTCTTTCCTTTGCTGTGGGAAATATGATTATTCCCGAAAACAAGAAAAACATTGTGGCGCAGGGTGACAAGGATGTTCTGAAAATTCAGAAACAATACATGGACGGTTTGATTACCGATGGTGAGCGCTACAACAAAGTGATCGATATTTGGGCGCAGGCTACGGAAAAAATCGCATCGGAAATGTTAACCGGTATCAGTACGGAAGAGGTGATTGGGGCTGATGGTAGAAAACGTCGTGTGGACAGTTTTAACCCGATATTCATGATGGCCGATTCCGGTGCCCGTGGCTCTGGTCAGCAGCTTCGGCAGTTGGCCGGCATGCGCGGGTTGATGGCTAAACCGTCCGGAGAAATCATCGAAACTCCCATTACCGCCAATTTCCGTGAAGGTCTGACCGTCTTACAGTATTTCATTTCGACACACGGTGCCCGCAAAGGGTTGGCGGATACCGCCTTGAAAACGGCCAATTCCGGTTATCTGACCCGGAGGCTTGTGGATGTGGCTCAAGACTGCATCATTACGGAGCAGGACTGTGAAACGGATAAGGGAATTTATGTCTCCGCATTGATGGAAGGCGGAGAAATCATTGAAACTGCTGGTGAGCGTGTACTGGGTCGCGTGGCATTGCAGGAGATCAGAGATCCGTTTACCGACGATGTCATTGTTCAGGCCAATCAGGCGATTGACGAAACGCTTGCCGAGAAAATCGATCGTGCGGGAATTGAGCGGGTCAATATTCGCTCCGTGTTAACCTGCCGCGCTAAACACGGTGTCTGCGCGATGTGTTATGGCCGAGATCTGGCGCATGGGCACATTGTTAATATTGGAGAGGCGGTGGGCATTGTTGCTGCTCAATCCATCGGCGAACCGGGAACACAGCTGACCATGAGAACCTTTCATATTGGAGGTACGGCGAAGTTTGACGAACATTCCACACTGGAAGCGCGACATGACGGCGTTGTCCAGTTTGTCAATGTCAACACAGCCAAGATTCGAGAAAATGATTATGTCGTGATGAACCGACACGGAGAAATTCATGTTCTGGATGAACAAAAGCGCAGTCGAGGCAAATATACTGTACCATACGGTGCGCATCTCAAGTTGGGAGACGGCAGCGTGGTCAAGCGAGGCCAGTTGATTGCCGAATGGGATCCTTTCTCCATTCCGATTTTGGCTGAAGTGGATGGAACAATCAAATACGGGGATATAATTGAAGGGAAGACCATGCAGGAACAGGTGGACGAAGTGACCGGTCTGTCCCGCAAAGTGATCATGGAATTTAAGGGAGGCGATTTGAGGCCTCGTGTTTCCATCAAAGACAGCAAAGGAAAAACCGCAAAAATTGCAGGGACCAATGCTGTTGCTCGCTATCTTTTGTCTGTCGGTGTGAATATTGTTGTGTCCGAGGGCGATGAAGTCCGGGCCGGTGATATCCTGGCAATGATCCCCCGGGAAACACAAAAAACAAAAGATATTACGGGGGGGTTGCCGCGAGTTGCCGAATTGTTCGAAGCGCGAAAACCAAAGGATTTTGCCGTCATCAGTGAAATTGACGGTACGGTCGCTTTTGGAAAAGATTCGAAAGGTAAACGAAAAATCGTTGTGACGCCGGAAGTGGGTGAAGAAAAGGAATATCTCATTCCAAAGGGCAAACACATCAGTGTTCAGGAGGGAGATCGAGTTTCATCGGGCGATGCCTTGATGGACGGTGTCAACAATCCTCACGATCTTCTTGCCATTAAGGGTGAAAAAGAACTGGCTAGGTATCTGGTGGACGAAGTTCAGGAAGTTTATCGTTTGCAGGGTGTGAAAATTAATGATAAGCATATGGAAGTTATCGTTCGTCAGATGTTGCGACGCGTCCGTATCACAAATCCGGGAGATACGGTTTTTATCGCTGATGAACAAGTTGAGCGTTTCCGATTTCAGGAAGAAAATGAGAAGGTGGCCGCGCAGGGTGGCCGCCCGGCTATTGGTGATCCCTTGCTCCTTGGAATTACGAAAGCATCGCTTTCCACTCAAAGTTTTATTTCAGCCGCCTCCTTCCAGGAGACAACCCGGGTATTGACGGAAGCGTCTTTGTCTGGGAAAACTGATTATTTAAGGGGGCTTAAGGAAAACGTCATTATGGGGAGACTGATACCGGCCGGTACGGGTCTGGTGATGTACCGGAAGCTGGGCATTAAAGTGGAAAACGAGTCTGAAGAAGAGATTGCAGAATAAATGAAAAAAAAAAGAAATTGCTTGACAGAAATTATTTGAATTGATAGTTACCGCAGATTTGCTGCTGCTGTCAAAAAAGCAGCTTCATCCTTGGGAGGAGAAATGCCGACAATTAGTCAACTGGTTCGCAAAGGCAGAACCCAAATTAAAAGAAAAACAAACGCACCGGCATTAGCTGGATCGCCGCAAAGGCGAGGAGTTTGTGTCAGAGTTTATACAACAACGCCTAAAAAGCCGAATTCAGCATTGCGCAAGGTTGCCAGAGTCAGGCTAACCAGCGGATATGAAGTATCATCCTATATTCCGGGGATCGGTCACAATCTTCAGGAGCATTCTGTTGTGCTCGTCCGGGGAGGAAGAGTAAAAGATTTGCCCGGTGTTCGGTATCATATCGTGCGAGGCGCTCTAGATGCGGTCGGTGTGGCCGACCGTAAACAGAGTCGATCAAAATACGGAGCCAAAAAACCAAGCTAAACGAAGGACAGGAACATGCCACGAAGACGCGAAGTTGAAAAAAGGGAAATATTACCCGATCCGAAATATAATAACAAACTGGTTGCCAGATTTGTTAATTCCTTGCTCAAAAAAGGGAAAAAGAGTGTTGCGGAAAGTATTTTGTACGGAGCTTTTAATATTATCGAAAAGCGCGTGAAAGAACAGCCCGTAGAATTTTTTGAGAAAGCGGTGAATAATGTAAAGCCTGTCATCGAGGTGAAATCGCGACGCGTGGGTGGTTCGACTTACCAGGTGCCGACGGAAGTGGTTCCCGCACGAAGAACGGCTTTGGCGATACGCTGGTTGATTTCCAATGCACAAGAGCGGACAGAAAAAACGATGCGGGAAAAACTCGCGGCAGAATTGATTGATGCTGCCAACAACCGAGGTGGTGCGATCAAAAAACGGGAAGCGGTACATAAAATGGCCGAGGCTAACAAGGCTTTTGCCCATTACAAATTTTAGTAGATTTTAATATAGGGATAAGGAAACCAACCATTCAAAGTTAAGGAGGAAAGGTGAGATGGCAAAGAAAAAATTTGAAAGGACTAAGCCGCATTTAAATATAGGAACCATTGGTCATGTCGATCACGGCAAGACGACATTAACCGCCGCCATTACCAAATATTTGGCGAAGAAGGGTTTCGCGGAATTCCGCGCATTTGATTCTATTGACAATGCTCCGGAAGAGAAAGAGCGCGGCGTGACCATCAATATTTCTCACGTTGAATATGAAACAGAAAAAAGGCATTATGCACATGTGGATTGTCCTGGCCACGCCGATTACATTAAAAACATGATTTCAGGCGCCGCTCACATGGACGGTACCATATTAGTTGTGGCGGCCTCCGATGGTCCGATGCCACAGTCCCGTGAACACATCCTCCTCGCCCGACAGGTTCAGGTTCCCTATATCGTTGTTTTTATGAATAAAGTTGATTTAGTCGATGATCCGGAACTGTTGGATCTTGTTGAACTTGAATTGCGAGAACTTTTGACTCAGTATGAATTTCCTGGTGATGATCTCCCGATTATTCGCGGCTCTGCTCTTAAAGCATTGGAATGTGATGATATGAGTTCACCTGATGTCAAATGCATAGATGAGCTTATGAAAGCAGTTGATGAGTATATTCCTGAGCCGAAACGGGATACCGATAAACCTTTCTTGATGCCGGTTGGCGATGTCTTTACCATATCCGGCCGTGGAACGGTCGTTACCGGAAGAGTTGACCGCGGCATTGTGAAGGTAGGAGAAGAAGTAGAAATTATCGGTATTCGTCCTACGATTAAAACGGTCGTCACCGGAGTCGAAATGTTTCGTAAAACCCTTGATGAAGGCCGAGCAGGAGATGATGTGGGCTTGTTGATTCGGGGGATCAAGCGAGAAGAAGTGGAAAGAGGTCAGGTTGTCGCAAAGCCCGGCTCGATTACTCCTCACACAAAGTTCGAAGCGGCAGTATACGTATTGACCAAGGAAGAAGGCGGGCGGCATACACCCTTCTTTTCCGGTTATCGTCCGCAGTTTTATTTCCGGACTACCGATGTAACCGGTGTAGCGACACTTCCGGAAGGTGTGGAGATGGTCATGCCTGGCGATAATGTAAAATTGAGTGTAGAGCTGATTATGCCCATTGCTATGGAAGAACAGCTTAGATTTGCTATTCGTGAAGGCGGCAGGACGGTAGGCGCGGGTGTTGTAAGCAAGGTTATTGCATAAAAACTGAAGGTTATCCGATCAATGAAAGAACAAAAGATAAGAATTCGTCTCAAAGCGTACGATTATAAGCTGCTGGATCGATCCGTAGAGGAAATTGTGGACACAGCAAAGCGCACAGGAGCACGTGTGGCCGGTCCAATACCGCTCCCTACGGAAATCAATAAATATTGTGTCAATCGTTCGCCACATGTGGATAAGAAGTCTCGGGAGCAGTTCGAAATTCGCACACATAAGAGATTGATCGATATAGTTGAGCCGACGCAGGCTACGGTAGATGCATTGATGAAACTGGATCTGTCAGCGGGAGTGGATGTAGAAATTAAGGCGTAGGCTTTGAGGTGAAGCAGTGGACGATGGCAGATGTTCGCTATCCTCCGAAAAAAGAACAAGTGCTGTAGCTTCATTTTTAAAAAAGTTGGTTGATGATGAGTAAGGGAATAATTGGAAAAAAATTAGGGATGACGCAGGTTTTTGCAGAAGATGGAGCCGCGGTTGGCGTAACGGCGGTCGAAGTTGATCCGTCCGTTGTTATACAGGTGAAAACGAAGGGAAAGGATGGTTATGAAGCTATCCAGGTCGGCTACGGCCGCGTCAAACAAAAAAATGTGACAAAGCCTCTTCAGGGGCACTTCAGTAAGGCAAATAAGGGTTTTTTCCGAATTTTGCAAGAATTTCCTGCGGAGGCAGGACAATATGAAGCTGGTCAGGAAATCTCTGCTGAAATATTTCAGGCGGGTGAATATGTTGATGTGGTTGGTACATCAAAAGGTAAAGGATTCCAGGGAGTTGTAAAGAGACATGGGTTTGGGGGTGGACGGGCTACACACGGTTCTATGTTTCATCGCGCTCCAGGATCTATTGGAGCAAGTGCGGATCCATCACGTGTCTTTAAGGGTACAAAAATGGGCGGGCAAATGGGCAATGTCAGGAAAACAATACAGAATCTTCAGATATGGCAAGTCCAGCCCGAGAGAAATTTGCTTTTATTAAAGGGGTCCATTCCTGGCGCAAGAAACGGCTATGTGATTATTCAACAGGCCCGCAAAAAAAGTGTGTAAATTAGTGGAGTTGTAAACATGGCAGTCGTGGATGTTTTTGATATTCAAAATAAGAAGGTTGCAGAAGTTGAACTCAATGAAGAAATATTCAATGCTGATATCAACGAAGCAACAATTTATGATGTGGTGAAAATGCAGCTTGCCTCGCGACGTTCGGGAACATCTGCAACCAAAGGCAGAAGCGACGTCAGTGGTGGGGGGAAAAAGCCTTGGCGCCAGAAGGGTACAGGACGAGCAAGGTCAGGGACGTCCCGTTCACCGATATGGCGAGGGGGAGGCATCGTTTTTGGTCCACAACCACGGGATTATTCCTATAGCGTTCCGAAAAAGGTTCGACGTAATGCTCTCATTTCAGCGTTAAGCATGAAGATGAAAGAAGAGAAGGTTAGAGTATTACGAGATTTTCCAATGGAAACCATCAGTACGAAAGCATTTCAGCAGGTTGTCAATCTCTTTGGTCTGAAAAAAGCACTATTTGTGATTCCACAGGAGGACGTTTTTCTGATGAAGTCCTCAAGGAATATAAAAAATATAAAAATGATTCGGTCGGAAGGTATTAATGTTTATGATTTGTTAAATTATGAACATCTCATCCTTCTTGAACCCTCTATAAAAAAGATTGAGGGGGCTTTGCTGGCATAATGGAAATGTATCAGATCATAAAAAAGGTTATTCTTACGGAAAAAAGTAACATTGAACGTGAATTGGCGAACAAGTATTACTTTGAAGTGGACACGAAAGCCAATAAGGTTGAAATCGGTCATGCTGTTGAAAAGCTCTTCAAGGTAAAAGTTACAGAAGTTCGGGTTCTACATGTGCTTGGAAAGAAAAAGAGAATGGGACGGATTGTGGGACAAAAAAGTTCCTGGAAAAAGGCAATTGTGACTTTAGCCAAAGGAAGCCGAATTGAAGTCGCTGAAGGTGTATAGAAAGATTTAAGGAATAAGAAAATGGGCATTATCAAATACAAACCGACATCACCTGGACGACGATTTCAAAGTGTTTCAGATTTTTCTGAAATCACGTCTTCCGAGTCCATGAAAAGCCTCATGAAACCAGTAAAGAGGAGCGGAGGACGCAATAATTATGGCCGTGTCACAGCCCGGCATATCGGCGGTGGTCATAAGAGAAAATATCGTATCATTGATTTCTGTAGAGAAAAGACGGATATTCCGGCAAAAATTGCAGCTATTCAATATGATCCGAACCGTTCAGCTAGAATCGCCCTTTTGAACTATCGGGATGGAGAAAAGCGTTACATTGTTGCTCCTGCTCAAGTCAATGTAGGCGATGTACTTATTAGCGGTGCAAAAGCGGACATCAAACCAGGGAACGCAATTCCGCTAAAAAATATACCGCTTGGCTCACTGATTCACAACGTGGAACTAAAGGTGGGAAGAGGTGGACAACTTATCCGTTCTGCAGGAGCCTATGGACAGTTAATGGCAAAAGAAGGCTCATATGCTCAAGTACGGCTTCCGTCTGGTGAAGTAAGAAAAATATTCATTGAATGCATGGCAACCATTGGTCAGGTTGGGAACAATGAACATGAAAATGTCAGTATCGGGAAGGCCGGTCGTACACGATGGCTGGGTAAAAGACCTCATGTTCGAGGCGTTGTCATGAATCCGGTTGATCACCCGATGGGTGGAGGTGAGGGTCGGTCATCCGGTGGACGTCATCCTTGTACTCCTTGGGGGATACCGACCAAGGGACATAAAACGCGAAAGAATAAGAGAACGGATAAATACATTGTAAAGAGAAGAGGTTAAAACGTGGCACGTTCGATTAAAAAAGGACCTTATATTGAAGAAAGTTTGCTGGCTAAGGTAAGAAAAATGGAGGCTGAAAGCAGCAAGAATGTGATCAAGACGTGGTCGCGTCGTTCAACCATCACACCGGAGTTAATCGGATACACGTTTGCCGTGCATAATGGAAAAAAATTTATTCCCGTTTATGTTACAGAAAATATGGTTGGTCATAAAATGGGTGAATTTGCGCCGACGAGGACTTTTTATTCCCATTCCGGCGATAGAAAAACTAAGGTGAAAAAATAATCTTTCTCGGACATCGGGACGGGTTCGGAGATGATAAGTTATGGAAGCAAAGGCAGTTGCAAAATATATTCGGATGTCGCCGCAGAAAGTACGGCTTGTCGTGGATTTGGTTCGTGGGAAAAATGTTCAGGAAGCACAAAACATCCTTCGCTTTACGAGAAAGTATGCGTCGAGTGTCGTCTTGAAAGTTTTAAAGTCCGCAGTGGCAAATGCTTCGCAGAATCCGGATATTGATGAGAATTCGCTTTATGTTAAAGAAGTATTTGTCGATCAAGGTCCATCATTGAAAAGATGGAGAGCCAGAGCCCAGGGGAGAGCGGCAGGAATTAAGAAGAGAACGTCGCATATCACCGTAGTCGTGCAAGAAAGGTAAGAGGAGGAACGATATTGGGTCAGAAGGTTAACCCGGTTGGATTACGGCTAGGATACATAAAAAAGTGGCAGTCTATATGGTTTGCTGAAAAGAATTACAGCGGCATGTTGCTTGAAGATCTAAAGATTCGAAGGCATTTGAAGAAAAAGCTCTACCATGCCGGTGTTTCGCACATTGAGATTGAACGAGCAGCCAACAAGGCAAAAGTGAATATTTATGCGGCTCGTCCCGGTGTCATCATCGGTAAAAAGGGTTCTGAAATAGAGAAACTGAAGGCGGAAATTGAGAGATTTTCGAAGTCTGAAATTATTATTAATATTTTGGAAGTACGGAAACCGGAAACAAATGCTCAGCTTGTTGCTGAGAATGTAGCCATGCAACTGGAAAGACGAGTTGCCTTCCGAAGAGCAATGAAGAAATGTGTTGGATATGCGCTAAAGTTTGGCGCAAAGGGGATAAAAATTACCTGCTCTGGGCGCTTGGGTGGAGCGGAAATGTCCAGGTCGGAATGGTATCGGGAAGGAAGAGTTCCACTACATACACTGCGTGCAGACATCGACTTCGGATTTATTGAGGCTCATACCGCCTATGGGTTAATTGGTGTTAAGGTTTTGATATTTCACGGAGAAGTATTACCGACAAGAAACGAAAAGCAGCAGTGAATGGGATAGAATTTGTCCGGATGTGCAGTAATGCTGTAAACAGCAACGGGAGTGTTGAATTATGTTAATGCCAAAAAGGGTAAAATATAGAAAACTACAAAAAGGCCGCATGGGAGGAAAAGCGACAAAAGGGAGTTCCATTGCTTTTGGGGAGTATGGATTGCAAGCAGCTGAATGCGGCTGGGTTTCCGCAAGACAGATCGAGGCTGCCCGGGTTGCCATGACACGATATGTTAAAAGAGGCGGTAAAATCTGGATTCGTGTGTTTCCGCACAAATCCATAACCAAGAAACCGGCAGAAACCAGAATGGGGAAAGGAAAAGGAGCGCCCGAAGGATGGGTGGCGGTAGTAAAACCTGGGTCCGTCCTCTATGAAATGGAGGGGGTTTCCAAGGATGTAGCGAAAGAGGCGTTTCGATTAGCCTCTCATAAACTCGCGATTGCGACAAAGTTTTTCTCAAGGGAGATATCTGATGAAAATTAGTGAAATCAGAGGTCTGGGAATTAACGAGCTTCAAAACAAAAAAGGTGAACTGGCAGAAGAACTGTTCCGCCTGAAGATCCGTCACGCCGGTGGTTTGCTTGAGTCAACCGCCAGCTTGGGACACCTCCGAAGGGATATTGCCCGGATCAATACGGTAATGAAGGAAAAGGAGGCCGCAGGTTAATATGGCTGAAAAGAGCAACAAAAGGAAAATCAAGGGGGTAGTTGTCAGCGATAAGATGGATAAGACTATCGTGGTAAAAGCCGAAAGACTGGTCCGTCATTCCATATTTCATAAATATGTCCGAAGACATGTAAAATATAAGGCGCATGATGAATTAAATCAGTGTAAAAGAGGGGATTCGGTTTTAATCATTGAAGCGAGGCCGATGAGTAAAGACAAACGCTGGCGCATGTTGGAAATACTGGAAAGAGCAAAATAGGAACTTGTCGTTGCGGGAAATAAGCTTGTTATAGTGGGGTTTAATTTATGATTCAGATGCAGACAATACTCAATGTCGCCGACAATTCCGGTGCAAAGCGGGTTGCATGTATAAAAGTGCTTGGTGGATCGAAACGTCGTTTCGCCTCGCTGGGCGATATCATCGTGGTGGCGGTCAAAGAGGCGATACCAAACTCAAAAGTAAAAAAAGGCGACGTGATGAAAGCAGTCATTGTGCGCACGGTTAAAGAAGTGAAACGGCCGGATGGATCTTACTTGAAATTTGACGACAACTCGGCAGTACTCATTAATAATCAGATGGAACCCATAGGGACAAGAATATTTGGACCTGTCGCCCGTGAATTACGAGCAAAACAATTCATGAAAATTATTTCTCTGGCGCCAGAGGTATTGTAAGCCTGTTTTGAAGAGGACAAAAATGAGTTTAGGCAGATTGAAAAAGGGCGATACGGTTAAAGTGATTTCCGGCAAGGACAAAGGGAAAACCGGCAAAATTCTGCGAACCATGCCCGAAAAAAACAAGGTTGTGGTGGAAAAGGTCAATATTATCAAGAAGCATAAAAGACCTGACCAGAAAAGCAAGGGTGGGATTGTGGAAAAAGAGGCGGCAATGGATGTCTCCAAAGTGAGAATTATCTGCGGCAAGTGCAAGAAAGCTACGAGAATTAAGAATCGAATTCTCGAAGACGGTAAGAAAATTCGCATTTGCAGCAAATGCAACGAAGTAATTGATGTGGGTTAAAATATGGCGAGATTAAAGGAATATTATTTAAAAACGGTAGTCCCAGCCTTGGTGAAGCAGTTTGACTATAAAAATCCCATGCAAGTACCGAAAATGGAGAAAATAGTCGTAAACATGGGCTTGGGAGAGGCGATTTCCAACGTAAAAATTATGGACGGAGCGGTTCAGGAAATAACAATGATTACGGGACAAAAGCCTGTCATTAACAAAGCGAAGAAATCCATTGCAACGTTCAAGCTCCGTCAGGGCATGCCGATCGGATGTTCGGTGACCCTGAGAAAAGACACCATGTTCGAGTTTTTTGACCGTCTGGTCAATGTAGCTTTACCGAAAGTTCGAGATTTCCGGGGAGTTTCTGCAAAGGCTTTTGATGGCAGAGGAAATTATTCTCTCGGTCTGCATGAGCAAATTATTTTTCCGGAAATTGAGTATGATAAAATTGATAAAATAAAAGGAATGAATATTACCATCGTCACAACAGCCAGGACAGATGAAGAAGCCCGTGTCCTGTTGAGATTGATGGGCGTCCCCTTCAAGAATTAAGCTGGAAGCACTGGAGGATAAGCGTGGCAAAAAAGTCATTGATAGCGAAAGCTGGCAGAAAGCAAAAATTTGCAGTCAGAGAATATAACCGGTGTCAGATTTGCGGAAGGCCCCGGGCATATTATCGGAAATTCGAAATGTGCAGAATTTGTTTGAGGAAACTGTCCCTACAGGGTGAGCTTCCCGGTGTTATAAAATCAAGTTGGTAATTTTAGTTTAAGGAGAAAAAGCATGGGAATGACGGATCCTATTGCCGATATGCTGACCAGAATTCGAAATGCGAACAACGCACGTTTTAAAAGCGTTCAAGTGTACATGTCCACCATGAATGTGAATATTGCAAAAGTTCTCAAGAGTTCAGGTTATATTGTAAATTATGAGGCGGTCAAGGATGAACAAGGGCATGCGATGTTAAAGATTACGCTTAAATATCCAGACGCACGGCATAAAGTGATAACCGATATCAAAAGAGTAAGCAAACCGGGCCGGAGAGTCTATGTCTCTGCGGACAAAGTGCCGAAGGTGCTCAATGGATTTGGTATTTCGATTATTTCGACTTCCCGTGGTGTGGTCACAGATCAAGAAGCCAGAGAATCAAATGTCGGCGGAGAAGTTCTGTGCAAAGTTTGGTAATAAAACAAAGATTATAAATGGGAGTTCTTGCTGATGTCGAGAATAGGGAAAAAACCTGTCACAATATCCGGCAATGTAAAAATTAGCCAGGCCGACGGGATGGTAAAAGTGGAAGGGCCAAAGGGTTCGTTGTTGTCAAAGTTGCCCGACGGGATTACGATGGTTGTTGACGATAAACAGATTGTGATCGAGAGGAAATCCGATGACCGACTATCACGTTCCTACCATGGATTAGCCAGAACCCTGATTAGCAATATGGTGACCGGTGTAAGTGCCGGTTTTGAAAAAGGCTTGGAAATATCAGGTGTCGGCTATCGGGCGGAAATTGCGGGATCGACGTTAAAACTCGTATTAGGTTTTTCCAGTCCTCTGGAATATTCAATTCCCAAGGGAATTGATATTAAAGTGGAAAAACAGGTGAACTTGGTCGTATCCGGTATTGATAAGGAATTGGTGGGTAGAGTTGCATCGGAAATTCGATCCCTGAAGAAGCCAGAACCATACAAAGGAAAAGGAATAAAATACGCGGGTGAGCATATTCGTCGTAAAGCTGGAAAAGCAGCAGGATCAAAATAAATTAATCAAAAAATTCAGCCTTGAAGAGGTGGAACCTTGGCTTCCAAAAAGACATTAAAAATCAGAGAAAAAAGAGAGAAAAGAGTTCGTGGAAAACTGACAGGTACGGCCGAAAGGCCTAGATTGTCGATATTTCGAACTGATAAACATATCTATGCCCAAGTGATTAATGATGCCGAAGGTAGAACCTTAGCAGCCGCTTCGACGTTAAGTAAAGAAATGTCCGGAAAAATGAACGGACTCAAAAAAGTTGATGTGGCTAGGGAAGTAGGAAAGTTGATTGCTGTTCGTATGCATCAGATCGGAATTGAAAAAGTCGTTTTTGATAGAGGAAGGTTTCTTTATCATGGCCGCGTGAAGGCGCTGGCGGATGCCGCGCGGGAGAATGGTCTGAAATTTTAATTGGTTGATTGTGTAGAACTTATGATAAGGGAAGAATCGTTGGAAAAAAAAGAAATGAAAGAAGTGGAGCTCCTTGACCGTGTCATCGCTATCAATCGTACAGCAAAAGTTGTCAAGGGAGGAAGGCGATTTCGCTTCAGCGCGATCGTTGTCGTGGGTGACGGACAGGGCATGATCGGAGCGGGGCTGGGGAAAGCGCATGAAGTTCCTGAAGCCATTCGAAAAGGAATGGAAATGGCCAAGAAAAACATGGTCAAAGTAGCCGTTGTCAATAAAACGATTCCTTATGAAGTTCTGGGAAAGTTTGGAGCAGGGAAGGTGCTCTTAAAACCGGCGTCCGAAGGAACAGGATTGATTGCAGGCGGGGCGGTACGTGCGGTTTTAGAGGTTGCTGGGGTACATAATATACTAACCAAGTGCTTGGGGTCACACAATCCGCACAATCTGGTCAAGGCAACTGTGGAAGGCTTATGCCAATTGAAGGATCCAGAGGTCATTGCTGCTTCAAGAGGAAAGTAACAAAAGAAATAAAAAGAGGAATTTGAAACTGTGGGCAACATGTTGAAAATAAAAATGGTAAAAAGTGTTATTACCAGGCCCGAGAAACAAAGAAAAGTTATGAGGGGTTTGGGACTGACAAAATTAAACAGCACTGTGATTCTGGCTGATACACCGCAGACTCGCGGCATGATCAACAAAGTGATCCACCTCGTTTCTGTGGAAGAATCAAAGGAGTAGGCTATGGATTTAAGTTCTCTGAAAGCGCCCGCAGGAGCGACAAAGAAAAGAAAAAGAGTGGGTCGTGGAGATGCATCCGGTCATGGAGGTACGTCCGGGAAAGGTCACAAAGGACAGAAAGCCCGGTCTGGGGGGAATACTCGGGATGGGTTTGAGGGTGGACAAATGCCCATGTCTCGGCGTTTACCGAAGAGGGGTTTCCGCAATCCGTTCCGGAAGAGTTATGTAGCCGTAAATATTATGGATTTGTCGAAGAATTTTCAAAGTAATTCAGTAATTGATGAAGCTGCGATCCTGAAAAGCGGTCTGGTCAAGATTAAGGGAAGTGGGATTAAGATTCTTGCCAAAGGAAACATAGATTTTCCTGTGACGCTTAAAATGGCGAAAATCAGTTCCGCGGCGAAGGCGAAGATTACCGCGGCAGGTGGATCGGTTGAAGAGGTAATGTAACTTGTTAGAGGGATTAGGCGGCGTTTCTAAAATTCCGGAATTGCAGAAAAGGATTCTTTTTACTTTTCTTCTTCTAGCGGTCTATCGTGTCGGTGTTTTTATTCCGACGCCTGGCATTGACAATGTGGCATTGCTAGCTTTTTTTGATCAGGCGCGAGGGTCGATGCTGGGATTGATGGATCTGTTTGCGGGTGGGGCCTTGAGTACATTTTCGATATTCGCGCTAGGCATCATGCCGTATATCACCTCTTCCATTATCATAAATTTGTTAACGGTTGCCATTCCTCATTTGGAAAAGCTCTCCAAAGAGGGAGAAAATGGGCGTAGAAAAATTACCCAATATACCCGATATGGAACAGTTGGATTAAGCATTATTCAGGGCTTTGGTATTGCCTGGGGCTTGCAGCAGATGGCGTCACCGACAGGTGCGCCCATCGTTCTAAATGCAGGCTGGTCATTTATTGTAATGACGATTATCACGTTGACATCCGGGACCGCTTTTTTAATGTGGCTTGGGGAAACCATGACGGAAAAGGGGATTGGAAACGGAATTTCTCTGATCATTTTTTCTGGAATTGTCTGCAATTTACCAGCGGCTATTGGAAATACCTGGAGATTATACACATCAGGAGAGTTGCATTTTCTGGTTCTTTTTTTGCTAGGTTTGTTTATGATTGCCGTGATCGGAGCGATTGTGTTTGTCGAAGCGGCGCAAAGAAGAATTCCGGTACAATATGCTAAAAGAATTGTCGGACGAAAGGTATATGGTGGCCAGACAACGCACCTGCCTCTGAAGATTAACTCCTCAGGTGTTATTCCGCCAATTTTCGCGTCATCAGTAATCATGTTTCCGGCGACCATTGCCAATTTTGCACCGGAAGGGCTGATGAAAACGATATCCGGTTATTTGATGCCGGGGAGGGTTGGCTATGAAATACTATTTGTTGCACTTATTTTCTTCTTTTGTTTCTTTTACACGGCTGTCACGATTAAACCGGATGATATGGCTGAAAATATGAAGAAATTCGGTGGATATATACCGGGAATCCGGCCTGGCAAAAGGACAGCGGAATACATTGAAGAAATTTTGGAACGTCTAACCTTTAGCGGTGCCATTTATGTGTCCATTATCTGTGTTTTACCGAGTGTGCTGATATCTCAGTTAAATACGCCATTTTACTTTGGAGGAACATCACTGCTTATCGTCGTAGGTGTTGCAATGGACACAGCCGGACAGATTGAATCGCACCTCCTGACCCGACAATATGAAGGATTTATGAAAAAAGGACAGATTGCGAGGAGGCGATAACATCTTCAGCTTATTGGTATGTAGCTCATGGTGATTCTGAAAAATCCAGATGAAATCGAAAAAGCCAGGGCCAGTAATCGTATTGTTGCGGAAGTACTCAATGTACTTCGAGAAAAAGTTAAACCGGGGGTTACGACGAGAGAACTCGATAAAGTAGCGGAAGACATCACCCGGAAGAGAGGGGCAAAACCGGCATTTAAGGGATATCGAGGCTACCCATACTCATTATGCACTTCTGTAAATGAGGAGGTAGTTCACGGAATGCCTTCAAACAGAGTTTTAATGGAAGGTGATCTCATCGGATTAGATTTTGGTGTGTTTTTCGATGGATTTTGCGGTGATTCCGCGATAACGCTTCCCGTGGGTAGAGTGAGCGAGGAAGCCGAGCGATTGATGAGGGTGACGGAACAAAGCTTATATGCGGCAATTCGCCAAGCAAAAGATGGAAATAGACTTGGCGATATTTCTGCAGCTGTTCAAGAAACAGCGGAATCGGCAGGATATTCAGTAGTTCGGGATTTTGTTGGGCATGGCATCGGAAAAGATATGCATGAAGAACCGCAAATACCGAATTATGGGAAAAAAGGCAGGGGAATGGAATTGAAAAGGGGAATGATTCTGGCTATCGAGCCAATGGTGAATGCGGGAAAATATAAAGTGAAGGTTTTATCTGATGGTTGGACGGTAATTACAGCAGATGGCAGTTTGTCCGCACATTTTGAGCATTCAGTTGCCATCACAGATAACGGGCCGGAAATATTAAGCATCTGGAATGCTTGATTGAACGGCGGTAAAAGAAAAGTATGGCCAAAGAGGACGCAATAGAAGTAGAAGGCAGAGTTCTGGAACCTTTGCCAAACGCAATGTTTCGGGTTGAATTAGAAAATGGGCATCGGGTTTTAGCGCATATCTCCGGTAAGATGCGAATGCATTTCATTAAAATATTACCTGGTGATAAAGTGACGGTGGAACTTTCCCCTTACGATTTGACGAGAGGCCGTATTACTTACAGAACCAAATGAAAACTTTCCGGAATAAGGAGTTGAGAGCGTGAAAGTAAGATCATCCGTAAAAAAAATATGCGAGAAGTGTAAAATTGTCAAACGTAAAGGCGTATTGCGCGTAATTTGTGAAAATCCAAAACATAAGCAGCGTCAGGGCTAGTATTTGATTTATCAGATAGATTTCAGGAGGTTATAGGTGGCACGAATTGCAGGAGTGGATTTACCAAAAAATAAGAGAATGGAAGTTGCATTAACTTACATTTATGGTATCGGAAAAGCGAGATCAAAACAGATCCTGAATGAATCGGGTGTCAGCCCGGATACGAAAACTGACGAACTGGCCGATTCGGAAATATCGGCAATCAGAAATATACTCGACAAGGAAGGCAAGGTGGAAGGCGACTTGCGCCGGGAAGTCTCCATGTCCATAAAACGTTTGATGGATATTGGGTCATACAGAGGGCTGCGGCACCGAAAAGGGCTTCCTGTTCGTGGACAGAGAACGCATACAAATGCAAGGATCCGAAAAGGTCCGAGAAGAGCCATCGCAGGCAAGAAAAAGTAGCGGGAATTAATTTTCGACCGGAGGAAAAATGGCGAAAACAGTCAGGAAAACGGGTAAGAAAAAGGAAAAGAAAAACATTACTGAAGGGGTTGCTCACATTCAATCCACCTTCAATAATACTATTATTACGATCACCGATATGACCGGTAATGTCATTTCGTGGTCATCCGCAGGATTGCAAGGCTTCAAGGGGTCAAGAAAAAGTACTCCATTTGCAGCTCAGATGGCTGCGGAAGATGCAGTACGCAAAGCAAAAGATCAAGGGATGCGTCGGGTTCAAGTTTATATCAAGGGACCGGGTGCCGGACGTGAATCCGCATTACGTTCTTTACAGTTGGCGGGCCTGACAATTACCTTAATCCGCGATATTACGCCCGTTCCGCATAATGGCTGCAGGCCGCCGAAACGGCGCAGAGTTTAAAAATAAACGTTTGTTTGAATTCATTTGAAGGTAAAGGGAGGCTTTTTTGGCAAGATATACGGATTCCTCATGCAGGTTGTGTCGCCGCGAAGGCTTAAAGCTTTTTTTAAAGGGCGATCGGTGTTATTCGGAGAAGTGTTCTTTTGAAAGAAGGGGCTATGCACCCGGAGATCACGGACAGTCTCACAAAAAGCAGCAATCGGATTATTGCACACAGTTACGCGAAAAGCAGAAGCTCAAGCGAATGTACGGGCTGCTGGAAAAGCAGTTTCATGGGTACTATGAAAAGGCCGACAGGCAAAAAGGCATTACCGGAACGAATTTGTTGACGCTTCTGGAGCGGCGGCTTGACAATATGGTGTTCAGGTTAGGTTTTTCAAGCTCGCGAGTTGAGGCAAGACAGTTAATTAGTCATGGACATTTTTTGATTAACGGCAAAGCGGTTAATATTCCATCTTATCTCCTGAAGGCTGGTGACGAATTGACCGTTAAGGAAGGCAGCCGTAAAATCAACCGAATCGTAGAAGCTATGGAAACCGTCGCCAGACGCGGCGTTCCCCATTGGCTCGAATTGGATAAAGATAATTTTAAGGCGACGATTAAGCAAATGCCAGTGCGGGAAGATTTAACCATGCCGGTACAGGAACAGCTTGTTGTTGAACTTTATTCGAAGTAAACAAGGTATTATAAGCCAGCTGGAAGGTAATGAGAATATGCAGAGAAACTGGTCGAGCTTGATTCGCCCGAAACGCGTGGATGTTGATGAAGCAACGCATAAGCGAACGTATGGTGAATTTACAATTCAGCCTTTGGAAAGAGGGTTTGGAATTACGCTGGGCAATGCGTTGAGGCGCGTGCTGCTTTCCTCCATTCAGGGTGCGGCGATCACATCGATAAAAATTGAAGGGGTATTGCACGAATTTTCAACAATTCCCGGTGTAAAAGAAGATGTCACGGATGTCATTCTGAACCTGAAGGGTGTGCGTTTTAAACTGGGCGCCGCCAATATGAAAATTGTGAGAATCAATGTGGCCGATGCCGGTGTAATTACCGCCGGCGACATTATTACGGATGGGGCGATTGAAGTTCTCAATCCGGAACATTACATTGCCACATTGTCTGGAGGCGGAGCTTTTAACGCTGAAATGATGGTAAAAATGGGGAAAGGTTACATGGCTGCCAAGAAGGAATTGGATCCGGATCAGCCTGAAGGAACCATTAATATTGATGCCATATATACACCGATTAAAAAAGTTAATTATATCGTACAGAATGCGCGTGTCGGACAGATTACGGATTATGATAAATTAGTTCTGGAAGTGTGGACGGACGGAAGTTTAAATCCGGGGGACGCCATAGCATACGCGGCAAAAATTCTGAAGCAACAGCTGGATGTCTTTATTAATTTTGAAGAAGTTGAAGAAGAGGTTACGCCAGTGGTCGATAATCCTCCACATAAAGACAACGAGATCTTGTTAAGATCTGTTGAGGACTTGGAGCTTTCCGTACGTTCAGCAAATTGCTTGAAGAATGCGGGAATAAATACTATTGGAGAGCTTGTTCAGAAAACAGAGGCTGAAATGCTGAAAACTAAGAATTTCGGTCGTAAATCTTTATCTGAAATTAAGGATATTCTTAATGAATATGGGTTATCATTCGGAATGAAAACAGAAGCGGGCTCTTGATGACCGGTAAACAAGTACAGAGGGTATTTATCAATTGCATTATAAAGATCCATTTAGGGTTTTGACAGTCAGGAAAGGAAACACGACCAATGTATCATGGTAAGGCGGGTAGAAAATTCGGACGGACGTCCAGCCATCGGGAAGCCATGTTTCGGAACATGGTGACGTCGGTTATCAAATATGAATCTGTTCGGACGACAGACACCATGGCAAAAGAAGTACGCAAGTTGGCGGATAAAATGATCACGCTGGGCAAGAGGGGAGATTTGCATGCACGGCGTCAGGCGTTATCCGTCGTAAGGGATAAGGATATGGTTGCTAAATTATTTGGTGAACTGGCTGAAAGATTCCGCAACCGCGCCGGTGGCTATACGCGTATTGTGAAAGTTGGCTACCGGTTTGGCGACAATGCGCCTGTCTCCATTCTCGAATATCTTCCAGATGAAAAGAAGAAAGAAAAGACAGCTCCAAAAAAGAAAACAAAAGAAAACAAGGAATAACCATAATGATGGCAGGAAAAGGCAGGATGAAAATCCTGCCTTTTTTTATGGTTGTTTTTTGAAAAAAATCCATGTATTGAAGACCCAAAAATGCAGGAGCAGAGAAAATGACCGAATGGAGGGTGAATCATGTCAGAAATAAGCATTGGTGAAGTCGTTTGATGATAAGATATTGAAGAGGAGTCCCGATGGATAGCCGGATTGCCAAAGCTGTGCGTATGAAATACTCGCCTGTGGCTCTATTATGGACGGACATAAAGCCAGAAGGAGCAATGCAGTTTTCTGAAGGGAAATGGGGATGTGTTTTGTGGCTGGTTGTCCATGCAGCCAAAGGAGGTTTATCGGCTGTCGATAAGAAAACATTCGGATGTTTTGGAGGAGGTGTCGGCCTTGGGTTTGGCAATCAGTATAAAAATTTTCCAGGTCAGGAGGAAGGGTTTTGTCATTTCCTTTCGGTTGGAAATGCCGAACGTCCGGACGGTCAAGCAATTGCCGAACAAATAAAACCCTTCATGACCAAAGAAAGTTATAATCATTTCCTGCATGGCGAGCGATACCTTCAAAATCCGGCATTGGTGGAAAATTTTATCCGGGCTTTGCCCATCATGGACATTCCATCTTCTTATGTAGTCTTCAAACCCCTTTCCGATGTGGATTTAACAAAAGAAACACCGCAGACGGTTATCTTTTTTGTCAACCCAGACCAGCTTTCCGCTTTGACCGTGCTGGCCAATTACGGTCGGGAAAATAACGAAAACGTCATCATGCCCTATGCCGCCGGTTGTCAGAATATCGGCATTTATCCTTATCGGGAAGCGAAATCGGCAAAGCCGCGCGGGGTTGTCGGGCTGACCGATCTCTCGGCGCGTGTCTATGTTCGCAAACAACTGGGAGAAAACAATTTTATGACCTTTGCGGCTTCTTTTGCCTTGTTTGAAGAAATGGAAAAAAATGTTCCCGGTTCTTTTCTCGAATGCCATACCTGGCTTAGTTTACTATCCTGATTATCATTCATACTCTTACAAAAAGAGCGTTTTATGGAGGAAAAAATGGATTTGCCGCTGTTTCTGAAAGATATTGAAAGCCTGTCTGATCTGCCGGACGAGGAAATTGACCTGATTGCCAAGGATGCACAATTGATGGATTTTCCCGGTGGTAGCGTCATCATCAAGCGAGGAGAATTGGGCCGCTTTCTCTGGGTGGTTTATGAAGGAGAAGTGGAGGTGTTGCGAACAGAGGCTGATGGAAGCAGACGAACGGTTGCCAAATTGGAACGGAAGCAGGTCTTTGGTGAAATGGCCATTTTAACCGGAGAACCTGCTGTTCTGGATGTGATGACCTCGGGAGAGGCGAAAATTCTTCGTATTCCCCGGGAAACTTTTCCTCCTATCATTGCCCGCAACCCGAAAACGCTCGCCAAAATGACCCGTCTAGTAACGAAGAGATTGTTGCGAAACGCAAAGGACGACGCCATTGAGAGCCTCCGAAATGTTCATAAGGAAAATGAAGATCCCTACGACCTGAATTTTTCGTCCGTGTCCGAGCCCATGAAGATATTAACGGTGAACTGTGGCAGTTCATCACTGAAATATACCTTGTTTGATACAACGGAAACCGGGCCATTGCTTGAAGGAATGATTGAAAAAATCGGTTCCGGGGAAGCTGTGCATGTCATTCGGACCCAAAATGAGAAATACCAATATCCAGTGAAAGAAGTATTGGATATTGAAAAGGCTTTTGAACGAATGATTTCCACCGTATCGGATAGGAGTTACACAGGAATGCAAAATGTAACCGACATCCGGGCGGTCGGCCACCGTGTCGTTCATGGCGGTGCTCAGTTTTCCAATGCCGTGATCATGACTTCGGAAGCTTTTTTAGCGATTCAGGAACTGACCCCGCTTGCTCCGCTGCACAATCCCTTCAATCTCAAAGGAATAGAACTGATGCAGAAACTGCTTCCGGATGTTCCCCAGGTTGCGGTTTTTGATACTTCTTATCACGCGGGGATACCGGATTATGCACATACCTATGCATTGCCTTCTGCTCTGTGCGAAGAAGAGAAAATCCGCCGTTATGGTTTTCATGGAACCAGTCACAAATTTGTTTCCTTGAGCGCTGCAACATTTTTAAAGCGCCGCATTGGCGAGCTCAAAATCGTTTCCTGCCATCTGGGCAGTGGCGCGTCCGTCTGCGCTATTCTGAATGGGCGCAGTGTGGATACCAGCATGGGCATGACACCACTGGAAGGTCTGGTCATGGGGACGCGTGCCGGAGATGTTGATCCGGGAGTGATCCTGCATTTGATGCGACACCGATCCATGACGGGCGAAGACATTGATGAGATGCTCAACAAACAAAGCGGTCTTCTGGGAATATCCGGAAAAAGCAATGACATGCGCACGCTGATCCGGGAAGCCGAAGCAGGCGATTTGAAATGTGAGAAAGCCATAAGCGCTTTCTGTTATCGGATTCGGAAATACATCGGAGCTTACTGGGCGGCAATGGGGGGAATGGATGTTTTGATTTTTACAGGAGGCATCGGAGAAAATTCATCCGACATCCGCAGCCGAATCTGCCAAGGTCTTGAATCTCTTGGTGTATTTGTGTTTCATGACGTGAATATCAAAACGCAGACTGCCCGGCGCGGTCACATTACCGACATTTCTGAACCTGGTTCCGAAATTCGGATTTTGGTCGTTCCGACAGATGAGGAAAAAATGATTGCCCGCGAAACGATTCATGCACTGGGCCGGACACGAACCAAAGAAGACATCAGGAAGCTCAATTCGCGCCCGATTGTGATTTCGACATCGGCCCATCATGTTCACCTTACACAAAAGCACTTTGAAGCCCTTTTCGGCGAGGGAAAAACGATGACGCCAAGGTCCGATTTGAGTCAGCCCGGTCAGTTTGCTGCCGTGGAAACGGTAAACCTGATCGGCCCAAAAGGAAGAATTGAGCGAGTTCGTATTCTGGGGCCTATCCGTAAGGAATCTCAGGTGGAAATATCCTGCACAGAGCGATATAAACTGGGCATTGATGCGCCCATCCGCGATTCCGGTGATCTGGAAGGCACGCCGGGCTTGATCCTCGAGGGAGAAGTGGGGACGGTTAAGCTGGAAAAAGGCGTGATTTGCGCCAAGCGTCACATTCATATGGCTCCGGAAGACGCCCTGAACCTGGGATTGCGTGACAAGGATGTGGTCATGGTTCGCGTCAAAGGCGTGAGAGAGCTGATCTTCGGCGATGTCCTGGTTCGTGTGGATCCAAATTACCGTATGGATATGCATCTGGATACCGATGAAGCCAATGCCGCTCAGATAACATCCGGGACGGTGGGCTACATCGAGTCTATCCAGCACCGTAAATACACATAAAAAATGTTTCATTATATGGCAAATAAGGCAGGTTCAATCCCCCATCTTCTTCTGGGCTGAAGAAATCCTTTTGATTGTTCCGAAAATTTCGGTGCGATCCCGATTTTATCGGCAGCAAGTTTGGTTGAGCGGAAGGAAGTCAATTGATGACGGTTGAAAAAACAAAAACAACATCCATTTTGCTTTTTGTTTTCCGGTGCATTCCTCTATGGGTGCGAAAGGGCTTCTTCTGGTCTATCTTTTTTCTTTTTTACCACCTGGTTTCTAAAAGCCGCCTGATAGTTCTGCACAATCTTCAGCGTTCTTTTCCCCAAAAGGATTCAATGGAGATTGAAAAAATTGCCAAAGGGGTTTATCGGCATTTTTCCATTGTGGCTGCCGAATTTTTCGATCTGACTTCCATTACACGTGATAATATCGATCAATGGGTGGAGGTCGAAGGAATGGAATATGCCAAAGAAGTTCTTGCCATGAATAAGGGAGCGCTTTCTATTGTCGCTCATTTCGGCAACTGGGAGCTTCTGACGATAGCGATTCCCATGCTTGTCAAACCAATGCATATCGTTTACCGGCCATTGGATAGCACGGTTTTTGACAACCTGGTGGAATATGTGCGCACTCTGCATGGTAATTCCCTGATTCCGAAGGGAGGATCGGGCAAGAAGGTTCTGGAATTGCTGAAGGAAGAACAAATTATCGGAATCCTGAGCGATCAGAATGTGGCTGCTTACGAAGGAGTTTTTGTTGATTTTTTCGGTCGTCCCGCATGTACAGGCGTAGGACTGGCGGTTATGGCCCTTCGCTCCGGTTCGCCGGTGGTTCCGGTTTTCATGGCCAGACAGAAATCAGGCAAATACAAGCTTATTTTCAAGCCGCCCGTTGAAGTTGTCTCCACCGGTCATTATGAAGCAGACCTTGTGACCAACACGCAGCGTTTCACAAAAATGGTGGAAGATGTGGTACGCGAATATCCTGATCAGTGGTTTTGGTTCCATCAACGTTGGAAAACCAAGAAACATCAGAAATAAGAAATCGCTTCAGAGGCTCAGACTACCTATGCGTGATAGGATATTTCACAAAAGGCTTGGGTGGGGTGTCATACCTGCTTACTTGGCCCTGATCATTGTCTTCGTTGTTTTGTTGAGCGGCTGTGCGCTGCACGCGAATAAGATTTGTACGGCGCGGCGGGCAGCTTTCGATATGGGCTCAACTACACTGAAAATGAAAACAGCAGAGGTGGACACTTGCCGCCATAAAACCATTGGAATTTTTCATCAGCGGGAAGTCAAGGTGCCTTTTGCTGAAAACTTCAGGGACCGGTTGTTAAGCCGCGATGTTCAAGAGAGGGGTATTGAGCAATTGCAGTCTATGAAAAAAGAAGCGCAGTCCCATAATGCACAACGTTTTGCCGGGGCAGCCACGGCGGTGTTCCGACAGGCCGCAAACACGTCCCGGTATCTTCAGGAAATCAAAAATAAAACGGGAATCAATATCCGGATGATCTCCCAGGATGAAGAAGCTATACTGGGGTATGAGGCGGCGCTTGCGCAAACTCACGAAGTTTCGGAAAATATTGTCGTATGGGATATCGGAGGCAATTCTATGCAGATGATTATGAAAGGTAGCGGCGGAAAGTTTACGATCTACCGCGGACAGATGGCTTCCATTCCTTTTAAAAATCAGATATTGACAAAAATTCACCATCAGATGGCGGGTATTCAGGTTTCGCCCAATCCCATAGGTCGTGGGAATTTGGCGGAAGCGTTGAAAATTGCTATGAACGCGGCGTCGGATTTGCCTGATGAAATCAAAAATCAGATCCACCGGATGGGAACTGTCGTCATCGGTATTGGCGGTGTGCACAATCAGAGCATCCGGAAGCAGGTGAAAAAAGTTGCTTCCTATAGCCGTGAGAATATTATGAACGTCTTGCAGGATAGGCTGGATTTGACGGATGAACAAATCGGCGGGCAATATGCAGATACGGAGGTTTCCAACCTGATTCTTGTTTTGGGTTTTATGCAGAAGTTGGAAATCGAGGAAGTTCTTTTGGCGGATGTAAATTTGGCGGACGGTATTTTGGTTGATCCGGCTTTCTGGCGATAAATATTAGATATCAGGAGAATAATTTATGGTAGAAGAGACAAAAGAAAGATGGTTGAATTATCTGGCAATGACGACGGTGCTTTTCGCGGTGTGTGCCACGCTTTCAACATTCAAGGGCGCCGGGTATTCTACAAAATCGGTGCTTGCCCAAACGCAGGCAGCCAACCAGTGGTCGTATTTTCAGGCTAAAAGTGTCAAGGGGTATCTTTATGAAATCCAGCGCGAAGCTGTGGAACTGGAAATGAAGAAAGACAAGGAGAATATGTCACCGTCGGTGACTGTCGAATATGAAAAGAGACTGGAGGTGTATAACCAGAAAATCAAAAAGTATGACGGGGAGAAAGCCGAAATCTCCAAAGAGGCAAAGCGATTGGAGGCTTTGCGGGACAGTGCCCAGCGACATTCCGGAATCTTCGGCATCGCCATCATCTTTTTACAGATTGCCATCCTGCTTTCCTCCATTGCGGCTTTGATGAAGAAAAAAGAGATATGGTTTTTGGCCTGTGCCTGCGGGTTCGGAGGAATTCTCTACTTTGCCAACGGCTTCCTGCTGTTTTTCTGACCGGGGTTTGAATGAAAATCATCATGATTTTCATGTTCCGATATCTTTTGGCGCAAAAACGGGATAATTTTCATTTACTGTGGATTTTGGGGATGATGATCGGAGTTTTCTTCCTGTATGCCACGTAAGTATCTCCAAAACGCTTTTCCAGCTCAGGTTCTTCGATGCTTTTGAATTCAAGGATGCTGATGAGCACAAACATTGGTGTCATGACAAATGTCAGTGTCATTGATCCGAAGAAAATGCCGGTTCCGGTCATGATCATGAAAAGGCCCGTCATCATCGGATTTCGTGAGTAAGCATAAGGACCATTGGTTATCAGTTTTGGCGGTGGATTTAAGGGTACGGGTGTTCCATTGTTTTTCAGAAATATCCATAAGCACCATAACCACAGGAAGGTTCCTCCAACAAAAAAGGGGAAGCATAGCAGAGTATTGAATGGTTTTGAAATGTACTCAGGCAATCCGAGAAACCGATCCAGAAAAAAAGAAGAGGCTGTCAGAAGAAGAACAATGCAAAGGAAAAAAAAACCGACCAGCGGGGTGAGAATCATCCGGATTCTTTTGGATCCCGTCACAATTCGATAAATAAAATTTATTATCTGTTCCTGAAATACCCGCATTTTCTTCAAATTTTAATCATGGTATATTGAAAATGCTGCCCATCCTTTGTTGAACGTCCGTCATGACGCCAAATACGGCCTTTCATTGATGGATTCCAGAATTCCTGTGCATATTCCTAATGTCTTGTATTTTATCCTTTTCTAATCCTGGAGGTATCCAAGGGGACTCCTTCCCATGCCGCTTCGAGTACCATCAAATTATCTTCGTAATCCGTGTCTTCAGGATTATAAGTTGATGCTCCATCCAGCAGGGCCGCTCTTGCGACATCGGGTAATTTTTCTCTGGGAACAGAAGGTTTCCCTTCTCTGTCCATAATTTCCTTGAAACAGCGGGCATGCCTGCCTCCCGTGGCCTGATGGAGATCATTGTTCAGCTTTCTGATCAGCGCGACAACCTTATCAGCCCTGATATCCTTGGGAATGGTTTTGTAAACCTCGGGTCCGGCAATTGGGAGAAGGAGTTCCGACATTTCATTGCGGCGTTTATGCATGTTGTATTCGAGACCGTAAGGCAGGAGGATGGACATACAAGCCCCATGAGGAGTGCCGCACACCGATCCGACAGAATGCCCAAGATTATGGACCAGGCCTACCATGGAATTCGAAAAGGCGATGCCTGCAAGGCTGGCGCCAATGGCCATGGCCAGTCTTCCGTCCTTGTTGCCGGGATTCTTGGTGACATCCAAAATATTCTTACAGATCATAGATATCGCTGCATGGGCGGAAGAATCACTGAGGGGATTTTTTTGGAGGCAGTAATAGGCTTCAATTGCATGGGTCAGGGCGTCCATTCCTGTCATTGCCGTAATAAAAGGCGGCATGGTCATCGTCATGCGCGAATCAAGAACGGAGATGTTCGGGAGGAGAAAATAGCTGGTAAAGGCCATTTTCAGATGCTTCTCCTGATCTTTGATGACAGCGACCAGCGTTACCTCGGAGCCGGTGCCGGCAGTTGTTGGCACTGCGACCAGCGGCTTCAACGCCCTTTTCAGCGCTCCGGCCCCACTGAATTTCATCAAGTCATCGGCATTCTCAGAAACGACAATGTTCACCCCTTTTGCCGTATCAATTACCGATCCGCCGCCAACGGCAATAATGGCATCGCAATGATTCTGCTGGTACAATTTTGCCAGCTGATTGACGACCTTCAGGTCCGAATCGGGCGGAACATTGTCGGCGATACCGCCAATTTCAACTCCTGAACTAATGGCATCGGTGACGATTTTGATCAGGCCTGCTCCGGCTACCCCTTTATCCGTAATAATCAAAGGTTTTTTGGCGCCCAGACTTGCCAGCAGGGAAGGTATTTTCTCCAGAGCATCGTGTCCTGCTACCAGTTTTACGCTACAGCAGAATTCATAGTAACCCGGTAATTTCATTTGTGTTGTCCCCTTTCCGATTATGCAACGGGTCTGCCTTCGCAGGCTGATTCGAGTACCGCCCTAAAGTCGTCCGCATTCATCTGCGTATCCTGATCCAGTTTCAGATTTGACAGAATGTCGTCAATCATGCTGGATTCGATGCCGGCCTCCGTCAGGGAGGCGGGGATTCTTTCGGGTCCCTTTACAGAAAGCTCCGTCAGGAACTGTCCGATAACTTTGAGAGTTTTTTCAAGTCTCTGCTTTGCTGGCACAGCGGCATATTCATCATGACCGGCAAGGGGGAGTAAAGCCTCTGCGATGAAGTAGCCACTTTTCTTCCCGCAATACGCGAAAACATGAGGCAGGCAGACAGACATCACGATGCCCGATTGCGCATTGATTCGGGCGGGCAGGGCTTGAGCGATCCGGTGCAGCATGCCGGCCTCGACATTGGAGAAGGCACATCCGGACATTGCCATGGCATTAGCGATGGCCAGCCCCGCTTTGCTGTCACCCGGCGTCGCAAGCAATGTCAGAAAGTTTTCGCAAATGAACTGGATGGCTGCAAATGCATAGGAATCGGTCAGGGGGTTCTTGTCCTGGCCGGTATAGGCTTCTAGGGCGCGACAGAAGGCTGCCAGTGTATTAGCGAAAACCGCCTTCCCGTTTTTTACTCTGGTCATTCTTGGATCAATAATGACCAGGTTGGGCATGAAATAGTGAGAAGATAGTGTGGCGCCATTTATAGAGGCGAATTTCGAAGTTTCAAGGCCGGTTGCCGTATCGGCAGGCACGTAAACGAGGGGCCGCAGAGGTTTCTGAATCAATGAAGTAGCGGACGAATTCCGGAGATCTGCCGTCGGTAATGATACCATGATATTGAGGGACTTGGCGGCATCCATGACGGGGCCGCCACCGAGGGCAATAATAGAATCGAATTTTTCGTCGATATATGCTTTTTTGAGCTGTTCGATCATGGAGCTGTCAGCATTTTTTCCAATGCTATCGAAAATGCCCAAAGTCATTCCGGAGTTTCCAAATGCCCCCAAAAATATGTCTATCAACTGTTGGTCAACGATGTCCGTGCCTGTGATCACCAGAGGTTTTCTGGCATCCAGAGATTCCAGTTCGACAGGGATGTTTTCCAGGGCTCTGTTTCCTGAATTGGTCTTGGTCGGGCAGGTAAATTCAAAACTGTTTGATAAATTCATCATTTCCTCCTCATATTAGAAGCCAAGTAGTGTGCGGGTGTAAATGAGGATACGGCCGACATACTTTCGGCCTCTTGGCCACCAGACCGGATACCTTTTTACCGCCAGTTTGGCGATGATTTTCACCAGAAGATAGACTTCAACGATATCAAGAACCCGGATGACGGACATGGCATAGGGAACTTCACCGTCAACGATGATGCGGTTTCGCGCCGTAGCCAGGGCGGTTCCTTCCTGAAAGGTAAAAATCAGCATGGCGGCCTCGATGTTGTTAATGGCAAGGCGTAAATTCAGTCTTATTCCCTCGATACTCCAGCCAAGATATTTGATTTTGCCGTTTACCTTGCCGATAACCATCCACGGCCCTTTTGGCATTACGCCCAGAGCGAAGGTGAAACCATTCGGTATGGCATCAAATTCCTTTTTTACCTGATCATCAACTTTTGCGGCTGCCTGAACGGCTCGTCCTGTAAACCACAAAAATACAAAAAGATACAGCCTCTTGAGAACCTTTTCTCCTGCATTCACTTTTCTTACCAGATTGCTCATACGATTGCTCTCCTCTTGGCTTGTATTGGCGCTCAATTGAATGATTGATCCTCTTACAAGAGATCGATCGAAAATTCAATGATTAATCGGCTTGCAGAAGCGAAATAATTTTATCTCTCCTTGACACTGTTGCTGATTTTCATATATGAATAAAAAACACCTGTAAACGCCCGCCAAAGTTGTTCATATGGCATCTTCTGAAGAGATACAGGTAAACCATGTGTGTAGATAGCTAAATGTTATGCAGGAATATGGAGGAAACAGCATGAGCTTCAGGATTATCGAGAAGTGTGTTGGATGCACAGTCTGTACAAAGGCCTGTCCGGTAGGCGCCATTACCGGAGAGAAAAAGCAGCTGCATGTTATTGACGCGAGCCTGTGCATCGAATGTGGGGCATGCGGGAGGGTTTGCCCGAGCTTGGCCGTTTTGGATGATAAGGGTGTAGAGATTGCGAAAGTGAAGAAGTCGGAATGGCCCAGGCCGGTCATTGTCTCGGAGAACTGCTATGCGTGCGAAAACTGCGTGTTGGCCTGTCCAGCAGATGCACTTGCCATGGCCGATGAGACTCTTCCATTGCATAAGAACAGGGCGATACTGGCCTTTCCTGATAAATGCGTGTCCTGTGCCTGGTGTGTTACGCAATGCATGTTTGATGCGATATCTATGGAGGTTCGCCCATGAAGGAAATACAAGGAACAAGCAATAAATATCTCGATATCAATCTTACGGATAAAACTTGGAGCGTCTATACCGTGTCCATGGATGATTTGAAAAATTATATCGGAGGTAAAGGAATCGGTCTCAAGATCTATTATGACCGGCTGAAAGACCGCATGAAGGAAGTTAATCCGATGGGGCCGGAAAATCTCCTGGTCTTTGCCAACGGGGTGTTTTTAACGACAGGAGCGCCCTGTTCCGGGAGATTCGAGGTGATTACAAAATCACCCCTGACAGGGTTTATGGTGGGTTCTTCCTGTGGAGGGCCATTTGGCGAGGCTTGCAAGACAGCGGGTTGGGATGGTGTAATTATTTCCGGCAAAGCCGACAAGCCGACCGTTATCCGGTTCGATGATGAAAATGTCATTTTTGAGGACGCCGGCAACCTCTGGGGGATGAATACCCACACTACTCAGAAAGAGTTGCACATGGGGCCTCGGGAGGGTGCTGCCGTCATTGGTCCCGCCGGAGAAAACGGTGTGCTCTATGCCAATGTCTGTTCCGGGCATCGCTTTGCGGGGCGGGGGGGGGTGGGCGCCGTCATGGGCGCCAAAAACCTGAAGGCTGTTGTTGCCAAGGGAAAGCAGTATCGGTGTGTTCCGATCAACAGGGAAAAGTTTGACAAAGCCATGAAAAAAGCCAAAAAGCACCTCCTGCGCAACGAGATGATTAAGGGTTTCAGGGATTATGGCACCAACGCCAATGTCAGAAAGGGCATTGATTACGGTTATTCTCCCGTGCACAATTTCCGCGACCGCTATAACCCGAAAACTGAAGCGACCACCGGGGAAGTTATGGCGCAGAAATATCAAACCCGGCATTCCACTTGCCGTTACTGCACGGTACTCTGCGGACATAAAGGTCATTATCCGGACGGCGTCATACGCCAGATTCCTGAATACGAAACCAACGGTGTATTTGGCAGCAACATCGAGAATTACGACACGGACAAAATAGGCGTTTGGAACGATATCATGAACGATATGGGAATGGATACGATATCGGCGGGCGTGACCATATCCTGGGCGATGGAGGCGGGCGAACGGGGTATCAGAAAGACAGAGCTTTCTTTTGAAAATCACGACAATATCTCCCAGGTTCTGGAGGATATCGCCTATAAGAGGGGCGAAGGCGCAGAACTGGCCTTGGGTTCCAAGCGCTTAAGCGAAAAGTATGGCGGCCGGGATTATGCCATTCATGTCAAGGGACTGGAGATGGCCGCTTATGATCCACGGGCCAGCTGGGGGCATGGCCTGGGGTATGCAGTAACCAATAAAGGGGGATGTCATTTGGGGTCCTATGTGATCAGCCTAGAAGTCCTGTTGGGATTTATGCCGGCAAAAATTACGCTGGGCAAAGCATCCTGGGTGGTTTTTATGGAAGATATTTTCTCTGGCCTCAATTCGCTTCAGACGTGCCTTTTTACTTCCATGGCCCTGATGACCGAGCCCGTGATCCCGAAATATATGCCTCTGCTCGTTTTGAACGTCTCGACGGTCATGAATCCGAAGCTTGCGCAAATGCTGATGAACTGGAGTGTTTATTCCGATCTGTTTTCGGCAATTACCGGCGTCAAGATGAATCAGTGGCAATTTCTTCGCGCAGGCCAGCGGATTACCAAGCTTGAGCGCTACATGGATGTTCTGATGGGGATGAAACCTTCCGATGATACTCTGCCGAATCGTTTTGTAAAGGAGACGGAGACGAAATTTCCGGATAAATCCGTTGTGCCGATTGAAAAGATGGTCAAAAGCTATTATCGGGCGAGGAAATACGATCCGGCCACTGCCGGACCGAGGATCAAAGACTTGCAGAAACTCGGCATTCCGGTGTAGCGAGGCGGGAAAGCGATATTGCGTAGGAGCAAAAATCTCCGGATGAGGATTGGGCACTGCGCGGCAGAGGGAAAACGAATAGATTTCAAGATTTTACTGAAGCGAGCCATTCCTCTGCCGTTTTCGGTGGTTTGTCGTATTCATCCGGTATGCCGGACTGAGGATCATAAACGTTCACCATATCGTGCCAGTAACTTGTCCTGGTGAGTTCCTGCTTTTTCTCGGCAGAAGCCTTTGAATACTGGCTCACCAGCATTTTCAGAGTGGTTGCATTTACCGGGAAAGCCAGTTTCGCTGCTGTTGCTGCACTTTTCATCCGTTTCATCAGGCTGACAAATTCGTTTTTAGACAAGAGCCTTGCAATGTTTGACATTGAATTCACGGCATTTTGCCGGATGGCTTTTTCGGAGGAGGATGAACGGCTGGATGATGTGGTCTGGTTCTGAGGCAGTACAGGGTCTCCTTTCTGGCACTGTGTCCAGAAGTTGTCTGTGTTAAGAATGGTCTGGATAATGATCCGGATTCTGGGTTCCAGTCCCTGGGGAATGACGGTTGGCATTCCACGGTTCTGGGAACCGACGATTTTCATCAGTTTTTCCGGGTCGGTTTCCGTGCCGAAAGCCATATCGTTATCGATGAGCGTGATGCCCTGATAGCCGTCGGTCTGATGATAATTGATATAGATGTTATTCAGATGCCGGTCCATTTGGGCGGCGATAAAATCCAGCCAGTTTGCCGCAAAAAGATCGGAGGCGAAGGAAATGTTCATAAAAGAAGCCATCGAAAGATCGCGGCGCTTGTGAGCGGTGCGAGCTCCCTCAAAATTGGCAATGATATCCTGATGATTCATCCCTTTTTGTTTCCAGCTGGTCAGCCTGGCGATATTGGGAAGCATCTTCTGGGGTTCTGAGCCGCTAGCTCCCGTCATCAGGATGCCCGGTTCCAGCCTGTCGCTTTGGTAATAAGCGAATTCTGTTTTAACGATGATGCGTTCCAGACCCAAAGCTTTTGCAAGTAGATAGCTCGCCACGCTTCTGTTGTGCATGAAGGCATTTTTTTTGGGGATACCACTGGCGTTGGCCTTGGCGAGTTTACAGTCCATCTCAGCCGGCTTGAATGCCCAGGTTAGTCCCTGCCAGGCAAAAAGTCTTACACCGCCAACATCCCCGTGCTTTTCGATTTCTTGGCTTCGTCCTTGTTTGGGAATATACATAAAGGTTCTGGAAAAGCGCCGCACCCAATCTTGTTGCTGAGTTCCGGCCAGAAAATTGCCGTAGTTGTTTAAAAGGGCATCCTTCCAGGCTGTGGCTACCGTGTAATTCCAGTTGTTTTTCGGCTGTGGATTGTTATGGGCCAGCATTTTTAAATATGAGGCGCGAAGATAAGGAAGTCGGGTGGTTTCCAGACTGCTTTCAAAGAATTTCGTGAAAGCGTTGCGGGCATGGTGAAAGGCCTTGAGAGCCTTCCATTCTACCGGGTTATCCACTGCCCATTGGAGCTGCTCGTTGAGGGTGGCTTCTTCTTCCGCTGAAATAATAGTCAGTTGTCTGCCCCCGGTGATGTCCCGGATAATCCGGTCATAGATTTCCTTTTCTCCGGATGATAACTTGTCAACTGGACTCATAATCCACCCCATGGTAAAAATTTCTGGTTTTCGGAGGTGATCCTGTTATCAACAGGATCACCTTTGTGGTTTTCTGCCTTGATGCAGCCATTCCGGTGCTTTTCCGATTAAACGCATTCTTCAAGCGGAAAAGTAAATGCTCTCAAGCCTGCGCGTGGATGCTCCTGTTTCAGTTTTTGAACCAATTCAATCAGGGGAGCGATACTGTCATCCGGCACGGCGATCATCAGGGTGTTATTCCGACCGGGCCAGTAATGAGTGCCCAATTTCGGCTCACTTTCTTCTCCTTCGCCTGTCGCGCCGTGAATTTTCGTATATGATTTATATCCGGCATTCTTGAAGGCATTTGAGATGCTCATGTCAGAAGCTTCAGCGTAAATCACAAAAAACATTTTCATCGGATTTCCTTTCCGGGGCGAACCCAATTATCGATCGGAAGACGACTCATTTCTCTTGTTGCGATTTTTGAATGCTTGCTGCCAGTCGTCGAATATGTCATAGGCTGACGGCACAACCACCAGTGTCAAAACCAGAGAGGTCAATAGACCTCCGATCACCGCGATGCCCATCGGAGCGCGTGTTTCTGCGCCTTCGCCTACCCCCAGTGCAATGGGCAACATGCCGAAAATCATGGCGAAAGTCGTCATGAGAATGGGGCGCATTCTTACAGGTCCGGCCTGAAGGATGGCTTCCAGGCGGTTCATTCCTCTTTCCCGTAAAACATTGGTGTAATCGACCAGTAAAATGGCGTTTTTCTTTACCAGCCCCATCAGGAGAATCAAACCGATAATGCTGAAAATATTAAGAGTTTTGCCAAATAAGAACAGAGCGCCAAATGCGCCGACAAAAGACAGAGGCATGGATAGCAATACGGTGACGGGATGGATAAAGCTTTCAAACTGCGATGCCAGAATCATATAGGCCATGATGATTCCCAGAAGCAGTGCAAAAAGAAGGTATCCAAACGATTCCTGCATGACTTCCGCCATGCCCTGGTATTTGGGGACATAATCCGCCGGTAATATTCTGGCGGCGATGGCGTTGAGTTCTTCCTGCGCCTGTCCCAGGGGTTTTCCTTCCAGAGCAGCAAATACGGTCACGGCCCGCTGCCGGTCCACACGGTCAATGACGCTGGGACCTGTTCCTTCTTCAATTCTGACGACACTGGACATTTCCACCAGTTTTCCGTCGCGGGCTCTCACGTAAATGCGTTCCAAATCGCCTTTAGAGTCGCGGTCTTCGGCATTGAGACGAACTCGGATGTCGTAGCGTTTTCCTTTGAGTTCGTCCTTGTAACGGGCGATATCCAGTTCTCCACTGATGAGCAGATTGATGGCTTCTGCTACCGTGGCCACATCAACTCCCAGGTCCGCTGCCCGGTCGCGGTCAATAAAAACTTTAAATTCCGGTCTGCCGGCTTCCAGGGAGGTATCCACATCCACAATGCCCGGAAGCTTGGAAAATTCATCTGTTATCTGTCGGGCGTAATTTTTCAGCGCGTTCAGGTCTTGCCCCCGAATACTATACTGGATTGGCACATTCCGGATGCCTCCTCCAATTACGGAAATATCTTCTGCGGTCGCTTTTAATCCCGGAATCCGGCGCAATTTTGTGCGGGCGATTTTTTTTATTTCTTCCTGACTGTATTGACGTTCGGACTTTGGTGTCAGATTGATCATCATTCTGGCTCGATTGGCATAGCCCCCGTATCCCTGAATGTAAAAAACGGATTTGACGCCCGGAATTTCCTGAATCATTGTTTCGGTCTGGCTCAGGAATTTTTCTACCTGTTCCACGGAATAATCGATTGGTGTTTCCATGCGAACGATGAAAACACTTTGATCCTCGGAAGGTGTGAATTCCTTACCAATAAACGTGGTCAGTCCCAGGCTCAGAAGAAAGATGATGAGGGCACTCACCAGTACGGTTTTCCGGTAGCCCAGCGTTACTTCCAGTGTACGGCGATAAAATTCTTCCAGTTTTTTGCAGAAACGTTCAAACCCGTCGCCCAGCCGTGTCCAGAAGCGGTTTCTACGTTTTTCGCCGCTGTTTTTACCTGAAGCCAGAGGATTGGGAATGGACCGGACAACAGGTTTGAGAAAGATGGAGGCCATCATGGGGGTCAGCGTAAAAGAGACGAGCAGAGAAACCATCACGGCAAAGACAATGGTCAGAGCAAACTGGAGGAAAAACCGGCCGATAATTCCTTTCATAAAAGCTACGGGAAGGAAAATCGCCACAATCGCCAGCGTTGTGGCCATAACGGCCAGGCCGATTTCGGAAGTGGCGAAGGTTGCTGCCTCTCGCGGCACCATGCCTTCCTCTATATGCCGGTAGATGTTTTCAATAACAATAATGGCGTCATCGATGAGCAGGCCCACCGAAAGAGACAAAGCCAGCATGGTCATATTGTTGAATGTAAAACCGAAGGCATTGATGATGGCGAAAGTGGAAATGACGGAAACTGGCAGGGCCACGGCGCTGATTAACGTTGTGCGAACATTTTTCAGAAAAAGAAAGACCGCGAGAATGGCAAAAAGACTGCCAATGATCAAATGGAACTGGACTTCTTTGATCGAACGAACAATGAAAAGAGAAGAATCCACGCCTGTGTTGATCCGCATCCCGGGAGGCAGGGTTTTGTTGATTCTTTCCACTTCTTTCTTGACGCGATTAGCCACTTCTACAGTATTGGTTCCGGACTGTTTCTGAATGGCCATGCCCACCGCCGGAATCCGGTTGAAGCGGGACAAAGAGCGCTTTTCTTCCATGCTGTCTTCGGCTCGGCCAATGTCCCGGATTCGCACCGGCGCGCCTTTGTAGTGACTGATGATCAGGTCATTGAAATCGGGAATGTTCGTAAACTCTCCTTTGATGCGAACCGAATACTCCTTGGTTTTTGTTTCAATCCGTCCTCCGGGCAACTCTATGTTCTCGCGTTTCAGGGCTGTGACCACGTCACTTGGGGCAATTTGAAAAGCCTGCATCCGCGCGGCATCCAGCCAGATGCGGACCTGACGAAGGCGCAAACCATAAAAAATGACGTCGCCGACGCCGTTGATACGCTGAAGTTGCTCTTTGATGACTTCATCAGCATAGGTGGAAAGATCTCTGACCGAACGGTTGCCGGACAGATTCAGAAATAGAATCGGCATGGCGTCGGGATCCACTTTCGCGATGTTGGGTTCGTCAATATCCGCAGGCAGTTTGCTGCGGATTCCCGATATCTTCTCCCGAACATCCTGAACGGCTTCATCAATATCTCTTTCCAGGACAAATTCTATTGTGGTGCGGGCAACTCCTTCTGTGCTGGTCGAGGTAATCATTTTGACGCCGTTGATGGTGTTGACGGCGCCTTCAATCCGCTCGGTTACGTCTACGTCCATCACATCGGGACTGGCGCCTTTGAGCCTTGTCACTACGTTGACAATCGGGAAATCGACCTTGGGGAAAAGATCGACGCCGATGGAGGGATAACTGACTGCGCCCAGGACCACTAGGGCCAGAATGACCATCGTGGCGAATACGGGACGTTTGACGGAAGTATCAGCGAGCCACATTCACCTTTACTCCTTCTGACAAATTGTTCTGGCCGACCACAACGACCTGTTCTTTTTCTTTCAGACCTTCCAGCACTTCCACATACTCTCCGTATTTCCCGGCTGTTTTCAGAATTCTTTCTTCGGCCTTGTTTCCATTGACGACAAAAATCCGCACGGTTGGCCCATCATAAAGAAGCGCCGTCAAGGGCGCCACAACGGACTGGCGCGGTTTCTGTGTGTAGATCCGAACACGGGCAAAGTATCCCGGTTTTAAGAGGCTATCCTGATTGGGAACGATGGCTTCCGCCTGTAGCGTCCGGGTGCGCTCTTCGACGTTGGGGTACAGCAGACTGACTTTGCCCTTGAACGTCTTGTCCGGGAAAGCATCAACGCTGAAAACGGTTTCCTGACCGATTTTGACCAAGGCGATGTCTTTTTCCCGAATGGCAAAATTCAATTTCAACGGGTGTATTTTAATAAGCTGCAAAAGCGGCATACTGCTGCGGACAAAGTCGCCGGCGGACACTTTTTTCTCTTTTACCGCTCCGGTTATCGGTGCGTAAATTTTTGTGCGGGCATGACGTTCTCTGGAAATTTCCAGCAGAGCTTTTACCCGGATCAGATCCGCTTCCGCCAATTTGACTCGAGTCGATACATCGTCATATTGCTGCCTGGTGATAAGCTCTTCCTGATAAAGCGTTTCTTTTCTCTTGAATTCCGCATGGGCATTGACCAGAGAGGCTTCCGCCTGTTTCAGGGCCGCATCCGACCTCTTCCAATCCAGAATATAATCCGTCGGATTAATTTCCGCCAAAAGGGTGCCGGCGTTGACCTCCTGTCCCTCATCAAAATAAATTTTTTTAACGATTCCATCAACTTCTGCGCTGACCAGGACTTCCTCGTCGGCTTTTAATGTTCCGGTCATCTCTAAGTATGGATGAATCGTTTGAATTTGCGCTGCAGCTACGCGCACATTTGCCAGCCGTTCCGGTTCCGCCTTCTTTTCCTTAGTGCATGATGATAAAAAAAGGACCGAAAAAACCAACAGGACAAACACCAGCCATGTTTTCACTATGAAGAGTGTATTCGGGTTCTGATCGGTTAAGACATCGTTATCCTTACTGTTGATTTTCACTTGAGCCTCCCTGCGGCTTGACACTTCCGCATCTGTTGGTCTAATAGCCTTCTTGAACAAACTTCAGCAGTGTGCCGTTGGCCTTTTTTACTCTTAAATACGCGAGCGAATAGCCGTATAAGGCTTCCGCTGCATTTTTTTCCGAGGATAAAAGCAGAGCGTTAGCGTCCATCACGTCTAGGCTGGTTGCCAAACCGTTATCATATTGCCTGAGGACACCGTTGAAATTGTCCTCGGCAAAAACCAGCTGATCGTTCAGAAATTTTAGAGTGCCTTTTTGTGTTTCCATATCCAGGTATGCGCTTTGCAGTTCGATGTCGGCGTTTTTCTTCAGGTCTTCATATGCCAGGCGCGCCTGCCTTTCTTTGGCTTTGGCTTCATTGAGCTCTGCCACTCTCAAACCTCCCTCAAAAAAAGGAAAAGTCAAAGAGGCGCCGGCCAGAACGCTTTCTCGATTGAGAGACGCCGATACGGGATTCTGATCCGCGCCGTTATAGATGGCAAACAAACCTGCATTCGGCCAGAAAGCGCCGCGGGCATATTTTACCTGTTGCTCGGCCATCCGGATTTGCATATCGTAGCTTTTTAAGTCCGTTCGGGTATCTACGGCTGTCTGACGCATCTTTTCCATGGTGACTGTTTCGGCGGAATAATGATCGTCGGCTTTTAAACGGAAGTTTTCTTCAATACCTGTCAGCCGAATCAAAGCGGCGCGGCTCAGTTTCAAAGCGTTTATTGCCCGCAGATAGTCGGCCTGGGCGCCCGACAGTTCTCCATCGGCGCGCAACAGTGCCGTTTTCGTCAACTCACCGACTTTTACTCTCCGTTCCACGGAGTATCGGTATTGTGTCAGCCGTTCGACATTGGCTGCTGCGATTTCCACGGATTTTCTTGCTTTGAGCACATCGTAATATGAAGAAGCTACCGCCAGAATGAAATCTGATTTCGCCGTATCCAGATCAAATTGACTTTTTTCAATCGACTGTCCGGCCATTTTCAGAGCATTGAGCTCGCGCAAACTCAAAGAAAAAACCTGATCCCCGCGGATGCCCCAGGTTCCTGACTCCTGCGGCTGTATCACCATGCCCGCAGTCGTGTACTTATCTTCTGAAAAACGATTATAGGTTCCAAAAGCCGTTGCCTTGGGCATTAAAACCGCCCACGCTTTCTTCCTGAGCATCTGTGATAAATAAAGATTTTCCTCTGCGTATTGAATTTTTTCAGAATTTTTCAGGGCTTGCTGGTACAGGTCTTTCAAAGCATATCCCTGTGCCTTTACATCCGACGGGGTCATCAGGAATGCCAATAGCAGCGTCGTCAGGAAAAAGCAGATTTTTTTCATTTCAATAACCTTTCTCCGGTTCCTTGGATGCTTCTTGCCGCTTAATTACTCCCATGGCTCTTTGCAACCGGACAGAAGATATATTGAAATCCGCCAGAGCGTTGGCATATTCCGATTCGGCTTTTGTCAACAGCGTTTGAGCGTCCAGTACTTCCGTGGAGCGAGCCACTCTTTCCTTGTAGCGGGCTTCCGAAATCCGGAAATTTTCCCTGGCCTGATCAATGACTTTTTGTGAGACGACAATCTGGCTTTCTGCTTCCTGCAGGGTGAGATACGCGTTTTTGATTTCCAGCGCGATTTGGTCGCTCAATTCTTTGGATTGGTCAATGGCTTGATTTTCGGTAGTTTTTCCCGCATCAACCCGGAATTTTGTTTTTCCCCATTCCCAGAAATTCCAGGTGGCGACTGCCATAACATTCCAGTTTTCCTGATCCTGGTACTGTGTTCCGGAAACGGACATGGTATCCCCGAAACGTCCGTAATTGCCAATCATGTGAACTGACGGAAAATACTCGCTTTGTGCAGCACGAACCATTTTTGCTGCCTGATTGGCCTTGAGCTCGGAAATCTTCAGTTCCGGCCGATACTGCATGGCTGTTTCCAGGCAGGACTCAAACGAGGAACGAAAAGGTGTATATTCCAGAATATCCACAATTTCCGCGGAAGAAGACAAAGGCCGTTTTAAAACCGTATTCAGGTTGGATTTGGCCAGTTCCACAGCGTTTTGCGCACGAATCTTCGACTGTTTCCCGTTGGCCAGTTCGACTTCAGCCTGCAGCAAGTCATTTTTGGGAATCAGGCCAACGCGGTAAAAATGATCCGCAACATTCCGGTGCGCACCCAGCATTTCTACGGCCTGAAACGCTGTGTTCTGTAATCTTTGCGCACGTAAAACATTGAAGTAGGCAATCTTGACATTTACAATCACATCCTGGGTTTTGGCGGTTTCTTCCATCCGTGCGGCGTCTTCTGCAATTTGGCTGGCCTGATAGTTGGCCAAAATGCCGCCGCCGGTGAAGACTGGCTGCCGGGCTTCAATGAACCAGTTAAAATTATTGATAGTTCCCGTAACCATGTGCGACGGAGGAATCGGCGCCATACCCGGAAAATAAAAGCTTGGCTCTTCATTGAGGCGACGATAGCTGTAGGATGTGCTGAGTTTCGGCAGAAAACTCGTCATGGCCTCCCGTTTTCTGGCTGATGCGCCTTTTGCTCCTTCCCGTGCCATATTCAGTGTCCGACTGTTTTTCAGTGCGATGGAAATGCTTTCCTCCAGAGTCAAGGGCTGATCCGCACCTGTGGGAAGCGGGAGAAGCAGGGAGGCAACAAAGAGCAAAGACAAAAAGCAGTAAATTCTACTGGTCATACAAATCCCTCTTCCTCAAATTTGAAATGGCGATCGAAAACGATGTCCGCGTATAAAAAGCCATTAATTTTCTTACATTCTTGGCATAAAATTCGACAATACATTTTCCAGATCTTCCTTAAGTTTTTCCAGTTGTATGCGATCTAGATGAAGCATTGCTTTTCCTCCGCCGGGATGGGCAAACACAAGGTGTGCGCCGGTTTCTGTTTTTTCGAGCTGCCAATGGAATGATGCGGGCAACCTGACTTTTTCGGAAAGCCAGTCATTAGGCTGAAATTCTGCAATTTGAATCAGTACACCAAAAGCGTTACGGGGATGAATGAAGATTTCCTTCCAGATGCCTCCCGGGTATTCGTTGTAACCGAAAAAAGGAATGCCGTGCGCATCCAGATGGTTCATGGCCTGATGAATGTCCGGAGTCTGAAGTGTAATGTGATGAACGCCTGCCTCACGGGATGCAAGAAATCCGTCCAGAAAACTGCCGGGTGCTGTGGGCGAAATGATCTCCAGCCGGGACAAGTCCCCCAGGGAGAAAAGTTTCCAAAAAAATTTTGTTGATGGATCAGCCGCACTGGTCCCTTCGATTGCTCCCAGAATGTCCCGAAAAAAAAATTCAGCTTTTTCCTGGTCTTTTACTGCAATGGAGACATGGTCAATACGTGAAATCATGGTTTTTTATCCTTTTTCCCTGCCCAATAAGTACTTTAACCATTGGGAATCGAATTCCCAGGAGATTGACGGCTTCGATTTTTTGCCGGGGAATCATTTTTGTATCAATAATTTTCATTCTTCCCTGCTCACCCGATTGGTCAGGATGCCAATTTTTTCAATATCGATGCTGATGGTATCGCCAGCCTGGAGATACAGGGGGGGGCGGCGGGTAAAACCGACGCCTTCCGGCGTGCCGGTCAGGATCACGGTTTTAGGAAGCAATGTCATGGAACGGCTTAAGTCACTAATGGCTGCCTGAATATTGAAAATCATTTCAGATGTGCGGGATTCCTGAACGATTTTTCCGTTTAAAACAGCCCGGATGGCCAGATCATTGGGATGGTCGATTTCATCTTTCGTCACAATCCAGGGACCCAGCGGGCAAAAAGTATCAAAACTTTTCCCCCTGGCCCATTGACCTTTTTGCTTCTCCAGTTGCCAGTCCCTGGCGCTGACATCATTGGCGCAGGTATAACCGAATACATAATCCAGCACAGCGTCGGGTTGGATGTTTTTCATTTTCTTTCCGATAATGACAGCCAGTTCCGCTTCATAATCTACATGGTCAGGTCCTGCGGCAGGTAAAAGAATATTCTCGTCCGGTCCGATGACACTGCTTGTCGCCTTGATAAACGCGACCGGCAAATCGGGACTGGACATGGCGACCTCATCTCCATGTTTTTTATAATTGATCCCCAGTGCAAGAATGTTGACCGGAACCAGGGGAGGAAGAATCTGTTCAATTCTGGCTTCCTTTTGTGTAATCGTAAAGGAGGAGAAAATATCTCCTTCAATAATTCTGGCGACCTCCGGGCGACTCGTATCGTAAACTCCTGATATTATTTGATTATATTTAGAAAGAAAGCGAATCATTTTCATGTCGGTAAGGATCCTTTTCCGGGATAATTCAATTTCTTTTGGACGTTGCGTTTTCTATCACGATGGGCCGGTGAAATCAACTTTTACTGGAAACAAATAATAAGCCTTGTCATCCCTGTCTTTTTCCCTATATAAATCACTGTCGTGGCGGAAAAGCATGGACGAAAAAAATGCACATGCCTTTCATTTCTTTCATATTTCGGAGGATATGAATCATGGCGAAAATACTCGATTACATCAGCACCTGGTCAATTCTCAAGTGGGTGGCGCTGGTTTTGATTGCCGGGTTCATCGGCCAATTTGGAAAAATGCTGGCACAAACCGTTGTTGCCCGGGTGCGGCGCCGCCATGCAGAAAAACAGGACCTGCCGGAAATGGCAAAACCCAAAGAAGTGATGGTTCATCCGCCTGATAATAACGCTGACGCAATCCGATCGATTTCCTTGCTTTCCGGCACTTCAGCGTCTGTGAATTATTCTCCAACGCAGGATGCGTCCACGGTTGTTCCGGATAAAAAGAAGCTTAAGGCCATGGCCAAAGTGAGGAAAAAAGAAGCGAAAAAGAAGGATTCCTAATCCGAAACGGCAGGAGCTGACGGCTTGTGCTGGCCTTGGATATGCTTTCTGCTTCCTGCATAGAGGTCATATTCTAGCAGGCGGCATTCAATATCTCCATTGAAAAAAAGCAGTCTGCGCCTTGTGCGCAGCCCCACTTTTTTCATCATATCCAAATTTCCGGTAAAAATGTAACCGAGGCAGCCCCGACCGATGCTCTTGAACCAATTTCCACATCCTTCGTAAAGCATTTCAAGACGTTGCAGTGCGTCGGAGTTTTTTTCCTGAAGTTTCCTATCGGCGGCTTTTCGGAGAATAATTTTTTGCCCGGACGCGATTTCCTTTTTTCGTTCTATCGGCTGCCTATTGATGATTAAAGGTTCCAAGCGTTCACCATAGGGGGGATTCAGCATAATGATCCCACCTCCCGGAACCGGCGTTTTCTCATACGGACAAACCTTGAATTCGATCAGGCGATCTACACCTGCCGTTTGTGCATTTTGTCGTGCCGCTTCCACTGCTTTCGGATCAATGTCTGAGGCGATGATGGTTGTCGCCAGATTTTTTTTTGATGTATTTCTTGCTTGTTGACGCAATTGCTGCCAGCGATCAGACGGGAAATCTCTAATGTGCATAAAACCGTAATGATTCCGGAAAAGTCCAGGGGCGCGCCCAAGGGAGATCAGCGCCGCCTCGATGGCTAGCGTGCCGCTTCCACACATTGGGTTGACGAAAGATGTTTTACCGTGCCATCCGGTTGCCAGAATCAAAGCCGCCGCCAGCGTTTCCTGCATCGGTGCAGCGACCGATACTTTGCGGTATCCCCGAAGCGAAAGGCTGTCCCCGGATGTGTCGATATATACCGTCGCCTGATCGTTGCGCCAGTAAATGTGAATAACCGCTTTGTTTTTCAAGGGGCCGGAATCTGGGCGAACTCCGGTTTTGTTTCGAATTCGGTCAACAATGGCGTCTTTGGCTTTGAGATTGGCAAAACGTGAATCGGTGATCTGTGGATGATCAACTATGGAAGTGACGCATACATAGGCGCTGGGGCCAGAATCATGCAGAAGGGTTTCCCAGGGAACCGCATGGATGCGGTCGTAAAGGGCTTCCGCCGTGATGACCTTGAAAATGGCCAATTGATATAAAACCCGATGAGCCGTTCGCAGATGAAGATTCAGAAGCATCGTATCGGAAAGGGTTCCTTCGGTGGAAATTGCCGTGTCAATTTGATGCAGTACGGGAAATCCCAGGGTTTCTATCTCCGCCTTCAGATAGGGTGCAAGGCCTTTGGGGCAGGTTATCAGGATTCTATTTTTCTTTTCCCAGATCGACATTGTTAATCTTTAGCATACCCGGAAAGACTTGGCAATGCTCAGAAGATGAATGGACAGGATGAATTTTTTCTCTCCTAAAAGATGAGCGGTATTGATTTGTTATAGAAGAAGCTGAACAAGCGATCTGTAACGTGTTATAGGGGCCTAACGATTTAATGACAGGAGGGTTGACAATATGGACGTCAAGCAGATCACGGTTCGTTTGGTGCGGCCATCGGAGGAGCGGGTTTATCAGGCATTGATGGAGCAGCATCATTACCTTGGGGCCTTATCGAAAATCAGCGAGACCCTGTGGTATGTGGCCTGCTATCAGGACCAATGAATGGCCTTGCTGAGTTATTCAACGTCAGTATTGAAATGTGCGTCGCGTGACGCCTGGATCGGCTGGAATATGCGCTACAAATATGATCGTTTGAAGTTGATCGTCAACAACAGTCGTTTTCTGATTATACCCGACTGGCACAGAGCGAACCTGGGGGTCGCGTGTTTTATCCCTGTGTTCAAAGCGATTGAATGTGGACTGGGAAGAAGCGTTTGGGCATGGGATCGTCTTGCTGGAGACCTTTGTGGATGCAACGCGTTTTTCCGGAACCGTTTATAAGGCGGCCAACTGGACATACGTGGGCGATACCAAAGGGTATCGGCGGATTCGTCATGGTTACAGCGCGACGACTCAAACCCCCAAGAAAGTCTTTTTGATGCCTCTTCGGCCTGACGCCCAGGCGGTCTTGTGCCGGCCGGAGCTTCCAACCATCTATCAAACCGGAGGTTCAAAGATGATTCGGGACATAATCATCCGGGTCAATCCCGTCGAACTGGATCGTGCGCTGCAATGCTGGAATGTTCGTTATGACAAACAAGAGCGAAGCCTGGCCATCGATGGTAAAGTGATGCGCAACGCTTTGGGTGATCAGGGACACCAGACCTATATCGTCAGCGTGGTCGGTTACCAGACGCAATACGGCTACGCCCAAAAAAAGTCGGAACCCTGCCTGCCGACGATGATGAAACCGTCAAACGAACCAATGAGATCAATTTAGCCATTCCCATGCTGAACACCCTTGATCCGAAGGGGAAAGACGTGACGGCGGATGCCCTCCTGACCCAGCGCAAGATCGCTGATTATCTGGTGGTGCAACGCCAGGCGCATTACCATTTTACCGTTAAGGGAAATCAGCGCCGCCTTCTGGAAGACATTGCCTTGCTGTTTCAGGATCGGGGAGAGCCGGATTATACCGAATGCAAGCCCCCTGATCATGGCCGAATCGGAATCCGGAAAATGTGGGTCAGCTCCGAGCTTAACGATTACCTCGATTTTCCCCATGTTGGCCAAGTCTTTGTCATTGAACGGGAAGGTATGAACAAAAAAACCGGCAAGCTATCCATGGATGTCGCTTACGGTCTGACCAGTCGAACTGCCCGTGAGGCAACGCCAAAGCGCCTGTTGGAGTTTAATCGCGGCCATTGGGCCATCGAAAACAGTTGTCATTACATCCTGGATTGGAATTTCGATGAAGACCGAAGTCAGATTCGCAAAGGACATGGACCGGAAAACGTCAGTCGCTTGCGTCGATTCGCCATCGGTCTTCTCAAATCCAAAAAAGTCAAAAGCGTCGCTCAAAAAATGCGGCGGTTGAACCGAAATGTCCGCCTCGTCTTTGATTATCTTCGCATGACTAAAAATACTTGCCCATCATGGACTTGATATGGAGAACAAATTTACCGTGACAATCATTGACAAACACCTTGACAAACGTTGGATATGGTGATTAAGAAAATTTACTTTTTGACGCGGGGTGGAGCAGCTTGGTAGCTCGTTGGGCTCATAACCCAAAGGCCGTAGGTTCAAATCCTACCCCCGCTACCAATAAAATCAAGGGTTTGGATAAAAATCTAAACCCTTTAATTTTTTCCACGCTACCTATTAATAAAAAAGCAGATCAATTTTGTGTAGAGAGTTTTACAATTAATTCTAAATATGTTTCAGAACATTACAATAAAACCGATTTAACGTTGCTCTATAATGAATCAAAAAAATAATCGTTTTCTTAAATAAATTTTTAACGATAAGATAATGAATACGGTATGTTATCTTATGAAGAACTATAGCCACAGGGTCATAATCTTGAGGCCATGGGGCAACCTCCACACATAATGGACCAGGATCTATAAAAATATAGGAAATTGCACCTTGATAAATGTCACCAAGCGCAAATGGCTGCGCACTTGAGCCATGAGAGATACATTATAGATTACACTGGTTGCTATAATAAATTTCCTTGCCGTTTCACCCAGTCTTTCACTTCCGCGAGCAGGCTTTTGCGGAATGCTTCCGGCTCCAGGATCGTGATACGCGGTATCCATGATTTCAGAATGTCGCGGATGGCCTCGAAGTGATCCACACGGAAAACAGCCACCAGCGATCCGTCCGGCCTTTCCTCTTTGATCTCCTGCGTCGGAAACATCTTGCGCCGTTTGAAATAATGAGCAGCCTGGCTTTCGATCAGGACCGTCACATCCAAAGTCGTCTTTTCGGCAAACCAGATATTCGCGCTGCCTTTCAGAACGGCATCCAGATTTTCCGGGATGGATTTGAACCCAGATTTGGAAAGGCGGATTTCCCGGATATTGTCCAGCGCATAGCGTTTGAGAATCCCCGTGGCCGGTTCGTTGCCGATTAGATACCAGAAGCCGTTATAATAGACAATCCGGTAGGGCTCCAGTTTGACCCCGTGAGCGGCTTTCTTGCCTGCATAACGGAATTCGACCTGCCTTTTTTCCCGAATCGCCTTCACCAGACGGTAGACGCATCTGATGTCCAACGGAATTGCGTTGTCGATCTTCACAAACACCGGCATCGAGGCCACGTTGTCATACAAGCGATCCAGCACATCGTCCGCCGCTTTTTGGAAAGGCTGCCCCAACTGACCAACGATATTCTTCAAGGCTACCATCAGCGCCAGCTCTGTGTCGTCGAAGACTTCCAGATTTTTCACTAGATTCCGGCTCAAAAGACATGTTCCCTTCTTTTCTTCATGCAGAGGAAAACCGGATTCCTTTAATAGCATGCCACGATTGACCAATTTAGAAGATATTTTGTTTAAGGTGGAAGAACATCCAATTTTTGTTAGCATTCCCACAAAAACCGGCGAGAGCCGCATGAGTGTGCCGGATAAATAAGCTTTGGTTAAAATCAGAAATGGCCATGTGCTCGGTGTTGTAAGCAAGGGGTACCGGATGGTTCCCAATCAGACAGCACTAGACTGGGCCATCCAGTGTTGCTGTCTGGCCTTTAAAGAAACAAAACCGGTAGAATGGCAGGTTAGCGCCAGTGACGCACCCTCTATCAGCAGTTATTGAAGCATTGACCTGATGCGCAATACAGCAGCGCTCGACTTTACGATTGTATCGCCGCAAAACCGACCTGATGTATTTGGCCCATTTGTTCGGGTTACCGACAGCTACAATGGGTTACGAGCACTCACATTTGACATCGGCCTTTATAGAAAGTTCTGCCGGAATGGCATGATTGTTCCGGATTCCATTATCCGTTTCAAATATACACATCTTTCCAGGGAATCGGCAAAGGCATCAATTTTGACATCAATCACAAGCGCCTTGACGAGGTCAAGAAAACTTATTACAAATATATGAATATTCTTAAGGATTGCGCCATGCTGCAAGCTGATTTTCTGCCGCTTTTGCAGATGGCGCTTTGCATGAAACCGCCACGGAATGTTGAAAAAGACAACAGAATCGCCCTCGAATGGAAATCGCTATGCGAATACTTGGATGCCAAATGCAACGAGTATGTGCAGGAGCTTGGAGAAAATGCCTATTCCGTGTTCAATGCCATTACCGATGTTGCATCACATCCGCCACAAAACCGTTGCGTTTACCGCGACCGCCACAGTTACCAGCAGCTTGCTGGCGCATGGCTGACCGATTTTCACACCGAATGTCTTAAGACGGATTTTTAAGCTGTCCGATTACCTGGCAAAACTTGCCGATGGGGATGAGAAAAAGAATTGAGATGCATCTGAATAGGTGCACTGATTTACACGAATGGAAGGGATCATGAACAAAACGATCAATCCAGTTATTGTCAGATTTACCAGATGCGAATACGGTTGGATTTATTTTACAGTTATAACCGATGAGCATGAAGTGGATATCCGGGCGTCAGAAGTTTATGATCCCTTCCCGGATTTGATAGCCTGGCTGGAAGCAATTGCAGTCGGAGTACAGGAATGCGCTTTTGACATGGAGGAAGAAGGGCCGGAAAAACGGTTTGAGTTTCGAAAAATATCATACGACAAATTTCGCCTTTACATAACAGACAATTATGAAAAAACTCTCCTGGAAACTTTTGTTGATCGGAAGCAACTTGTGTCTGCCTTCTATAACGGCATCAAAACATACGCCTCTTCCCCTGATTATCAGGAAAAAAATCGGAATGGGAGAACGAGCTTTTATTGGAAAGGATGTCAAGCGTCACAGATCCGCCGACTGAGCGGGAGGTTGTGCTGCGTTACCTTCTTGGTCAGAAAAGAGAAAAAATTATAGAGGTGTTTTTTAAGTTTACGTTCCGTGAATACGCATATTTACCGAATGCCAGGTTGAGGATCGTTTTCGCATGAGCAAGGATGATGAGCTTGTGGGAGTGTGTCCCATGCGCCATTGGGCGGACAGAAAAATCCGTTGTCATCTGTTTACCTTTGTGGCGGCTATGACATACCTGCGCCGGATTGAGCTGAAACTGGAGGCGGTCGGGGTTAAGCGCACTCACCGTTGATGTTATGGATGATATGCAACGATTGCATCAAATCTTGGTTATGAAAAAAGG
>Ga0116148_1000040_pt1 | contig 141414 bp, 103 predicted proteins | sample AD_UKC055_MetaG_FD_89786 | JGI IMG/M metagenome (GOLD analysis project Ga0116148, IMG submission 89786) | Active sludge microbial communities of municipal wastewater-treating anaerobic digesters from USA - AD_UKC055_MetaG | ecosystem: Engineered > Bioreactor > Anaerobic > Digestate | place...
CAATGTGCGCGGCTATCTCCGGAGTACACAGAAACGGCCCGACGTCGTCCGAAATTTCTTTCACGCACCTTCGGTTCGCTACGCGATGGAGTAAGCGACATTACTACAGTATGCCTACTATTTCGAGTTTGGAGTAATAACACGAACGCCACGTGTTTCTGTAAGACTTGCTGCACTCCCGATCTCATGATACGCGAATTCCCTCAAATATGCCGCAACATGGGGAACCTGATCAAAACGTATGCAGTTACTCAGTACGTACGCCAGGGGCCTTTTTTGGTCAATTCTGCTGAGGAAGTCCCGACAGAGATCACTACAAACGAAATAGGCACGGAGACGGCAAACGGTTCTTGTTTTCTCCGTATCTCCCTTCTTATAATTTTCTGACTCCGCTGCTGTTTGAAGGACGATCTGAAACAGCGTCTCTGCGTCCGCTTCGGGGATGTTCAGAGGTGTCCATTCTCCCCTTCTCGTTCCATAAATCCCAAGCAACCTATCGGTTGCTCTCTTCCTCGTTCCTCGCTCACGGTTTGTCAGATCAGCGATAGGGACTCCCTGGATGCTGGTCACCTCCCCAATTGATCGAATGTGCGGCGCGTTGAGCAGCTCCTCGCGAAGAAGTTGCGTATCAGGAGGTTCTCCTTCTTTGTTGCTACAATCTGAGTAAGAAGATCCTTTTCATAATCGTCCCTCCAAGGGATTTGTATGGGGATTCCCGTTTTTCGGTAAGATCGTTCATCGTCATTCCTCCACAAACCGCGCAAGGATCACGCGCATTATTTGTCGTGCCCGCCAGAGGTGGTTTCGCACGTTGTTTTCCGACAGGCCCAGCCGTTCGGCGATTTCCGCGACGGATACCCCGTCCAGGTAATGAAGAACAAAGGCCGCGCGCTGAAGTTCCGTCAGCTGCGGCAAACCGCCCCGTATTGCCTCCTGGATATCGTTTTCTTCGGCCACATCACCGGGATTCTTCGCATTCCGCCGTAACACTTCGAAATCCCGGATTTCATCCTTCCGCAAGCGGAATCGGTCCTTGCTTCGAATTCGGTCAATACACAGGTTGCCTGCTGTGGTGCGCAAAAATGCGCGGATCGAGCCGCTGCCCGCACGAAATTGCCCGTTGCGGACCTCTTCCATAAGGTGAAATATACATTCCTGGAGAACATCCCTTGCTTCCTCCATATTCCACAAACGTGAATAAGCGAGCCAGTAAACTTCCGGCCCATACAGGCGCAAAACCTCACCACGGCTCCCCGGATTCCCCTGGAGTATCGCCTCGATCAGCCTGTTTTCCCCAGTCTCCATTACATTCCCTCGTATATAAGAGACGTTCGAGAGGCAAAAACATCACAGCAGGGGAGCAATTTTAATCAAAAAAAAGTGGTCGGGGGCGGGGATTTGTGTAAGAGTGTCGGGATTTGTGCCTGATGTGTTACCCATGTCCCCGAACACCTGTTTCCTATGTCTCCGACCCAAACAATCCTCGGGGGAGGGACATCTTTCCCCCGCGTCGCCTCAATACCCCCGCACCGATGACGATTGCAAACGAGAGGCCGAATCGATTCCTTTGTTGATACTCCGCGAAAGCCCATTCGGATTGGTGGCAATGTTCTCGGTGGTATTCAGCACGTTATTCGCCGTTTTGAACGGCAAATTCACAACCCGGTTCACCGTGGAACAGCCCGAAAAGGTGGCCAGCAGTATCACGGCCGCAAAAACCAGTGACCAATATCGGGAAACACGCAATGTGTTGTTCCTCCTTGTGATTTGATAGTAGTGTATCTTAAACTTGCTCCAAGTGTCATAGAGGCCGTACACCCATGAATCTCTTCCACGATGAATACGCGGCGGAACGAAGCCGGATGGTCGATGAACAGATCAAGGCCAGGGGGATTCTCAACCCGGCGGTTCTCTCTGCCATGCGGGAGGTTCCACGACACCTGTTCGTTCCCCCGGAATCCATCGAGGAGGCTTATCAAGACCACCCCCTGCCTTTGGAGGAGCCGCAAGCCACTATTTCCCAGCCTTACATTGTTGCTTACATGACAGATGCTCTCCAGCTGGTTGGAACCGAGCGAGTCCTGGAAATCGGCACAGGCTCAGGATACCAGGCCGCCGTGCTATCCCGCCTCTGCCGAGAGGTATACACCATTGAACGTTATCCATCCCTTTGCCGATTGGCCGAAGATCGCCTTAAAGCGCTCGGATACAACAACGTCACCGTAATCTGCGGCGACGGACGGTTGGGATTGGAGCAGTATGCCCCGTTTGATGCCATTCTCGTCACCGCAATGGCAGACCAGGTTCCGGAACCTCTTAAGCGCCAGCTCGCTATCGGAGGACGGCTGGTCATGCCGGTCGGCCATCCCAATGCGCAGGATCTGATTCGATTGAAACGAACCGGCGAAGATCAGTTCCAGCGGGAAACCCTCCTCTCGGTCGTCTTCGTTCCCCTTATGCCGTTGCCCACTTCCCCCGAATCTTCTCCCGAGTCTGGACATTATTAGAGCGAGGGAAATTAAAGGTAGCGCGGCATCTACCCTGTCTTTCCGTTTCTTCCTTTTGTTTTTAATTCTTAATTTTTAATTTGTCCCTGCCTCACTTCCAAACCTTCTCTCTCCGCCGCAAACTCACATTTTGATGAAGTCCGTATCGTATTCTCCGTTCGCAGTTTTCCTTGCCTCTCTTGTGCTCTATTCTTCTCCGGCACAAGGGCAGGGATTTGTGCCGCCCCTTCCTGTGGGAGTTCGATCGGCGTGGCTTGATCTGGGAACTCAGCCCATGGGGTGGGGTCTCATTCTGTGCGTAACCGATGCGGTCCCCGTCCGGTGGGAAAAACATTTAGGCTCAGAGGGAATCCTTCCTGCGAAAAGCAGCCCTGATCCGTCCATTTACCTCCGCGTAGCTCCCGGTTTCCTCCTCCAGCCCACCGGCACGTTTTATCTTGGAGTAGAGTACTGGGATGCGAAAAACGGGACATTCCTTGTGGAATATGCCCTCGATACCGAATCGGCCACCTCCACTGTGGAAAACATACAAACCAAACGGTTTTACACCGGCGGCACAAAACGCTGGCAACGGGAGAATCTCGCAATCACAGACGCCCGGCTTACTCAGAATCTGCCTTATGGGGCCGATTTTCGCCTGATCCCGCCGGAGACTCCCATCCGACGAGTTTTTCTCTCTCGGATTCCCCTGGGAGAGGTGGACCGGGTCCGGCCGCTCAGCGCCGCGCGGGAAGTTGTGAGGCCGCCGGAGTCCCTTGAAATCATGGTTCGTCCTACAAACAGGGAGCGGCTGTTCGGCGATCTTTCCGAACGAATACAATTATTCGATCTGTATGCCTCTTGGGGAGCAAAGGCAGTCGCCGTTTCCATAAACCGCTCGGAATTGTTGAGCGGGAGGTCGTACCGGGATTCACCGATCACTCAATGGCATTCTCTTTTCCAGGATCAATCGGCGCCAATTCTCCTGGAGATTCCAGTCTCCGCTTCCGAGGATACGCTTCCATCGTTGTGGGATCGCGGAGAATTCGAGCGATGGGAACTTGCTGTGAAAGCGGTTTCTCTCGCCTCATCGGGACACTGGCTGCATGGCGTGGTCTTGTGCCTGGAGGATCTTGCAGGGATGGTTCCCGATACCCAGCTGGACCTTGCGCTCAATTCTCCCATTGTGCGGCAGGACTTTCAGAACACGGTCCGTAATGAAATCGGTTTCCTGTCCAGGGTGAATGCTCAATGGGGCGTGACTTACCGTGGATCGGACCAGGTTGTCCCATTCCGACTTGAAAACGCTCCATCTCAAGAGGCCGCGCAGTTTGCGAATAGCTGGCTCCGAAAACGCCAGGTGGATTATCTGAACGAGGTCTTGAGGATATGGCGTTCCCAGATGGGTGAATATTCAATTTATGTTCGGATTCCTTGCGGAATCGGATGGGGCACGTCTGAACCGACTGAAGTCTGCCGAGTCGCGCGAAATTACAAGGCGACAATCCAACTTATCTACAAGGAGGGCAATCCCATAACCGATCCGGGATGGCATTTGTGGGCTGCTGCCGCACAAAAAACCGGTGTGCCGGTCTCCCTGGATATTGAATGTTCCGATTCGGGTGCGGTCCCTGCGGCGATTTTCGCCCTTTCCGAAAGCGGCGGAACTGGTCTCACCGTCTCTGAGGATCAGATTGCCCTCCAGGTGACACCGGAGCGATTCAAGTCCCTTGTTCAGCAGTTCCGAAACAGGCCCCGGATATATCCTGTCGCAGCCCTGTATCCCCGAACTTCAATGGAACTCGGCAAGAAAAACCATTTCATAGAATGGTTCGCCCAACTCCGCGATGCCGTGCCCGTTGACTTGGTCGATGAGCGCGACCTGTCCGATCCATCCTCGCTGTCAAAATACAAGCTCCTGCTCCATCTCGGCGGTGAGGTATGGACGAAAGAAAGCCTGATGGGCTTGAATGAATGGGTGCGACTTGGAAATCTCTTCGTATGTGCCGGGGATCACATCCTCGCCGATTTATCCGGTAATGCGGAGATCATGCCCATTCTGTTCCCCTTGGAGATGCGCCGCGATGGGACTCTCAGACCGGTTTCGCAACAGATGCGCACTGTCGATCTCTTATCGTCGTTCAGCGATCTCCGCGCGCGATGGGGCAAGGAGGTGGGGCAGGGATTCACTTTGTACGTTCCCTCCGCTGCGCAATATCCGCAGGCTTACATAGAACTCCTTACGGCGATTGCGCAGAACCCTGCCATCCTTGCACGAAAGTTCGGCCAGGGAGTTCGTGGCGATGGCGCGGTAAATGGCCTCTTTGTAACCGGCATCGGCCCCGGTGAAATGATTTTGAACCGGACTCCCACCCCCATCACATTCCAACCCACACCAGGAAGCTCCATCCTTCTCGATCCCTGGGAACTCCGCCTCTTGAAAAACTGACTCTTATATGCCTCCGTCTCTTCTTTTCTTCCTTTTTAATTCTTGATTTTTCATTCTCTCATTGCGCCTCCTTCCTCTTTCTGCCATCATATCAACAATTCTCGTCCCCAAAGGAGAACCATAAATGTGCACAAAATGTACACGCCGTGAATTCATGGAAGCCGGCGCTGCCGGTGCGATTGCCCTTTCCACTTTCGGCGGGCTGACCTCAAACGTAATGGTTTCCGCCGCTCAAAGTCCCCAACGGCCGGTTCGTGTTCGCGTTATCTTTCTCGCCAAGCCGGTCCCGACCTGGCCCACCCCATACCTGGATGTCCAGGCGGAATGCAAACGAGTCGATACCGAGCTGCGCAGAGTCGCGAAACAGGTCCCCGATATCGAACTGGTGGGCGGAGACCTTCTCCGAGTCGCCGAGGATCTCGAAAAACTCAAGGGCACAATGGAGGGCATCGATGGCATCATCGTGTTCAACCTTACATCAACGGTCGGCCGTCTTCTGAACGGGATCACTGACTACAACATCCCCACGTTTCTGTTCTCGCAGCCGTACAGCGGTCATGACTGGTCCACCATTGCCGATATGCAGAAAGAGGGAAAGCGGATTGATGTTATGGCGACCAGCGATTTCAACGAACTGGCTCCCGGCCTGCGCACATTCCGCACGGTCCGCCGCCTTCGCGACTCGAAAATCCTGTGGACCGGCGATGTGTCCTCCGATAAGTTTGCTCAACAAGTTGTAGAGAAATTCGGCACGCAGATCCTCCCCATCTCCGGCGATCAGATGATGGCCGCTTACGAGGCCGCCGACAAAACCGAGGCGGCCACCCTTGCCAAAGAGATGTCCTCGAAAGCGAAAAAAGTCGTCGAACCCTCCAACGAAGAAATCGAAAAATCTACCCGGTTTTACCTGGCCATGCAGAATATGCTCCGGGAGGCAGGCGCTCAGGCCATCACCATCAATTGCCTCGGCATGTTCCGTGAAGGCAAACTGCCCGCGTATCCGTGCCTGGGGTTCTCCCGCATGAACGATGATGGCCTCGTGGGAGCCTGCGAGGGGGACCTCTACTCGACCCTGACCATGCTCACCTTCGCCTACCTCGTGGAACGTCCGGGATTCATCAGCGACCCGGTCATCGACACTTCCAAGGACGCGGTCATCCATGCCCATTGCGTCTGTGCAACAAAGATGGGTGGGCCGGACAGCAAGCCGTGTGCGTATGCCATTCGAAGCCACATGGAGGATGACAAAGGCGCGGCCATGCAGGTATTTATGGACATCGGCCAGAAGATCACCATGGCACGGTATCTCGATACGGAGGCCATGATGATTTCCACGGGCGAAATCGTCGATGTTCCTGAGAGCGACCGAGGCTGCCGTACCAAGATTACCACGAAAGTTGCGGATGCGCGCAAGATGCTGTACCAATACACCGGCGGTTTGCATCGGGTTATCTTTTATGGCGACCACGTTCAGGACGTTTACCGTCTCTCGCACTTCCTGAACTTCAAAGTCATCGAGGAGTGTTAGAATCGAGGAGTATTCGAATCAGGCAGGCGGGGGTATTTTGCTCCCGCCTTTTTCCTTTTCTCTTTGTTCCATCTTGCCCCAAAGTTTGACGGCCCGGTAAAAGCTGTGAAACAGTTTGGGGCCGTAAAAAGCGGTGACGATTTTTAGCCGGGGCGTCAGGGATGGAGAAAGGGAGCGCAAGCTTTCAGCCTGTGGCATGGTATTACAAAAGGAAAAGGCTGTTTCACACAATCGACTTATGAGTGGAGACACGTGATGCGCTTGTTTGTCGTTCTGCTTGCATTGGTTGTTTGTTTTCCGGTGTATTCTCAGGATGAATATCCCGAACAGATGGCGCTGGTGATGGTTTGGGATGGGCTTCGCCCGGATCTGGTTACACCGGAGACGACACCGACATTGTGGGAGTTTGCCGAATCCGGGATGGTATTCGATAATCACCATTCGGTTTTTCCCACAGTGACGCGCGTGAACTCGGCGGCGGTTGCCACCGGCTGCTATCCGGGCACAAACGGGATTCTGGGGAATAGCATTTATGCGCCCGAAGTGTATGAAGACAGGGAATTGGATACCGGCGACGCGGGGGAATTGAAAAAGTATCAGAAGGCGCTCGGCGGGTCCATTCTTACTTGCCCTACATTGGGGGATGTACTCAAAGATCGAAACTTGCGGTTTGCCGTGGCCAGTTCCGGCTCGACCGGATCGGCGTTTCTGCTGGATGCAAACGGTGCGGGAGTCACAGTACACTACGACTACACCAATCCCGAGACAATTTGGGATGAGGTTATCCGGCGGTGCGGGAAACCCGGCCCCGAAATGGCTCCAAATGAATTTCGAAATGCTTTCGCCGTCCGGGCCTATTTGGACTATCTGCTGCCCGTGGTCAAGCCGCATGTGACCCTGATGTGGATTTCGGACCCGGATCATACCCAGCATGACGCCGGTGTGGGGGCGCCGGAGACTCTCCGAGCCATTCGCCTGGTGGATGCGCTTTTCCGCACCATTCTGGATACCCTGAAGGCACGGGACCTCCTGGAGCGGACAACGATTATTGTTGCCTCGGACCATGGATTTTCCTCTTACTCGGGCGGTAAGAATGCCGTGAAAGCTCTTTTCGAACCGGGCGTTCTGGACGGTAATCCCGCCAAGAACATCGTCATGACGGGGGGCGCGATCTATGTGCGCAACGGGGACAAAGAAACCATCGCGAAAATCTGCAAGGTTCTTCAATCGCAGCCGCAGGTCGGTGTGGTGTTCACGTCATCAGATGCAGAAGATGGGAATCTTCTGGGCGGTGTGCCGGGAACATTCTCGTTTGATGCTGTCCACTGGAGTCACCCCGGAGCCGGTGCAATTCTGTTTTCCAAGGCTTGGTCGGATCAGAAAGGACCATTCGGCTATCCCGGCACAAGCGCCAACGAGGGCACAGCGGGTCATGGAACCTCCAGCCCGTTCGATATTCATAGTGTGCTGATTATGAGTGGACCCCAGATCCGCACCGGCAGTCGATCAACCGTTCCAACTGCAAATGTAGACATTGCGCCAACTGTGTGTCGGATAGTCGGCATCGAACCGCCGGACTATATGGACGGACGAGTGATTCGGGAGGCTTTTGAGGACGGTCCTCATCCCTTTGCGGTTCCATATCAAACAAAGGTTGTTCGGAGTTCGGACGGAGTATTCATTTTGCGTTGTTCAACGGTCGAACAAGGCGGAGGGAAGAATTCTCACTACTTCGACTTTGCGGGGAGAGAGTGATCTATCATACAGGCACACCGCACCGTGCCCCTCTTCCAATTCCGGATTGGGGATAGCGGATACGCAGAGAGGCGCGCTTTTCTTGTTACTCCAGGACAGATTTTCCGGCCTTGATCGCGGATTCGGTCATCAGGGTGCCCAGAGTTCGGCCATAGAATGAAGCCGTGGCCTCATATCCGCCCTGGTCATACTCCTCCGGCGGGAGAATGTATCCCACCACATCGTTTACCAATCCGACCACCAATGCGGTTACCTTGCCGGAGGATTCAAGTTCGGTTCGGATTTTCGTGCCCAATGACGAAGCCATTTCTCCGGGGATGCCGACCATCACCAGGGAGCCGATCCGCAGCGCTGAAATAGTGACCTCGTTGGGGAACGCCTGTTCGACGAAGGCGAGCGCCCGCTTTTCATCCATCTTGTATTCTTCTCCCGCGATCGCGGCGAATTGGGGGAACAGGCTTTTCGGGGGGAGTTTGACCGTCAACTCGGTCGCTTTGAGAATAGGATTTTCCATGAGGACGGAGGAGTCCAGGCACACCAATGCTTTTTCACTCACCTGCTTCCCGAATGTGATCATTTTCTCAAGATCGGTGCTTCCTTCGGGACGGACTGTCGTGATATCGCCCTGTGCGCCATTGAGATAGAGGACTGTGATCCCCGCGCCGATGTTCTTTTCCAGGGTTCGGCAGAGCGCGCCGGGCCAGTCCGCGGAAATTTCCATCATATCCGCCCCGAGGATGGTGGGATGGGCGGCGAAATGAACAATCATGGCGACAGGTTGTTCCTCACCGGCGCTGATACTGAGAACAGTCAGGCGATTGTCCACAGTTCCATCATCGCGACGATTGCGGATCAGCCCTTCGGTTTCCAGCGTGCCCAAGGCGATCCGAGCCGGTTTGGCATCGGCCATTGCCTGGAACACGGACAGGGCGACAATGTTTGCGGTCCAGTCGAGCAGCCAGGGATCATAAATCCCGATTGCCGCATTCCCGGCCGTATTGTTTGAGTTCATTGCCATGGCCTCCGGCGCAGAATGGCTGTGGGTGGCGGCCATGAACAGGAATACATCCTCTTTTCCGCCTTCTTGCAGGCGGCTGCGGACGGCATCCGCCAAGCTGAACGGGATATAAAGAAGGTCGCAGGATACCAAGGCCACTTTGGTGTCCCCCTGTTCCAGATACACGGCACGGCTCATCACGGGGTCATGCACGCCCGTGGCCGGTTTTCCGTTTCGGTCGCCGTATCCTCCCAGGGGGATATCATGGGCCTTCGGGTCCGGTGTGATGCTGATGGAGGAGCTTCCAGCGAGCAACGGAGGGCTGTCGGATTTCCCCTGAGCGGGACAGCCGAACAGAAAAACGGCCATGGCAATCAGGAGACCTGTTCCGAGTATCTGATGGAGATTCGCTTGTTTTTGCATCTTTTTTCTCCCATTTCGGATTGAGTCCGGCATGATGCCGCTGTTGTACGTGACAAAATACATCCTATACTATTACAATTGTAAGAAGACAAGTTCACAAAGGAGTGGTTGCCGGTTTGTTTTTGAACCGGAATCGATCATGAAAAAACACACGGTTGTTATTTCTCTTGCGCTCATTTTTCTGTCTGCGGGTGCGGCCCAATCGTCCAAAGTCCTGCCGCTGAATCTTCCCCAGATCGTGGAAGATGCAGGGAAGATTTTTGTCGGCAAGTGCACCGAGATAAAAAGCGGTAAGGACCCGGAGAGCCAACTTGTTGTCACATGGATCACTTTCAAGGTCTCACGGGGGATCAAGGGAGATGTTCAAGAGACCGAAACGATCAAACAGATCGGTGGGAGCCACGAGGGGATAACTGTGAGCACATTCACTCCCAAGTTCAACGTGGGTGAGGAAGTCCTTCTTTTTGTGTATCCCCCAAGTTCGGTCGGGCTGACCAGTGCGGTGGGATTGAACCAGGGGAAATTCCTGATTTATTCCGACAAAGAGACAGGCAAGAAAAAGGTCACCAATGGAATGCCGGAGAATGTTCTGTTTTCGCTTCAGCCCAGTAAAATAGGCAAGAAGCGGGGATATCAGATTCAGGGGGAGAACGACCCCGTTCTTGCCGGAGCCAGGACCATGGAGCTGGAACCTTTCATTGAAAGTGTCAAGGCCATGGTGAAGATGACAAAGAAAGAAACCGAGTAATTTCCCTCTTTTTTCCCCGGATGAATGATATTGCATTCAGTTGACGTCGGAGGGGGAGCGATATGGATTGTACGATCAGGGTGCGGTGAGCCGCCCGGCAGCACAACCGGAAAAACAGCTTGTCCGGATTAAATTGCTGCCTGGATTGGATGGAGAAAATCGGTTGAAAATCTGCATTCGTGGTGCGCGCGGGTCTATTCCTACCCCGATTTCCTCGGCGGAGATTGCCGAAAAAATTGCGGATGTTCTCTGGACCACCCAGGGCCGGGCTTTTGCGGGGAAAGAGGAAGTCATGGAGTATCTCCGATCGCTTCCATTGATGCAAACAGGGACGGTGGGGGGGAATACGGCCTGCATTGAAGTGCGACAGGGTGAGGAGCCGGTCGTTCTGGACGCCGGAACGGGGATTCGCTCTCTCGGTTCGGATCTTATGAAAGGGCCGTGCGGCAAAGGGAAGGGCGTGGTTCACCTGTTCATGAGCCATACGCATTGGGACCATATAATCGGATTCCCCTTTTTCCAGCCGGCTTATGTACGCGGCAACCGGATTATCGTTTATGGGGTTCACGATGAGCTGCAAAAGCGATTTGAAATCCAGCAGAATCCTCTTTACTTTCCGGTCCCCTTGAGTGCCATGCCCGCCGAAATCGAGTTCCGGCAAATTCGAGAAGGTGAATCATTTGCGATCGGGTCTCTTCGGATTCGTACCATGGAACTCCATCATCCCGGAAAGGCGTATGCCTACCGGATTGAGGATGACACCGGATCATTTGTCTATGCGACCGATGGGGAATACAAGGACCTGAGCCAGGCGATGATGCGTCCCTGTCTCGACTTCTTCCGAGATGCGGACATTCTGATTTTTGATTCGCAATACACCTTCCATGAAACAATGCTCAAGGAGGCGTGGGGGCACAGCTCCTCCATTATCGGGATGGATATCGCTGTAGCCGCCGGGGTGCGGCACTTTCTGATGTTCCATCATGAGCCGGCCAATCAGGACAAGAGAATCCTGAACCTTCTCGAAGAAACCCGGCGGTATTGCCGTCACGCTCACCCGCAGGCACGTTGCGTGGTCAATCTGGCCTGCGAGGGGATTGTGCTGGATCCTTCCGAACCGCCGATGGAAATCGCGTTTTGAAGTATGATTTCTTTGTCTGAACCATGATTCGTTTGATTATGGGATTACCCTGATTTTTTTAATTATGGTCATCCGGTAATCCTGCGAATCATGTCCCGCCGTGAGGGCGGAGTGGGGGTCACACACGGGAGAACAGCCGGTGACGGCTCAGAGTGAACTTGAGGGAGTTCCAGGTCCCTCGTGGGTGTGCCAGCAGGCGTTTCAGATGACGTGGGTGACGGAACGGTCGGATGAGTTTGTGCCATTCCCATTCCCTGTACGCCTGTTTGAGCGCATGTTCGAGATCCCCCGGTGAGAGGCATTCGGTGCGGATAACAGCGGTGCTCATGCCATCGTATTGGGAAAAGTCCTCGGTCACGATCATCCCCGCATTGCGCATATCCTGGTAGAAGGATGAGCCGGGATAGGGCGTCATGATGGAGTATTGAACGGTTTCCGGGTCGAGACGTTTGGACAGGTCGATGGTTTTGCGGATGGTTTCCCAGGTTTCGCCGGGCAATCCGAACGAGAAGGTGAGGTGTTGCCGGATGCCCAGTTCACGAGTGATACGGACGGTTTCCTCTACGCGGTCCAGGTCGAGGCCCTTTTTTGCGCGGTCAATCAGTTCCTGGGAAGCGGACTCCACTCCGTACTTGATCGCCACGAGACCGGCGTCTTTCATGGCCTTAAGTGTCTCGCGGTCTGAGGTATCGGCGCGGGCCATGGCTGCCCAGGGGAGACCCAGATTCCGCTTTCGCATCTCCTCGCAGAGCGCCAGAATCCGCTTCTTTCCGATGTTGAACGTGTCATCATCGAAATAAACGGAGCGGAACCCGTACTCATTCTTCATGGCCTCGATTTCGTCCACGACATCCATGGGATTACGAGTACGATAGAGATTGTTCCCGTACATGATCTGAGGCCATGCACAGAAGACGCATTGGAACGGGCATCCGCGACTTGCCCAGATCTGTAATGTCGGTTCGGGAATCGCGCCCGGCTGGTCATAGTAATCCAGCATCGGCAGATGTCTGCGGGATGGCCACGGGAGACTGTCGAGATCCCGAATTACCTCTGCGCGGGGGTTAACAATTCCTTTGCCATCGGAATCGCGAAACCCCAACCCACGAATGGCCTCCATCTTGCCGCCTGACTCCAATGTGGAAACCAGGTCCCGCAGAATGTATTCGTATTCGCCCTGAAGAATGTAATCGACTTCCGGCACGCGCTCGAAAAAAGCCGGTTCATACATGCCCAAGTGCGGTCCGCAGAACACAATTGAGGATTCCGGACATCGTTTTTTTGCCTCACGCGCCTGGCGCAAATCCGTGCCCATGGAAGCGGTGGAGACCTCGAGTACAATCAGGTCGGGTTGGAATTTCTCAATGCGGGAAAGGAACTCCTGCTCTGTGATGCGTTCGGCAACCCCATCCACCAGGCAGCAATCGTGACCCTCACGTTCCAGCACAGTCGTTGCATACGCCAGGTAGAAGGGAAACGGCATGTACCGGTTGCACGATTCCTCAAAGTGAGGCCAGCGGGACCCCGCGCGGACGCCATACGCGCCATCTTTATACCAGGGACCATTTCCCAGGAAGATTCGCATCATTCTCCCTCGTGACGGAAATCAAGCGGGGACGCCTCCCCCGCTGCCGGCGGCTGCCAGGAAGAACAACAATCCTACCAGCAACGGTGAAATGGCCGCCAGAACGGATAACCAGCCGGAAATGCCGTGTACCTCGCGAAGCCCCAGTGCATTCATGGCGATCCAGCAGAAATACCCGATGAACATTCCGACAAACGGAATCAATAGAAAGAGAATCCCTACCAATGAGTAACACCGAACTTGAAGAGTCACTTCAAATCCGCGCCGACCTCCGGCCAAGTACACGAAAATCTGCTGAATCCAGGAAGCCAGGATAATCTCCACGATCAGAAACTGCATGAGATAATTCAGCCATCGGGAGGGACTTCGGTTGGAGAAATAGATGGCCATCTTTTCGTAGACCGCATCGACCGGTTCAGCGGGTTCCCCGTTTGCCTTTACTTTTTGCAATTCCTGGGCGACCAGAGGGAGCAATAGCGTCTGATTAATAAGAATCCCCGGAAAATAAAACAGGAAGGTGCAGACCACGGCGAACAGCAGCGGCGCCCAAGGAGGGCTGACGGTCGGCAGTCGTCCGAAAAACCGGGTGGGCTGCAACATGGCATCACTGACGGTTTGTACGAACGCCCGAACAAATCCCAGTTCTTTGCGTCGAAGCCAGGGGATCAGGTTGGGCGATTGGGTTGAGTTTTCCATACCGGCCCGGCGGACAGAGGCAGCGAATCCGGCCAGGCATCGCCGACAGCAGGGTTCTCCTTCCAGGCGCGGCACTTCCCGTGTGCCGATCGGCATGCCGCAGGTGCAGCAGATCGGTTCATCGGATCGGATCGACCGGTCATTCTGTTCGTTCATAACGGCAAAATCCTCACCCGTCTTCCCTCCACCTTGAGCCGGCCCGCGACGTGCAGCCGGATTGCTTCCGGGTAAATCTCACGCTCCGCTGCCTGGACCCGCTCCGCGAGGGTGTCCGGCGTATCGTTATCCAGAACCTCCACGGCTTTCTGCAGGATGATCGGACCATGGTCATATTCCTCATCGACATAGTGGACCGTTGCGCCGGTGATTCTCGCACCCGACTCGATCACGGCCTCATGTACGTGATGACCGTATAGCCCCTTTCCGCAAAAAGCGGGAATCAATGCGGGATGTACGTTGAGAATCCTTCTCTCGTAACGTTTCCCGATCCGAAAAAGAGACATGAATCCCGCCATGGCGATAAGATCAGGTTCGTAAGCATTCACCGCTTCACAAAGCGCTTGATTGAACTTCTCCCAGGTCGCATATTCTTTTCGTGCCACGAGAGTTGTCGGAATCCCATGTTTTTCCGCGCGAACAAGGCCATACGCATCCGCCCGACTGGAGATCACGCCCACAATCCGCACCGGCAGTTGTCCGGCGTCGATCCGGTCAATGAAATTCTGGAGGGTGGTTCCCCCGCCCGAAATCATGACCAACATGCGCGGTGTCTCTGTCATGGTGTCTACGATGTTTCGTTCCACTGTGTTTCTCAGTGTAACCACAGAATCATATAAATAGAATCTCAGGTATGGGTTTTGTGACAGGCATCAGGGTCGCTATTCAACTTGTGGTGTGAAATGAATGAAACGAACAGGACGGATGGGGCCGATCGCGCGCGATATGTCATACGGGGGTCCGGAAGGATCCGGGCGGGCACTGTGTGCGGGATGGAATTATGAGATAATGAGTCCGTATATGTTTTTTATTTTGCATGCGGGTGGCCAATCCAGCGGATCGAGGGAACTCATGGCCGACGTTGGCGAGATTCTGTCCGATCTCCGAAACAACCCGGAGTTTCGCAATGGTATTACATTCTGGCACACGATCGAACCGCGCCCGCCGGTGTACGGGGACTGGCCGGAGGGACTCTCTGAGGATCTCCGTACCGTTCTGCGGAAACGGGGCATTCAAAATCTATACAGCCACCAGTCCGAGGCTGTGCGTCTCGCTCAGAACGGTCGAAATGTGATTGTAGTCACTCCCACGGCATCGGGAAAAACCCTTTGCTATAACCTTCCCGTGCTGGCGCACTTGCAACGGAACCCGGATGCACGGGCACTGTATCTGTTCCCGACTAAAGCTCTGTCTCAAGACCAGATGCTGGAGTTGCACGAGCTTGCCGGGGAGCTGAGCCGGCCATTGAAGATTTACACTTTCGACGGCGACACTCCCGCGACTGCCAGACGGACCATCCGTTCCTCCGGACACATTGTTGTCACCAACCCCGATATGCTTCATGCCGGCATTCTCCCACAGCATACACAGTGGGTGTGCCTTTTCGAGAACCTGAAATTTGTGGTAATCGACGAACTGCACCATTATCGCGGGGTGTTCGGCAGCCATACAGCGAATCTCCTGCGCAGGCTGCATCGAATTTGTAAGTTCTACGGCTCTCATCCGCAGTTTATCTGTTGTTCGGCAACCATTGCCAATCCGAAAGAGCTGGCGGAGCAGCTGGTCGGACGACCGTTCGATCTGGTGGATAACAACGGCGCACCACAGGGAGGAAAGCATCTTATTTTTTACAACCCGCCCGTTGTGAATGAGGAATTGGGAATTCGGCGATCCGTTATCAACGAGGCGGTAAAATGGGCGATGCAATTTATCCCCAAAGGCATCCAAACGATTGTTTTCGGACGAACCCGTCTGACCGTGGAGATTCTGACCACTTATTTGAAACGGGCCATGGAGCGCATGAAAAAGGATCCGAGCCGGATCACGGGATATCGTGGCGGCTATCTTCCGCTGGAGCGGCGGGAGATCGAGGAGGGAACACGATCCGGGAAATACCTGGGGATTGTCAGCACGAACGCGCTGGAACTCGGGATCGATATCGGGCAATTGCAGGCAGCGGTTCTGGCAGGGTATCCGGGGACGATTTCCTCAACCTGGCAGCAGGGCGGACGCGCCGGACGGCGACAGGACACCTCCATCGTGGTCCTGGTGGCCAGTTCCGCTCCCCTGGACCAGTTTATTGTCAATAATCCCCGATATTTCTTCGGCACAAACATGGAGAGCGGGTTAATCAATCCGGATAACGTGGCGATCCTGATCAGCCATCTCAAATGCGGGGCATTTGAACTTCCCTTCGAGAGCGATGAGTCATTCGGACCGGACAGCCAGGGATTGCTGCGATACCTGGAAGAGGAACGAGTTGTGCGTCAAACCGGCAACCGATGGTACTGGTCCAGCGAGACCTATCCCGCCGAGGAGGTCTCTCTCCGGTCCGCTGCTGCCGAGAACTTTGTGATTATCAACCTGTCGGACAACAACCGGGTTCTGGGAGAGGTGGACTTTTTCAGCGCCCCCATGCTGATCCACGAGCAGGCAATTTACCTGCACCTCAGCCAACCTTATGTGATCGAGAAACTGGACTGGGAAGGCCGAACGGCATACGCCCGTGAGGTGGATGTGGACTATTACACCGATGCCGTTGCGAAAACGGATATCAAAGTCCTGACACCGGACCGCGAGGAAGAAATCCCGTCCGAGAAAAGCCTGCCGCATATCGCGGCCTATCGGCATTTCGGCGATGTAGAGGTCAGCACGCTGGTTCCCAAGTACAAGAAAATCCGGTTCGAGACTCATGAGAATGTCGGATTCGGTGATGTTCATCTTTCCCAGCAGGATATGCACACCGAATCTTATTGGGTGGATTTTTCCGAGGGGGTCGTGGAGGCGTTGCGTGAGGAGGGGGTGGACCTGGGGGGCGGATTGCGTGCCCTGGGGACAGCGCTGGTAAATGTGGTTCCGATTTTCGTGCTGTGCGATCCGAGGGATATTCGATGCTCCCCGATGGTCCGTGCGCCGTTTTCCGATTTGCCGACTATCTATTTATACGATGCCTATCCGGGCGGGATCGGAATCGCGCAACGGATTTTTGAAATCGACAAGGAGTTATTTCGGTCGGCGGCAGATGCCATCGCGAAATGCGCCTGTAAAACCGGATGTCCATCCTGTGTCGGTCCGCCGCTGGAGATCGGCGACCGTGGAAAACAGAGCGCCGAACGGCTGCTGGAGTATTTGCTTTGAGGAAATGCGCTTCGCTTTCTCGGTATGCAGAATCGCGGAATCTCGATGCCGCTTGACAGATGCTGCATTGTACCTGAGAATCAAAAAAACCGTGATTTATTATTTGCGCACGGAAAACTGGGATTGGAGGACGGTTTTGTGAACCAAACCAACCAGAAGTTGAATGTGTTCGAGGGTGTAACCCTATACCATTGGATCATCGTCATTATTGCGTCGTGTGGCTGGCTGTTCGATTGCATGGATCAGCGGCTGTTTGTGCTGGCACGTGAATCGGCATTACGGGAGGTCCTGGGCAGCGATGCCGCCGCTCAGCTGGCGATTAAGAAATACATCGGGTGGGCCACCGGATCCATGATCTTCGGCTGGGCCACGGGGGGGATTGTCTTCGGTATGATGAGCGACAAGATCGGTCGGGTAAAAACCATGATCTGCACGTTGCTGGTGTATTCCGGGTTTACCGGGTTATCGGGCTGTGCAACATCGTGGCTGGATTTTACGATTTACCGATTCCTGGTGGGCTTGGGAGTAGGGGGGATGTTCGGCGCGGCGACGACACTGGTTGCGGAAAGCGTTCCCTCCGGGTTCCGGTCGATGGCCCTGGGGTCTCTCCAGACCCTCTCCGCGATCGGCAACATGATGGGGTCCTGGATTGCCTACACTGTCCCGCCGAGTGCGGAACAGTTTTTCCTTGGTTTCTCCGGTTGGCGAGTTCTGTTCTTTGTGGGAATTGTCCCCGCATTACTGGTGATTCCCATTGTGGGCATTCTGAGTGAACCGGAAGCCTGGAAGAGGAAAAAGGCGGAAATGGCCCAAGGTGGAGCGGCAGTGTTAAAACAACTTGGATCGCCCGTCGATTTGTTTAAGGAACCCCGGTGGCGGCGGAATACGATTGTCGGTCTTTTACTCGGTGTCTCCGGCATGATCGGGTTATGGGGGATCGGTTTCTTCTCCCCCGAACTGATCACCATGGCGTTGATGGATGCCCCCATCCGGGTTGAGGACCTGACCGATGCCAAGGCGGTCGTGGAGAAAATCAAGGCCAATTCCGATCCGTTTGTTCAATTTCTGCGCGGACGACTCCCCCAGGATACCCTTGCGATGGTGGATGCTTATGATGGCTCGACGGATCCGTCCGAGGAATTGAAAGAGCGGCTGGTCTCCGGGTTAAATGCCATCATTGAGGGAGAACCGGTTTACTCTCCCGAACGGTTTTCCCACCTGGAACTCTCCAAGCCCATTCAGACCCGGATCGAGCAAAATCCCGAAGGGGATTCATTGATTCACCTGAACCGGCTGTTGGTCGAATCTGAATTTCCGGGCGCCATGGCCGGCGTTCAAGGCTACATCGACAGTGTGCGGGCCAAAGGGACCCTTTTGCAGGATGCGGGGTCATTCCTCGGCATGTTTGCGTTTACGCTGCTCGCGACGTATATCGGTCGGCGGATCGCCTTTCTTGGTTCGTTCATTCTCTGCCTGCTGTCAACAATCTTTGTTTTCTATTCCCTGGACACGGCGACACAGGCGTATTGGATGCTGCCTCTTATGGGGTTCGCCCAGCTGGCCGTGTTCGGCGGGTACTCGATTTATTTCCCGGAATTGTTCCCGACTCGTCTGCGTGGAACCGGAGTCGGCTTCTGCTATAACACGGTGCGCTACCTCGCCGTGCCGGCTCCGATCGCGTTCGGGTATCTCAGCACGGTGATGTCCATCCGTACGGCAGCGGTAATTATGTCCTTTATTTATGTATTGGGGATGATCGCCTTGATTTGGGCGCCGGAAACCAAGGGGCAGGAACTCCCGGAGGACTGATTTTCGAATCCGTGCAGCACGGAACATTTTTCTGGTGCAGGCTGTATCTTTCGCGATTCGCAAACGTTATTGTAATAGCCAACAGTCGATTCGCGCAGGTTTTGGAGCTCACCTATCGGTTTGTTGTATGCCGGAATGCCCCCGGCATCGGAGGCCGCCATGTTTACTTACCCCACCCCCCTGTACCCGTTTCGAACCTTTTTTACCCAGTTTACGCGCGGGTTGCTTTTTGCCGCGATGGTTCTCGGTTCTATCCCGGCCTTCGGCGATTTGCCGTCTCTCCTTGAAAGCCGGTCCGACCGGCATGTCAATGTTGTCGGGGTCCTTCCGCTTGAAGAGGAAGCGGTAAAGGATCGGATCCTCATCATCTTCGACCGCACTCTTCAGCCGATTCCGCAACCGGACCGGGATGTTTTGACCATTATTCCGCCCCTGGACGGACAGTTGCAACTTGGTCCGAACTATGTTGCGTTCCTGCCCACCGAGGTAACGCCGGATCAGATATTCCATCTCCAAATGGGACCGGCGCTACGCTCGACAGACGGACTGGAAATCAATCCGGCTCATCGGGAAATCTCTATTGCAAGCACACCGTTCCTGCCCAAACGTGTTGCGGTCCTTCGGGAACAGCCGGGGGGGGTGCTGCTCGTGCTGTTTCTCCCGTATTCTGTCGATATAGAGACACTGAAACAATACTTGGAGATCCTGTCGAAATCCGGCGGGTCGGTGCCTTATGAACTCGCTCCCGGAGATAACGATAAGTCTCCGCGCATTACCATTAGTAACTTCAGCGACTGGCCCATTACACTGACGGTAAAGAAAGGATTACCGGATCGAACCGGACGGTTCCATAGTTTGAGAGATTTTGTGCAGACTTATCCCAGGCGGGATCTTCTCCAGGTTTTAGACGTTCACTGGTATGACTTCACCCCGGAGTTGCAGCGCATCCTGATCTCCTTTACAAAACTCGTGGAGCCGACCGATCTGCAAAAGTACTTGACCATCACAGATACTCATACCGGTGAGACAATTCCCTGCACTTTGGAACGCGGCGAGTTCCCACTCGATCATCTTGCCCGGATTTCCTTACAATGTCTCGACAATATCCGACTGGAGGTCAGCGTCGCCGAGGGCCTTCCGGGAGAGATGGGGACCGCGCTTCCCGGAGCCTATACAACGGTTCTGGAAGCCCAATTCCAGCCCCTTCAAATAGTACACACATTCTGGAATGATTTCGGTGAACGCGGTTCCGCGTTGCACATCAATTTCAATCATAATCTGCAGCGTTATATTTCGCCCAGGGAGTTTCTTGCGCATCTTCGGATTGAACCGGAAGTCCCCGGCCTTGAAGCCGAGTACTCCTCCTGGTCAACATCCGAGTTTGACCTATTCGGCGACTGGCAGGAAAAGCAGACATACCAGATCACGATCCTTCCCGGTATTCAATACCGGGACAATTTTCGCTCCAAGGACCCGATTCATCGTGTTGTACATTCCGAGACGTTCCACCCATGGCTGGGCTTCGGCTACGATGAGCAATTTTACTTTCCCCGGCGGAGCGGCTTGGTGTTGCCGCTTCGCAGCCGCAATGTGTCATCCGCCAACCTGACCCTTTACCGCCTCTTTCCATCGAACATAGCGGTGGCTCTGAACGACGCACAGAACGGCCGGGGGAGTTGGTCATTCGGCCGTTCCTGGTGCGAACAAGTGGCGCAGAAACGTTACTCGGTGAACCGACAAGGCCCCACCCTTGTCGAAACGAAGATCCCGCTGGATGAACTGTTCGGTAGCGGCAAGCGTGGGGTGTTCTGCCTGGAAGCCGACGCACAAGAGGCGCCTAAAGCAACGAAAGTGGTCCTGTTTACCGATATCGGATTGCTTGCCCATTGGCGCGACAGTGAATTGTATGTGTTTGTACACGACCTGTACTCTCTGTCTCCCATTGAGTTTGCCAAGATTACGGTATATTCGGAAAAGAACCGGCTATTGGCGGAACTCCGCACCGATGCCGAGGGCCTCGCCCGTGTTTCAAATATGAACACCGCTTGGGGAAATCCGAAAGTTCTTGTAGCCGAATATGGAGAGGATTACACGTTTCTGCAGTTGACGCCCAGCGAGGATAATGTCCCGCAGATTCGCTCGGATATGCCGTCCTATCGAGCGGATGCTTACGATGGTTTCCTGTACGCAGACCGCGATCTGTACCGTCCGGGCGAGACGGTGCATCTGCGCTGGATTGTCCGCACAAATTACGGGGATGCGTCGGCGAACGTGCCCCTTCAATTCGTCGTCCTGAAACCCAACGGGGAATCTCTCTTGAGAGAGCCGGTTACATTATCGTCTACAGGAGCAGGCGGATATGATTTTATGACACAGGATGTCTATCCGACAGGAAACTATGTTGCGCAGCTCAAGGTCCCCGGGAGCGAAGCCCCCATCGGCTCCTATTCGTTTCGATTAGAGGAATTTGTGCCGCAACGCATGAAGGCCGAGATGTTTCTCTCGGACGCGAACTGGCTGATGGGGAATGATTATGTAATCAGTGTTACCGCGACACAACTGATCGGCCCGCCCGCGGTGAATCGGAAAGTCGATGCAAAGATTCATCTCCGTAAAGGAACGTTCTCCAGCCGGAAGTTTCCTTTGTATTATTTCGGGAATGACAAGGGATATAAACCCGAGACATTTTCTATCGGCGAAACGAATACGGATGAACACGGTCTGGCCCAATTCCATTACACACCGCCGTTTCATCCGGGGATTACGTATCCCATTGAGGCAGTCATTTCAGCCAATGTGCATGAAATCGGCGGGCGGACTGTCCCGGCCCACGCTCGCGCGATTCTCTGCGCATCCGATATTCTCCTGGGTATCCACATGGCCGGGCGGGTCGGCAAGAGCGGCCTGGATGTCAATGTGATCGCCATCCACCCCGATGAAGCGCCCGCTGTCCTGCCCAGTGTAACCGTGACTCTGGAGCAGCAAAAATGGAGCTATTACCTTCGCAGGTACTATACTCATGACGAACCCAGTTGGGCCGACAATTTTTATGAAATTGAAACCCGCGCGGTTCCTCTCCAGGATGGAATCGGTCACACGGAATTCGACCCGAAAGGCTACGGATATTTTCGCGTATGTGTTCAATCCGATGCGACCGCGCTGAACAGTACACGAACTTTTTACTGCTATGACGGACGCTGTCAGTTGTCCGATATGGCCCAGCCGACGCTTCTCAAATTGTCATTAGACAAGGAGAAATACGAAATCGGCGAGGACGCGGTTCTCCGAGTAGAATCGCCGTTTGACGGCTGCGGAATTGTTGTCTTGCAGCATCAGACCATCCGGTCGATGATCCCAATTCGCATAGAGAACCAGTCGGGGGAGATTCGCATCCCGATCACCGAAGAGGCGTTTCCGAATCTGTGGGCCGAAGTGACCGTGGTCCACGCGATTGAGAAGGACAAGGCGCAACTATACCCATTCATGAGTTTCGCCGTGGCGAGCATTGCGGTCCACAATGCGACACGGGATCTGACACTGTCCATGCCGGGCCTTCCATCGGAGATTCGCCCGAATCGTGAAACAGAGATTGCGATCCAGGTAACGGACTCGAGTGGAAATCCCGTCCAGTCGGAACTGACTCTTGCCGCGGTGGATGAAGGAATTCATTTGATCACCGACTACAAGAATCCGGACCCGTACGCCTGGCTCAGCCGGCCGAGAAAACCCGATCTTCGCCGTGCCCACTATTATGACCGTGTTGTCTATCAATATGAACAAACTACCCCGGGCGGAGACATGGAGGCGGATTTGGAGAAGCGCGTCGCTCCACCCATGGAGAGTTGGATCAAGCCGGTCGCTCTCTGGTCGGGTGAAGTGCGCACGGATGAATCCGGAAAAGCGACTGTTCGATTAGCCGTTCCGGAGTTCGACGGCGTGCTGCGCCTCGTTGCAGTCGGGTGGAATGAGCGCGCCGCCGGTAGTCTTGCCCAGGAGTTGCCGGTCCGCCGCCCTGTTATGCTTCGAACAAGTATGCCGCGCTTTTTACTGCCCGGCGACTCCTGTGAGTGTCGGGCTGTGATTTTCAATACGACGGCCTCACCTTGCCGGACAACGCTCCGGTGGATTGCCTCCGGTGCGTTGAAAGCGAGTTCCGGTTCACTGCAACTTGCGGTCCCCGCCAATTCAGAGAAGGATTGTTCCGCGCCGATTTTCGCGGGAGACCTGTCGGGTCAGGGGCAACTGGACTGGACTATGGATGTCTATGATGAAGCCGGCGGTTTAGTTGAAACCGTTACTCAGTCCGCTCCATTACCGGTTAAAATGCCTGCTGCCTATCAACTAGCCGCCGATATTCGCGTTGTTAAACCTTCCGAGTCGATGGAGATTGTGAATGACCGTTTCCTGGAAGATGAACGGTTCCAGATAAACGTCCGTATCGGGGCAAGCCCGGCCATTCAGCTGGAGAAAGCCTTGTCCTATCTCCTGGACTATCCTTATGGCTGTGTCGAACAAGTGACCTCACGGCTGATGGCTTTGTACGTTCTGAAAGAGCGTGCGGATCTGATTCAGCAACGGCCGGGGCGCCTTGAGTACACGCCGGCCTATCTGCAAGCAGGGATCGATCAACTCCTTGCCATGCAACTTCCGTCGGGCGGGCTTGCGAGCTGGCCCAGTTGGTACGATCCGTATCCCTATGGCTCGATTTACGCGTTCCATTTATTGACGCTTGTGAAAGACGACTCGAGTGTACAGATTCCCGGCAATGCGTATAAACTGTTAAAGAATTACGTCAATACGCTGGCAGGGAATGCGGCTGACTCTTCGGAGTCCGGCCTGTACCAGCGAGCCTATGCTCTGTATACGCTATCGCTGGCACGCGACGAGGGCGCCATCAGCCGGATTGCCGGATTCGATGCGATTCCGTTGCCGCGCGCGGCCCGATATCTGCTTGCGGCGGCCCTGGCGCTCAATACGAAAGAGTACGACAGGGTTCGCATGTATATGGCGCAGTCGCCGTCCGAGCCGTATCTGTTCGCAGAGCAGGACGGAACCCTGAACTCCGAAATTCGGAATGATGCGGTGGAGTTGCTTTCTCTTTTGCAGATGAACACCGATCCGGTTACATTAGCGGAGCGGGCCGAGAGGATTGCTATGTATCTGCGAAACCGGGAGCATTACATAACACATGAGACTGCTTTCGCGGTAACAGCCCTGGGAATGTACATGAAGAAGATCGGCGTGAACACCGCGGCTGCCATGGCCGAAATCTCGTACTCCACAGGCGTTGAGCCGCTGACAACACGAATACAGGGAATGGACATTTGCGAACAACAGCACAAAGGAGGCGGGGCGAAGTTCATCGTAAAGAACACGGGCGATACGAATATCTACGCAAATGTCGTAATGGAGGGCATTCCCCGAGATCCCATTCGAGAGGCCGTGTCGAATGGGATTTCCATGGGGCGGCAATACTTCACGAACCGGGCTGTTCTACAGGACTCCAGGCGATTTAAGCATGGGGATGATTACGTGATTTGCTTGGATGTCTCCTGCGATCAGAATCTCAAGAATGTGGTTGTTGTGGATCTCCTCCCGGCGGGCTTCGAGATTATGAATCCCCGGCTGGATGCGGATGCCTTACCCGAGCTGGATGTGATTTCGAACATTATCGCCCCGACGTATACGGATATCCGGGACGACCGGATTATCCTTGCATTCCGCGATCTGCCCGGCGGAAGCCGGCACTATTGTTACGCCGTCCGGGCGATTACTCCGGGTAATTATCAGGTTCCGGCTGTCCATGCCGAGTGTATGTACGACCCGCTGGTTCAAGGATCCTCCGCCCCGGAAACTATTGAAATATCGAGATGAATAACTACCGGGAATCTGTCTGCCGAGTTCTACAGGGATGGGCTGCCATCTGTAAGCTCGCCGGTGTTCATCGACGGGTTGTATTGTGTGTTTCTGCGTTAGTTCTGTTCGGTATTATTTGTTTATCCTGGCCGCCGGACAAGGAGTATTATCGGGTAACCGACGTTTCTCCGGAGCTGCGAGACCGGCACGGCAATTTGCTTTATTGCTATCTCAATGCGAATGACTCGTGGTGTGTTGAGCGCGGGATAGAGGAAATCAGTCCGCGATTGATCCAGGCCACAGTGAGTACGGAGGATCAGCGGTTCTATTCTCACATCGGCGTCGATCCCTTCGCAATTGTTCGCGCCCTGGTACAGGATATTGTCCATCACCGCGTTGTTTCCGGTGCGTCCACAATCCCCATGCAGGTTGTGAAGATGACGTGTGCTGCCCACAACCGCTCCTGTAGCAAGGTTTACCAGGCTGTTGAGGCGATTCGATTATCCCTGCACTTCTCCAGGAATGACATTCTGGAAATGTACTTGAACCGTGCCCCCTACGGCGGGAATCTAATCGGCTGCGAGGCGGCGTCCAGACGTTATTTCGGGAAACCCGCCGGCGAATTGACAATAGCGGAAGCCGCCTTGCTGGCTGGGCTGCCGAAGGCTCCGGGATATTATTCTCCATTGAATCATCCGAGTCGGGCACTGGCGCGGCGGAATTATGTGCTGAGGCGGATGCACGAGGAAGGGTATATCGACCGGAAGGAACTTCTTGGCGTGAGGGAACAGCCCATACAGGTGCGATATTCACAGTTTCCGCAACACTCACCGCATTTGGCGATGCGCGTTAAGGGCACAATTCGCGCCGGTTCCCCGATGACCGTTACACTTGACGGGGCCATTCAGGAGAAATGCGAAGAAATCCTGCGCCGCAGCGTTCGGAATCTTGGGAACGGTGTGGAAAACGCGGCGGCGATGGTAGTCGATGTTGAAACAGCCGAGGTTCTTGCGCGGGTCGGATCGGCGGGATTCTATGATGTACCGGGCGGGCAGGTGGATTTGTGCGATGCTCCCCGTTCCCCAGGTTCCGCTCTGAAACCTTTTCTGTATGCCCTGGCCATGGAGCGGAACAGCTTGTATGCCTCGGAAACGTTAATAGACGATACGTGGGATGTCGGTCTTTACAGGCCGGAGAATTTCAATCGCTACTATAACGGAACAATTTCCGCCGGGTATGCCCTCCGAAAGTCTCTGAATGTCCCTGCGGTCAGCGTGCAGCGGCGGATCGGCACGGCGGCCTTCTTGAGTCACTTGAAGGACATCGGATTTACAACGTTAACGAAATCGGCGGATTACTATGGGCTTGGACTGACTTTGGGAAGTTGCGAAGTGAAACTGGAAGAGGCTATTGCGGCGTACTGTACTATTGCGAATCTCGGTGTATACCGTCCGTTACGAACCATTCGGGATTCAAGCAGGGATGGGGAGCGAAGGATCTATTCAGCCGGTATTTGTCTGATGCTTTATCAGATGCTGGAACAGCCGCTGCCGTCGGAGTTGGACCGGGATATGAATGCGGTTCATTCGCCGTCTCGTGTGTGTTGGAAAACAGGTACGTCGTGGGGACTGCGGGATGCGTGGGCGTTCGTGTGGAATACGCATTATGTAGTCGGTGTATGGGTGGGGAACAATGACGCGCGTTCATCGGAGTTGCTGGTCGGCGCTCGTGCAGCCCTGCCGCCGGCGGGGAAGATATTCCGATCCTTACCGCTCAAGACAACATCGGAATGGCCGGAGACGGGTGGCGAACTTCATGAGGTACTCGTGTGTGCGGCAAGCGGCTTACCGGCCTCACAATGGTGCAAAAATACGCGGACAGTGTATTTGCCTCGTACACAATATCTGCATCGAACGTGCAAAATGCATCAGCCGATGAGCGGGAAAGAAGGGGTGAAGATAGTCGAGCGGCGACCCGCATCGCCGAGTCAGTGGGATTTGGCGGCCGTGCAAATACCTGTACGATTACATTCATGCGTGCCCGTATATGCGCGACAGATTGACCTGGAAATTTTGGAACCATCGGATGGGGCGGAGTATGTTTTAACGGGCGAGCCGGATGGCGATAGAATCCGGCTTCGCGCTTCTGTAGAGAATAGTCCTTTGCACTGGTACTTGGATGACCAATACATCGGGGATACGGGACCGGACAGAGGCATGTATATAGATTTGCAGGCGGGGGCGCATCGGTTGACCTGTATGTCGTTGGAAGGGGAGACGGAAACGGTTCATTTTGTTGTGTCGCTTCCGGGGAGCAGGCCGGCGCTGGCGGTGTCCGAATAGGTGGGAGTATCGGCGGTGTTGAGGAATCAGGGAAGCGTTAGTTGTCAGGGACCCTCCCGAACAGCTTTTCAGTAAAGGATGGCGGGAGAAGTCCTGTCGCGGGCAATCAAGGTTGTACCATAACCGCTGCCGGTTATTTCTGACAGGTCGGGTTCGTACAGGATTCGGAGGGAACCACGGGATGTCGCTCCGCGCTTTATCTTGACAGATGCGCGGGTTCTATGGATCATCCCCAGCTGTAAGGCAACCTTATTCCATCGGTACGCGATGGAGAAACGATCGGAAGGAAGGTAGGTAGGTATGATGAGCGAAAAATCTGTTTCCCGCAGACGGTTTATTCAAAGTACTTCGGTGGCAGCGCTTGCGTTGGGCACTCCCCGGCGAATTCTGGGCGCGAACGACAAGATTTCCCTAGCGATTATCGGAACCGGCGGTCGCGGACGCCGCCTGCTGACGGTGGTGACGCATGTCCCGGATTTCCAGGTGGTTTCGGTCTGCGATCTGGTGGAAGACCGCATGGACCTTGCGCTGGAGATCTGTTCACAGTTCAAACCGACACCGAGGAAGTATCTCGATTTTCGTGAAATGCTGGAAAAGGAGAAACCGGATGCCTGCATCGTCGCCACGGAGGAGGCCAACCATGCAAAGTGCGCCATTCCGGTTATGGAGGCGGGTGTTCACTGTTTCTGTGAAAAACCCGTCGAGATCACGGTGGAAAAAGTCGACCAGGTTACGCGGGTTGCGCGAAGTGTGAAGACGATCTATCAGATCGGATTCCAGCGTCATTACGTCCCCGCCTTTCAACAGTGCATTCAGCATATTCATGACGGCAAGTTGGGAAAGATCACGTTTCTGCAGGGCATGTGGCAGTGGGAGGGGGGTGTTGGTGGAAGGTATTTGGACATGGATTTGTCCGGGTGCTGGTTCCTGGCGCAGGCGTGCCATCATACGGATACGATGGCGTGGGTGATGCAGCAGCCACCGCTTCAATGTGAGGCCATGGGGGCTGTTACCGAACAGCATGAGAAAGCGCCGGAGCATTGCGCCGAGGATCACTCCGCAGTAGCTTTCCGATTCCCCGGAGATGTTGTTTTCTCTTATACCCATCTGATGAATTGCTGCAAGGAGTTTACCGGCGAGAAACTCTGGGTTTATTGCGAAAAAGGCGGTGTCGATTTGCCCAAGGCGATGATTTATCCCCGGTCCGGCATGGGCGAACCGCAACAGCTTACCGAACCGGCTGCGGACTGGGATGCGGGCACCTCGACGGAGATTGAAGGATTTGCGCGCCATATAAAAAATGGCGAGAAACCGCTGGCTGACCTGGAGACGGCTCGGATCGGCACGCTGATGGGAATCATGGGAGGAATGGCCATGTACGACCGTTCACAAAGGAAATGGGAACCCCGTATTGTGAAGTGGGAAGACTTGGGATCGACAACTTGATCGGCAGTCTCCGTTGTAGATCCTCGACTTGCGTGTTTGAAATCCGTTGCCGGGGATTCCCTGGAAGCGGTACAATGCGGATAAGTCCGCCGGGCCTGTCTGTATGGGACCACTCGACCGGCAGTGGACTGTCGGAGGGGGTGAAGGATGTCTGAGGAAAACAACAGTCCTGGAGCCGATATCTCCGGCCCGATCTCTTCCCTCTCTTTGTCCGGTTTGCGGATGAAACCGGAAATCCCGGAAGAGATAATAGCCAGGTGGCAGAAAACGGTGGATCTTCTGGCCAAGGTCTGTGGTGTTCCCGCTGCCGGAATTACCCGAATCCTCTCAGAAGATTTGGAGATACTTGTTACCAGCTGCACGGAGGGTAATCCGTTTGAACAGGGGAGCAGATTCCACCGAGACGGCAAACTCCTTTGCGAAAGGGCTATGGCACGCCGTCGACCACTTCTCATCCCTGACCTGCGGAAAGATCCCGATTATTCACCGGCTATCGACTCCGAACCGCCGATCATTTCCTATTTTGGTATTCCCCTGGAGTGGACGGATGGAGAGATTTTCGGTACGATCTGCCTTTTTGACGGCAAGGTCCATGAGTATTCCCAAGTCTATCAAGACCTGATGCGGCAATCCAAGGAACTGATAGAGGGGCATCTGCGACTCCTGGTGGAATTGGAGGAGCGGAAATGTGGCGAACGGTCGCTCTGCAGAATCCAGGAGAGCCTGGAGCGTCAGATTGCCGAACGAACGCATACGTTGACCCAGTTGAACCGGGAACTCTTGGATGCGCGAATTGAGATGGAACAGCATGTTGCGGTTCGAACCGCCGAATTGGCGAAAACCAATGAAAGCCTCCGCACCGAAATCGCAGAGAAAAAGCGAATTGAGGCGACCCTGCTGGAATATCAAAAGGCGGTGGAAGGGTCACAGGACCTGATCTGTGTGGTGGATCAGGACTATGTATACCGTCTCGTAAACGATACCCTCTTACAGTACCGAAACATGACACGGGAGGAGATCATCGGGCATCGAGTTGAGGAGGTATTGGGGAGGGACCTGTTTGAGAAATCAGTCAAGCCGGAGTTGGACCGCTGTTTTCAAGGCGAGACAGTGGAATTTGAGACGCGGTACAGGTATCCCGATCTGGGAAGTCAGAGCCTGCACATCCGGTTTTATCCGGTCCTGACGGCGGAGGGGAAAGCCACGCGTGTGGTTGCGGTTCTCCGTGATATGACCGAGCAGAAGCGCGCGGAGGAAGAACGGATGATGTTGGAGGAACATCTCCGCAATTCAGTGCATGATGGAATTGTTACGGTGGACAGTCGTGGGAAGGTTCTGGCGATCAACAGCGCGGCCGGTTCTCTTCTGGGAACCTTGCCCGCCAATGCCGTAGGAAAGTCGTTACACGATCTTTGTCGGGGCGGTCGTGAGGCCATTTCCGAACTTGTGGAGAGCTCCACCCGAAGCGGAGAATTCATCCGAGAATACCAGATCACGGGAACCACCGCGGATCGCTCCTGGACCTATATTATCGGCGTGACGCCTTTGAAAGGGTTGACTGAAGAGCGGGCAGTCCTGGTGATCCGCGATATCAGTCGTCTTCGGGCACTGGAACAGGAGGTTTCCGGAAGGTTTGCATTTGAGAATATCATCGGGAAAAGCCAGGCCATGGTCCGAATCTTCGATATGGTTCGCCATCTGGCAGACACGGATTCCACTGTGCTTATTCAGGGACCGAGCGGAACCGGCAAGGAGCTGGTGGCGGAGGCCCTGCATTATCACGGCGCCCGTCGGAAGGGACCGCTGGTGAAAGTGAATTGCGCCGCATTGCCCGAAACACTTCTCGAAACGGAACTGTTCGGCCATGTGCGGGGAGCGTTTACCGGAGCCACGCAGCAGAAACTGGGTCGATTTGAGATGGCAAACGGCGGGACGATTTTTCTCGACGAGATCGGGGACATGTCGCCACGGATTCAGCTGCGGTTGCTGAGGGTTCTCCAGGAGCGGGCGATCGAACGGGTGGGGTCCGGAAGAACCATTAAAATCGATGTGCGCGTTGTGGCCGCCACGAACAAGAACCTGTCGGAGCTGGTCATGCAAGGTCTGTTTCGGGACGATCTGTATTATCGTCTGAATGTCTTTACCTTGCGGCTTCCGGCTCTTCGCGACCGGCGGGAAGATGTTCCGCTGCTGATTCGCCATTTCATGCTCCGATTTGAAGAGCGATTCGGCAGGACCATCAAGGCTATCGATCCCCAAGTCATGGATCTGTTTCTGCACCACGAATGGCCGGGTAACGTCCGACAACTGGAAAATGCACTGGAGCATGCGGTTGTGCTCTGCCGGGATGGAATTATCCACCTGGACAACCTTCCCCAGGAGCTGTTTCGGGGGTCTGCGATGCGGGCTGTCACCCCGGTGGAAACTCGACAGCCCATGGATTCGCATCGTCTGCGCGAGGTTCTTGATTCGGTCGGATGGAACCGTTCTCGTGCGGCTTCGCTGATTGGGGTCCATCGGAACACCCTGGCTCGATGGATGCGAAAGCATGGTTTGGGGAACTTCCTTCGTTGAGGACAAGGACCCGAAAAGTCTATAGTGCAATATGCACTGTTCACTGTGCATATTGCACTGTACAGAATATCTTGATTCCCCGTGCCAGCGCTTGACAACTGGTGATGGTTTCCCGAATGCCTTCTTGAAACTCAATATATTTTGTTTGTGCAGGATTTGTGCGATATGAATTCACGAACGGCTCGCGGAGGTAACTCCTGTAGAATCAAGATGTTACCAAAAACAAGACACCTTTGTTTAAGCAGGGAATCTGTCATGGCCGGTTGCAACGGCAGGTGTTTTGCGGAACTGGCATCTTGATTGCATAGTGATATGGCAGGTATAGCACATAGCAGGGTTTAATCCCCTTCCCCTCCAGGACAGGGACCGGTTTACTGTTTCCACCGCTCGCATTACAACACCGGTCCCTGTTTCATTTTTAATTTTCCGTTCGTCCGGTAATAATTACGACAAAGATGCGAAATCCTTACTTTCCGGAAAACCGGCAGCCAGGGTGGATAAAGATCTTGGCAAGAGTAGACCCATGTGGGTTGACAGTCCGGCAGAGATACCGGGATACTACGATGATTGAATGAATTTCAACCTTCTCCCGGCGGGAGAGGGAAAAGAACAGAGCCGGTCTGATGAGTGATGTAAACGACGATTGGAATGGCGGGATACCTGAGGCGGAAGACCCGGAACTCTTCGGGCCTGGTGTTGCCAAACAGCCGTCCGTGGTTGATTCCGATGTAGCGATGGAGGGCGATCTTCAAGTGGGCGGCGGAATCGAAATGGACGGCAAGTTCAGGGGAACATTGCGATGCGGGGAAGTCCTGACTATCGGCCCTAATGGGGAAACGACCGGTGATATCGAAGCCGTCAATGTGGTGATCGGCGGGCTTCTGGAAGGAAGTCTCCTGGCCCGAAAGCGCCTTGAAATCCGGGCAGGAGGTACTTTCTTCGGCGAACTGGTTGTGCAGCCGGAGGTTCTGGTTCTGGCCGAGAAATCCGAGTTTGCGCGGGAACGCCCGAAAGATCAGCCCGCTTCACGGAAAGTGGTGGAAATGCCTGTCGCGGTCAAGAAATCGCCACCGCAGCCGAGACAATCTCCGCGCAAGCCCTCCAGAAAAGACCCGAAAACCTGAACTCCCTTTTCCAGGCACACTCTTGGAGTGCGGCAGTACAGCGATCGGCTTCTGTGCGCTCCGATGGGGTAACGCGAACCGCGTCGGTATATGCAATCCGAACAGATCAAAAGCAATCCCGAGATTTGCCGGAACCTCATCGGATTCCGTTCCGCCTGGACTGTCGCGGAATAACCGCCTGCCTGCTTCTCTATTGACATCGGAATCCGCAGCCTCCATGATTCCCGTTGTGGTTTCATTTTGCCCGGGAAGGTGTCCTGAATATGGCTCACGGTATGGAACAGCTGTACGCGGAACGTTTGAAACGCTATGTCACGGCCATGCGGAATGAAAAACCGGATCGGATTCCGATTCGACCGTTTGCCGCTGAGTTTACGGCGAAATATGCCGGGTATACCTGCCAGGAGGTCACGCATGATTACGAGAAAGCCTTTGCGGCGGTGCGGAAATGCGCTGCCGATTTCGATTGGGATGCTGTGGTGGGGAATATGGTCTATGTTTGGACTGCTTTAACTCAAGCCATCGGATTGCGATATTACGCCACGCCGGGAATCGAACTGGACCCGGATACCGGATTTCAATATCTGGAACCATCGGAAGAGGCGGCGTTTATGCGAGCGGATGAGTACGACCAGCTGATTGAAAGTCCCACAGAGTTCCTGTTCAATGTCTGGCTTCCGCGTGTCTCAAAGGATGTCAGTCCCATGGGGCAGCCCACCTCGTACCGCAACAACCTTTCATTCTTGAAAGGCGGGATGGCAATGCTGTCTTATTTCAGTTCGTTTGAAACGCAGGCGGCGCGACTGAGAGCCGAATCCGGGACTGTTTCAGCCATCTCGGGGATTCTCAAAGCGCCGTTTGATATTCTTGCCGATAAACTGCGTGGGTATATCGGCCTGACGATGGATATCCTGGAACGTCCCGATAAGGTTCTCGCCGCATGTGAGGCGCTTATGCCGCATCTGCTTCATATCGCCCTGGGGGGAGCCGATCCCGAAAAGAACGTCCCGATTTCAATCTGGATGCACCGGGGGTGTGTTCCTTTCATCTCGCCGCAGCAATTCAACCGATTCTATTGGCCGACACTCAAGCCGATTATTCAGGAAATCTGGTCCCGGGGGCATCAGGTGCTTTTTTATGCGGAGGGGGACTGGAATGCGCACCTGGATTCATTTGCCGAACTGCCGGATGCCAGTATTATCTATCATGCCGATAAGGCCGACCCGTTCGAGGCTCATCGCAAAATCGGCCGTAAGTTCTGTATCAGCGGCGGGATTCCAAATACATTGCTCAGTTTCGGCACGCCGGATGAAGTACGCGCATATTGCAAAAAAGTCATCGATGAGGTAGCCCGTGACGGCGGCTACATTATGGATGCCGGCGCGATCATCCAGAACGATGCCCGGGTTGAAAATGTCCGGGCAATGACCGAGTTCACCCGCGAGTATGGAGTCTATTGAGGAGCAGCGACTATGTCCGACAAAAAAGAACCGAAATGGAAACCGGGTGTTTGTATTCCCTGGGAAGAAAAAATCAAGGAACTTCCGCCGATCCGTGGTGATGAAGAACTGGTCCGTCGGAAATGGGAGGACATTGACCAGTTGGCCTATATTTACATCTGGCATTGTCTGGTTTCGTTTTGAGGGAAACACTCCGAAAGAGGCCTTGATGTGAAAGAACGATCTGGTTTCACGCTGATTGAATTGCTGATTGTCGTTGCCATTATCGGCATTCTGGCGGCTGTGGCGGTCCCCAATTTTCTCAATGCCCAGATGAAAGCCAGGGTCGTTCGCGCTTATGCGGACATGAGGAGTATTGAAACAGCCCTGGAAACCTACCGTCTCGAATCCAACAACTACCCGCCGAGTTTGTACACGACTTCCCCGCGTCCCCTTGTCCGTTTGACCAGCCCGGTGGCCTATCTGTCCTCTGTTCCGGTGGATGAATTCAAGAAACACCTGACCGGCCAGAACCTGGATGCGGTTTACGGTCATGATTACAACTACTGGGCAGCCTACGAAAGCGAACGCTACCGAAGGGGCGGATACCAGGATGAGGGGTGGGACTGGTTCTTGTTCTCGCCGGGGCCGAATCTGACTATCGAATGGTGTTATTATCATCCCTCGAACGGTATCGTCAGTAACTGCGACATCTACAAGTTTAATGATCGTCACGAGGGGAAGTCGTTTTAGTGTCCTGCGATTGAGTTTTATTCTCATCCATTATATTGTCGCCCTACAGGCTGGAAGCCGGTGCCGCCCATTCCGTGGACGGTAGATTCTGGCTTGCGCCGGAATGACGGCAGGGGCAATTCCTGAATGGTCCCTGCGTGAATTGCCGCTATAAAATTGCCCTCACGGCGGGAGAGCGCGTCTTCTCTCTCCTTTCGGGAGAGGGTCGGGATGAGGGATTTTTATCTGCCCCTAAACCACGACCTGTATATTGAACAGCCGACAGAACGTCTTGAGTTGTTTCGTGTAATTTCCATAGAAGATGCACTGATGCATCCCTTTCACATCGCATACGTCCTTTACCTCATTGACAGTCATCTTGAGATTGGTGCGGCATCCGCCGGTCGGCGGGACACTGGGGCAGCTCCTGACTTTCCCGGAATAAATCATCATGGACGGACTTTCACCGGATTGGTAAAGGGCCATGGTGACCTCTTCGCCCGGTCTCCAGAGAACACGGGGCACACATCCCCAACCCGCCTCGGCGTGGTTTCTCAGGATGTACGGCTCAGCAGGCAGATCCGGCCCGAATAGTTTTGTCGGGCAGGTGCAGTGCGCGCCGAAATAGAGATTATTTTCGGTATCCATGGAGGCATTCTGCTGGAACGAAGGCCGATTAAACAACTGCTGAATCAGCATCATGGTAAGAGTCGGATTGAGATCTGCCTGGCAACCGGCGGCAATACCCTCATCTCGCAAGCTCATGAATCCCATACAGGGCGGGACATGTTTCGGTGGTTTTGAAATACCCGAGAGGCAATCCATCATCACGGCATCGCCTTGTTCCTCTTGGAGGATTTGTTTGAATACAAAATAGGTTTTGGCGGCTTCGAGAACATCGGCCTCGGTCGGCTCCTCAATTCGGACAGCATTCTTCAAATACCCGTCGGCCAGTTCCTTAACAGGACCGACGGCTTGGGTTCGCTGGAATATCTCGGCAAATCGGTCAATGGGAACAGTTCGTATTTCCGTTCCGAGATGCGGCACTCTGGTTGTCTGGGCTTCCTTCTTCACGATATTGATAATTCGGCTTTCCCGCATCCATTGTGCGGTCCGGATCGCGTTCATGCCGCTTTCGACCGCATCCAGATCGTCCAATGCATTGATCAGATAGATCCCCGGAGTCTCATGGACTTGCCGGATATGATCCACCAGGAGAATCCCAAGGCCGGCCAGGATGACGGACGGTTTTTGGGTTTCCTGTTGGATACGCAGGACGTGATTCCAATGTCCCTTTTTGAAAAGGATCAAAAGGAGGCCGTCCGGCTGAGTCTTCTGTGCGGCCCGGATAAATCGTGTAACATCCTCTTCATTCTCAAGCGGCTTTTCCTCCATGCGAATCTGCATTCCCAGTTTTTCTTCGATTTTTCGAATCCGTCCCATGTATTCCGCTTGCCGGCCCTCCGCATTGAACCCGGAACCGGGCCAGCTGTAATAGCCCACTTTGTCGAGCGATTCGGTGGATGGATATACAAACGCGCCCATCACCAAGGCCGGGGGCTTGACGCCCGGCGCTCCCGGCTGCGATCCCAAGGCGGTTTGTGCTGCGAGTGACATACTTCCTGCCGTTGTTCCGAGTGTAATCATGAAATCGCGCCTTCGCATGGTCGATATCCTTCCTGTCAATGTTGTCTCTAGTCCGAACAGGCTTCCACACTCACTGTTTGATGTGTCATGGCGCCGAACAGGAAATTAGGACAGTTCACCCGTTTTGTCCAGTAGGGATAATCAGAGTTTTCCGCAATCCAAGGCTGTCTGTCCCTGTCCCGGATTCCACGGAACAGGTTATTCTGTATGGTCTGAGTTCCTCCTTCAAGGAATCAAAGATAGGGGTATGAATTCGACCCTCAATCGCCGAGATTTCTCCAAGGCCTGCGCTCCGGCAGGCGGCTTGTTCGACTCCATGTCGCCGATATAAAGAACGGCTTCCCGGATGGCGATGCGAAAACAATTTGGATCGGCAGGCCGATTCGGACGACTTTCCTGAAATTAGTCAATCGGCAGGAAATCGATGTACCATGGCTCCATCCGATACGGTGCCGGAAAAACTAAATAGCCGGGGTGTGAGGTAGAGGAACGACTTTCCAGCCCTCAAGGCCGAAGCGGATATCCCGTTCGACAAACTCCCAAATCACGACCTTCTTGTTTTTCAATAGATCGGGTTTCCGGCTGAGTTGCTGTCGAACGAGCGTGGATGCCCCGCCGTCAATGATGATCGCGGCAATCGGTTGCTGCAATTCATACGCGAGATGCGCTGTAAATCCGGCGGATTTCGGTTCGTCCTGTTCATAAATTCTGAGAAAGCTGTCACCCATTACAAGAATTTCCGCATCCGGTAGAGGTGCGAACAATCGGCCGTTCTGCGATTGAACAACCTGAGTACAGTTCAGTTCCTCCGGGGAGTAGAGACGTTCAATCATGGGATTCGACAACATTCGAAGGATATCCCCGTACCGGTGGAGGCGGATGATCTTCCGTTCGAATTGGCTATCGCCTTTTGTAATCCAGCTTCGGCTCACAAGCATCTCTGCAACGGTGGTTCCCGCGAAACGCATACCCTCCGGTGACCAGTGTGTATCTTGCGGCAAGTAGCACAGAAAATCGTTTTTCTGTGAGGAATACAGATCAAATAAATCGAGTACATCGACGTTGTTTGCGCGGAGCAGGTCGATAACCTGCAGGGTGTGCGTGTAAACGGGAGCGGATATAGTTTTCGCCCGTGAGGTCAGTTGTTCAGGGTAGATGCTGGATTTGTTCGGTGCGGGGATTACGAGCAGCTGGATTCCGCGTTCCAGAAGGTCATCGCGGAAGCGGAGGATAGCGGGAAGTGGATCTTCATATTTCTGCGAAGAATGCCCGCGGGGAGGCCATGGTTCGGTCAGGTAACGAACGCCGCTTTTATAGAAGAACCAGCCGTCTTTCCCCAGGAGCGCTTTCTCTCCGGCGTCTTTGAGTACGATGAATTGAAGGTATCGCATGAGAGGCTGCAATTCCCGGGAGAACCAGCTGAGTCTTTCCAGGTCGTTCTCGAATCGTCGCAGATTCGCCGCCGTAGGAGGCTGGAGCAGAATATCGATACATTGCGGGCGTTCGTGACGGGCCAATTCCATTACGGACTGAATGATCGGCACGCTGAAAATGATGAGCAGAAACGACATACTCAGGAAGAACATCTTGGGTCGGTTCAGCGGCATGTCGGTTCTCCTAGAATTGGTAGTACAGGAACGGATTGAAGGATTGAGCGGACATCGTCATAAGGGTAAAGAAAAAGAGAACAATCAGGAAACACATCCTGGCCCAAGTCAGGTTCTTAACCCAGTCGAATGCCTGAACCGGCTGGAAGGCCAGGATGGCGCACAATCCCATCATAAGGAAATTGCCCTGGGTATATAATTCGCCGGCTAGTAGAACGGAACCGCCTTCTGCTGTAGCCATTCCGGACATGGCCTTGAAGAATTGGACGGCTCCTTCCAGGGTGGGGCACCGGAACAGAACCCAGGAGAATAGTACCAAAACGAATGTAATGGCAATGCGGAAAGGTTTCGGCAGGACGTTGTAGAGGCTTTCTTTTCCCCGCCAGCGTTCAAACGCAAGAAGAAGGCCGTGGTAGGCTCCCCAGATGACAAATACCCAGCTGGCGCCGTGCCAAAGACCGCCGAGGAGCATGACGATAGTCAGGTTGACATAGGTACGGCGTGGTCCGATTCGATTCCCTCCCAGGGGGATATAGAGGTAGTCGCGCAAGAACCTGGATAGCGAAATATGCCATCGTCGCCAGAAGTCGGTGATGCTGTCGGCGAGATAGGGGGCATCGAAGTTCCGGGGGAATTCAAACCCGAACATTCGCCCGAGACCGATAGCCATGTCGGAGTAGCCGGAGAAATCGAAATAGATTTGAAAGGCATACGCGACCACGCCGAACCAGGCATCGGATGCGCACAGAGTTTCGGCGCCGAACGCCGCGTCGGCGGCCTGACCGATCATGTTGGCAAGGAATAGTTTTTTCGCAAAGCCGAGAATAAAGAGGGCGGTGCCGGAGGTGAATTTGTCCAGGGTGTGCGCACGGGAGGCCAGCTGATCCGCGATGGTGTTGTATCGAACAATCGGTCCGGCGATCAACTGTGGAAACAACGCGACAAAACAGGCGAAGTCCCAGAAGGTGCGGACCGGCGGGGAGGTTCCGCGATAGACATCGACCGTGTAACTCAAACTCTGAAAAATGTAAAACGAGATTCCGATCGGGAGGGTGACCTGATAGATGGAGAAGACCTTTGATCCGAGGATTTGCAGGAGGAAATTAAGGTTGTTCTGCACGAACATGAAGTATTTGAAGAATCCCAACATGCTCAGGCTGATCGCAACAGAAGCAAACACAGCCCAGTACCGTTTGGATGATCCTACCGGCGCGGCGGCGATGATCCTGCCGCAAATGTAGTTCACCAGCGTGGCCAGAAACATCAGTAGAACAAAGCGCGGGTCCCACCAGCCGTAGAAAATGTAACTTAGAACGAGCAGGAAGAAATTCCGTTTCACCGGAAGTGAGTAATAGACCAGGAGAACGAACGGAAGGAAATAGAAAATAAAGATGTGTGATGTGAAAATCATGTAAGTTTACTGAATCACAAGGTTGGTCCAAACAGCCCAGTACACAGGTCCGGAGTATTCCTCGGAGTATGGATTCATAATGCCGCCCATAAAATAGTCCTCAATGGGAGCCTCCAGCGCGATCCGGTGGGTGTCTCCGACACGGAAGGTCTTCAGGTTTCCGCCGATCTCGCCGGAACGGACATCGGCCACGGCCGACCGTGGTTTCAGCGGTTTGTAATGCCCGACGTAAATAACGTTGGAGTCGATCGTCCCGCGATGCACCTGCATGACCTCGTATTTCATGACGTATGCGTAATCGTACAGGGGATCATCTGGAAACTCCCCTCGAATTTCCGACAATTTTGCCGTGACCTCATAACTACCCATTGAGGTGACCTGTGCGTCTTCGCCGGAATCGGCTTTCTGTCCGCAGCCATGGAGGGCCAGTGACAGGGAAAGAAGTAGACAACCGGTCAAGAAGCGGTGCAGGGATTGTGCGATTCGGGATGTTACTTTTCTTTGATGATTTCCGCGTATGTCCAACAGGGTTCCCATCCTTGGAATAAATGTGCAATCGTTCCGTTCTTAGCGTCGGGGTACCGACTTCGAAGTTCCGGGCTTTCGCCGTGAATTGTGGGAGCATCGCTCATGCGCATGAGATACACCGGAGCTCCGGAGCCTTCCGCTCCACCGCCGTCTTGTGGCAACTTGGTGAACAGTACATATTGGGCATCCGGGGATACGGTCCCACTATAGATGTGATAGCCTTCTTCGGCGTAAATCAGCTGCGGATTTTCTCCGCTCCCATCGGCAAAAAAGAGCTGAGTCCACCCATACCCGTTATTGCTCTTTTGATCTTCGGGGCGTGTGGAATAAATTATTCGGAGGGAATCGGGAAACCAGTCCGGTGTACAGCTCTGGGTCTTGGTGACTACATTGAGTTCCCCTGTTTCGGCATTCATTCGAACGACACGCCAGTTTTTGCCCTGGACATTACCCGTGCCGACAAACCATTTTCCATCCGGCGACCAGAAAAGTTGCTGATAGATTCCCTGTCGCGGAAACTCACGGAGTACCTTTTTCGTGGCCAGATCCACAATCTGAATGGCTTTCCGTGTCAGGCAAAGGATTTGCGTACCATCCGGAGACCAGGATGCCCATGGAAATTCTTTGTCTTTACCGATGATTTGCGGATTGGCTCCGGTAGAGTCGGAGATGCACAGTTCTCCCTCGAATCCCCACAGGTCGTGATTGATGGGCGTTCCTTTCGGCAGACGGCGATACAGGATTTTTGCGCTGTCCGGCGAGAAACGAGCCGCGATTTCCTCATAGTCCGGAGTGTTGGTGATGTTCAGGCGATGCGATGCGTCCGGTCGCGAGAGAAACAAATCCCATGTTCCATTTTCGCTTCGCGCGCTGTATGCGATCCAGCCCTTCAAGGCTACCTCGCGCAGCAGATCCGTAGCCGATTGATCCTGTGCCCAAAGAGCAGGGGCGCCGACAAGAACAGGCAGGATAATGCAGATTCTGACTACCGTATGCACGGGTAATCTCCTTATGAGAATCATTCGGGGCGTTCAAACTGTGGGATTTTCAACAGAGCGCCTTCTTGAAGCGCCGATTGGTGAGCGATGATCCCCGGCACGGTGTAGGCAAGCGCCTCATAGACATCGACTTTCGGGCGACGTCCCTGGGTCAGGGACTCGATGAATTCGTGCGTGAGAAATGTGTGCGATCCTTCGTGGCCCGTTTCGATCCGAAGCGGTTCCGGCAGCATGTCGGTTTTCCACCATTCCGGCTGCCGGTATTCCTCAAACTCCGGCAGATTCCTGACAAAGCCCGCGTCGTCCTTTTCTGTCTGATTGCCCTTGCGGATGATCACGGCGCCGTAACCGTTCGGATGTGGGGAATAAAAGCTCATTTGGGTTCCGATCCATTGCGCGCGTTCGCATCCGCGATGCGCACCTTTCCACCAGACATTGACGCGGAACCCGTGTCCCCGGTCCGTTCGGAACATGGCGGAACCGGTCCAGAACGGGTTGTGATATACGTTGTCTTTCAGGATGGGGCTGTCATCGCCCCACCCATGGCAGACCACCTCGGTGAGGCGCTCGCCGGTGACACTGATCAGGTGGGCCGTGCAGTGGGTGGGATAGTGCATGGGAGCCATACCGTACCGCCAGGTTCTTTTCCCGTCTTTGTCGAAAAACATACTTTCCAGGCCGTCATGCTGGTATTCCGATTCGCAATAGAAAATCTCGCCGAATTTACCTTCTTCCTGGAACTGGCGTACGGAGATGGTTTTCTGCTGGAAATAGCTGGTTTCAGCCATCATGTAAGTCAAGCCGTATTTCTTGACCGTATCCGCCAGCATTTCCGCCTGTTCCATCGTTCCGTAAGCGGCGGGGACAGCGCTGATAACATGTTTGCCGTGTTTCATGGCGTCGGCCACATGCTCCACATGCAGGGGGCCATCCGTAAAAATCGCCACGGCGTCGATATCTTTATCCTTCACAAGTTCTGCCAGTGAGTTATAGACCTTGTCGCACCCGTAGGTCTTCACCAGGCGTTCCCGCCGTTCCGGGAGAAGATCGGAAACGGCCACAACCCGGCAATCGGGATGCAAATGCCATTGGAAACTGCATCCAAATCCGCCGCCGACCACACCGATCCGCACCTTATTCGGGGGTGTATAGGCTGCAAGCGCGGAACGAGTTGCGAACGTCGAAGTCGCCAAGGCGGCGCCGCTTCGTTCCAGAAAATCCCGGCGAGAGCATTTCGCTCCCGGTTTCGCGTTGTTTTGACTGGTCACTGTCCGCTCCTGAACCGGCTGTCCGCTGAAGTCCGGAGATTTTTCACAACAAACGCGAAGGACTATAGCATACACAGGACGGGAACCATAGAACGGGCCTTGAGTCCCAGCGGTCTTCTGTGATGATGAACAGACCCCCTCAATTCGGTATCACGAAAGGAGCAGGCAGGGTGAGCGATCAGGAATATGGAGTCGGGATTGTCGGTTTCGGATTCATGGGGAAGACCCATACTTACGCCTATCGGACTATCCCCTTTTTTTATACGGAACCGCCTCTTCGATATACATTGAAAGGGGTTTGTGTGCGTCGGAAGGAGAGTATCGAGGAGGCGATGCGGATCGGCGGTTTCGAGTTTGCGACGCCGGACTATGCCGAACTCCTTGCCCGTGAGGATATCCACATTATTCATGTTTGCACGCCAAATGCTCTGCACCGGGATCAGGTAATCCAGGCGATCCGGGCGGGCAAGCATGTGTATTGCGATAAGCCGCTGGGGGCGAGCTATGAGGACTGCCGGGCGATGCTGAATGCGCTGGAAACATACAGAGAGGGGCTGGTTACCCAAGTTGCGCTACAGAATCGTTTTTATCCCTGCACCATGCGCGCCAAGCTGCTGGTGGAGGAGGGCTTTCTGGGACGGGTACTGAGTTTCCGCGCGTGTTATCTTCATGCGAGCTCCATCAATCCCAACAAGCCGATGGGATGGAAATTGGACAAGTCCCAGTGCGGCGGAGGAGTATTGTACGACCTTGGATCGCATGTTTTGGACCTGGTTGACTGGCTGATCGGCCCGTTTGCGGAGGTTGCAGTGGCGACCCTGATCGCGTTCCCGGAACGCCCCGATCCCCGAACCGGGGAGATGGTCCCTGTGAATGTAGATGACCATGTAGTGATGTGTCTGCGAACTCAGGAAGGGGCCCTTGGAACGGTGGAGGCCACGAAACTGGCCACCGGCGCGAATGATGAGATTCGCGTGGAGATCCACGGAGAGAAGGGGGCCATCCGTTTTAACCTGATGGACCCCAACTGGCTGGAAGTCTATGACACCCGTGATCCGGGGGAACCGATGGGCGGAATGCGGGGATTCAAAAAAATCGAGACCGTGAGCCGGTATCCCGATCCCGGCGGGAAGTTCAATCCGCCCGCTCTCAATGTCGGCTGGCTTCGGGCGCATGTGGCCTGTCTGCACAATTTTCTGGCTGCTATCGCCGGAAAAGCACAAGCCGCGCCGACCATCCCGGAAGCAGCGGAAATTCAGCGTGTGATGGATATCGCTTATCGCTCGGCGGAAAGGAAATGCTGGGAAAAGGTGTGAGAAAGCGGCTTGGGGCTTCCGGGGGGGCCAAAACCGGTCATGTCGTTCACCGCCGGGATACATGCCCGTATACCGCCTGCCTGTTCCCGGATCGCGACCACCGTAGAAATCATCTTTTGACCACCACCTTCCTGTTCCAAATGCCATATAGAATCCCCCCAGAACAAGTAGCTGTTTTCAAATATATTATGAAACCCCGAAGTCAAAAACCGGAGAAGATCCTGATATTCAAGAAAAACCGGCTTCTGAAATTTTCAAAAGGATGGCCCTTCGACAGGCTCAGGACAACTCGCAATCTTTGCGGGAGATGGTTATCCGGTGTTCGGGGCGCTTCCCTCTTCCTGTGCCTGATCTTGTCATAATATAGCCCGATTTTGCCCCAGGTGAGTTCAATCATAATAGAGGCTCTCCTTCCGATCACAATTATGCAGAAAGGTTGCCCACATGAACCGTTTTTGGATTCCGTTGTTGTTGTGTTTCCTGGCGATATCTGTGCAGTCCGTCTTGGCGCAGGAGGAATGGCGGATTGTTGCCTCCGATGAAAATTGGCGGGAGGAAGGAATTAAACTGGCTTTTACGGACCTTGTGGAATTGGGAAAAAATCATGGAGTCCGTTTTCAGGAAGGGAAGGAGCAGGATGCGGAATTTCCGAGGACCATCCTGGTCGGCGACGGTTCCCGAAACCGTCAGGTGGAGGCCCTTGCAAAGAAAGGCCTGATTTCGCTTGATACCGGCATTCACCCGGAAGGGTATCAGATAGCAACCGTTGAGAGCGACGGCAAGAGAATCGTTGTGGTGGCTGGAGGTTCCGTCCCAGGGGATATCTATGGGCTATATTGGATCTGGGATCGCCTGCGTGTTCTCGGCACAATCCCGGAGTTGAATCTTGTGCAGGAACCCGACATGCAGATTCGATATACGCGGCGGGTGGTCAACAGCAGGGAGGATATCCACCGTGCCCTGCGTTACGGGCTCAATACGGTTTACGGAGAGAATCCCCTGCGACTGGTTCCATGGAATGCCGAACCGGAACGAACGGAAAATGAGAAGTTCCGTGAACAGACAAGGGAATTGGCGGCGTATGCCCATTCCGTTCATTTGAAAATCCTGGCGTTCGGGACGGAGTTTACCTATCACCCCTCTATACTTCAGGAATTCGGAGCCACGCTTTCCCCCTCGGACCCGTGTTTCTGGAATGCCGTGCAGGCCAAGTTTCGCCGATTGTTCCAGGCCGTCCCTGAATTGGACGGTGTGTGCAGCTTCACCGGGGAAGAACAATCCTACTGGGGAAATTACACAACATTCGATCCGATGCACCAGGGAGAGAATTGCGATTGGAGTCTGGAGAAGCGGTATCGCACCTATGTGAAAATGCTGGCGAATGTTGTAGTCGGAGAATTCAATAAATTGCTCTTTCAACGAACCTGGAACACCAATTGTTACGAACAACAGTCGCAACCGGATATATTTCGAAGAACATTTACAAATGATGTGCCGACCCGGAATCTCTACCTGATTCCGAGTTTCACCCAGAATGACCGCTGGTGGTATCAGAGATACAACCCCACGGTGAATATCACTCCTCACAACACAATGGTGGTGCTTGAGACCATGGATTATCACGCCGGAGGGAACGTCTTTCCGACATACCCCGGTCCGTATTATCAGGCCGGTCTGCAAACCATGCTGGATGTGGAAGACAGCAACCTGAAAGGCGCAAGTTTCGATATGCCCGGCAAAGAAACCTGGGATACCGAAGGCTTGACTGCCTACACAGCGTTCCGCCTGGAATGGGATCACAATGAGGATATCAGAACGATTGCCGAGGATTTTGCCTCGATCTATTTCGGGCGAGACGCGGCAAAGGAGATGGCGGAAATTTGCCTGATGTCGCCGGTGGCCTATAAATATGGATTGTATATCGAGCCGGTGGCGTACGGATTTTTCAATTCCCTGCCGCTGATTCGTGTGGGCATGTTTGTGGCTCCGGGATATCCGAGCATCGACGGTGGAAAAGAGCATGTCGAATTTCTGCGAAAGATTTATCTGAGTTGCAAACCGTGGATCGCCAAGACCCTGAACGATCTGGACTACGGTCTGGACACCGCGAAACAGATGCAGGAACGATATCGGGCGATTCAGGCCCGAGTCAAAGATCAGGAGTTTGCCGAGAATGTCGCCAATTCTCTCGAATTGACCAGACTGCTGATCCAGGCGAATAATCTCTATGTGAAAACGTTCTTCGCTTATTTTCAATATCGGGAAGACCCGGTTGAATCGAATCGGGAAAAACTGTCGTCGCTTTCCGTTCAACTGAAAAGTACGCTGGATCAATTCAAAAGTACTCCCGGATTCCGGTACCAGCTTTTCGGAATCGAGCAGTTGTTGAAAAATGTCGATGAGATTCTGGTGGACCACGAGAAGGCGGAGGCTCGCCTGGCAAAAGCCCCCTCTCGTCAGGAAATTGAAATCGCGGTCGCGGAGCAGCAGAAACGATACGCGGAAGTGCTTGCGGAATACGCAGATCAGGCCGTGCCCGTTCTCCACCTGGAGGCGCGTGTTGACGGCATGGATGTTTTAAGCATCCATGGAAGCGCCATGGAGATCGAGCATTTGCTTTGGGACAACATGTATTTCAGCGATTCGAAAATCCTCAATCCGCTTCCGGCGGAACGGGTGACGGTGATTCCGAAAGACATCGAATCCCGTCCAATGCACCCGTTCATTCTGGAGCAGCCGTCGGAGAAGAACAATTTCACGGCCAAAGTGTATCTTAACGATATCCCCGGCGGCGCGGGGTGGTGCAAATTCGATTTGTATTATATTCCCAAGCCACCAGAGGATCTGGGACTGAAGATTTCCTGGCAGGAATAGGCGGATTGCCTTTCTTGACCAGGCAGGGACGCCTGGCCTACTGGAAAGACTGGTGGGACGGGCCTCTGTGCCTGTTGCTGGGCGGATGCCCGGACATTTTCTCAGGAGCGTGATCCATGCTAAGGTACGCGATACAGCCGGCCCGAATGGCCTGACTGCCCCGGCGCGGTTCGGGAAACAAACTTGGCGGAACAGGTTTTGAAAATGAGTGCATACACAGTGAATCGAAGAGGATTTCTGAAAACAACCGGTACGGCGGCGTTGGTGTTGTCGGCCCTTAACCACAAGGCCCAGTCCGGAGTCGGACCGAACGAAACCATCCGGGTCGGCTGCATCGGTGTGGGCGGGATGGGAACAGGGCGGATGAAAGAGTTCCTTCGCCAGGAGGATACCCAGGTTGTCGCTCTTTGCGATGTGGATCGGGAGCATCTGGATGCGGCGGCGTCGATTTGCGAAGAGGCCAAGGGGCGGAAACCCGATTTATACAAGGATTTCCGGGAGATCCTGGACCGAAACGATATTGATGCGGTCAGTGTGACCACGCCCGACCACTGGCACGCAATCCCGTTTGTCCTGGCCTGTGAGGCGGGCAAAGATGTTTTTGTGGAAAAACCGCTCAGCCATTCGCTCTGGGAAGGCCGCAGAATGTGCGAGGCTGCCGACAAAAACGGGCGGGTGTCCCAGATGGGCAACCATATCCATGCGGGCGAGAATTATCGCAAGGTTGTGCGCGTCGTCCGTTCGGGAATCCTGGGCGATATCACCCGAATTCAGGTTTGGAGGACCTCCGGTTTTCGCGATTTGGGCTATCCGCCGGATACGAATCCGCCGGACTGTCTGGACTACGATTTCTGGTTGGGTCCCGCTCCAAAGCGCCCTTACAACCCCGCACGTTGCCACTTCAACTTCCGGTATTTCTGGGATTATTCGGGCGGGATGTTCGCCGATTTCTGGTGTCATATCAGCGATATTGCTTACTGGTCGCTGGATTTGAAAGCGCCACGCACGATTGCCGCCGTCGGCGGTGAACAATTCGCCCATGATATCGGCGAAACCCCGGACTCCATGGAAGTAATCTATGATTATGACGGTGTCCCACTGGTGTTTACGCTCAGCCCGACCGGGATTCCCGGGTTCCTCCATTTGGGCGGCATCGGTTGCATGATTCAGGGAACCAAAGGCACGGTGGTAACCAATTATGACACCCACGAGGTCTATCTCGACAACCAGAAAGTCGAGAACCCTGATTTGGGGAATACCCCGGCGCTGGAACCCTCCCCCGGTCATATTCGCCAGTTTTTGGACTGCATTAAGAGCCGAAAACAGCCCGATTGCAATGTGTTTTATGCCCATCAACTGGCCAAGGGATTGCACTTGGGACTGATTGCATTCCGCACCGGCGAGAGCCTGACTTGGGACGACGGCAAGGAGCGGTTTGTCGGAAACAATCAGGCGAATCGTTTCCTGAAACGGCGATATCGCCGTCCCTGGAAGATTTAGGCGACGGTTATGCGGACATGTGCAACATTGTCCCGGGCTTTTTCCCGCCCAAACCGAGCGGTTTCAGGCGCTGAAACCGTTGACATCTTCCCTTCTCAGGTAGTATAAGAAGGCGCATTTGAGTGAGACTCCATGGGCTGTTTCGCGATCCGCAAAGGATTGCCGCTTGCCTGATGATCCACTCCATTTCTTCACGTTTTTTTGAAGGCCGATTAGGGTATGGGAATGCCTGAACCGATGCGCCCTGATGTCATTGTGTATGTCTGCCACAACTGCGTTCCGCCTGGAACACGTATGATGCGGCAATGGCGACTGAACGGCGCTCTGGTTCAGGTCAGGCAAATCCCGTGCAGTGGTAAGACGGACATCCAGTATTTGTTTCATGTGCTGGAAGGCGGGGGATATGGTTTTTGCGTAGTGACCTGCCCGTCGGGCGAATGTCACCTCGCCCAGGGGAACTACCGTGCCCGGATTCGCGTTCAGACCGTACAGCGCCTGCTGGGCGAGATCGGATTGGAACCGGAACGGGCGCAGATACTGGAATCTTCCCCTCGGGAATCTCCCGAATCGTTTGAGCAGCGAATTCATGCGGTGGTGGAACGGATTTGCGGGCTTGGCCCAGTGCCGTTCGGTGTCAATTCACTTCAGGAGGCAATACGGCAGGATTATCAATGTCGGGCATGATCTCCCGACCGGTTCCCCCGGTTGAAAACCATGGCAAAAGAGAAAACGGCCTTACACGAACGAATCGAATCGGGAAAACGGATTCTTCTTGCGGAAATCTGCCCTCCAACCGGCAGCGATTCCTCCGTTGTGGTCGCCACAGTGAAACGGTACGCAGGAAAAGTTCATGCGCTTGGGATCAGCGACAATCGGCACGGAGTCTGCATGTCTGCTTTTGCGGCGGCGTCATTGGTTGCGGCTCAGGGAGTCGAGCCGATTCTCCACCTTGTGACACGGGACCGGAACCGGATTGCGTTGATTTCCGATTGCTTGGGAGCCGATGCGCTGGGTATTCGCAACGTTTTCTGCACCGGCGGAACCCATCAGACCCTGGGGCGATGCCGCGCGGCCAGGAATGTTTTCGATCTCGACTCGGTCCAACTGATCCGGGCGATTGCGGGATTGGCTGAGAATGGAACCGTTGTCGGAGAGGAGAGATTCGACAACGCCGGTCCGTTCTGCCTGGGTGGTGTGGCGGCTCCGTATGCCGATCCGATGGAATTGCAGATCATGCGCCTGGTTAAGAAGGTTAATGCCGGAGTCCATTTTCTGATTACTCAGCCCGTCTTTGATTTGGAACGATTCAAAGCATGGTGGAAAGAAATTGTCCGTGTGCGTATACATGAAACAGTTGCCGTTCTTGCGGGGATTCGCGTGTTGGGAAATGTCGAACAGGCGAACTTTTTCGTGGCGGAACGCCCCAATCCGGTAGTTCCTGAGTCTGTTCTTCAACGTCTTGCGTCGAAATCAGGTCCGGATGCGCAGCGGACTGAGGGAATTGCGATCGCTCTGGAGACCCTCCGCGAACTCTCCGGGCTGGAGGGCGTACGCGGTTTTGAAATCGATGGCGCAGGGGATGACGACGCCGCTCTGGAAGTCACGGCAACATCGGGGCTTGGGGTGGACTGAACGTGCCGGCTAAATACCACATCCATACCGAACCGGCTCCCCCACGATTTCGTCCTGTCGGAAAACTCGGCATCGTGGATTGGAGGGAGGATTGCGCCGGTTGTCACAATTGTGTCAAGAAAAGCTGCGTTTACGGTTTCTACCGTAAAGAGGCCGATATCCTTCACGATGAACCGGGTTACCTGGACTACATATATCAATGTAAAGGTTGTTTAACCTGCGTCCAAAACTGTACCAAAGGGATTTTGACGCGCGTGGTTAATCCCGAATACATGCAGCTCGGCGACTCCTACTATACGCCGGATATTATTCTCACCACGTGGTTTCAGGCGGAAACCGGTAAGATTCCTGTTTCAGGCTCCGGATACGGAGGGCCGTTCAGCGGTCCCGGATTCGATTCGATGTGGACGGATATGTCCGAAATTGTCCGCCCCACTCGTGACGGTATTCACGGGCGTGAGTACATCAGCACCAGTGTAGATATCGGACGAACCCTGCCTTATCTTTCCTTTCAGGACGGGCAACCGACGGCTTCGCCTCCGACGTTAATCGAAATCCCTTTCCCGGTTATTTTCGATGTTGTCCCGGAACCCTGGCAGAAGGGCGCGATCTGCTATTCGGTCATCCGGGCGGCCTCGGAAATCGGCTTGATGGCAATTGTTCCCGGCGACGAAATCCCCGCGGAATCCGGGCATATCATCCCGCTTTATCGAAACGCGGAAGATGCGCCGACGTCCGCCGACAATTCCGCTGCGATGGTGATGTTAGCCGATTCGCCGAACGTTGTTTCTGTACAGAAATCTCTAAAAGAAAAGAATCCCGATCAAATAGTCGCTGTTCGTGCGCCGGCGACTCCCAAATCCCACAAACGAGCCGTTGAATTGACCCGGGAAGGTGTAGAGGTGATTCAATTCGATTTCGACCCGCATGGGATGGAACATGAATCTTCGGATCCGCGACACCTTCGCGATGTAATGCGCGAGATTCACGGCGCTCTTGTCCGGGAAGGAATTCGCGACGAAGTTACGTTAATTGCATCCGGCGGTATCGCCCTCGCCGAACATGCGGCGAAGGCGATCATCTGCGGCGCGAATCTTGTAGCCGTTGATATTCCTCTCATGGTAGCCTTGGAATGCCGGTTGTGCGGCGAATGCGAACGCGGGGAAATCTGTCCGGTCGATCTCGCACGGATCGAACCGGAATATGCGGTTCGACGCATCGTCAACCTGATGGGAGCCTGGTACAACCAGATGCTTGAAATGCTCGGCGCAATGGGTATCCGGGAAGTGCGCCGGTTGCGCGGGGAAACGGGTCGAAGTATGTTTTTCGAGGATTTAGAGCGAGACAACTTCGGCAGACTTTTCGGCAAACGGAAAGACCGGATTGGAGCGTAATCGCTACGATGAATGCTGCACAAGCCGCCGTTCTTTCAACACCGACGGAGAAGAAGCGACCCACGCCGGACTATTCGGAGGTCTCCCGGGCAGTGCGCCCGGCTCCGTCCCGTTACCGAAATGAAATCGGCAAATTCAGTATCCATCGTGCCTCAACCTGTATCCGGTGTCGCAGATGTGTAGAGATTTGTCCGTACGGTGTCCATTCCAGCCCGGATGGGGACGGATTGATTGTTCGTCCGCAAGACTACCGATGTATCGGATTCGATTGTTCGAACACGGAACATTACTGTATTGAGGCTTGCCCGCAGGGCGCGCTTTCGCTTCTCAGGAATCCGGCTTTTGATACCCTTGGGGACTGTCGTTGGACCGGCGATCTGCTTGCCGCTACGTGGGCCATGGCGGAAACCGGCCGGATTCCGCCGTCCCACCTGGAAAGTGAGATCGGCAATTCAGGCGGGGGATTCGACCGCCTGTACTTCCGTTACCCTGACCACCCACCGGCGGATATCCGTCGGGAGGACATTTCGACAGAGATACTGCTCAACAAACGAAAGGATACACGGCCGAAAATAAAGATTGATGTGCCCTGGTATGGCGGGGGGATGTCGTTCGGATCCACGAATATCCGCGCTCTACTGGGCAGGTCTCGCTCGGCAACAGCATGGAATACCTTTACCTCTACGGGCGAAGGCGGCTATCATGAAAGACTTATTCCGTACTCCGACCATATCATTACACAAGTGGCTACAGGATTGTTCGGTGTGCGCGAGGACACGATCCAACGTGCCCCGATCGTTGAATTGAAATACGCGCAGGGGGCAAAACCCGGCCTCGGCGGACATCTGCTGGGCGATAAGAACACGCCGGAGGTCGCGCGGATGCGGGAAGCGGTTGTGGGAACATCCCTTTTCTCGCCGTTTCCGTTTCACAGCGTGTACTCGATTGAGGACCACAAGAAACATCTGGACTGGATTTCGCACGTGAATCCGCGCGCTTTGCTTTCAGCAAAAGTGTCTACTCCGGCGGATATCGACATGGTAGCCGTTGGAGTGTACTGTGCCGGGGCGCATATCGTCCACATTGACGGCAGCTACGGCGGAACCGGGGCCGCGCCGAACATCGCGAAGAAGAATATAGCCATGCCGATTGAATATGCGATCAACCAGGTTCATCGGTTTTTGCTGGGCGAGGGGGTTCGGGATGAGATAAATGTGATCGCAAGCGGCGGAATTCGTACACCGGCAGATATGGCCAAGGCCATTGCATTGGGCGCGGACGGTGTGGTGATTGGGACGGCGGAGCTGGTGGCCCTCGGCTGTGTTCGCTGCGGATGCTGTGAAAGCGGACGGGGATGCGCGCGCGGAATCTGTACCACGGACACGGAACTCCTGGAAATGGTCACAATCGATTGGTGCACACAGCGACTGGTGAATATGTATAACGCCTGGCGCGAAATGCTGATCGACATTCTGTATCGCCTGGGTCTCGATTCTGTAACCGCCTTACGCGGGCGAACGGATTTGCTCGGACATCTTGACTATGAAGAATGAAGATTCCGGCGAAGGATAATCGATGGATAAACGGGTATGGAAATATATTCAGGCTCGGTCGGATCTTCGTCCGCCACTTTCTGATTGGTTCCGAAAATGCCCCGAAGCCGAAGGTGGATGCGGAGTTACCGGATTGGCGTGCACCATCCCCGTAAGCGGCAAACACATCTATGAACCATCAATCCAAATGCGGAACCGAGGCAACGGTAAAGGAGGTGGAATTGCCGCATGTGGTCTCGTTCCCGAAGACTTGAGAGTTTCGCGAGGAACACTCGAGGAAAGTTACATTCTTCAGATTGCCTTGCTGGATTCCACGGCGCGTGGCGAAGTAGAGAAAACTTTCCTGGAACCATATTTCGATGTGCAGCAGGGTGGGATCATCCCCACTGTGGATGACTATCGTGATATTGCTCTGCTCGAGATCAGGCCCCCGGACGTTGCTCGATATTTTGTCCGCGTCAAATCGGCTATTCTTGAGCGGTTTGTCGAGGAAAAGAATCTGATCGGCCTCACTGAACGCGAGAGTGAGGATGAATTTGTTTTCCAGAATTCCAATCGGCTGAACGATCGTTTTTATTCTTCCCTGGGAGAGAAACGTGCCTTTGTGCTGTCTCATGCCCGAAATCTGTTTATTATCAAAATAGTCGGGTATGCGGAAGCGGCGGTGGAATATTACCAGATGCGAGAACTGCGGGCGCATGTCTGGCTGGCGCACCAGCGCTATCCGACTCGGGGCCGTGTCTGGCATCCGGGCGGGGCACACCCATTCATCGGCATGAACGAGGCGCTTGTGCATAATGGGGACTTTGCGAATTACCATTCCGTTACCGAATACCTTGCACAGCGACACCTGTTTCCGAAATTCCTGACCGATACGGAAGTCTCCGTTCTTTTATTCGATTTGCTTCACCGTGTGTACAAGTATCCCATCGAATATATTATTGAAGCATTAGCCCCGACTGCAGAACTGGATGTTGATCGCCTGCCTGCCGAAAAACGCCGCATCTATCGTCAGATCCAGGCGTCGCATATTCACGGCTCTCCGGACGGACCGTGGTTCTTCATTATTGCGCGCGTTCTTGATAACAAGGGTGGTTTTCAACTGCTGGGAATTACCGATACAGCGATGCTCCGCCCGCAAGTGTTTGCTCTCCAGGAAGGCGAGGTGTCGATCGGCTTGATCTGTTCCGAGAAACAGGCTATTGATGCAACGCTGGCAAGTCTCGCCGGGGAGGATTCTCGGTTTTGTCCGGTCGCCGATCTGTACTGGAACGCGCGGGGCGGCAGCCATACCGACGGCGGCGCGTTTCTCATGAATGTGGTTCCGAATGAACACGGCAGGGGAGACAATGGCGGCTACGACCTTCATGTAACGAACAAGTTTGGCGAAGCGGTCACCGTTCCTCCGGGGCAGGTGTCATGCGATTTCTCCATCGCGGTCAATCCGCCGGAAGAAAAGAAAGAGGCTCTTTCCAGGATTCAACAAGCCGTTCGCTCAAATTCATCGGACGAGTTATTTCAATACATGCGGGATTCCGTCGTGGACATGGATTACAACCGACTTCGCTGGATAGTTGATGAAATTGTCGCACAGACGGCGGTCAGGTTACCTCTTTTGGGAATCGACATATTAACTGCCTGTATGGACCGGAGATACCCGACAGGGCACAAGAAACGTAGTTCCGTTCTCATGGTATTCCGCAATGGCCTCGAACATCTATTTCGACGACAACCGTTTCTCGGTGATTCCCGCGAGGGGGCGTGTAGAAGAATTACGTGGGACTCCCGAAGACAACTGCGCGGGCCTCTGGCGGGAGAGACCGTGCTGTTGATTGATGCGCGCGGTTTCTCCGCGGAGGGGCAACAATGCGATGCAAGGCTGGCTGTCGAAGCCTATACACTCGGTTGGCGACACCTGATTCATTACAATACACGTGGAACCCGTTTTCATGCAGTCGGATTCGGCCCCAATACGGACGGGCTGCGCATCGATTGTTATGATAATCCCGGTGACTACCTGGCTTCCGGGATCGACGGCCTGGAGGTGTATGTTCACTGTAATGCTCAGGATCAGCTGTGCCAGATCGCGAAGCGCGGTAAGGTAGTCATCTATGGGGATGTGGGCCAGACGTTCCTGTACGGCGCAAAAGGAGGGGAAATCTATGTGATGGGGAATACAGCGGGTCGTCCACTGATCAATGCGGTGGGGCGCCCCAGGGTCGTTATCAACGGAACCGCTCTCGATTTTCTGGGCGAGTCGTTTATGGCGGGCAATCCTTTGCAGGGTGGCGGTTTTGCGATTGTGAATGGAATTCGATTTCATGTTGACGGAAATGTGGTTCCATTGGATTTACCTTACCCCGGCAGTAACCTGCTCTCGTTAGCCTCCGGGGGCGCGATTTATATTCGAGACCCTTACCGTACACTTGTCAATGAGCAGCTGAACGGTGGTGTGTATCAGACTGTAAACGGCGCGGACTGGAAAGTAATCCTGCCGTATCTTCGCGAGAACGAGCGGCTATTCGGAGTTAAGGTGGAGCGCGATTTGCTCACAGTAGACGGGGTTCTGCGGAGCCCGTCAGAAGTTTATCGTAAAGTAGTCCCCGTGAAGGATGCGGTCAAGGAGCCGGATTTGGATGAAATGGACGAATAAGAGATGAACGACACGTTGGAGTGGAGAGACATCGCGTTCCTTCGCGAGGTTGAGCGACTCAGCGGTACACCTGTAAGCGCGTGTGTCCAATGCCACAAATGCTCTGCCGGCTGTCCCATCGGCCGGGAAATGGATCTTCTTTCAAGCCAAATTATGCGGCTAATCCATCTCGGAGGAGAGGAGGAGGTACTGAAATGTCGCTCGATCTGGCTTTGCGCATCGTGTGAAGCCTGCACAAGCCGCTGCCCGATGGGGATCGACGTTGCTACCGTGATGGATACTCTTCGAATCCTCGCGGCCCGACGTAAATTGCGAGTTCCCGGTAAGCGGGGCGAGACGTTTTACCGTTCTTTTCTTTCGAGCGTGCGCAGGCACGGGCGGATTTTCGAACTGGGGATGCTTACTGCATACAAATTCCGGTGCTTTGACTTTCTTACCGACCTGGACAAAGCGCGGAAATTATTGGCAAAAAGGAAACTTTCTGTGTTAGCCCCACGATCGGCTAATGTCGCGCAGGTTACAGAGATATTTCAGAGAGCGGATGAGGAGGAAAGAAATCGGTGAAATACGCTTTTTTCCCCGGTTGCAGCCTGGAATCAACGGCTTGGGATTTTAAGAAATCCACGCTTTCCGTTTGCGCCGCCCTCCGCTTGGAGTTGCATGAGATAGCCGACTGGATCTGTTGTGGTTCCACACCGGCACATGCCAGCAATGCGTCGTTAGCCGTGGCGCTTCCCGTGTTCAGCTTGCTCAGGGCACGGGACATGGGGATGCCCGTGATGGCGGCGTGCGCCTCATGTTACTCCCGCCTTCGGACAGCCAACTATAAGATCACGCATGATCCGGCGGAATGCAGTCGTGCCGAGAGAATCACGGGCATGCCGTATGACGGTTCTGTACAGGTCCAGCACATCCTGGATGTCTTGGCTAACGATCTGGGAACAGAGGAAATTCGAAGGAATGTCTCACATCCGCTTGGCGGTCTGAAAGTGGCCTGTTATTACGGCTGTCTCCTGTCGCGGCCTCCCGAAATAGTAGCGTTCGACGATCCGGAATACCCGACCTGTATGGAGGAAGTGCTGCGCGTCGTTGGAGCCGAGGCGATTGATTGGCCATACAAGACGGAATGTTGCGGGGCAAGTCTTTCTATTACCGATCCGGATGTCGTCCGACGACTCGGGTACAGGTTACTTTCAATGGCGCACCGCGCCGGAGCCGAATGTATCGCCGTTGCGTGCCCGCTTTGCCAATCCAATCTTGACCTTCGCCAGGCGGATATCGGGAAGTCGTTCGGTGAGGTCCCGGAGATCCCGATTCTTTACATTACACAACTACTGGGGTTGGCGTTGGGGCTGTCGGTGGATGAATTGGCGCTGGAGGCTCCGGCGGTTGATGCCATGCCGCTTCTAGCGAAACACGGGATTCTGAATCCGGCCGAAGGAGGCAAACGATCATGAATCCGAACGGTTGCCCTTCAGCCTCGGGAGGATCGAACGATTTGTGCGGTGCGGTATTGGTCTGCGGCGGGGGAATCGCCGGGATTCAGGCCTCTCTCGATCTCTCCGCTGCCGGATTCCGTGTTTACCTGGTAGAGGAAAGCCCGGCAGTGGGTGGCGGAATGTCCCGTCTGGATAAGACTTTTCCAACTGGGGATTGCGCTACCTGCATCATCTCTCCAAAACTTGTGGAATGTATGCGGGACATCAATATCGATGTATTTACCCTTTCGGATGTGTTACGTATTGAAGGAGAAGCCGGGCACTTTAGGGTTACGGTTCGCCGGCGGCCACGCTATGTTGATATCCACAAATGCACGGCGTGCGGTGATTGCGCGGCTGTCTGTCCGGTTAACTTGCCGAGTACCTTTGACGCGGGGATAGGGACCCGAAAGGCAATTGACCGGGTCTATGCACAGGCCGCTCCGAATGCGTACGTGATCCGCAAGAACGGTCGCGGAATGTGCAGCACAGGGTGCCCCATCGACTCCAGTGTTCAGGCGTATGTGGCTCTGATCGCGGCGGGCAGAATTAAGGAGGCAGCGGATGTGATTCGTCGGGATAATCCTCTACCTTCGATTTGTGGTCGCGTCTGTTTTCATCCGTGTGAGTCTCTCTGCAGTCGGCGCGAGATTGATGAGCCGATCAATATACGCGGACTGAAACGATTCGCAATGGATCTCTTTCCCGAATCGGACAAGCCGAACCGGACTGAGCCGAGTGGGAAATCCGTAGCCATTATCGGGTCCGGGCCGGCGGGTCTGGCCGCTGCTCATTCATTAGCTCTCGCCGGGCATCACTGTATTGTCTATGAGGCATTACCTGTTCTGGGCGGTATGTTGGCGGTCGGTATTCCACAGTATCGGCTGCCTCGCCACATTCTGGAGAGGGACATTTCCGCGATTCGTAAGCTGGGAGTAACATTCCTACCGGGAAGTTCTGTCGGAAAGGACATTCCGAGAGAGCAGATAGAGAAAGAATTCGATGTGGTGTTTATCGCGACCGGCGCCCATGAAAGCCGGAAATTAGGCATCCCCGGTGAGCAGTGCGCTGGAGTCGTTTATGGAGTAGAGTTTCTGAGACGATTCTCATTGAATGAAGGGGCAGAGGTAGGAAAACGTGTAATGGTTGTCGGTGGGGGGAATACGGCGTTCGATGCCGCAAGAGTAGCCAGGCGCTTGGGGGCTGAAACAGTTACGATATTGATTCGATGTCGCGATGAAATGATTGCCGCGCCGGAGGAAATTGCGGGCGCACTTGCAGAGAACATCGAAATCATGGCGGGTGCGACAGCGATTAGAGTTGTCAGTGAGAATGGGCGAATGACGGGCGCTCAGTGTATTCGCATGAAGCTGGGCGAGCGGGATGCAAGCGGGAGATGGGAGCCGGCGCCGATCGAGGGCACGGAGTTTTTCTTTGAAGCAGATATGCTGATTCCGGCAATTAGCCAATACGCCGACACAAGACTGGCGGAATTATTTGAACTCGAGATCAGTGAATTGGGAACCGTTGTAACGGACAACATCACGATGGCTACATCAAAGGAGGGAATTTTTGCGGCTGGAGATGTCGTGACCGGGCCATCCAATGTTATTGAAGCCATCGCGCAAGGCACTAGGGCCGCGCGCGCCATTGATAATTACCTGTCAGGTCGTCCGTTAAGTGACGGTTTGAGACTGCCGGAAAGAGAGGCAAATCCGCTCAGCAAGAAAGATGTGGCCCGGCTTAAGAGAACGATATCCCGCGTCCCGCGAGTCAATACGGAGGAACTTGCCCCTGCAGATCGTATTGGGAATTTCCGGGAAGTAGAATGTACATATACCGCGGACGAGGCTCAGCGGGAGGCACGACGCTGTCTGAACTGCGCCGGATGTTCGGAGTGCATGTTGTGTGTCCAGGCCTGTCAAGCGGGGGCGATTAACCATAGCGAAAGTAGTCATACGTTCCAGTTGCAGGCCGGCGCTGTGTTGTTGACACCGGGATTTGAGCCGTTTGACGCGACGCGTCGTGCGGAGTTTGGCTTTGGAGTTGCAAAGAATGTTGTAACAAATGTACAGTTTGAACGCATGTTGTCCGCTTCCGGACCGACAGGGGGCAGAATCTTTCGACCTTCAGACGGAAACACGCCGAGACGTCTTGCATTCATTCAATGTGTCGGATCACGGGATACGTCATGCGGTAACGATTACTGCTCGTCGGTGTGCTGCATGGCGGCGACAAAAGAGGCGATTCTTGCGAAGGAACATGAGCCGGCCTTGGAGGTAACGGTGTTCTTTCTGGATTTGCGGGCGTTCGGTAAGGAGTGTGACCGCTACTATGAGCGGGCAAGAAATCGGGGAATTCGGTATATTCGATCTCTTGTCTCACGAACATACGAAATGCCCGATACAAAGAACATCTTGTTGACCTATATCGGATCGGATCTGAAGCAGGTGGAAGAGGAATTCGATCTGGTCGTGTTGTCGGTGGGATTGGAGGCGAGTTCATCGATTCGTAGACAAGCCGAGGAGTGGGGAGTGGATTTAAACGAATGGGGATTTGCGAGAACTCGCGAATTGGCTCCGTTGGATTCATCGCGAGACGGTATTTATGTCGGCGGAGTGTTCCAGGAACCGAAGGATATTCCAGATACGGTTGTACAGGCAAGCGCTGCGGCAGCGCGGGCGATGTCGCTTCTTGCCCCCGCTCGAGGAAGCGAGACGCGCAGGAAGAGTTATCCGCCCGAGCGAGACATTACGGACGAGCCGCCAAGAGTCGGTGTATTTGTTTGTCACTGCGGAAGCAACATCGCATCTGTTGTAGACATTGAAGCCGTCGTTGGGGAGGCGCGGCGATTACCGCATGTAGTTTATGCGGATCATAACATCTATACCTGTGCCGATGACACCCAGGACAAGATGAAACAGATTATCCGAGAGCGGGGTATCAATCGTGTAGTCGTCGCTTCCTGTACACCACGAACGCACGAACCGATTTTCCGGGATACCTTGCGGGATGCCGGACTGAATCCGTATCTTCTCGAGATGGCCAATATTCGTGACCAATGTTCCTGGGTTCATTCTGGGCGTCCGGAAAAGGCTACCGAGAAGGCGGTGGACCTGGTTCGAATGATGGTGGGGCGCGCAACCCAGTTGTTACCGCTACAGGAAGAGAGGGTGCCTGTGAATAATACGGCTCTGGTGGTGGGTGGAGGTATCGCCGGTATGACCGTCGCTCTCTCCCTTGCGGAGCAGGGTTTCCCTGTGCATTTAATTGAGAAGAGTGAGCATCTTGGAGGTACGGCGCTGCGTGTGCATCGGACTCTGGATGGGGAAAATGTACAGACTTTTCTTCTTCAGACCATCGAACGTGTAACGACCAATCCACGTATCACGGTCCATTTGAATACTCGTGTTTCACATGTCGGCGGACATGTAGGGGAGTTTCGCTCCATATTGGCTATTGAGGGGGCTGAAGGGGAGATTGAGCACGGCGTAATTGTGGTCGCTACAGGCGCTGTTGAAATGAAACCGCACACTTTCGGATACGGCAGGCACAATAGGATTGTGACGCAACTGGAGCTCACAGAGAATCTCGCAAATGATTCTCTAATTCTTCGCGCCGACGGGACTGTGGTAATGATTCAATGCGTAGAGCAGCGGAATGCCGAACGCCCGTATTGCAGCCGTGTATGTTGCACCACCGCGGTGAAGAATGCTTTGGCCCTGCGGGAGCGCTATGCGAATCTGCGTATTGTTGTTTTGTATCGGGATATGCGGACATACGGTTTCCGGGAGGCGGCGTACCGGGAAGCGCGTGAGAAAGGTATTTTGTTCATACGTTATGAGCCGGATAACCCGCCGGATGTGTCGGCGAGCGGTGATATTCGTGTGAGAGTACAGGAACCGTCGCTTGGCAGTTATCTGGAATTGAGGCCCGATCTGTTGGTCCTCGCGGCCCCCATGGAACCGCGTGCGGATCGGCAGGTGATAGCGAATCTGCTTCGTGTCCCGTTGAATGCGGACGGATTTTTCCTGGAAGCGCATATAAAGTTGCGACCGGTAGATGTTGCAAGCGAGGGGGTGTTCCTCTGCGGCACAGCGCAGGCGCCAAAATTCATCAGCGAAACAATTTCACAGGCCAACGCTGTAGCCGCGCGGGCGGCATCGATCTTGTCTCATAAAGAAATGGCGGTGAGCGGACAGGTCGCCTGGGTTGACCCGGACAAATGTATTTCCTGTATGACATGCGTGCATGTGTGCCCGTATATGGCCCCGCAAATCAACTCGTTCAACAAGGCGGAGATCCGGACGGCAGTCTGTATGGGATGCGGAAGTTGTGCGGCGGAGTGTCCGGCGAGGGCGGTCCAGCTTCGGCACTACCTTGACTCGCAGATCCTTGGTGCGGTAGAGAGTCTGCTGCGCGTTGCTTCCGGTGAGTGGGATAGCTCGATTGATTATCTTGAAGAAATCGGGGCGGCGGAACCGCTCCGGCGTAATGAATAGGATTGAGAAATGGCCGACAGAGAGCCGATTATCCTCGCATTGTGCTGCCATTACTGCGCGTATGCAGCGGCCGACCTGGCAGGCTCCATGCGGATTCAATACCCGGAGAGTGTTCGGGTACTTCGCTTGCCGTGCACCGGCAGAGTAGAGATCAATCATCTGCTTTTGGCATTTGAGTATGGAGCGGACGGGGTAATTGTTGCCGGTTGCCTGGAGGGGGGATGCCATTTTCTTGAGGGCAATGTGCGGGCGCGGCGACGGGTAGAGCGCGCCAAGAAAATACTGGCGGAAATCGGTCTCGAACCGGAGCGGCTGGAAATGTATAACCTGTCTTCCGGCGAAGGGGGACGCTTCGCGCAAATTGTGACAGAGATGGCCGAGCGCATTTCCCGGCTGGGACTCAGCCCGTTGCACTCGAACAGGCTGCACCAGGAGCGGGAATTGGGCGGACGCATTATACAAGAGGAGGCGATTCCTCAAGGAGAGACGAAATGATTGTTGCGGACCGGAAAAAAGTACCTGAAATTCGGGATATGATAAAGGACCATAGCCGTGTTCTGCTTGTCGGCTGCGGGACCTGTGTTACGGTATGCCTCGCCGGTGGAGAACGCGAGACGGGGATCCTGGGTTCCGCGCTTCGCATGGCGCTTCGTCTTATCGGTCGGGGCAATGTAGTTGTAGATGAGTGTACGATTGAGCGGCAATGCGAGAATGCCTTTATTGATCTTCTTGCTCCCCGCGTGAAGCCGTATGACGCTATTTGCTCGCTGGGTTGCGGAGCCGGTGTGCAGGCGTTAGCCGATCGGTTCCCAAATACGACAGTCTATCCCGGTGTGAACACGCAGTTCATCGGTATCCTGGAGGCGCCGGGAGTCTGGACCGAGAAATGTGCCGCTTGTGGTAATTGCAGGCTGGGCGAATTCGTCGGGATTTGCCCCATTACTCGTTGTGCGAAACGTTTATTAAACGGACCGTGCGCCGGATCTCGGGACGGCAAATGCGAGATTGTTGCTGAGCGAGATTGTGCCTGGCAGCTCATTTATGATCGGGCGTGTGCTTTGGGTGTTCTTGAACAATTTGCACGGATTGCCGAGCCGCATGATTGGTCAACCGCTTCGGATGGCGGGCCACGAAAGGTTATTCGGGAAGATCAATGTATCGCCGGTCTGGGACCGAAGGCATAGCAGGGTCCGCGATTGTGACTGCGAATCCGAAGTTCGGCGAGTGGGTCCATGTATTCGGCAGTGTGAAATCGCCCGCCACGAAATCAGGGTTCAGACGTCTATTTCCTCATTCCCCATACTGCAGACTATACGGAATGTGTCAAGCAGAATGACAGAGAACGAGAGTTTGGGCGACATTCGGGCAAAATCTGAGGGCAATGCGGGGGCTGATGGGTCGAAGTGTTCCAAAATCAACGAGCCGGCGATGGGACTTGAACCCGTGACCTGCGGTTTACGAAACCGCTGCTCTGCCGACTGAGCTACGCCGGCCTGAAAAATCAAACAACAAAGCCGATTCGCTTTCCGCCACTCACTTTCTTACTATAGAGAGGCCCGATCCGTCCATACAAGGCCGCCCTGTTCTTCATCGCTTAATTCACGCGCCGCACAAATCGGGTGGGCGACTCACGGTCATTCGCTTTCCGCCGAAACAGGCTCCAGGCGAATCTTGGACGCGGCGGCATCCCGCAAAACCGTCGCATCGCCGATCACCCTGCCGATCACGGTCACCTTACTTGCCGGAACAGGCTTGTCCGTATCCGACGCCGGAGTGGGACCATAAAAAATGCAAAACGCTTTCCCCGGCGGCCAATATCCCAAATCGCCCATCTCCACATCCGTTGTCCCCTTCTCCAATTCCCGCTTCACAGGGATGGAAAAATAAATCTCATCCCCCCACGTGGAGAACCCGGATTCAATCGGCAAGGCCTGGTAGATCGCTTGCGCGGTTTCGTTGGCGAGCAACTCGGCTTCCAGGCGGATTTCTCCGACTATGATGCGAATTTTCATGGAAATCCTCTACGGCATCAGGTCCTTCGCCGCATTGTTGAGATTATCGCACAACCTCGGAATGTCCTCGGCCTCCACGCTGCAGAACGCGACCCGGATACCGTTCAATGAGCCGAAATGTACCGGAATGGTTCCTGTCTTGTATTTCTTGAGCAGGTGATCCGCCATATCCTCCGCCGACGGACCGTCTTTCGGAACAATGTCGAAAAAGTTGAAAAATCCACCCTGAAACGGGTTGCACTGAAGGCGCGTGGTGTCGATCTTCTTAAGTTCCTCTTTGAAAATCCGGTAGCGTTCCGCCAGGATTCCGATACACACCTTCCTCTCCTCGAGAATCTGATCCATATCCTGCAAGGCTGCTGCCGCTACCGACTGCGCTACCATGGAGCAGTTGGAATACGTGCTTCGCGAAATCCCCGCAAACTTGTTGCCCCATTCCTTGTCCAACGCATTCCGCCCCACGGCACTGACCCAATCCGGCGGATACGCCATCGTGATCGTCCCCACCCTGCCGCCATACCAGAGCATTTCCTTGCTGATCCCATCCAGCTTGATGGTGACCAGCCCCTTCTGCGGAAGCATTTCGTAAAACAAAGACCTGTTTGCCGCACCGGGATCATACACATATCCCTCGTAGGCGTCATCAAAAATGACTACAAGCCATTTGTTTCCCGACGCCGTCAATTCCAGCAGGCTGTTCTTGATCGCTTCCGCCTCGGCGCGTGGCGGAGAATAACCTGTGGGATTATTGGGAAAGTTGAGGATCAGGACGGCACGATCCTGCCGTTTCCAAACCGAACGAATTGCATCGCACATCCCGTCGATATTGAATCGGTCGCCACTGAAAAACGGAAACTCGGCCGGTTTGCCTCCCAGGTTGATCTCGATTATATTGTCGTAGTTTTCCCAGCGCTTATCGGGAACCACCACGGGATCTCCCTGTGCGACAAACAATTTCAGCGTGTTGTGCAGTCCGCCCGTAATGCCCGGAGTAACCTGACACTCCCCCAGAATCGGATCGAGCCGCTTCGCCTGCTCACCCGCCTTGCGGAGAATCCAGTTTCGCCAGGCCGAGCTGAATGCCGGCAGTCCCTTATCGGGCGCGTAAGGGAAAATCTGCTCGGGGTCCAGGTTTGGAATGTATTTCTTCATCGACGGCAATGCCATCGTGACTTTCTTGTCTCCCCCGGTTCCGAACACCTGTTGGGCTTTCCCTTTGGCGGTGCCGATGGTTCCGTTGATCTCCGCTTCCGCTTTCGCCCGTCCTGACCAATGAAAAATCCCCGCGGGCAGGTGCATGTTCTGCCCCCAGGGCGACAAAAGACTCATCGCACCCACTTTCTCCAATGCTTCGAACTTCATCTTGGTTCCTCCTTTCCGGCATAATGATCTGGCGGATGCCGGGGCAAATCTCTCCTTGCGGAACAACAACGGTAACATTCCGAGAGTTTGTCGTGTAGACAGGTCCCGATGTGACTCTTATTTCAAAAATCGGGTTGTGGTCAGTTCCCAATCGCGATAGGACGTACCGAACAGGAAATAAAATGTCTGGCGATAATGGGGCTTGGACTCCGATATCTTGTCTTTCCAGGGACCGTCCGCAACCTCCGAGGCATCCACAAAACGCCAATTCACCTGATTCCTTCCGCCCAGCCCGACCTCATCGGCCAGGGCCGGAGAAAGATCGATTCCGGCATTGTTCAGGATTCTGTGGGGCTTTCGCACTCCGCTTCCCTGGTCACTACGGTAGATATTCCAATATTCCCCCTCATGCAGTTCGGCAAAGGGACGGGTCTTGCCGGTCGGATCGAAAACATAATCTACGTCGTTCACAAACCACGGCCCTACATCCTCCCATTGCCCGAATGCGCGCTTTCCGGTCGAGACCACCACAACCTCCACCCACCGATTCTTGCAGGGACCATACCCATTGAACCCCGGAACCCTGTCATTAAACGGCAAAGCCAGGTAATACGGGTTTTCATCGAGGGCATCCGAGTCGTTCCAGGCAGTCTGCGGAGTGGGATACTCTGCAATGTCGAAATAGGTCGCCGTGATATTCTTATGCCAGGCCTCTGACGACGCCGACAGATCCGGGGATTGCTCACTTTCCCGAGCCGGAACCGGGGTGGCTTCTCCTTTTCGCGACGTCGATTCCACCTGTTCGGAAGATGCCTGTTTATGAGACAGATTGAAAACTGAAGTCATCTCTGACTCTACACAGGAAGAAGCGCAAAACAAAACAAGAACGGACAGCAAAAAAGAAAGGGGGTGATTTCGTCGAACCATAATTTCTCTCCGGGAACCGAATCTGTGCAAGAATGGCACACCTTTTTTGCCCTCTCCTGCACAACTGCTTGATTTTCCGGTATCTATACCGTGGCATACCTTTTGCTTTAGTTTGACCTGTAATTATACAGGAGGTCAAGGCGAGATGAGATTAGACACATTAACCTTAAAATCGCAAGAAGCCCTTCGGGACGCCCAACAGCTCGCCGAGGAGCATCACCATCAGGAAATCACCTGCGAACACCTTCTTCTTGCACTGTTGGGACAAGAGGAGGGAATTGTTCCATCCTTGCTGAAAAAGATCGGAGTGGATATCGCCCAGCTCGCAAGAGCCTTGTCGGAAGATTTGGCGAAACGGGCAAAGATTTATGGCGACGGGAGTGTGCAGGCGTCCCTTTCCCGAAGCGCCGTGGCTGCAATCAACGCCGCCGAAAAGGAAGCCGCTCGACTGGGAGACCAGTATGTCAGCACCGAACATCTGCTTCTGGGTATTGTCCAACAGACCAAAACCCCAGCCGCGCAGCGACTGGCTTCAGCCGGTATCACCAGCCAGGCCATTTATGATGCCTTAAAATCCTACCGGGGCAATCAGCGCGTCTCCTCCCAGGAACCGGAGTCCACCTATAACGCTCTGGATCGCTATGCGGTCGATCTGGTGGCGCTGGCACGGCAGGGAAAACTCGACCCCGTGATCGGGCGCGATGATGAAATCCGCCGCCTGATGCAGGTCCTCTCGCGACGCACCAAGAACAATCCGGTTCTGATCGGCGACCCCGGCGTCGGTAAGACAGCCCTCGTGGAAGGTCTTGCGCAGCGGATTGCCGATGGCGATGTGCCGGAATCCCTCAAGAACCGTCGGCTTCTCGCCCTGGATATGGGGCAACTCGTGGCCGGCGCGAAATATCGCGGCGAGTTTGAGGAACGCATGAAAGCCGTCATGAACGAAATCCGCGCAGCGGAAGGCGAAATCATCCTATTCCTGGATGAACTCCACACCGTGGTCGGCGCGGGCGCGGCGGAGGGTTCTGTCGATGCCTCCAATTTGCTCAAACCCGCCCTGGCAAGGGGCGAACTTCGCTGCATCGGCGCAACCACGCTCAACGAATATCGAAAATACATCGAGAAAGACGCTGCCCTGGAACGACGATTCCAGCCGATTTATGTCGGCGAACCGACAGTGGAAGATACCATCGCCATTCTGCGCGGCCTGAAAGAGAAATACGAAGTCCATCACGGCGTCCGCATTACCGATTCCGCCCTGGTCGCCGCCGCTACACTCTCCCACCGCTACATCACCGATCGATTCCTGCCGGATAAGGCCATCGATCTGGTCGATGAAGCGGCCTCTCGGCTCCGTATCGAAATCGACAGTATGCCGACCGAACTGGATGAAATCACCCGGCGGATTCGTCAGATGGAAATCGAACGCCAGGCGCTCAAAAAGGAAAAAGACGATATCTCGAAAAAACGCCTGGCCGATCTGGAAAAAAACCTGGCCGATTTGCGGGAAGAGGAGAAGGCCCTGCGGGCACACTGGGAGAACGAAAAGAAAGCCATTCATCGTATCCAGGAACTCAAAGAACGAATCGAACAGACCCATTTGGAAGAGCAGTCCGCAGAACGTCACGGCGATCTCTCACGAGTGGCCGAACTGCGGTATGGCGTGATTGTCGGCCTGCAGAAGGAACTGGCCGCCGAACAGGAGCGACTCAAGGAACTCCAGAAAACTCGCAAAATGCTTAAAGAGGAAGTGGATGAGGAAGACATTGCGGGAGTTGTCTCCCGTTGGACCGGCATTCCGGTACAACGCATGATGGAAGGCGAAATAGAAAAAATGCGCCATATCGAGGAGAGCCTGCGAAGCCGCGTCGTCGGTCAGGACACCGCGATTCGGCTGGTATCCGAGGCGGTTCGGCGATCCCGCGCGGGCCTGTCGGATCCGTCACGCCCCATCGGCTCTTTCCTGTTTCTCGGACCGACCGGAGTCGGAAAGACCGAACTGGCACGATCATTGGCCTGGTTCCTGTTCGATGATGAAACCCATATCGTCCGTATCGATATGAGCGAATACACCGAGCGGCACACCGTCTCTCGCCTTGTGGGAGCGCCGCCGGGATATGTCGGATACGAGGAAGGCGGTCAATTGACAGAGGCTGTTCGACGGCGGCCTTATTCGGTCGTCCTTCTCGATGAGATCGAAAAGGCGCACCCGGAGGTTCACTCCATCCTGCTTCAACTGCTGGATGATGGGCGACTGACTGACGGCAAGGGGCGCACGGTCGATTTCAAAAACACTGTTGTGATTATGACCTCGAATATCGGCAGCGAGTTCTATCAAAATGGTGACCCTGGAAACCCCTCCGACTATGAGCAGATCGAAAAACAAGTCCGGGAGGCTGTGAAACTCCACTTCCGCCCGGAATTGCTGAACCGGATTGATGAAATCGTCGTGTTCCAGTCTCTGGGCATGGAGGAGATCGAACAGATTGTGGACTTGCAGATTCAACGCCTGAATCAACGCCTGGCGAGTCGCCGGTTGAAGGTGGTTCTGGATCGCGAGGCGCGGATGGAGCTGGCGAAAATCGGTTTCGATCCCGTCTACGGAGCGCGCCCGTTACAGCGTACGATCCGCCGCATGGTCGAAACCCCGTTAGCCGAAGCGCTTATGGAAAATAAATTCGGGCCGGATAGTGTAATCGAGGTTACGTTTGAAAATCGGGAGTTTCGGCTGAGAAAGAGGGAGGGGGAGGGAGTGGCGGTGTGAGAAATGCGGGGAATTCGTTTGTGACGGGATTCTGCCTGTCCGCTCGTTAGGACGCAACGACAGGGTCGCCTCAATCCCCTCTGCGGCCCGGCTCACTGCCGGGACTACCTTATTCCCGCCATCGCTGCCTCCAACCGCTGCCGAACTCGCTCCTTACCGAGCAGGATCAGTACCCGGTCTATCGGCGGGCTGACCGTGCTGCCCGTAAGCGCCACACGGATCGGTTGAACCATATCCTTCATCTTTAACTGATACTTTTCCATGATAGCCGTTAAACAATCCATCCATTCCTGTTCCGTCGGCTCGCCGGCCGATGAAGCGATGAAATTCAACACGTCGCGAATCGGCTCTCGAATGGCCTCCGTCAAAAATCTCTTTCCCGCCTTCTCCTCGATTTCGACCTCTTCGACCAAACAGAATCGGCATTTGTCGAGCATTTCACTCAGGGTCCGAGCGCGTTCCTTGACCGACTCGATCAGGGAATTCCTCCAGTCCGGCAGATGCGCAAAAAGAGACTCGTTGACGGAATAAGATGTGAACTCCAGCAGGTACTCCGAAAAATAGCGAAATAGTTTTTCGTTGTCACAGGCCCGGATATGTTCACCGGCCAGCCAATCGAATTTCTTGGGATCGAACGCCGCGGGCGCCGCTTGCACACCCTCCAGCGAGAACTTCTCGATCAACTCCTGCCGTGTGAAATACTCCTGATCGCCGTATCCCCAGCCCAGACGCGCCATGTAGTTCACCACGGCATCCGGCAGGTAGCCTTCCCGTTTGTATTCCAGAACGGCCTTGGCTCCTCGACGTTTCGCCAGAGGTTTACGGTCGGGAGCCAGCACTAGAGGCAAATGCGCACATTCCGGAACTGTATATCCAAGCGCCCGATACAGAAGAATCTGCGGAATGGTGTTCGTTAAATGCCCATCCCCACGGATAACATGCGTAATCTCCATATCGTGATCATCGACTACCACTGCGAAATTGTATACCGGGCTTTTATTGGTTCGCACGATAATAATATCGTCCACCTCGGCATTGCGAACGGAGATATCCCCTTTAATCAGGTCATGAAACGATGTCTCGCCCTCGCGGGGGGATTTCAGACGAACACAGAACGGGGTCCCGTCATCCGGGTAGTTTTTTTCCCGACAGGTCCCGTCGTATTTGCGGTTCCGGCCTGCCGCTTCCGCCGCATGACGCTTGAGTTCCAGCTCTTCCGGTGTGCAGCGGCAGCGATACGCATGGCCTTCCGCCAGAAGGCGGTTCGCTTCGGCTAAATGACGCTCCCGATGGCGGCTCTGCCGCGCCATGTTACCGTCCCATTCCAGGCCGAGCCAGTTCAGGGTCTCCAAAATGACCCGCTCGTTCTCCGGTGTAGAGGTCTCTTCGTCGGTATCTTCAATGCGCAATAAAAACCTACCGCCCTGATTTCGGGCGAACAAGTAGTTAAACAGCGCAGTCCGCACATTCCCGACATGGAGAAATCCCGACGGACTCGGGGCAAATCGAACACAAACCTGACTCATGGATCGTCCTTTCTATTATGCATACACGCGAATTTCGTATATCCGAGCTCCCTGCGTCTCATCCGGCGGTTCGCAGGTCAGCCGCAGCATAGACGCGGCAACCGGGTCGAATTTCAATACCACTTTTCGTTGGTAGTTATTCTGCACTTCCTTTACAACACGCCATTCATCGGGACCGAATGCCTCCAACCGGAAATTCCGAACGGTCTCCGGCTGAACTCCCCAGATAAATTTCCGGTTGAATGACTGGCTCCCCGATAGGGCCAACGGCCGATGAAGACCGGTGTCGAATGTGATATGAACCTCGGAAAATCGCTTATCCGGGCCAATATCCAACTCGATCCAGGCTTCCTTGCCGTCCGGCTGAGAACGCCAGGCATGATTCCCGTTGTATGTCATGCGGGCAATGCCATCAATAACATTTCCGGCGGCATATCCTTCCTGCTCTGAGGATGCCGTAACGCGCGCATTCCGGGCCAGGTCGTTGGGATCTTCATTCTTGACACCGGGGATAAACTGATCATGGTAGAGAAGTCTCTGCTGAATCTCGCGAACATAGCGGTCGGCGGCTTCCATCGGCAGGCACTTCTTGTTAAGGCAAACGGCTGCGGCAATGCCGACAGCCTGCCCCATCGCCGCGCACGTTCCCATTACTCTTGTAGAACAAAACGCTACATGAGACGCGCTGATATTCCGCCCTGCAAAGAATAGATTCTTGATATTCCTGGAAAAGAGAGATCGCAAGGGAATACTATACATGCGATCCAGCCAGATCTGTTTACACGCCGGGTCCGGCGAGTCGATCCCCGCCGGTGGGTGATCGTCCAGGGTCCATCCGCCATGCGACACAGCATCCGGGAATGCGACCGCCGATTGCAAGTCATTCTGGTTCAACACATAAGGACCAAGAAAACGTCTACTTTCCCGTTTGCCCGGAATTGCGCCGATCCATTCCAACGCCCAGCGTTCCGCCCCATGGTCCACCTGGTTCTTGATATGGTCCCAGACACCCAGGGCAATCCGGTACAACTCATGCCGAATCGTTTCGCCGTCCTTGATCGTGTCCAGTTCCCCGCCCCATTCGCACCACCAGTAACCGTACTCCCAACTCTTGTGCGAACGATGCGGCAGATCTTCGCATCGCGGGTATGTCCGAATCCAGGATGGCGGCACAAACGGCATGGGACGGTCGTACTCTCTTGTGAAAAAGAGAATCGAGCTGCCCTGTGTTTTTCGGTCTGCCTTTTCCTGCCCCAATGATTCGCCGTAGGTCGATTTGGCTTCTCTGCCCACCGTGAAGTCCGCACCCGCTTCTTTGCCCAGGCGTCCATCTCCGCTGCAATCGGCAAAAAGCGTGGCACGAATAGAGAAGACATCCTCGGTGGAAGGCCTCATCGCCACGACCTCTTCGATTCGCCCCTTCTTCACTTTCACCGATTCCAGGTGCGTGTTCAGGAAAACCCGGAGGTTCTTCTCTCGCTGACAGAAATCGTAGAGAATGTAATCCCAGTACGGGAAAGACCGCTGCGGATTGGTGACGGCGCACGTGAGCCGGATCTCCTCCAGGATGCCGGATTCGCGGCTGTCCACATCATTCCGCCTTCCGCTGCACTCCGCCCCTAACACGTGCATTCGAATTTCACTGGAGGCATTTCCGCCCAGAACCGGGCGGTACTGAACCAGGACCACCTGTGTGCCCTCGCGGGCAGCGGCGATTGCCGCGATCATCCCGGCCATCCCGCCGCCGATGACACAGAAATCGCATTCAACTGGAATCTCGCGTATGGCTTTCCGAAGAGGACACATCTTCCTTCCTCATTGATCGCGGATTTGTCAATCTCGCCTATGACATTAACCTCATCTTCCTGTCCGGTGCAATCCACGCCGGTCAATCTGTCGGCCGGAATCCGGCTTCTCCCTTTTCCGAACAGGACGGCACAGATACGATTTCTTCCAAGAAATCCCGCATCCGGACGGGAACAATGTCCTGCAAGGAGCGCTTACAATGCCTTTTCCGCAATTCGATCGCCGACGTGTCAAATTTCTCCCCTTGTCTGCACGCAAAAATAAACAACAAATCGCCAAAATGGCCATCGACCCTGACAGCACGCCACCTCCCCTCCCCGGGGATGGGGAACGTCAGTTGGACGAAGTGGCCGAACGGGTCAAAACGGCTCGGGCCAATGGGAAACCCGTGATGCTGGTTTTCGGCGCGCACTCCATCAAAAACTGCCTCGGACCGCTGTTCATCCGCATGATGGAAGAGAAATGGGTGACCCACCTGGCGACAAATGGGGCAGGCATTATTCACGACTGGGAGTTTTCGTTCCAGGGAGAGAGCAGCGAGGATGTTCGGGCGAATGTGGACCGGGGCCAGTTCGGAAACTGGATCGAGACAGGAACCTACTTGAACCTGGCCTTTGTTGTCGGGGCATACCGGGGGTTGGGATACGGTGAATCGGTGGGCCGGATGGTGCAGGAGGAATGCCTTGAGTTCCCCACAGTCAACGAATTGCGGGAGATCATCGCGGAAGGGGCAAAGGCAGAGACCATCTCGGAAACCGTTGCGGCTGCCGCGGACCTTCTATGGACCATGCAGCAGTTCGATATCCCGGAAGGCCGGATGAACATCGCGCATCCGTTCAAGCAGTATGGAGTCCAGGCGGCTGCGTATTGTCTCCAGGTCCCGTTCACCGGCCATCCGATGATCGGGCACGACATTATCTACAACAGCCCTTACAACCACGGTGGCGCATTGGGCCGCTGCGCGGTGAGGGATTTCCTCATCTATGCACACAGTGTCGAGCAACTGGATGGCGGTGTGTATCTCTCCATCGGGTCTGCGGTCATGTCGCCCATGATTTTTGAGAAATCTCTTTCTATCAGCCAGAACGTCCACTTGCAGAAGGGCAGCAAAATTACAAATCACTTGATGGTAGTTGTGGATTTGCAGGTTGCTCCGTGGGACTGGAGCCGGGGCGAACCGCCCATGGATAACCCCGCGTATTACCTGCGCTACTGCAAAACATTCAACCGCATGGGCGGGACACTGAAATATATCACCGCCGACAATCGCGATTTTCTGCTGGGGCTATATAGCCGATTACGGTAGATTTCCGATGGCAGGATAACAATATAGGAAAGGAGACCGATCATGCTCTCCTTATTGCCTTTCAGAGAATTGGTTGACGCAGCGGATCAGCTGAGTCTGCCGGAGCAGGAAGTCTTACTGGACATTCTGAGCCGATGAGTCATCGATCATCGTCGGAAAATACCGGCAAAAGAAATCGAAGAGGCGAACAAGGAATTCGAGCGCGGCGAGTGTCATCCGGCTACCCCAGACGAGATTATGAAGGAAATCGGCTTATTCAACGATCACCGTCCGAATCGAATTACGTCGTCCGCGCCGGCAAAAGATGACCAACCAAGTTGATCCTTTCTCTAAGACATTTCAGATTTGAATTCGTTGAGAAGACCCCAATCCTCTACCGTCCATATCGGTAATAGATGGAACAGGTTCCTTCCTGGGAGGCCATACATGCGCCGCGTGGACGGTCGGGAACGCAGATCTCCCCGAAAAGCGCGCATTCATTCGGCAGGGCAATTCCTCTCAGTATCTTGTGGCAAATACAACCGGATAAATCTTCCGGTGGAATCTCGACCGGCGGAATCAGCTGCGCGGCATTGTATGCGACATATTCCTCTCGAATCCGCAGTCCGCTTAAGGGAATACGGCCCAATCCGCGCCAGTCATCATCCGACTCGCAGAAAACCCGCTGCATCAACTCGCGGGCCTTGGGATTCCCCTCCGGTCTTACAGCGCGGGTGTATTGAATCTCCACCGCCGAACGCCGTTCATTGCGCTGACGGATCAGCATAAGCAGCCCCTGCAAAACATCCACCGGCTCGAATCCGGCAATCACACACGGTTTTCCCTTCTCCTCGGCAAGGAATCGGTAAGGGGCATCGCCGGTGATGACGCTGACATGTCCCGGACAGAGAAATCCATCTATGGCAACCTCGCCCGATTCAACCAATGCCCGCATCGGCGGCGGCATGATTTTATGACCCGAAAGAACAAAGAAGTTTCCGCAACATTCGTTCTGAGCCGACTCGATAACCGCAGCGGTAAGCGGTGCGGTGGTTTCAAATCCGATCCCCAGAAATACGAATTTCTTCAGTGGATCCATCAAAGCGAATTCCAATGCTTGAGCGGGAGAATAAACCACCCGAACATCCGCCCCGTTTACTCGCAAATCCTCCAATGAGCCATCTCGCCCCGGCACGCGAAGCAAATCCCCAAATGAGCAGAGAACCACATCGCGATTCTGTGCAAGAAGACGGACCTGCTCATAATAGTTATTCGGCGTCACGCAAACCGGACAGCCCGGTCCCGAAAGCAGTTTCAACTCCGTCGGCAGGAGATCCCGCAGCCCGAACCGGTGAACCGACATGGTATGCGTGCCGCACACCTCCATCAGCGTGATGGGACCCGCCAATTCGCGGCGAATACAAGCGGCTAGCCGGCAGACCCGGTCAGGATCGCGAAAGGAATCGAAATAAATATCGGAAGGATCGGGATTTGTCATATTCCATTGGGAAACAATGCAGAGGCTATTCCTCGGCGGCGTGGGCGGACAATTCATCCAGCAGGCTCAACGTCTCAAGCGCTTCTTGTTCATCCAGTCTCTGGATGGCATAGCCCGCGTGGACAATGACATAATCCCCAACCCGGACATCGGGAACAAGATCGAGACGGACACGCGCCGTGATCCCGCTCATTTCAGCGGTACAGTTTGGTCCGACTATCTGAGTAACTTTCATGGGGACTGCCAGGCACATGCTTTCCACCTCGCCGCCGCCGCGGCAGCCTGTCCGAAAGCGATCCCGCCGTCATTGGCAGGAATTTCCGAATGCGTCAGCACGGAAAATCCCTCGTCTTCCAACGCGGCGGTAACCTGCTCCAACAGGACGAGATTCTGAAACACACCGCCCGACAGGGCGACGGTATCCAATCCGGTCTCTATTCGCAGCTTGCAACAAATCTCCACGCAAATCAATGCCAATGTAAGATGGAATCGTCCGGAGATCTCCGATACATCCGTTCCCGAAACAACATCCTGCACCAGCGAACGGAACATCGGGCGTGTGTCGATCTCCCAGGGCGCAAGCGAATCCACAATTTCATACGGGTATGCTTTCCCGGATTGGCGCACACAGCGCTCCTCCAGGGCCACGGCAGCCTCTGCCTCATAGGTGACCGTGTGACGCAGTCCTGCCAGGGATGCCACCGCATCGAACAACCGCCCGACACTCGTGCATTTGGGCGAATGCAGATCCCGCTTCAGAAGATGTCCGACCGTATGCCGCGACGAGTACCGGATTTCTCTCATCGTGTGCGGGAGATTGTCTTCGACTGTCTCTCCAAACAAATCCCAGAGGATCGAGTAAGCTACTCTCCATGGTTGATGGATGGCCTGCTCGCCACCGGGTAATCGAACGGCACGGAACGTGGCAGCCCGTCTGGGAAACACCGCATCTCCTACAATGAATTCCCCGCCCCATAAGCGCCCATCCAGACCGTATCCTGTCCCATCCCAGGAAATGCCGATTGCGGGTCCATCATGGCCGTTTTCCGCAAGACAACCGGCAAAATGGGCCGCGTGATGCTGCACCATGCAGGAGGGGAGTCCCGGATAGATGCTTTCTGCAAGGCGCATAGAATGGTAATCGGGATGAGGGTCCGTCACGACGGCTTCGGGCTGAAGGTCCAATAATTTGCACAAATCCCGCAGTGTATTCCGAAAGTGATTCTGCGATTCGGGTGTCTCCAGATCGCCGATATGCTGGCTGGGAAAAGCCAGGCCATCCGGGGAAACCAGGCAAAACGTATTCTTGAGGTCTGCCCCGACACAGAGATACGGTTTCAGCCCCGTTGCTTGCGGCAAAGCCAGTGGCCGGGGAGCGAATCCACGCGACCGTCGCAAAAGCCGTAGCCGGTTCCGCCAGACCGCGCCGACGGAATCATCGCAGGGCCGGGCAATCGGACGATCATGCAGCAGAAAGACATCCGCAATGTTTCCCAGACGCGCCAGCGCATCGTCCGGCTCGTAGGCCAGCGGCTCCTCCGAGAGATTCCCGCTGGTCATCACGAGTGGGCGTCCGAATGTCCCGCACAACAGGTGATGCAACGGCGAATACGGCAACATGATACCGAGTCGTGGCGTATCGGGGGCAATCCAGCGCCGCAGTTCCGCATCCATCCTGGGTTGAAGCAGAAGAATGGGAGCCTGGACCGATTGCAGATGTTCCTTTTCTTTCGGAGAAATAAAAGCCAGTTCCTCAGCGGATTGAAGATTGGGAACCATCAAAGCCAACGGCTTGTTTCCTCGCCCCTTACGCTGACGGAGTCGCTCCACAGCCTGTTGGTTTGTCGCATCGCAGGCCAGATGAAATCCACCGATCCCTTTGATCGCAACGACCTTGCCTTGAGTCAGATGCTGCGCGGATTCTTCAATTACGGATTGCGGTGCGATCAAGAAAGAGTTCTCCCCCAAGATTGGGGGAGATACAGAGAGGGTTGACTCGATTGGCTCTGTTTCCCTTGCTCCAACCTGCAACATAAAAATCCCCGGCCCGCAGACCGGACACGCATTCGGCTGCGCATGGAACCGCCGGTCTCTTGGATCGTGATATTCGCGTTCGCAGTTCGGACACATTTGAAAGGTCCGCATGGTCGTGAACGGACGATCATAAGGAATATCAAGAATGATACTGAATCGAGGCCCGCAATTGGTGCAATTGATGAACGGATAACTCCACCGTCGGTCGGATGGATCGCGCAACTCCGCCAGGCATTCGTCGCATGTGGCAAGGTCCGGGGAAATAAGGGTCTTGCAGATGGATGGTTCGGGAGAAGCGAGAATCTCGAACGCTGTTTCCCCCCCGATAGCCGCGATATCTTCCCGTGTAATCTCGATGATGTGCGATTGCGGCGGGGCCGATCTCTCCAATTCCAATGCGAATTGTTCGACGGAATCTCCGGGACCCTGAACCTCAATAGAAACACCGTCGGATGTGTTGCGCACCCACCCGGTAAGATCGAGCTGTTCCGCAAGCCGAGACACAAACGGACGGAATCCTACACCTTGAACAATTCCACGAACGGATATTCTTTCACGGCAGGAGTCCATGAGTTTAAGCATACCCCGACCGGGATTTCCGGTTTCCAGTTGGGGGTTGGGAGACTTTTCAGTATAGGGGCACGTGGCTGTTTGCGCATGTTGTCCTCTCTCCTTCCGGGAGCAACATTGAAAAGCCCCCGCTAGAGGTTGGTGTGAGAGTCTTTCCTTCTCCCTCTCTTCTTTCTTCAATGTTTAATTCTTAGTTCCTCGCCCTCTTCCCGGTCGGTCAGTCGGGATTACGGGCCGACAACACGAACCAGGTCGCCGTCGCTTTTCACGCCGTTCGTGATGTTGTAAATCTTCCCTTTGCTCTTGGCCTGCCCGGAATCATGGATCATATTCGGTCCGGGACTCCAGAAATAACCAACAGTCGATGAGCTGTAATTCGGATCGCGCCACTCTTTCGTTGTGCAATTTCGGACCCGCGCAAATAATGCCGGATCTTCTTCCAGACGGCTGCCTGGGCACGGATCGACGTGAAACTCCCCGTGCGTATAGCTGAGAACATCCGGCTGGGTTTTTGCCATACCCACCTGGAAAATATCTTGCGGAACCGAGGCAATATAAGCAACAGGGGTGGTGACGAACCGATTCTGCCAGACCGGATGCCCCCCGACATGCGGCGGATAGACATTCCAATCCAGACGATACATATCATAGGCTCTCTCAAACGCCAGCATATCCGCCTCCGTCCGCGCCAGCCGCGCTCTCATCTGGGCATTCAAAAAATTGGGTACGGCGATCGCTGCGAGGATACCGATAATCGCAACAACGATGAGAAGTTCGATCAATGTGAAAGCCCGGTGTTTTGCCATAGGTTGACCTCAGACATGCAAAATCTGCCCGATTCCATCCTTCTGATTCCTGGCCGTTAAGACGATGTTGAATATGAAACGCGATCGAATTCCCCGGTATCAAACCGGACACCCAGTCGGGTGGAACCAAGCACTCTTATCATACTATAAAAAAGAAAAGCAACAATCGGAATGTCAGTGGTCAGTTTGAACCTTCCAACATGGTGGCACTCTCACATTTGTAATAAGAATTCACCAATCCGACAGAACCGGCGAAAGTCAGATGCCGGTTGAATCCTTCTCCCGAAGATCGGGGGGAATACAAGGGGGGTTGATTCGAGAAGGCAGGATTTTGGCCGGGTTTCGAGTTAACCCCCACTTGGCCTCCCCCGATCTTCGGGAAAAGGATTTCATGGCTTTGTCAGATCATCGGCCCCGCCGGTGTCATCCTCCATGGAACAATGGAATTGATCCCCTATGATAAAAGATTGATAGAACCGACATTGAAAGATTTTGGAGTTGATACGATGACACGGTACTTTTTGATTATGGCCGTTGTTTTCTGCGGATTATGCGCACCCGCCGAGCAGTCGATTCCGAAAGACGAGCAAGCGGTCCAGGAAGTCCTTGCCGGTACGCGGACTACGGCGAACGCTGCCTGGTGGGGATTCGACAAGGAAGATTCCACCGAATTCCTTCAGGCGGCCATCGACTCCGGCGTACCGAAACTGGTAATTCCTTATATGGGCGACCCGTGGATTGTGCGTCCGATCAAACTCCGAAGCAAACTGGAGATTGTTTTCGAGCCGGGAGTTCTGGTTCTTGCAAAGAAAGGCGAGTTCAAAGGCGGCGGGGATTCCCTGTTCAGCGCCATCGATGAGACCGATATCACAATCCGAGGATACGGCGCAACTCTGCGGATGCACAAGAAGGACTACCAGAGCGAAGCCTACCAGAAAGCCGAATGGCGAATGACGCTTCGATTCATGGGATGCAAACGGGTGCTGGTAGAAGGATTGCGAATGGAAAGCAGCGGCGGGGACGGGATTTATGTCGGATCAAGCGGACAGAACCGCTGGTCCGAAGATGTTGTGATTCGAAACTGTGTTTGCCATGATAATCATCGTCAGGGAATCAGTGTGACCAGCGCCCAGAACCTGCTGATCGAAAATTGTATCCTGTCCGATACATCCGGCACGGCTCCCGGAGCGGGAATCGACCTGGAACCGGACAGCGAGGATGAAAGGCTGGTGAACTGTGTCATTCGGAATTGCATTATGGAGAACAACGAGGGCCATGCCATGCTCGTCTATCTTAAACCGCTCACGAGCGGGAGCGAACCGGTTTCCGTTCGGTTCGAGAACTGCCTTTCCCGCATGGGGCATTCGGCCGGGCTTCCCCTCGATGCGTTTGAGGACTATGACCGAATGGGTTGGGCGGGGATGGCGGTCGGTGCGGTGAAAGATGATGGGCCGAAGGGGACGGTTGAGTTCATCAACTGCACGGCGGAGAACACCGGCAAAGAAGGAGCGAAAGTATTCGACAAGTCTGCCGAGAATGTCCGGGTCCGTTTTGTCAATTGCAAGTGGAAAAACGGCTGGGTTTCGCGACACAGCGATGATGGCGGTCCGCGTGTGCCGATCCTCATCCATCTGCGACAAAGCGAGATCACTCAGAAATACGGCGGTGTGGAGTTTGTCGATTGCTCGGTCTACGACGATGTCTATCGTCCGGTTCTGTGGGCCTTGGAGGACGAGAGCAGTTTTGGTGTCCGGGATCTGGTCGGCTCCATTTCCGTGTACAGCCCACATGAGCCGAGAATGCAACTCGGTCCGAATGCACAGAATATCGATTTGAAAATAAAAAAGGTGGGAAAATAAAACCGGCGGTGTTATTTCTCGGGTTCGCGCAGACGGTCGTTCTCGTCCTGGAGAATTTTGATCTGCATGTTCAGTTCGTCGATCTGCTGCTGGTATTGCTCTTTGATCGCCGAAATCTCTTTCTGATGGGTTTCCTGAAGGTCCTGAATGCGCTTTTCGTACTGTTCGATGGTGGCCTTGAAGTCATCCACGGTCACTTTCTCGCCTGCTTCACTGGACAGAAGGTTTCCGAAAACTCCCTTGCCCGGTAACACAAAACCGCCGTTAACCAGTACCCAGCCGACAATCATCAATGCCAGGATGGTCAATCCCCCGAAAAGGACTATCCACTTGCCGGATGACGGTGCCGGAATATCTCTGTCCTGGGAGCGGGAACGTGGGCGAGCCACCTTCTATTCCCCCTTTGCCTGGGTTTCATTCAAATCGAAATGGAATTCGTGTTGATCCGTTACGGTAAACGGAAGAATGGTCACAAAGAAATCGAGCGGAACCCATAAATGTTTGGGAGATTTAATGTCGATCACATATTTACTGGGTGGGTGGCCTTCCCGAACGAATGTGACCGTGTGTTGGCCGTACCATTCCACGTCGATGGTTGTCGGGGTTTTTTCCGGCAGCAGGCGGGTATCGTAATAGACCTCGGCTCCGGGGGGATCCGATTCGAGGAGCGCCACGGTTTTCAGACAACCTCCGAATGCGAGAAGAACCATCGCCGCTACAGGCAAGATGAATCTGCGAACCACCATATCCTCCAAAGTCTGGTGCGGGTTCTGCGCCACGCATAGGAGCGTACCTTGGGAATGGCCAATAGTCAAAGCCGGTGGATTGGAATACCGACCGGATTGTATGCGTATAGGATACTAAAATCCGACGGGGCTGCGCGTTGACGGGAGAGGGGATACCTGCTTATACTAAGTTGCTATTCCGTGATGTCTTGTATGACTCAACTGTGCAGCGAAACGAACCGACTTTATTCGCGCGGGGGGCTTAATTATCCCCGATGATATTCGGGTCGGAACCTGGAAGGACAGAGAGCATCTCCGTGCGCCTGATCGATCGATCCAGCCCCAGAAAGTATTACCTCCAACTGGTGGAGAGTCTCAGTCTCGCGATCAGCTCCGGCGAGATCCGTGAAGGCGACAAGCTCCCCACGGAGGAAGAGTTGTGTCGGCAGCATTCCGTGAGCCGCGCGGTTGTGCGGGCCGCGATGCAGGAGTTGGCGCGGCAGGGGATGATTATCAAGATTGCGGGGAAAGGAACCTTTGTGCAGCGGGCCGCGCAAATGGACGAAATTGTGCTGCGGACCCTTCTTACAGAACGGGTTCTGGATTACGGCCTCGAATGGACCACGGAAGTCGTCCAGAAAATGATGGTGACACCGCCATCCGATATCGCCCAGCTGTTTTCCTCTGAGAAAGCCGGGCAGGTATTCAAAACGGCGCGTCTTCGACTGGTGCAAGGGACTCCGGTTCTCCTGGAGACCTCTTATGTCTCGGCGGACCTCTGTCCGGGGCTGGCTTTGGAGGATTTGCGCGTGAACTCCTTCTTTGAATTGTTGCTTCACCGGTATGGTGTGCCCATCGCCCGCACGGCAGACTCGTTTGCCACCACCACCCTGGAGCAGCATGAGGCCAAATTACTTCGAAAAAAAGTCGGACAAACAGTTCTGTTGATGGATCGGATCGTTTACACTACCGGAGACCGGGTGGCCGCTTTCATCCGGATTCTGAATGGAAGCGACGAGTATCGAATCACCATTCAGAACTTTCATGCATAACGGACCAGTAACCCGTGCAATTTCAAACAGGTATCCTCCCCTCCGGATTGGAGAAATCGCCATGGATCTTTTTCTTGATAACCAACCCCTCGCTGTTATAGAAGACAGCGAAGCCACGATTCGCGATGTTATCAACCGTGTATCCGACGATCTGAAAGGCCGGAACCGCGTCGTGTGTGAAGTCTATGTGGATGAGGTCCCCCAGGGGGATTGGCAGAACGATCCGTTCGCGGAACAGCACATCCGGGAAATCAACTCCCTTCGTCTGATCAGCGAGGAGCCGCGCCGACTGGCCATCAAGGTCCTTTATGACATTGCCAAATACATGTCTCCGATCCAAAAAGAGCTGGTCGATATCTCCAGTTTTCTTCAGTCCCGGCAGGAGGAACAAGCCTTCAACCGTCTCCAGCAGCTGATGTATGCCTGGTCTCAGCTGTATCATGGCCTGAATGGCGCATCAGCCATTTTGGGGGTTGACCATGACCGAATTGCTGTCGGGCAGCAATCCGCCTCGGAGATTCATTTGCAGGTTCTTCAGCTCCTGGAGGATGCAACACGGCACCTTCAGGAACAACGATTTCTTGAACTCTCGGATCTTCTGGAGTACGAGCTGGCTCCGAAAATGCCCTTGGTGGAAGAGGCCATCTATGTGATGATCCGTGAAGCGGAACGTCCCCAGCATTAGGGTTGCGTAACCGTATCGTCTGACAATTCACCGGCCTGAATAAACACAGTCAAGATACTGGTGCGATCCGAAGAACTCGCTCTCCTTTCGATAATATAAGTGAAAGTGCGCTTAGCGGACAGGACTCGGATTAAAAACCTGGTTCGGCCACTCTTGACAAACCAATCGGGCGAGAACACATAATAAGTCATATAAAATAAAAAACCCGAAGTAATCCGGCGAGTTATGAAACACACGTTCGGGACGATGCGAATACGCCTGTGTGACAGGTGGGCAGGCACGGGGAAACCCTTTTGAGGGTCTGTGGCGAACCCGGTCAAAGTGTGTCGATTCGCCGGAAAGCCAAACGGTCTGGTTCCAATAGGCATTCATCACGGTCCCCTTAACTGATGGCGCTCTAGTCAACTGAGTGAAAAACAACAAGCCAGGAGGATTCGACATGAACAAAGTCAGAGGCAAGCAGACGGAAATACAGCGGATTTGTTTTCAGGTCGCTTTGGCGCTGATGGTTTTCGGGGGTATGGAAGTTCAGGCGGGGAAAGTGCAATGGGATTTCGCCGGTGATACGTTGCCGATCGTCCCAACTGTGGCAACCCTGGCAGGGACGGCAAACGATTGGGCGTTGATGCCGCACCCGCTGAACCCTTCGGCGTCGGCAGCGACCGTCGATCTCTCAGGTCCGTCGTTGATCTTTACCGACGATCTGCAGACAAGCGGCGATGCCGGGCTGAGAACCGCTCAAAACGCGGAACTCCGCAATGCCTACGCCCTGAATGAGGTCGGTGATCGACTTTGGGTGATCTGCGACCATCGCATGATCGAGTACGGTCACCGTGCAAACGATGTCCCGGGATCGGTGGACAGTACCCGGTGTCAGGTCTTCGCAATCTCCTTCAACACGAGCGACGGCAAAACCTTCGGCCTCGACTACCTCGCCGGGGAGTACAATACCGAAGGGACACTGTTTTTCACGGCAATCGGGAACGGCGGAATCGACCAAAATACCATGATCAGCGATGGCTATCGAATCGAGAGTGGACCGGCTCCCAACCTCGACCGCCGCCTGCTGGTATTGCGCATAACACGTTCTCCATTCCCCGGTATCGTTTTGGTCGATGCGAAATACGGGGATGGTCCGTACGTTCGGATCAACAGTGCGTACAGCCTTTCCCCAACGAACAACGCTTTTGGCGGCACCGACGGGGATAGCAATGCTTTGGTCGCCGTCGGCGATTTTTCGGGTAGTGGCGCTATCCAATTCGAGATGTTCAGTTTGTGTATCACGGATGAAAATCCGTCACCGGGCGCAGGCGGAGGGAATGAACCCGTTGCCCGCCGCTCGTTAGACAAGGTCAGGTTCTTCCCCGGTGAATCAATAGGGGTTCGTTTGACCGTCTTCAACCCATCGTCCTCCAGTCAGGCGGTCACGGTTACGGAAGAAATCCCCGAGGGTTGGACCGCGACAGATATCAGCAACGGTGGGACGGTTGCTTCCGGTCGCATTACCTGGAACATCACCGTGCCCTTCGGAACGACGGACTTGACTTATTCGGCGAACTCCCCCAAATCCCTCACTTCGTCGCCGCAATTTTCGGGTTCCATTGGATCCATCGCCACTGGCGGCACGAATACACTTACGCTCGTGCGCGGCTTTGCTCCGCTTTATACCGCCTGGCAGCCTCCGGCAGGCGGGTGGGACTATATCTACGACCCCGATCTCGGCAGCCCGGAAAACCTCGAGGATGATAATTGGAAGCACAACAATGGTTCCGATATGTATGTCTTTCAGCCGACATTGCCGTCAGGTGTCGTATGGAAAAATCCGGCTTTCATCAACGATGAAGACTTCGGCGGAAAAGCGCTGCGGATGTATGACCCCGGGGATCCACGAAATGCACCCTATCTTCTGCCTGATCCCAGTCTTCGTAAGATAACCATCAGTTTCGACTTGGGAGTAGCGACCAAGGCTGTCGCCGCTTTCCGGGTCCGTTCCAGAGAGTTCACCGACGAATTCGGCGTCCATGTTCCCTTCGGATATAAAAACGGAGACGAGCTGCCGCTCCTGGGCCTGCTCATCAACAGGGATGTGGGTTCTCTCCTCAGTTTCGATGAACTTTCATACGCCGGTCTGTATTACAGCAGCGACTACCCGGATGTTTTGAACTTCCTCAACGGAGGTGGTGTGGTGGAACAATACATTCCCGGCCCGTTTCTCGAATCCTACGACAACACCGTGTGGCATGAGTATTGGCTGACCTGGAATGTAACGGAAGGCCAAAAAGCCACTGCGCTGTATATTGATGGTGCGCTGCAACCGACCTTCGCGTTCCCCCTTCAACCGGGCGATCCGAACTATGAGGACTCGGCCGAGTTCCGGGATGCGCAGGCGCGCGGCGCGTTCTTTAATCGCTGCGAAGACACGGAAGGGGATATCCCTGAAGGCAATGCCATGTTCCGCTTCACCTTCGTGAACACAGGAGATGCGGGCACGATAGAGATTGACTACCTGGCTTTCCGCGCCGGTACCGACGAAGCCCCATCCGTATTCGTTCCAGTCTCCGACTGGGAATTGTACTGATCCGTGCGGAAATCTGTCCGCATTGCACAAATAGAGGTTCCCTGCAAACTGCCCGATCACGGGCGACGAAAAACCTCCCCCTGGTCTCCTCGGATCCAGGGGGAGGTTCTTTTACTCCCGGCGCACTGACCGAATCTAACCCCTGTTTCTGCGCCCCCTATCGGAACGTAGAGAGAACACTATGGCAACAAAAAGCGGATTTAAGCTTGACTGGGGGATTTTTCTACGCTGTGCGGAAACACTCGGATTGTCTTGAACTTAGCAAACCATCCCACGGTAAGATGGCCGCGCCACAACGTATAGCAACTCCGCGGCGCCAGGGCAGAGCCATAATAAAGCCAAAGAGGCTCAACCGTTGCCAGCTGAGCCTCCCGCGCCTGGGCACAAACGATGTCTTCCGGCGCCCCCGGCCTGTTCCCGCCTCACGACGGGATCGGCGGTAGAGGGAACCTATCCCAGTGCCTCAGACAAACCTTATTGTATCACACGGAATAGCAAGGGCAATAGCTGAAACAAAAAATTTTAAAAACAATCCCGATTTTTTCTATTTCCCTGTCGGATAAACCTGCGCGATTTGCAGCTATGTTTCTGAATCACAAGCAGATGGAGGATACACAATTATCCCGACTGTAATTACACCGTCTGCAACTCCATGATGTGCCTTGACTTCCTGATTGACAGGCTGGAAACGGTGGAGTATCCTCCCAGACAGTGACATGTGGGACTTCCACGCCGGGGATACCCCCCGAACTGCTCCTCCTGAAAGCGAGATGCCGGCCTGTGTAGGAAGTCGCGGTCGCGAGAATCCACACCACAAGAAAAAGAAACGGAATGTTATGATGGTAAAACGTACGTTACTGACTGTTTTCCTGATGCTCTCTGTCCCGACCACATGGGCCATGGACACCGCGCCGGAAGTCGGACGTGCCCCGGAGAATGTCTACCAGGGCGAGCTTGTGCGCTACCCGGGCCCGTGGGCATTTATGCTTCCCGGTTCGCATATCATTCTGGTGAGCGACGAGGAACTGGAAAAGTTGTCCGACCCCGACGCGAAGCTCAATTTGAGCCTTGGGCGCCAGGAAAGGATCGAAAGCCTGCGCGAGATTTGTGAACGTGCCCAGGAAGCGGGACATCGAACGCTGGTTTTGGCATTCGACCATTTTTTCAGCCAGTACCGTCCCGGCCAGGGCGACCGTCCCCGCCGTCTCATGCCGGACATGGACGAGTATATTGCCCGCATCGCCGCCATCGGTCGATTTGCCGAACAGCACGGCATGGGGCTGGAGCTGAGCCTGTTAAGCCCCCTGGAAATCGGTCCGGCTTACGCCAAGGCCACCGGAGAAACCGGGCGGTGGATGCACTACCGGAAAGGGGTCCGCGACCCGCAGTCCGGCACATACAGCGTCCAACTTTGGCGACATCTGCGCTGGGTGAACAACAAAGGGCCGGTGAGTCTCATGGACGGTGGAGTGCGCGTCTTTGCGTTCCGGGAGAAGGCAATTCGCGGTACACCGTATCGTGTTGTAAATCCCGATGAAATTGTAGAGATTACCGACACGGCCCAGGTGGAGCGGTACGAAGGTTTGACGGTGACCCCGGGCGACTTTGCGGCAGAGCGTATCCGTATTTACGGAACCGGCCGTGCCGATATCGGTCCGCTGAATCGAGTACTTGTTGTGCAGCAATATGTCACACCGGAAATGGACTATTTCAGCGCGAACGCGCTGCCGTATCTCACAGGACTGATTGACCGCTATGCGGACGCCGGTGTCAAACTGAACGGGCTGTATTCCGATGAAATGCACATTCAGCAGGACTGGAATTATTTCAGCCATCACGATCACGGGGAGTTTGCCATGCGATATGTCAGCGACGGATTTGCAAAAGCGTTCGCGGCGCGGTACGGAGAGGAATACCGGGATTTCGCAAAGTACCTGGTCTACTTCGTACACGGGCAGGAGGATTTCAGCTACCAACTGGACGCGAAAGCGGACATCATGCACGTGTGGGGCGAGACACCGGAGGATATTCAGAATACAGCCCTGTTTCGGTCGCGATATTACAGGTTCTTGCAAACAGGGGTAGTCGATCTGTTTGTCCGCGCGAAACACCATGCAGAGAAACGAATGGGACACCGGCTGTATACACGCGCTCATGCCACCTGGGCGGAAAGTCCGACGATCGACAAGTGGGAGACCGGACGCGAGAACGAATATCGCAGCAAGTATGAATACACATCCAACTTTATCTGGTCCAATACAGTGCAGCAGGCCGCCTCGGCTTGCTACGACTATTTTGCCTGGGGCGACTACCTGACCGGGACGGGTAACGATCATGCCGAATGCGGTTGGCTGGACCGTAACTATCTGGGGTTGGCGCTGGCCTGTTCGACAGGGATACTGAACGAGATACCGTATTCATACGGAGCGCATTGGGGGATGCCCAACGAAATGGCGGCACGTCGGGCCGCGCTCGCGAGTGTCTACGGCGCCGCCGGGTCATCGCTGCACGGAATTGTACAGGATATGCAGCATCGGGATACCGATGTGCTGATGCTTTACCCGATCGACCTCGTGAGTGTAGACGAGCGGTTTGGCAGTTGGATGACACAGTACGCTTATGCGAATTACGTGACTCAGGACAAACTGCTCGAGCGCGCCGAAGCAAAAGACGGCGCGATATGGATGGCTAACCGGACTTTTCAAACACTGGTTGCGACTTTTGAGCCTTTCCCCGACAAGGCGCTGTTGCGATTCATGCGCACGCTTATTGATAGCGGCGGGAGAGTGATCTGGTCCGGCCCGCCGCCTCTGGTGGATCGGGATGGCGAACCTGTACTGCACGAATGGGAAAATCTGTTCGGAGTGGACTATGAACCGGTATGGACGATCGGCGAATATGCGCCGGGACGAGTGATTCAGTTTGAGGGCGTGCTTAGCGGAGTTGAGCCGCAGACCATTTTAACGCATCTGCTGGTAGACCGGATTTATCCGGTAACGCCGAGAGATGCGACGGCGCCTGCCGCGCGTGTCGGGCATCGGGTTGTTGGGACGGTCCGGAGATACGAGGGGGGCGGAACGGCCTGTTTCCTGGGATATCGCCCGCGTGACGATCAATCGCAGAGCCTGGGTTACGAGACACGGAACTGGTTTGAGATTCTCAGTGCGCTGGGTGCGTATCCCGGAACAGGGAAATCAGCCGCCAGGAATGATAATACGGATTACGTGTCCCGAACAAGCGACTACATGGTTTGCCGTTTTCCCAACGGAGCCGTATCCGTTGCGCCCCATCTCCGGACCGTTGTGGAGGACTGGGAGGGAGGTTTTGCGAGAGACGAAGAGAAGGACCGGGAGTACCTGACACGTGTGCCGCCGCCATCGGATGAAATTGCGCTGAATGACTTTGCCGTGAATGGGCATGTTGTCAACTACCGGGGACGGTCGGCGATGACATTTCTGGTCAATGCGAATAATGAATTGATTGGGTTTGCGGGGAACAGGACGGATCGAATTACAATTGACGGCAAGGAAACAGTATTTGCAGACCGGCCGCTGGGAGAGATTGCCTGGGCGCCCGTTCCCGGGGATCGGCAAGTAGAGAATGGGGCGGTGCTTCAAATTCGTGTGAATGGCAGCGGACGGATTACAATTCCATTGGAGAAAGCGCCCAAATCGGCGCACCTGTACACTGAGGGACAGAAACCGGGAAGTCGGGGGCAGGAAATCCCATGTACGATCACCGGAAACACGGTAGTGTTTGAGGCGGACGGCTCCATTGGGGGTCGATGGTTGTATTTGACAGAAGAGGGGAGAAACTAAGAATTAATCGGAATTTGCGACGAATGTTGCATGAGATCGGTTAGGTAAAGTCAGGATTCGGTGTACACTTCTAATGTGGCCGGCAATGACACACTGAATTCTGCGAAATGCCTGGTAATGGCAGCTGGTTATATGTATTCTTTGTTAAAGGAACTTCCGTTTATGGAACATTAGCGTGATTTCGGCAGTTCGGATTCTCGGGTGAGATTCTCAGGGCGACTGATGGCCGCCGGAGAGACGGGCAATGATACCCTCGCTGACTACACCATTGCTGGGGTCATACCAGGTCCGTTTCGGTACGGGGATGTGTGCAAGATCCGATTCCCAAAAGCTCTTTGCGCCCTTGGGACCAACGCTCCAGATCCCGTAGTTGACCGGGGAGTCTTCCTGGCTGAAATAAGGCAAATCCTGATCGGCACCGGACTCGGATGGGAAAGATTTCGGGACCCAGATGGTCAGATAGGTCAAAACATGGTTGCTGTATCCGAGTCCGGGAGCCAGGTACTTGTACTGTCTACCCGGATTAAACACGTCGAGCGGACGGTGGTTGATATAGGCCACGGGAGTAGTGATCTCAGGCGGGCAGATATTGTAGTCGTCAATCTCGTTCATGGAGCCGGCACAGAAAGTCCGTGCGATGGGATAGGCTTTCTGATCCAGGTAATAAGACTCGAGTGCGATGGAGATAGATTTCAGATCCGCTTTCGCGCGGGCAACTTTGGATCGGATCTGCGCCTGGATGAAGTTCGGAACGGCAATAGCGGCAAGAATCCCGATGATTGCGACTACGATGAGCAATTCAATCAGGGTGAACGCAGGCAAACGGCCGGACCGCCCAGGTGGAACCCCGGACAGTCCGGCATGGAGCTTCTCTTCCCGAAAGACCTTCCTGGCTTGTCTCATTCGTAAAGATCCCATGATGGAACCATGGACCGAGGCAGGATATCCTCGGCCTTTTTCACCCAGAGTCTGTAGCTGTCGACAAACGGAGCTTCGGAGTCTTCCTGATCGAAGATTCCCATTACGTCGAACGCACCTGTCGGAGCAGTCCCGAACGTACCTTGCGAGGAAAGCAGCATGGTCAATTCCGCACCGGAGGAATCGGTGATCACAATCTCATTGCCCGCGCCCCATTCGCCGGAAACAATCCGGACACCGTTCAGGCGAACCCACCGGGTTTGATAGTATTCCGCACCTCCTGCTCGTGTCGGATCGAAATAGTTGCAGGCGGCGATGCTGGGAATCACTTCCGGTTCGGGCATCGGTCCGTGGGACAAGACCTGCATGGTCCACATTGTGGCCAAACTGTGCCGGTCGTTCAGAAACACTTTACCGTTGTGGTCCATCACCCAACCTTCGACTCGAACTCGGTCACCTGCCTGGACGGAATACCCCTGCCACACACTTTTACTCCACGGCCCGGCCCATACCTGGATGCCGCCATGTCCGACTTCAGCCTGCACCCAAAGCGAGAACCATGCGAACCCCGGATCGGTCGGCGCATCGACCTCCCCGGTCGAGGCAAGAGAAATACCCTCAATCACCACTTTATTGGCCTCCTCGGGAGCCGCCCCAACCTTGGGATGCGAGCCGGTCCCGTCCGGATTGACCGCCTGGAGCTCCCAAAGGGTCTCCCCTGCCCAGATTGGGGTGACCGCGAACACGAACACACAGATTGTGGCATAACTCACTGGCTTCTTCACTGCTTGTTCTCCTCTTTATATAGGTTATTGTACCAGGATTTTACTGGCGCTGATAGCATAATTCTTATATTCGTGCTACGCAAGGGGCGAGAATAAGAATTGCAGATTGAAAAAGAAGATAGGAGGGACGAAAAGGGTAAAAGTTGAATTGCGAGGGGAAACGACTCTCAGGCGCGGTTTTTCTTGCCGTTCAGGATGTTCTTGAGGAACTGGCCCGTGAAGGAACTACGGTTCTGGGCAACCTCCTCCGGCGTCCCTTCGGCGATCACCCGGCCCCCCTCATCGCCACCCTCCGGCCCCAGGTCGATAATCCAATCTGCGCACTTGATGACATCCAGGTTATGCTCGATCACAACCACCGTGTTGCCACGGTCCACGAGGGTATTCAGCACACGCAACAGTTTCCGAATATCTTCGAAATGAAGGCCGGTGGTGGGTTCATCGAGAATATACAGGGTATTACCGGTGTCGCGACGGGAGAGTTCCTTGGCCAATTTAATGCGCTGCGCCTCTCCGCCGGAGAGAGTAGGCGCCGGCTGGCCGAGGTGGATGTAATCGAGTCCGACATCCGCCAGCGTATCGAGAATCCGGCTGATCCGTGGGAAATTCTCGAACAGCTCCAGCGCCTCGGTAACGGTCAGGTCCAGAACATCGGCAATGGACCGCCCCTTGAATTTCACCTGAAGCGTTTCTCGATTAAACCGTTTTCCTTTACAGATTTCACAGGTGACAAACACATCCGCGAGGAAGTGCATTTCGATTCGTTTGAATCCGTCACCGTCGCACGCCTCGCACCGGCCACCGGGCACATTGAATGAAAACCGTCCGGGTTTATACCCACGGACTTTCGCTTCCGGCAGTTCAGCAAACAGGGAACGAATGGGATCGAATACCTTCACATAAGTTGCGGGATTGGAACGCGGTGTTCGCCCGATGGGATTCTGATCGATGTTGATCACCTTATCGATCTGATCGACTCCCTTGATTTCTTGATGCGCACCGGCGGGGATTTTGGAGCCGTGGAGCCGCTGCGCCAATGCTTTGTACAGCACTTCCCGTATCAGACTGCTTTTCCCGGAACCGGAGACGCCGGTGACACAGGTAAACAGACCGAGTGGAATGGAGACATCGATCTGTTTGAGGTTGTTTTCCGCCGCTCCGATCACGCGGAGGAACTGCGCCTTTGATTTACGTCGGCTCTCGGGGATATCGATCTTGCGGGTTCCGGAAAGATAGGCGCCGGTGAGTGATTCCGGGCAAGCCCGGACCGCATCGGGTGGCCCGGCAACAACAATCCGACCGCCATCCCGACCCGCTCCGGGACCGAAATCTACAATGTAATCGGCGGATTCCATCATCTCCTGGTCGTGTTCCACCACCAGGACAGTGTTACCCAGGTCGCGCAGCTGACAGAGCGTATCGATCAAGCGGCGATTGTCCCGCTGATGCAGACCGATACTCGGTTCATCCAATACATACAAAACGCCAACCAGTGCGCTGCCGATTTGACTGGCAAGACGGATTCGCTGTGCCTCTCCACCGGCAAGGCTTGGAGCGGCCCGGTCCAGAGTCAGGTAATTCAGCCCCACATCGCAAAGAAACCGGAGTCGGTTTCGAATTTCTTTCAGAACCTGTCCCGCAATTTTCTCCTCGCGAGCGGTAAGTGAGGCATGATCGAAAAAGTCCAGAGCCTGTGCCACATTTCTCCCGCAGACCTCGTGAATCGCGCACCCGTTGAAATAGACCGACAGCGATTCCTCCCGAAGCCGCCCACCGTTGCAGACATGGCAGGGGATCCGGTGCATAAAATTCTCCAGTAAGTAACTGCGGAACCCCTCGGAGGATGTCGTGGCATACCATTCCTCCATTTCCGGGATAATCCCGCGATAGGAACCTCCTTTGTTTTTCATATCGCCATAGAGCAAGACCTGTTGGGCCTTTTGTGACAGTTTTTCCCAGGGAGTATCGAGGGAAAATCCGAATTTTCGGGCTACGGTCTGTAAGCGACTCCGAATCTGCCTTGCCCAATAGGCATCGCTGTTTCCTTCAAACAAGTTCCGCCATGGATGGATCGCGCCCTCCACAACGGAGAGATGCTTGTTTGGGACCACCAAATCCGGGTCCAGCTCCAATTTCCGCCCCAGCCCATCGCACTCCGGGCACATGCCCAGCGGATGATTGAACGAGAAATGCTGCGGTGTGAGTTCGTCAAAGGATCGCCCGCACTTGAGACAGGCGTTCTTTGCGCTGAAAAACAGGTCTTCACCATCCACGACGGAGACAATCAGGGTTCCTTCGCCCACACGCAAGGCGGTCTCAACCGAGTCGGACAGACGGGATTGAATGTCACCACGCATTACCAGACGGTCCACAACGATCTCGATGTTGTGTTTCAGCCGTTTGTCGAGAACGATCTCCTCTTCCAGATCGTGAATGACCCCGTTCACACGGACCCGGACAAACCCATCCTTCTTTGCATCTTCAAAAATGTCCTTGTATTCGCCTTTTCGTTCGCGGATCCGTGGTGCAAGAACCATGAATTTTGTGTTTTGAGGCAGCTCAAAAATGCGGTCCACGATCTGATCAACGGTCTGGGAGCCGACCGGCTCATGGCAATCGGGGCAGTACGGGATTCCGCACCGGGAGAACAGAACGCGCAGGTAATCATAGATTTCCGTGACTGTGCCGACTGTGGAGCGCGGATTCTTGGCGGCGCTTTTTTGCTCGATGGAGATAGCAGGGGACAAGCCGTCAATCAGGTCGACGCGGGGTTTTTCCATTTGCCCCAGAAATTGACGGGCGTAAGCGCTGAGAGACTCCACATAGCGGCGTTGCCCTTCCGCATAGATCGTGTCGAATGCAAGCGAGGATTTCCCGGAACCGCTGACTCCCGTGAACACCACCAGCTGGTCTCGTGGAAGATCCAGGTCGATTCGCTGCAAATTATGCTCTCTCGCCCCTCGTATACGGATAAACTTCATGTTACCTTTTACCGGGGACTCCGGTTGTTCGCGCGGTGGAGTCCTGAAACGATATAACACGTTCCAACAACACAACTTCGGTACAGCCCGAGACCGATCCGTTCCGAACACACAGGGTTGTTAGAGGGTCGATCTCGAACAGAAACGAAATGACTTTTATTTCGACGCTCATAGCGCTTGTTCAATCGCTCGGCTCAGTCCTTCTCCCGGTCCTGTTGGGTATTTTATTCGGCCGTTTTTCTCAGCGCATGGAAGACCGGACCGTGGCGATTTGCCTCCTGTTCTTTTTCCTTCCGGTATATCTATTGTTCAATTTGGCGCGGCCCATGCAAGTGGACAAGGATCTGGGGCTGGTTCTTTTCTTCTTTTTCTTTCATACTGCCGCCCTCTGGATTGTCTCCTCATTTGTTTTGAGGATGTTTCATTTATCCCAGAAAGCTCATTCGCTCATTTTGATGACGATCCTTTTGGCACATCCTTTCCTGATCCCGCCGCAAATGCTTTCCCCATTAACCGGTGAGACCGGCATTGCCACGGAGACTGCTGCGAACATATACCATGTTGCGCTTGTGATTGTGGCCGTTCTGGGGATGTACCTCGGAAGCCAGAAGATGTCTTTTCCGGAACGGCTTTTTGAAATGCTCACCGTGCCCGTGGCGTGCTTTGGGCTGCTTGGATTTGCGCTGGGGCTGTTGCGGGTCGGATTGGCGGAAACCATCCCGAAAATCCTGTCGCCTTCCGCGCAGGCCGCTATGCCGCTGACATTCTTGCTGCTGGGATTTTTGATCGGTAGGGGACTGCATCTTTTTGAATTATTGAGTTCCGCCCAGATCCTTTTTGCCGCCGGAATTGCAACAGCCCTGAAACTGGTTCTCTCGCCCATAATTGGAGTTCTTCTTGTGCATATCATGCCTATCGGCCCGGCCCTGGGGAATTTGCTCATCCTTCAAACCGCCATGCCGACTGCTGCCATTGCCTGTGTATTCACCGCCTATTATGGGCAACCTCCAGACCGGCGATATGTTGCCCTGTGCATTGTTCTCTCCTCCCTGATCTGCTGCGTAACTATCCCGATCCTGTGCAAATTCCTGGTATAATAGGAATGGGGTTTGCTTCTATTTTAGTATGAGTTCTGGCCGTTGGGTGAGATCAGGAGATTATCCCATGAATAAACAAATTGTTGCCGTTTTTTTTACATGTATCGTGACAATTCTGCCCGCCTTCGGGCAAGAAAAGCCGGTTGCCCCCTCCGAGCCATCCTCTGCTCCCCAGGCAGGGCAACCAGCATCGCAACCACAGGAGGATCAACCGTTGACGGTGGATGATTTCGGGGCCGATCTGGATTTGGAGGTCCGGGTGCTGCTCGGCCAGAAAGCCGGCGTTGTAGGCACGCTTCCACCGGACCTGGATGATATGTGTGATGTTCTGCAACACAAGTTCAACTATACAACTTATTCTTTATGGAACACGCTTCACGTTGTGGCCTGGCCGGGAGAGCAGACCGTTGTCCAGGTAGTCCCCGGTCATTACCTGGTCGTAGAAACCCTGGCGGCGGATGCGGCTCGAGGAATCGTTAAAGCCAGAGTCTCGGTGTGTCGAGATGAGGGCGAACCGGCAGTGCGACGCGAATTCCTGGCCGGACAACAAGGCGCGATGGAGGTCACCCATCCGCCCAAAGTATCCGCCCAGCCACCCGATCTTCTCTCCTCGCCCATGACCGTGACTCGCACCGATTGGAAAGCCATCGGGGGTGTAGAACTCTGGCTTTCGGCGGATGGTGAAAGGCTCCGTTCCACCCTGCCCGGAAAGACCCTGATGAATGCCGGGAACACGGAAGAAATTGGGCAAACAAAACGATTTCTGATCGTTGCTGTTAAAATCGCAGAGTAGAACAGATTAAAACGTAGATTGGTTGCGATTCTCCGGAATAACACCTGTGCCAAAATGGCCCACCTGAGACTTTTTCATGCGCTGCCCCCCTTTTGACAGATAGCATGTGACCCGACGACAGAAAATCTTCAATACATGTATCTCAAGAAGTAGGCGCCTCCGCCGATAATTTTTCACAGAGAAATTGCGGAGTGAACGGGAAACTATGAAAAAAAACAGAAACGCCGGCATCGGAGCGCCGGTGTTAACGTAGAAGGGAGGGATGTATGAATTAAGAAACGCCAAATTACCGGCGGAGATCGGAGTTCCGAGCCGGTGAAGCGGCTAAGGGGTTTGGGCGAATCCCCTTAAAACACCCAGGTTGAGTGTCACCCGCCACAAAAAGGGAACTCAATGGGGGTCACGACCCGGCGAGTAAACCCGGCAAAGACTCTCACAATCACCCACCGGGAGCACCCCCCGGAACAAGTTCGGCAGGGATGCCGAACCCGCCTTCAAGGAGGAAGAAACAATGAGTATCACTCGTGTAGTAAACAACATCGCTGCAATTAACGCCAACCGAAACCTCGACAACACCGGGATCAGGATACAGAAATCCATCGAACGATTGTCTTCCGGATTACGCATCAACCGTGCGGGCGATGACGCCGCCGGGATGACCGTATCCTCTCGTTTGAAAGCCCAGTTTTCCGGTATCAACCGTGCGGTCGAGAATGCCCAGGACGGCATCAACCTGATCAATGTGGCAGAAGGCGCGCTGGAAGAAGTTACCAACCGCCTGACCCGCATGAGAGTTCTTGCCATTCAGGCCGGTAACACCGGCGTAAACGACATCCAGGCTCGTCAGGCGCTTCAGGATGAAATCTTCCAAAGCATTGACGAGATCAACCGAATTGCCAACACCACCCAGTTCAATACCAACTATCTGCTCAATGGAGATTTCGAGATCAAAAGCAACCTGATCGACGGTCAGGATTATGTCGGCGTTCGGATCGACCAATCTCCGGTTGCCAGCACGTTGGACGGTGGTTTGTCCTTCCTTAACATTCACCGAACTGAAGTCGGTTCCGCGCAAATTGTCGCAGGCGAAACCCAATTGACAGCGCAGACCATCAATATGGGCACGCGCAATCAGACCGATATCGCGGTATCGTTGGGACATTGGACCTCAACCGCGACCATCGACGGTGCGAATGCGTCAACGTCAACGGTTTTAACGAGCGCCTATTTTCAAGGCGTCTCGCTGTACTCCGGCGACTCGATCGTTTTTGAAGGAGTTCTTTCTGATGGTGTCCAGCGATTCGTCGGATCCATCTCCGTGGCCGCCAGCTATCATATCTCCGATCTGTTGAGCGCGATCAACAAGGCGATCCGCGATGCGGAGAATGCCTATTTCGGAAGCGCGGCAGCCGTTCCGTCCAACTATCACATCACAGCCACTTTCGGAGCCGATGCGAATGCGGGCCGGATTCTTCTTCGCAATACGACCGAGACATTCTCGGAGGCAAGTATCTCCATTTCCGTCACACGAAACAGCCGAAATGGAGAGCTGGCTGCCCAGGCAATCGGGGTCACACGGGCCGCGATTGGAAATGTCTCCATTCTGTCCGGTGGGGGGCAGATCGGAAATAGCCTGTCGGCAATCACCGGTTCGACTTTCGATACCGGCAGCTTCAACATTGCTGTGGAAGATGTTGTCTCGGCCCAACAGCGATCCACGGAAAGCATGATTCAGTGGCTTGATACAAACGGCGCACTGATGAAACGAACCGCGTCTCTGGGCGCAGTCAACACAGCGGCTGTTATCAACGGAACGTTTGTTGAGGGCGTGTACACGGGCGGTGTGACACTGTTCAACGACAGTACGATCACACTCACCGGAACGGAGATTGACGGAACCACGTTCTCCGCCACCTATACGCTCGACACGACGCTGACCGCCTCCACGGACACGGCTTACAACGACTTCCGGTTCCAGTCGATCTCCGGGCTGATCGAAGAGATCAACTATCGAACCCGGTCCTATACGGCGTTCGCCGGAACCCTGAACATTGCCGATGGCGATGTGTCCCGTTTCAGCCTGTCGCAGTTCACTTATACGAACAGCGCGACCTTCCGTCTGACCGACGATATCGGCATTACCGGATCGCAGTCTACGTTCACTCTGACCTTCTTCCAAGACGTTACAAACCACGTCACCCTGCAGGATGATGCGGAGCTGAAATTGGAAGGCTTTGCGGAATCCGCCACGCTCAGTATCAATGGCGGGGACGCGGTCCGAGTCGAGGCCGGCCAGGTGGTCACTCTGTACGGGCCACAATCGACCGTGGACGGTGTCCCGACTCCGCAGGTCACCCTGCGTGTAGGCAGCGGATTGACCATCGGAAACGACGTCCTGGAAACCCAGGCGAAGGAATTCGTGGGACAGCTGAATGGTGGAGCCAGCGTGACATTCCAGAACGGCGACCAGGATGTTGTCTTCATCAGCGGGGCACAAACCACCGGCCAGGCGAAGTTCGTCACCGTGGACTTTGACGCCATTCTGGATGTAACCAAGTCCTCCACAGGCCTCGCCGATTCCGGAACTACGATCATCATTTCGACGGTCAACAAGTCGATGAACTACCACATCGGCGCGTATGCAGGGCAGCGGTTCCGCAATGCGATCGGCGATCTGCGTGCCGACAACCTCGGATTCGGACGCGGGTCCGGCCGAACCGTGGAAGACATCGATATCACCACAATAGAGGGTGTGGACGAAGGGCTGCGGATCATCGACGAGGCCTTGGATCAGGTCAACAAGACCCGGTCCCTGCTCGGCGCAGCGACCAACCGCCTGGAAGCCACGGTCTCCAATCTGTCGGTGACCTCTGAGAACTTGACGGCATCGTACTCAAGACTCAAGGACACTGATATTGCCCGAGAAAGCACGGAATTCACGAAGAACCAGGTTCTCCTGCAGGCCGGAACCTCTGTGTTGGCGCAAGCCAATTACATTCAGCAGAGCTTCCTCTCCCTGCTCGGCTAACCGGCGAAAAATAGGGGGCGTGGGTAGGGATCAGGCTCGACTCGCAGCCTGATCCCTCCCCCGCAAAATGCCCTTACAAAGGAGGGCATTCCAATGCAGATTCAAGCCATTCAATCCATCTCTTCTCCGTTCGCTCTATCGGAAGAAGACTTCTTTGTGCAAAAAACCGGGCAAGCGCAATCCGGGGAATACGACTTTCTCAAATCAACGGCACCTCGTTTTGGCTCTTCCGACCGGAGCATCCGGGCTTCCTCAGCTCTCCGGCAGGAACCGGAGGCTCCCCAAACGGATATCGTGAGCAAACGAGTCAGGATTCAGTTGAATCGTATGCAAAGACCCATTGTTTCCGTAATTGACAATGAGACCAACGAGGTGATTCGGGAAGTGCCGCCTGAACAGCTGGTGAATATGCTGGAAAACCTCCATTCTTTTCTCGGAAAAGTATTGGATCAGGAAGCATGAACCCGATGAGTAAATTGAGAATTCGTATGCCGGCTGAATTTCCGTAGAATGAAGCACAGAGCCACTGGCTCCGCAGCCGGTCGGCTCTGTGCTCCAAATTGCCCGCGATTTTCCTCTCAACAACCCTTGCCGGGCGGGGGTATCTTTTTGTCCCTCAGTAGAGTCCTCCTTCCTGAAGTTCTATAGTGTCTCATCCGCACAAACAATTCGGAGCCCGAGAAGTTGTCTGAAAAAGCCCCTTCTCCATTCGGGAATAACCTGTCTTGCCTGGGACATTTTTACCCTTCGGAGGAACGACGTGTCCGACGTATCCTGGACAATCTTCGGTCGGGAAGGCAGAAACCACGGTTTCGGCTTTCGCCACTTGGATCGCAGTATCTATGTCGCACTTCAGGCTTGTGTGAGGGGAAATGGATTCACGGTCCCGTTATACCCTCTCTCCGGGCACAAGACTCCTTGAACAGAATCGCCTCGGATGAAAGCACACCGGTGGCGATTTGGCGGCCTGGACTTGGATATGTGCCGGCCTTAGCCGTTAAACAACCGTTTTCCCGGCTGATTGTCCTGGAGCCGGACGAAGAGTTATTCGCGTTAAGCCTGGAAGTCACCGATTGGACGGAAATCCTCTCTTCGCAGCGATGCCTGTTGATCCTCGGTCCCGAATGCCGGAACCGCTTTCTGTCGTTGATCCGCAACGTCGCGGGTTTTTTCCATGCACCCTGGAAATGGATTATGGGAATTGAACGGAGCGAGGAACTCCTTGCGGAGTTGGAGGATTTGACCCGAGAGGCACGCCAACGGGCACGGGAATCCGAGCCGCGCATACCGATGGATTCCCGCTCTGTTGACATCTGGATGCACGGTCCCCCGACGACGGCGATGTTTTTTCCGGCCATGCTGGAAAGCGCAGGATCACTGGATTTCAAATCTACAGCACGATCATCGAGCGATGCCCGATTCCGATTCCTCTGCTCTCCGCCGGAATGGACTCATTTCCTGGAAGGAACGAAGCCGGGATTCCTATTGGGTTTGAATCGAGGAGCGCTCCCGCCGGCTGCGGAGAAGGCTGTGGCGGAATCCGGTATCCCGCAGGCGCTGTATTTCCTGGAAGACCCTGACTGGTATGACCCGAATCCGGAAACCTGGAGCCTTCTTGACCGTGTCTACGTGTTCGATCCGGGCCACGGCAAACGCCTGGAAGCGATGGGATACAAGGGCCGCCGTATGTTGCCGCCTGCGGCGGCTCTTCGCGCGCCTTCCACTCCGACAGATTCGCCCAGGTATGCCGTCACATTTGTCGGCTCATCCGGATTCAATCGCGGTGTGGAGCGTTATTTCGACCAGATGGAACGGGTGTGTCCGGGAGTCGGCAGAGTTTTTCAACAACTGAAGGATGGCCTCCTGGAATTCGGAGCCGATTGGTTGAAAAAGGAAATCCCCGACAGAGTGGATCTTTCCCGTATCGGTAGCCCGGGACTTCTGCTGAAGATGATCGAGGAAACCGCCACCATACAAAGACATCTCTGGTACCTGAACGCTCTGATCGGATCGCCCCTGATCATTTTCGGCGACTCCGCGTGGGCGGATACCACACGAGTCGGTGCACTCACCAATCATTATGCCGGTCGAGGAACTTACTATCCGACTGAAACGGCAGCCATTTATGCGTCCAGCGAGATCAATATCAACCTCTTCCATTTGCAATGCGAACGTTCCCTCATTTTACGGGTATATGATGTCATGGCATGTGGGGGATTTCTTTTGTCGGAATACACTCCGGCGTTCGAGGACAGTTTTCGGGTTGGAGAGGAACTGGACGTTTTTCGGACACCTGGGGAACTGAAAGAGAAAGTTGAATTCTACTTAGCCCACCCGGAACGCCGGAGAGAGATTGCGCGGTGCGGCCAACGGGCAGTTCTCACGGGGCATACGTATGCACACAGACTGAGGAGGGTTGTTGGCGATTTGGGATTTACCCGGCATTGAAATGCCGGGCTTTGAAGCGCCCTTTGGGCGGCACGACAATAGCCCGGACATTCATGTCCGGCAAGTAGCTCATTTCCGGGAATTGGCTGTTTTTGTGCGTTTCATGGCGCAGAATCGCGCCCCGCACATGGAGCAGTAATCGGCCATCTTGTATTCTTGCCCCGGTAAAGATTCATCGTGCATGATCTGCGCCAATTCGGGGTCCACGGAGAGTTCAAATTGCCGATTCCATTGAAAGGCGAAACGGGCACGGGAGATCTCATCATCGCGGTCACGCGCACCGGGACGCTTTCTCGCAACATCGGCAGCATGAGCGGCGATCTTATAGGCGATCACACCCTGCCTGACATCCTCCAGGTTCGGTAAACCTAAATGCTCTTTGGGAGTAACATAGCAGAGCATTGCCGCGCCGTGATAGGCCGCAACAGCTGCCCCGATCGCCGAGGTGATATGGTCATACCCCGGCGCAATGTCGGTCACCAGTGGGCCTAAAACATAGAACGGTGCTTCCTTGCATACTTGCCGTTCCCGCTCGACGTTCATGGCGATCTGATCGAGCGGCACATGCCCTGGTCCCTCGATCATCGCCTGGACTCCTGCCGCCCAGGCACGCTCGGTTAGTTCCCCCAAAACATCCAGTTCCGCGAATTGCGCCTCATCGCTCGCATCCGCCAGGCAACCGGGACGAAGGCCATCCCCCAAGCTGAGCGTTACATCATACTTCCTGCAGATATCCAGGATTTCATCGAATAGTGTATACAAGGGATTCTCGCGCTGATGGAAACTCATCCAGCAGGCGACAATCGCGCCCCCACGGCTGACAATGCCGGTCAATCGACGTTCCACCAGCGGCAAATGGTGATGCAGCAGCCCCGCATGGAGTGTCATAAAATCCACCCCCTGCTCGGCCTGCATACGGATAACGTCCAGAATGATCTCCGGGGTCAGATCCTGCGGCTCCTCGACCAGGGACATCATTTGATACAGGGGAACCGTGCCGACCGGAGCGGGGCTGTGCCGAATGATCTCATCGCGAATTCGGTTGATTTCGCCGCCGGTAGAGAGGTCCATGACGCTGTCCGCGCCGTATTTCAGGGCGACGTCGAGTTTGTCAAGCTCTTCTTTCAGGCTTGACGTGGTTGGCGAATTACCGATGTTCGCATTGATTTTGCACCGTGCCGCGATTCCGATTCCGATCGGGTGCAGATTTGTGTGCCTGGGATTAGCAGGGATGACCATACGCCCACGGGCAACCTCGGCGCGGATTTCTTCAGGGTCCAGGCGCTCATCCGCCGCAACCAGGTGCATCTCCGGGGTGATCCGGTTCTGACGGGCTTCGGCGATCTGGGTCTTCGCCTCTTTTATCGGATCGGTGCTCATACCTGTCATTATATCGCCTTTCAAATAAAAAACCGCTTACTTCCAGGGAAAGCGGTTCAACTCGCGAGTCGATTCGATCTTGAACGGCATTCCCTACGCCGGTATGACCCGGATCAGGTTCAAAGGGTTACCGGACTCTTCTTCCGGTTCTCAGGGACAAGTCCCACCCCCAGCTTGCTTCACAGGCAGTTTACCACGATACCGCATCGGCTGAACGGGGAACCTTGTCCGAACGATGGTTTAATTCATTAAAGATGTAGAAATCGGATTTTCAAAGAGGCTCCTCTTCCCCCAGCCGGACCCTTTCCCGAAAGTAGAGGAGCCAGAGGCGGCAGCTGCGCTGCCGCACTCCAAGGCATAAATGAGCCAGAGGCGGCAGCTGCGCTGCCGCACTCCAAGGCATAAATGAACCAAAGGCGGCAGCTGCGCTGCTGCACTCCAAGGCATAAATGAGCCAGAGGCGGCAGCTGCGCTGCCGCACTCCAAGGCATAAATGAACCAAAGGCGGCAGCTGCGCTGCCGCACTCCAAGGCATAAATGAGCCAGAGGCGGCAGCTGCGCTGCCGCACTCCAAGGCATAAATGAACCAGAGGCGGCAGCTGCGCTGCCGCACTCCAAGGCATAGTGGGGTTCATGGGCGAGGGAGATTATACACTCGCCGCGAACGCCTGTTCCAGGTCCTCGATAATCGCCTCGGCCTCTTCAATGCCGGCAGCGAGACGAATCAAATTGTCTTTGATTCCGAGGGCAATTCGTTCATCCCGTGTGCAATCGTAATAGGATACACTGGCCGGGTGAGTAATCAGGGACTCCGCGCCCCCGAAACTCGGCCCGATTCGGAACAGTTTTAGCTGATCTAAGAAGCGTTTTGTTCCCTCCAGGTCGGCATCCATTTCAAAAGAAACAACAGCGCCGAAACCGGTCATATAACGTTTTGCGATTTCATAGTGCGGGTGCGACGGCAACCCCGGATAGTAGATTTTCTGTACTCGCGGATGATTTTCCAGAAACTGCGCGACCCGCATTCCGTTTTCGTTCAGTCGTTGCATCCGCAAATCAAATGTTTTCAACCCGCGAATCAGGAGATATCCCACAAGCGGGTCCACAACCCCGCCCAGGATCTTGTGAAACTTCAGGATTTCCTCAATCAACTTCTCGCTGCCCATAACAACTCCCGCCATGAGATCGTTATGTCCGCCCAGGTATTTCGTACAGCTGTGGATTACCAGGTCCACACCGAACTTCAGGGGTTGCATGTTGTAAGGTGTGGCGAATGTACTGTCGCACAGGAGCAGAACCTGTGTGTCCTTCAACATTGTGGCAATGCGCTGAAGGTCCATGATGTTCAGATATGGGTTGGTTGGGGATTCCGAGAAAAAGATGCGCGTGTTCGGACGAATCGCTTTCTCCATGGCGTCATAGTCGTGCACGGAGACGATATCGAACTGAATCCCATATCGCGGCAAGACATACTTGCAGAACTCCAGGGATTTTTTATAGGCATCATCCGTGATGATGATGTGGTCGCCGGATTGCAGCAGGCAAAGCAAAGTTGTGGTAACGGCGCTCATGCCGGAGGAGAACAGCAGCGCCGATTCGGCGTCCTCCAACGCGGCCAGTTTTTTCTGCGCTGCGGTCTGAGTCGGGTTGCCGTACCGGGTGTATTCATAATGTGCTTCTCCACGGCAGGTATATCCCTCAATGGCATCCGTATTTTTGAAAATGAATGTGGAGGTCTGGACAATCGGTGTCGTGATGGCGTCATAAGGGTTATATCGTTCTTCCCCTTCGTGAACGCAGATTCGGGAGATTTGACGTTTACTGTATGGTTCGTTCATTGTGTGATTCCTCGAAGATCAATTTGCGTTTTGCATGAACTTCAGATTATAGAATCCCTTCCTCACTTTCCAAAGGAATCGGGACCCAATTGCCGAGCCGGGCGGATTTGTACATCGCCAGCACGATTTCCAGCGATGGCCGCACAGAGATCGCCGGGATGCAGGGGTCCCGGTGTTCGCGGACGGCATCGGCCATGTCCTCGATCACGACCTTGTGATCGAAGAACGCGAAGTCGGCCGGGCCGGTGGCAGCGGTCTGAACGGATTCGCTGCCATACGTGCGGATTTCCTCGTCTTCCGGTTGTTTGTCGCGGAATATCCACGTGTGCATACGTTCGCCGACCATGATGGCCGTACCGTCTTCGCCGTTCATCTCGATGCGGATATCCGTTCCCGGCCACAGCCCCGTTGAGGCTTCGACCACACCTTGTGCGCCGGACTCGAACTCAATGACCGAAAGCACGGTATCTTCCAGGTCCACCTGCGGATGCGAAAGGTTGTTCATTCGTGCCCAGACCCGTTTGCCGGGACCGGCGAGATACTGAAGCAGGTCGATATAGTGGAAAGCGTGCTGAACCGTTACCCCCGCTCCGGAGGCTCGCGAGGATCGCCAGCCGTCGCTCAGGTAGTACTCCGTGGACCGGAACCATTTCATGTAGGCATCCGCATGAAGCAGCCTGCCGAACCGGCCGGACCCGATGGCTTTCTTCATGGCCTGAATCGCCTTGCGAACGCGGCACTGGAGAACGACCCCGAACCGCACATCGGCCTCTTTGCAGGCAGCAATCATACTGTCGGTCTCGCGAAGGGTCATCGCGGGCGGTTTCTCTACCAGCACATGCTTGCCTGCGCGGGCGGCGGCGATCACCACATCATGGTGTGCATGATTGGGAGTCAAGGCACAAATTGCCTCCACACCGGGATAGTTCAACAATTCATCGAGCGTTGTCAGGCACTTGCATTCGTATTCTTTCGCAAGTTTCTCGGCCCGCTCGCGGTTCATATCGGCTACCGCGACCAGTTTGGCTTTGGAGGAGCTGCGTAAGGATTTCGCATGAAACGGGGCGACAAGTCCCGCTCCGAGTAATCCAAATCCGACGGGTTTTTCCGACATGAGAATCTCTCCCTTGAGGTGTTATGGATTCAGTATGACTTTCAGCGCTTTCAGGCTTTCGACATGATCGAATGCGGTCTCCCACTGGTCAAGGGGGAAACGGTGCGTAACCAGTTTTCCGGCCTGGATTTTCCCGGATGCAATCAGTGTAATCGTTCGGTCCCAGCAGGTATAGCCGGTGGAAAGGCAGAAAAACACATCACATACTTTGAAAGCGGCCTGGTCCCAGGGAAACGGAACCGGCTTATTCCCGGTCAAGCCGATTGAACATATCTTCCCTTTTTTACGAATCAGATCGACTGTGGTAACAATCGCCTGGGGAGCGCCGGTACACTCCACTACCAGGTCCGCACCGATGCCGCCTGTAAGGGCCAAAATCTTTTCCTTCGAATTCTCATTGTCTACGTTTACGAAACATTGAAAACCCAATTCGCGGGCTTTGGTAAAGCGCAGTTCCTCATCCATGGAACGCCCGATAATCGCTACCTCTCGCGCACCGGAAGCACGTGCGGCCATCGCGGCAAGAAGCCCGATGGGGCCGGGGCCGAGTACGACTACAAAATCTCCCGCCTGAACCTGTGCCCTCTCAATTACGTCATGAACCGCATTCGCCGCCGGTTCCACCACAGCGGCTTCCTCAAACGACATGGTATCGGGGATCGCGTGGAGCAGCTTTCCTGGATAGGCCAGGTAGCGGGCCATCGCGCCGTTCATGCCCCAGCCGGGAGACCGCTTCGCGGGGCAGATCTGGATATTCCCGGTTCGGCAAAGATAACACTCGCCGCACGCCAGTGTGTGCGGCTCGCCGACGACACGATCTCCCACTTTCCAACGCTTGACCTCCGCCCCAACCTCCACAATCCGACCGGAAAACTCATGACCGAGAATCACCGGCGGCCAGTACGGAAACTCATCGTACTTGACATGAATATCCGTGCCGCAGATCCCGCAGGCTTTGATCTCGATCAATACCTCATCCGGTTTTGGACGCGGTTCTTCCACATCCTGTATCTCGATGAAACCGACACCTTTTTGTGTTTTAACTAATGCTTTCATCATGACCTCAGAAGGCCGCCGTACCACACCAGTTCCGAATAAAACGAATGAGTACTCGTGCGGCGGCAGCGATTTGATCCGGTGAAATTTGCTCTTCGCTGGAATGCGCATATCCCAGACTTCCCGGACCGAACACCACAGTCGGGAGGCCCAGTTGGTTGTTGTAAAACCACGAGTCACACGAAGCCGTCATGGCAGAGATTTCCGATTTGACATTCTCCGCCAGGCATTGCGCATAAAGATTCTGTACGAGCGGATGGTGCGGATCGAGTACATGCGCATCGTGACGGTACATGAATTCAACCCGGGTATGGTCGCGCAGCCATTCATCACCCGTATTCGCGACCGCAGCGCGTATTTCGTCCATGATCTGAAACCGTGTCTTGTTCGGCAAGAATCCCAGAACACCCTCCAGTACGGCGTGATTCGGCGCGGCAGAGGGCCATTTCCCGGCAGAGAGTGTTCCGAATGTCAACGGCATCGGATCAGCGAACTTGTCGAATAGCGGGATTCCCCTGGAGGCTGCCAGCAGCTTCGCGTGGTAGTCATCCAGGCTGTTCATTACCTGACGCGCCATGTTCAGAGCGCTGATTGTGCCGCCGCTGCCGGAATGCCCGGTCCTCCCCTCGAACGTTATCCGAAACCACACCGCGCCGCGAACCGATGGGAGGACATTCAAATCCGTCGGTTCCAGGATAATCGCTCCATCGGCTTTCTCACCCCGGCGGATCATGGCTAGTGTTCCATTCCCGCCCACTTCTTCCTCGACTACCAGGTGGAGAATAATATCTCCGTCGAGAGATACCCCGAGTGTTTCCAATGCAGACAAAACGAGAAACAATGTTGCCGCCTGACCTTTTGCGTCACATGCGCCGCGACCGCGAATGACCCCATCGGTGACGGTGGGATGAAAAGCGTCCTCCTGATTCTCGGAGGCGGGTACAACGTCCAAATGCGTATTGAGCAGCAGCGTTTTTCCGCCGCCGAAACCTTTTCGAACCACACGCAGATTGCGATGACCGTCGTAAGTCAAATCGGGAATCGGGGTGCTGTAATCCTCGTCCTCACGGATGCTGTTCTGAATGGGAACAGATTCCACGTGGGCGCCGATGTTGGCGAAGGCCGTCGCGGTATAGTCAATCGCATCCTGTTCTTGTCCCGGTGTGGAAGGATAGCGGATCAGGGTACACAGAAATTCCTGCGTCTGTGGCAGAAGGCGCTCGATGGTTCGTCGAATATCGTCAGGTGTATTTTTGTGCATAATTTATGTACTGTCATTTCGTCGGAGGCCGCAGTCCAGGCCGGCCTGGCATCGTCATTCCGTCGAAGGCCGGAATGACGGAACGCTGGGCCATCGCCTGGATTCCGGCCTTTGCCGGAATGACGATATGCGGACCTGTCAAAAAGACACCAACACTTTCTCCATAATCCCCGAACTCTCCTCTGCCTCACTTTCTGTAATAACTAACGGTGGCGCGACGCGGATCACATTTCCAAAAATCCCCACCGAACCGACCAACAGGCCATTTTCGGCACAGCGGTGGATAATTTGCCGGGTCAGGTCGGGAGCCGGCTCCTTCGTTTTCTTATCCTTTACGATCTCCAGACCCATTACTAATCCTTTACCGCGTACGTCACCGAGAATTCGAGATTTCTCTTGTATTTCCTCGAGGCGTTTCTTCATTATTGTCCCGATACGCAAAGAGTTCTCAACAAGATTCTCGCTTTTCATAATGTCGATTACGGCTAATACTGCTGCGCTGGACACCGGATTGCCGCCCGCCGTGCTGCTCATCTCGCCGACGCCCAGCACTCCGATTACCTCGCCACGTGCCGCCAGGCACGAGACTGGGATGCCGGAGCCGATTCCTTTACCGATACACAGCAGGTCCGGTTGCAGATTCTCCCATTCCATCGCCCACATTTTCCCGGTTCGACCATACGAGGCCTGGACCTCGTCCAAGGTGAACAGCATGTCGTGTTCGCGAATCCAGGTCTCCAGCCGTTTCAGCCAGCCGTCCGGCGGAAAGATAAACCCTGCGGATCCCATGTACGGCTCTACCAGCACACCGGCCAGGCTGCCGGTAGAGTCGGCACGCACTATTTCATTCAGGAAATCCAGGCAAAGAAAGTCGCACGTGGACGGGTGCAGTTTGAACGGGCATCGGTAGCAGTACGGGTACGGTGTACGGATGGCTCCGGGCATGGTGGGACCATATTCCTTTTTTGTACTGGAAAGTCCGCCGACACTGGACGCGGAGTAGGTTCGGCCATGAAATCCGCCGAAGAACCCGACAATCTCAAATCGTCCGGTCTTGCGTTTCATCAGCCGGATCGCGGCTTCCGTGGTCTCGCTGCCTGTCGTCATAAAGAAACATCGATCCAGATGCGGCGGAGTAATGCTGACTACCGCCTCCGCTGCCTTGATACGCGGCACATTGGCACATTCGTAGTTATTCATCAGTTTTTCGCAGGCATCCTGGACCGCTTTAACCAGCTTCGGGTGACAGTGGCCGACATTGGTGACCAGAACGCCCGATGTCCAGTCAATATAGCGATTTCCGTCTACATCCGTGACGACTACCCCCCGTGCGTGATCCCACACAACGGGGGCCTGGTAGCCCACGCAGTTGGCCTCAAACTGATGCCACCGATCCAGTAGCTCTTTCGATTTCGGCCCCGGTAAAGGACCTGTGACACAAGCAACACCATTCGAATTGGATGTCATAGTTTATTTCCCTTCAAGGACGGAGGAATTAACGCAGAATCGCGGGGGCTGACCGGCGATATTCCGTCGGATGTCCTCGATAATGTTCTCTCGAATCGACCAACCGGCATCTTCAGAGTACCAGGAGAGGTGCGGCGTGAGAATCACGTTGTCCAGGCCGAAGAGCGGATGGGAGGGGTCCGGCGGCTCTTTTTCAAACACGTCGATGGCGGCTCCCGCAATGGTTTTTGAGCGCAAGGCTTCGGCCAGGTCGTTTTCGTTTACCATAGGCCCGCGTGAGGTATTGATGATATATGCGGTCGGTTTCATCATAGCCAGGGTGTTCGCGTTAACCATGTACCGGGTTTCGTCCTTAAGCGGCGTGTGTATCGTGATGTAATCCGAATTTCGGAAAACCGTTTCATGATCGACCGGAGTGATCCCCAAGGCCTCGACTCTTCGTGTGGATAGATACGGATCGCAGATTAAAAAATTGAACCCGAAATGTTTCAATTTCAGATATGTCAGACTCCCGATTCGTCCGCAGCCGATAATCCCGAGGGTCTGGCCTTTCATCCTGTACATGGGAATCACAGCATCAAAATTCCACCGGCCGCACGCACTGGACTCATCGAGAACTGTCCGACTCCACACGATTTTCCGCGCACAGGCGAAAATGAGCGCGATAGCCTGCTCCGCAACTTCATCCGAACAGTAGTCCGGCATGTACGCCAATGGGATCCCGCGGTCGGTCAGGGCATCGACATCTACATTGTCATATCCCACGCCGTGACGGATAACAAGGCGGCATTTCTCCAGTTTCTCGATCAGTTCGCGCGGCAATTTGACCATGTTGACTACGATGATATGCGCATCGCGTATCTTCTCGAGTACCTCTTCCATGGGGCGGAATGTCAACTGGTAATAACGGAACTCAACATTGAGTTCGGCCAGCTGTTCTTCCTCCCATTTCATATCCGGTTCAATGTAATCGGTAACGACGACCTTGATCGTGTTCGTCACAATGAATTCCTTTCAACGATTAACCATGGATTTGTACCGCTTTCCCTGTTTCGGCGGCGGTATAGATCGCTTCGACTACACGAAGCGCTTCAATGGCATCTTTGCCTGTAATCGGTACCGGCAGGTCCTCCAGGATGCAGCGGGCAATATCGCGAATGAAATGGACGCCCAGTGTCCCGCAGTACCCGGGCGCGCTCTCCAGTTCGAATTGCAGGTGACGTCGTGGAGAGTCTGAGAAATCGGAGGCATTGCTGCAAAGGAACAGCGTTTCCTTCGCTCCTTCAAACGAGGGCGACCACGACAGCACACCCTCGGTTCCCCGCAGTCCCAGGTAAAGGTCCCGCCCGTAGGGGTACGAGTCCGGAACAGTGTAGCTGATATCCAACGCAAGAACGGCTCCGTTTCGGAACGTCAGCAGAGCGAACGAGTTATCCTCGATATCGTACTGCGTATTCACCTTTACATTCCGTGCCAGCACCTTGGTGACCTCATCGTTGAGAAACCACCTGAACAGATCGATCCAGTGGACACCCAGGTTGTACATCGGGCCGCCTCCGCTCTTGGCCTTTTCGAGCATCCACCCCGCATGACCGTCAATATATCGCTGAACCTTTCCGGCGGCACATCGGCCCTCACAGCCGACAATCCGGCCTAATACCCGGCGGTCGATCAGACTTTTCATCTCCCGCGCAACGGGGTGATACCGCCACACATAAGGGACGCTCAGTTTGACATCGGCTTTTTCCGCTGCCGCCACAATTTTTTCCGCTCCGGCGCGATTGGCCGCAATGGGTTTCTCGATCAGAAGATGAATTCCCTTTTCCGCACAGGCCACGGCGGCATCCGGACAATCGACATGCGGAAGAAAAATCGCTGCGAGATCGAGCGATTCCTTTTCCAGCATCTCTGTCCAGGAGGAATACCCCCGCACGCCGAAATCATCCGTAAATGCTTCACGCAACTGAACATCTGACTCTGCCACGCAGACCACCTCGGTCTCTTCTACCGCTTTGAACAGCGGCATATAACTTCTCGGATGGAGGTGTTGCAGGCCGATAATCCCGACGGACAGGGAGTTCATAGGCGCTCTGGTTCTCCTGTATATATTCAGATCATAGCATAGTAGCTCATCGTGGCCCCGCACAGAAGGGAATACCCATCAGAAGGCCGATCGGGAGCAGATTCGGAGGTCCGTGCCGTGAAGGCAGACCGCTCTTCGTGCTATGATAGCCTTCAATCTCAAACAAAAGCAGGATCAAGTCCCATGGCCCATATTGTGGTTCCTGAGGCGGAAGCCATTCTCGATAAGGAGTTTCCGGTTCTTGACCGGGGGTTTGTGCGTCTTGTGGATTATCTTGGCGGTGACCGCCGGATTGTACAGGCAGCCCGTGTTTCCTACGGCGAAGGCACAAAAACCATCCGGGAAGACAGGCTGCTCATCAACTATTTAATGCAGCATCAGCATACATCGCCTTTTGAGCAGGTAATTTTGACATTCCATGCAAAAATGCCCATTTTTGTCGCCCGGCAGTGGGTACGTCACCGAACCGCGCGGATCAACGAGATATCGGGCCGGTATAGTGTAATGCGCAATGAGTTTTATTTGCCCTCGGAGGACGATATTCGATTCCAGAGCAAGAGTAATCGCCAGGGACGGTCCACGGAGGAGGTTCCGCCCGACCTGCGCAAGAAGGTCCTGGATTTGCTGGTCCGGGGACAGGAGTCGGCCTACCAGGTTTATGATGGAATGATTAAGGCTGACATTTCCCGCGAACTGGCGCGGATCAATCTGCCCCTGTCGCTATATACCGAGTGGTATTGGCAGATTGATCTTCATAACCTGTTTCATTTCCTGAAGCTGCGTCTCGATTGGCACGCACAGAAAGAGATCCGCCAGTACGCCGAGGAAATGTCCAAGATTGCCAATGCGGTGGCTCCCATGGCATACACCGCATTTGAGGAGTACATGCTTTATGCCGTGCAACTGAGCCGCTCGCAGGTGACTCGGCTTCGTGAAGCGCTTGCCAATCACCCGGAGCTATTGAAAGAACTGGAGCAGGAATTGTAGCCCGCCTGTCATTTCCCCCTTCCCAGTAGGACAGGTGTCCCCGGCTGTAACCGCTGGCCTCCCGTCATTCCGGCACAAGCCGGAATCCAGTGTCAATGTTCGCCCGTTTTGTCGGGATGTTTCCACCGGCGAAATTCCTCGCATTTGACAAGGCACTCTCGACGGTGGTGGGGATTGAAAGGGAGTGAAGGGAGATTATTTCCTGTAAAATCGTTTAATTGCCTCCTGGGCACCCTTGGGATCGGCGGTGAACCAGACATAATCCGATCGCATTGCATCTTGTGCATCAATAGCAAATGCCAGATTATCTGAACCCAGAATAAATGTATTTACCCCAATCCAATGATATGAACCTTTTGCTTCGACAAGAAGCGGCCCACCACTGTTTCCAGGATTGATGGCCGCATCTGTTTGGTATATGCGGTATTTCTTACCCGGCTCCGGATTGCGAACAGCGCTGACTTTCCCGAAAGTGTGGGTATTCTTCAGGCCGTGTGGCGCTCCCACCGCGACAACATCAGCCCCCTCGGATATGGATAATTCCTTGCCAGAAGGCAATATCACATAATCGACCTGTTCTTGAAGTCCTCTTGCACCAACTTCTAACAAGGCAATATCCAATTCCCCATCTTGCTCAGCGAAACGCAATACGGAGGCTGTTTTTCCACTGGCGAACTCAACTACAAGATCATACGCAAGAATATCCGGCTCAGACATATCGTCGCTGACGGCCAATTCCGCCAAGCCTAGACAATGACTATTGGTGATCAAAACGATCCTGTCATCCTTTACCGAAATAACTCCTGCACTTCCCGTCCAAGAGTTTGTATCGTTAGACATGACATCCTTTTCTGTCCACTCACTTATCAGCATATGTGATGCGATCTTGAGATCCGCAAGCGAGAGACCGCGGGATGCGCTGACGGAACCGGAAAAAGGAGTGTCAAGAGAGCCTTCGTCCGCTTGCCGCAGGAATATGAACATTGCGGAAACGGCTACAAGGAGTAGAACAATCACGATAATTGAGCGAACGCGAAGAGTCTTGGCGACCTCTTCCGGTTTGAGGTTGCCTTCGGATTGGATGTCCATCTTAGAGTTCCTCCAATAATGAGAGATATTGCCTCAAATGGATTTCAATTCTCTCCTGGATATTCATATCCAGGCATTGATCTGCGTTCGCATGGCAATTCAATGCCCATTTTGAAATCTCTGCGGGTGGTTCAATCGATTCGGGCAGATCTCGAATGACTTTGGCAGCAGCGATTTCATCATCAAGGATACCGAGTAATTCCTGATCTGCCACCGCGTCCAGCGGATAGAATAGATACAATAATCCACTCATCGCCAATTCCCGCACTTTTCGGTCCTGATTGGTAATTGCCAGACTGAGAAAATATCGAAAAGCCTGTTCAGCCATATTGGGATTCGCATCATTTTGGCGCATCCAATTCCAATGCCGAGCATGAACCCGGCTGGTCCGGCCTACCGCCATCCGAAACATTTCGCGAAGGACGTGCAGATTCCTGACTGTAATCTGAATCACCGCTTTGGAAAGATCGAGCCATGTCTGAATTCCCTTTCGGCGAAACTCGGCGACATATTCTCCCGCAGACTTATTCTCGTCCAATGCAAGTAGACCACCGAACATCTCACCAAGCATTGTTTTCTTTTTTTTTAATTCCGGTGTCTCGGGATCCCTGAATTCTTGAAGTCTCTTGACGACGGAAATCCCGATTGTCTCGAGTTCCTTCACCACGCAATCGAGATACTCTGTGTCGCCGATTTTGACCAGCAATTCCTCTCCAAGACGCGGGGAAACTTCGGTGACGAAGATTTGGTGAGGAATCAGATGTTCCTCTTTCTCTCTCTCGTCGGCCCCATTTGATTTTGAAAACAGATGACCAAGCATCTCATATTCGGAATGGCCCCGGGAAATCCCTTCTTGCTGTAAGGAAAGGCATCGAGTAAATGTATGGGAGAGAATATCCGTCCCGTCTTCTTTGATCGAAGGACACTTCTTTTGCATTCCGCAAACTCTGGCCTTTATGTCTGACAAATAGTGATTGAGGAAGGGAAACCATTCCTCGACGTTCCTTGTCAGGAGCACGTGAAAGGGGCCGTCACCCAATTCCAGACATTGGGTGACTTGTTGCAGAGCATGAGTTATCGAGTCGGTTTTATTGGATCGCCATTCGACAGGGCAGGACGGTATCGCCAATATGCCTGCGATGACATCTCTCGGTGCAAGAACAGAAATACTCCGGACAGGATATTCTATATAGATCACCTCCACGACATCGCTTTCGAGAAGAAAACGAAGCCAGCGAGGAACCTTGCCGTGGAGAAGTTCCTCACCTTCGTGCTGAGCAAGATTGCACATCAGGGGCTTGTTTTCCATCACGGTGATAATCTGGTGGTCGACGTCGTAACTCGTCCGCAGATGAAAAGGCTTTTTCAGATGGGTTTCAAAAAGGGCATATTTCCTATCATCAACGGACTGAATTTTCTCCTTAATTTCAACCGTGAAAGATGGTGGCTGTTTCTGTGCAACAGGCTTGAGTCTGATGAATTCCGCCTTGTCCAGATCAGAGGGAAGGTTGTACGACAGCAAATGTTGGACCGCATCCCTCCATCCGGTGTCCAGAAGAACCAGGTGAAGCCATGTGTTCTTCATGTCGGTATAGATTCTTTCGGGATCTAAGGCATATTGCTGAGATCTGAACTTGTCACATGCGCGCAGGAATTCCTGTAAAGGCAAAGCGGCCTGCGGGGCAATATGGACAAGATCCTGCAACCCGGTATAAAGAACATCGGAAACGTCTTCCTCTTTTCGGGTTGGATGCGGCAAGATGCGGTCGATCAGATGAAAATAGCGATTAAACACGTCGTCCAAGCCTGGAAGGCCCATTGCTTCTTCGAAATCCGTCATGTTCTCATACTCCGAGCAATATCCGCGCATTCCCGATCAATGGTCTTGAGATCGGTGTCCACATCTTTGATCAAATCCGCCATTTCGTCCAGCATACCAGTGCTTGAATCCACCACTTTTTGAAGCCCATCGCGCAAATCCTCCAGCAAGTCATGATGAAAATCTTGAATTCTACTCTCAATCCCCGGCATGATCCGCCCTCGAATATCGGCGCGGCGGTTTGTTTTTCTGGCCTTCTCCTTAACCTGCAGACAGGTCTTTTCCATAGCGTTCTTGAACTGATTCCAGAATAGCGTCGTAACCGTCAAGCCCCAGACGACAAGAAAGATCAAAAAGAACGGCCAAATAACGTTCTTGATTTTATCTCCAACAAAGGGAATCCAGGTGAGTGCCTTAAGTAAGAAGCCCCCTAAAGGCACGGCAAGAACCAAACCTATGAACATCGGAAAATTCGTTATCATCAATTGTTTCATTCCAGATATGAGCGCAGATGTGATATTTTTGGTGAGATCCGTAACTCCTTGCGGCGGATTAAAAGGCTTCATATCACCGGGCTTGCACAAGCCCTCCAGGAGATCATCGCAAAGATCACGGACTTTCTCGTTGATTCTTTTCTTTCCGTGATCATCCAGGGGTGTTTCGTCCTCGAAATACCGCTCAAGATGTCGAATCAGGGTTTTGTCCATTTGCCGTTTCAGTTTGCTTTGCATCTGATCCGAAATTTGTTGTTGGAGTTCCTTTGAAACAGCCTCTTGAATATTTGAAAACTCGGCGGTTAACTTGCCGTTAACGGGAATCGCACTGATGCTGTCACTGATGATCTGATCCAATCGGTCGATGATCCGTTCGTATTCGGAGACGACCTTGTCCTTCAGTTGCTCTATGTCTTCATTTAGTTGTTCCTCATAAGCTTCTTTCGGACGCATCGTGTCCATGACGCGCAGAAGCTGGGGTTTCAATGCTCCGAATTTCTGAGTGAGTTTACAGCATTCGTTGAGGACACCTTCACGTCGACGGCGCTCAAGGCAGGATTCCTCGGTCTTGCCGGAACGGAGTATATTTGACTTTGCGCTGACGTAGCTCGACATAGACCGCCGTAGATTGTCGATATTCCATTGCGGGGTGCTGTAATGTTTCGCGGATTCGGGAACTTCCTGGGAAAGGTGATAGTTCCGCGCCGAAACAAAAATGGTTCTGTTTTCGTCCACGGCATCCGCCAAAGTCGGCAGATATTCTTTGAGATCCTTTTGCGCTTTCTCGCGCGCCAAGGCTTCATCGGAAATGTTGCGGAAAGATTCGGCCTCTTGCCAGAGGTCCCAGAACGTGATGACCGGAATAACGGGTCTGGCGGTTTGGCGTAGAAATGGGTTGATGACATTCGCGGTGCGGCTGTTGATTGCGTCGGCTTTGACACAGACAATCAGCAGCATGAATTCCTTGACCCATTGCTGAAGAGATTGCTCGTCCTTCCAGTAAGGCCCTCCCAAACCGGGAGTATCCAGAAGCTGAATATTCTTGACCGCCATATCTCCAAAAACTTCGCCGGCAAGGTCACTTGCAGAAAGCACCAAGCGAAAAAAATGCAAGTCCTGGATGGCGCTCTCCCGCTTCCCGGATACCTTCGCCTGGTATTCCTCTTCGCTGAGGGGTCTTTCATCTCCGTTGAAAGACACTTCGTAGAAGTCGTTTGCCCGCCCGCCCTCTTTGAACTGAATCAACGTGCATTTCGACGTGACAATGCTTTCGCCGGTCGGCAGGAGATCCTTCGCCTTGGGCGGGAATAGCATGGCGTTCAGCAGGCTGGACTTGCCATGGGAATAGTGGCCGATCACTCCGACATAAATCGGACTTTCGATCGATTCCTTTGCCCGGTCTGCGGCGTGACCGACATCATACTGAAAATCCTTGAATTGGTTCTCAAGGTCTTGAAAATGCTTGGTGTTTTTGAACTTGGCAAGGTGTTCTTCGATTCGGAATTCGCTCAGCCTGTCCAAAATACTCTTCAGTGAGTTGTGGATCTTCATATAGTCTCCGCTCATAACTGTTCACCCCATGTATCGTGAAAATGAATTGATATTTCTCAATTATCAATGATGCTGTCATGGAATCTGCCAATCTGAATACATTCCAGGACGTATAGCGGCGTTGTCCCGTTGACAGTTGAAACTTGAGGAGAGGGGTGGCGGTTCCCCCCGCCCGAAGGATAACAGCCCGTGGCAAAAGCCATGATTTCCCCGGCTACGGCATAATTTATTTTGTAGATGTTCTGCGTTTGTGGAGGACTGTTATCGGAGGAGATGGGTGGTCGTTGCACCGCGCGAGAGACAACGACCAGAAGCCGGAGATCTCTCCGGTACCAAATCGCCAAATAATAGTTAAATAATCCATTCGCCCAGCCCCGCGGTGTCCCAAATCCGTATCGCTTTCGCATCACCAAATGATATCCCTTATCCGCAACCACTTCCTCGACGACCGCTCGATCCTCCGGGATCACCGCCTCCAACCGATCCACCGCTTCCTGTACCGTCGTCAGCACACTCTGCGAATCCCCCACATCCCCCCGATGAATCGTCGCCGCCACCACCGCTCCACTACTCAAGTCCACCCCGTGTTCCGCCTTGTAACCGAAATGCGTACGCCCATCCTTCATCTTCGTCACCGCCGCATCCGGATCATTCGGGTTGTACCAGTCGTCGTTCGACGTCGTCTTCTTCCGCTTCCGGTCAAACTCCGCTACCTGCTCCCGCGTCGGCGTCTCCACACCCGACGCCTTCATTAACCGTTCCAAAAACTCCGTGTAACTCTCTCCCGTGTCCCGACGCACTATCGACCGCATCGCCGCGTTCGCTTCCAATGTCGTCGCATCCACGCCCAATGTCTTCCCCTCGATCAATCCCTCCTTCTCCAAAATCCCCACAACATATCCGAACACCTCCTGGTGGGTTTCCAGATCGATCAACCGTCTCGTCCGCGAAATCGTCGAGTGGTCCGGCGGCTCTTTCCCAATCGGAATCCCCAAAAACGACCGCAACGACAGCGAATCCTTGCACCGCCACGCAATCCCTCGCTCCGAGTCCACCCCTTCAAAGTACCCGATCAGCAAGGTCCGAAAGTAAATCCCCGGCGCCAATCCCGGACGCCCCTGTTTCTCCGCATAAAATCGCCGGCATTTCTCCTGACACATCGCGTCAAATTTATGCCGCGCCAGGACCCGATTCAACCGCTCGTAAAACGGATGCCCCGGCGACTGCGGCATCTCGTTCCAGCACACGTACAATTCTTCCGCTACTTTCTCCTCACGCTGGCCCAACATCGCGCTGTCCGGCCCTCTCTTTCAGAGAGTTGATTCTTTATCTTACTCCTATTCAACGTGTCCATAAATCCCTCCCAGACTTTCACCACAGGCTGTTAACGTACGCAACCGGGGCAAATCGGAGCGCTGCTGCGCCGAGAAGGGCTGTACTTCTCCCAACTGGTCCACTGGCGGAAACAATCCCGGGAGGGGGCGTATCGGGCGTTGCGGGATGACCATCGGGGCCGGAAACGGAAACGCAATCCGTTGGAAGAGGAGAACGAACGGTTGCGTACCCAGGTGGCCTGCCCGGAACGGTGTGCGCACCAGGCGGAAACGATCATCGAACGGTCCGGATCAACCCTCCGAACCACGCAAGTTTCACACACAAAAAACTCACTAATTTCCAAATGGAACAGTCTGATTGCACTTGGCACGTTCCGATGAAATGTTCGTCAAGGGATTGCTTTTGTTGTGCGTCGGTGTAATACTGATAGGAAACCGTAAGGGGTTGAAGTTTTTTCCTTTAGCTCTTTTGGATCGAATCAAGTCCGCATCCTGATTCGGGGACAGGAAAAGTGCATCGAACGATCATTCGATGCGGATGATGGAGAATCGAAGAAATGAAAGGGAAACTTGTTGCAGTAGAAGGATTGGACGGTTCCGGAAAGTCCACGCAGGTGTATTTGCTGAGACGGTGGCTCGAATTGGAGGGTGTCAAGGTCTTTTTCACCGAGTGGAACTCTTCGGACCTTGTTAAAAGCGCCACCAAGAGGGGGAAGAATCAGAATCTGCTCACTCCGACGACATTTTGCCTGATTCATTGCACGGATTTCGCCGATCGGTGGGAACGTCAGGTCCTTCCTCTTCTCAAGGCCGGATATATCGTCTTGTGCGACCGGTATAAGTTTACGGCCTTTGCACGCGACTCGACACGTGGTTGCGACCGGGAATGGGTTCGTTCCCTTTACAATTTTGCCACTGTTCCCGATATCACTCTCTTCTTCAAGGCCCCTCTTCAGGTCGCCTTGGACCGCATCCTTTCCGGGCGGCCTGTTCTGAAATATCACGAAGCAGGAATGGACATGGGGTTTTCCAAGGATCCTTATGAGTGTTTCTCGATTTTCCAGGGGAAAATCAATGATGAATATGACAAGATGACCGACGAATTCGGTTTCGTGGTAATCGATGCGACACAATCGATCGAGGTGATGCAACAGGAGGTTCGCAGGATAGTGGCGGAACGCATCGACTTGGCATCTTATCGGCTGCGAGGAAAAAAGTGATGACGACCTCTCCCCACAAACCCAAATCCTGGTACGGCAAAGGGATTCCCTGTGTCAATCTGGACGAGTTGCAGGGAAGCCTGATCGTGATTGAGGGGGCAGACGGTTCCGGGCGAAGCTCCCAGATCGCCATGCTGAACGACTGGCTGGAGGGGCACGGACGCGCCACGGTCAGTATGGGATTGCGTCGGTCCAACCTCATCAGTCCCGAACTTGATAAGGCCAAGCAGGGGAATGTGATGGGACGCATCACCATGAATCTGTTTTACACGACCGATTTCATGGACCAACTGGAGAACCGAATCATTCCCGCTTTGCGCGCCGGATTCATCGTTCTGGCGGATCGTTACATCTATACTCTGCTCGCGCGGGCCTATGTGCGCGGAATCGAACGCAAGTGGATTGAGGACCTTCTGCTAGGTGTGGCGCTTGTCCCGGATGCGGTTTTCTATCTGAAAGTCAGTCCCAAGAATCTCATCGAACGCAATTTTGAGAAACACAGTACCCTGGATTACTGGGAATCCGGGATGGATATCGGCATCTCGCAGGATATGTTCGACAGCTTCGTCAAGTATCAACGGCGTGTCCAGACCGAATTTTCGGGGCTTCAGGAAAGGTTTGGGTTTGAAGTAATCAATGGGAATCGCTCCCCCCGGGCTGTGCAGCTGGAATTGCAGGCCAAGCTCGCTCGTATACTGGGAGTAGGATAGCACGGATTTGCTATTCTCGTTTGTTGCCTGCAATGTGCTTTCTCAGCGAGAAGGCAGGGGAAAAAGGCATAGGAAGACACCATGGTATCGAAATCCGCATCCCGCAAACCTCGTCAACAGAAAGTACCCTCGAAAATTACAAAAGAACAACGTGAAGAGTTGCTTTTGGAGTTGCGCCGCCTGCGGTCTCTTTTTCAGGAAATTGTTGATTTTTACTCTGTCCGGGGGTCCGCAATGATCCAACGCCTGGTGGAGAATGTGGAGGCAATGGGTTTGGAGGACTCCGACCTTGAACTGACATCGGAACAGTATGACCAGGTTATCTCCAGCATCCGAAGACTGGATGTCAAGCCGAAGAAGGGCCGCCGGAAGGACCTCAAGAGTATTGAAAATCTGGTAGCGGAAATTGAGGATATTCTCACCTGACAAAGAAAGGAATCTCCGTTGAACGTCAATCGTCAGGATCGCCCGGTTCTGGGCATTGATTTAGGTGGAACAAAGATTCTCGCTGCGGTAGTCGATCCGGACGGAAAGGTCTTATCCAGAAGCAAACGAAAGACAAAATCAGAAAAGGGTCCCGCCGATGTATTGGACCGGATGGCGGCCTGTGCCCGGGAGGCGGTTGAAGAGGCCGGTCTCCAAATGAGTGATATTGCATCGGCCGGTGTGGGCGCACCGGGGCCGCTTGATCCGATTCGTGGCATCATTATCGACACCCCGAACCTGAAATTTGTCGATGTTCATCTCAAAGATGAACTGGAATCCCGGATTTCGGTTCCCGTATTTGTGGATAATGATGTGAATGTCGGCACATACGGGGAACTCGTCTACGGTGCGGCAAGAGGGGTGCAGGATGTGATCGGGCTTTTTGTGGGAACCGGCCTCGGCGGTGGGGTGATCATCAACGGGAGGCTGCACCATGGGTTCAGTCTGAACGGCGGCGAATTGGGACACATGATTCTGGATCCGGACGGCCCGGTCTGCGGATGCGGGAACCGAGGGTGTCTGGAAGCTTTTTCAAGCCGCACGGCCATTCAGCGTGAAATTGAGTTTGCAATTCGGGCCGGGAAATCGTCGATTATTCATGAATTGGTAAAAGGGGATATGAGCCAAATCACAAGCAGCGTACTGAAGAAAGCCTTCGAGGCGAACGATCCGGTTGTTGAAAAAGTCCTCAAGACCGCTTGCGAATACCTGGGCATTGCCGTGGGAAGCCTGCTGAACATTCTCAGTCCGGAGGTTGTGGTTCTGGGCGGTGGGGTTGTAGAGGCCTTGCCGGAACTTTTTGTGAAGCAGGTTCGAAAGAAAGCGTTTAAGATTGCTTTTCCGATCTGCTGCAAAAATGTCCGCGTTGTGGCCTCCGAGTTGGGGGATGATGCGGTTATTCTGGGAGCAGCCGCGCTCGGAAGAGAGCGATTAGCGGAAGCGAATTGACCGCCGCCCGGTTTTCCTTACGGACCGAATCGGATCACATCCCCGTTGCTGGTTGTGCCGTTGCTTGCATCGTACAGGAAAAACACATCCTGAGGCTGGCTTTTTGCGCCGGCATCTGCCTGCAAATCCATGTCCGGTCCGCAAGAAATCAGAGCGTACTGATAGGCATTCTGTTTCCCATGTAAAAAAACATGTGGCGAGTTGTTTAGTTTCTTGGTCATATAGCCTGCGTAAGCTTCAGGCCATCCATCCGATTCGTAGCAATAGTTCATGGGATCGCCGTCAGGGGCCTTTATGTACTCTGTTGCAAAGGGATCGGGCCAGCGGCCCTGGCTGATATAGGAGACCGGTGAAGTCAACGGATAGAACCTTCTGGGCTCGGAGAGGTTTCCCGCGCGGCTGATGTATCGCCCATTATCCAGACGATAGGTTTCCAAAGCGTTCGCCAGCGCGCTGAAATCGCCCTGCACACGTGCGATCTTGGCCCGCGTTCGCGCATTCATGAAGTTGGGAACGGCAATTGCCGCCAGAATCCCGATAATTGCCACGACGATCAACAGTTCGATCAGAGTGAATCCCCGGATGGCGTCTCTTCGCATGATTTCTTCTCCTTAAATCAATCTTGTCTACAAACCCGGACTTCGACATTATATTGTAGCACGAATTCGGGCTGACGGAAGCCGACTATACCAAACAAGTCAATACAGATATAGGTTGTGTCCCCCGCGCGGCGGATCGGAACGTGCTTCGAAACCGCCATTCAATCCGTTGAAAGCAGCCACTATAATTTCGTCTAATGTTTGAGATCGCCAGGAAGAAGGAGTGGGAATATGCGGAGCGATATCGAAATTGCACAGGCGACACGGTTAAAGCCGATAACTGAGGTTGCGAAGTCCATCGGGTTGACCGAAGAAGACATCGATCTTTACGGGAAATACAAGGCGAAAATACACCTGGATGTGCCGGATCGCCTGGTTGATTCGCCAAACGGACGCCTGATTCTTGTGACGGCGATGACAGCGACGTCCGCTGGGGAAGGGAAAACTGTCACGTCCATCGGGTTGGCTCAGGCGTTCGGCAAGATGGGGAAACGTCATTGTCTGTGCCTTCGGGAGCCTTCTCTCGGTCCGACTTTTGGTATCAAGGGTGGGGCGGCGGGTGGCGGGTATTCCCAGGTACTCCCGATGGATGAGATCAACCTGCATTTCACGGGCGATTTCCATGCTGTCACCACAGCGCACAACCTTCTCGCCTCGATCATCGACAACCACATCCTGAAAGGGAATGAACTGGAGATTGACATTGGGCGGGTGGAGTGGCCCCGCACTATCGACCTGGCGGATCGAACGCTTCGGGACATTGTGATCGGCCTGGGAGGGCGGGCAAATGGAATCCCTCGTCAGACGGGTTTTGTTATTACGGCGGCCTCTGAAATCATGGCCATCCTGGCCCTGTGTGACAACATGGAGGATCTCCGGCGCCGGTTGGGGAATATCACGGTGGCTTACACAAGCGAGGGGAGGCGAGTCCGGGCCGAGGAATTGAAAGTGGTCGGTTCCATGCTCGTTTTATTGAAAGAAGCCATCAAGCCGAACTTGGTCCAGACCGTGGAGAATACACCGGCCATTGTGCATTGCGGACCGTTCGGCAACATCGCGCACGGCTGCAACAGTGTGATTGCGACACGGATGGGACTGAAGTTGGGGGATTATTGCATTACCGAGGCAGGGTTCGCGTCGGATTTGGGGGCGGAGAAGTTTTTCGACATCAAATGCCGAGCCGCCGGGCTGAAACCGGACGCTGTTGTCATTGTCGCTTCCGTTCGCGCTCTGAAACTCCACGGCGGAACGGCGGTGGCCGAGATGAACACCGAGAATGTGGAGGCCATGCTGAAAGGGTGCTGCAATCTCCAGGCGCATATTGAAAACATCCGCAAGTTCAAAGTGCCTTCCGTGGTGGCGATCAACCGTTTCCCGCGCGATACGGACAACGAAATCAAGGCGCTGAAGGCATTCTGTGAGGACCTTGGAGCGAAAGCGGTCGTCTCGGAGGTGTGGGCGTGCGGGGGAGAAGGCGGGATCGAAATGGCGCAGGCCGTCATCGAACAGATGGAACAGCATTCCGCGCAATTCGAACCGATCTATCCTCTGGATGTTCCGGTGAAGCAGAAAATCGAAACTGTCGCGCGCGAGATTTACCGCGCGGAGGGTGTGGATTACGCTGCGAAAGCGGAGAAGAGCATCCGGGAAATCACCGCCCAGGGACTCGACGGTCTTCCGGTCTGTATGGCTAAAACACAGTTATCCCTGACCGATGATAAGACCCGACTGGGTGCGCCGACCGACTGGCGGCTTCAAGTGCAGGATGTGCAAATTCGAAGCGGTTCCGAATTCCTGGTCGTCCTGACCGGCGATATGATGTTGATGCCGGGACTGCCGAAGGTTCCGGCTGCGGAAAAAATTGACCTGTTCCCTGACGGCAAAATCGTCGGGCTGTTCTGATACGATGGGTCTCGAATGAGACTATGGCTGGTCTACCAGGTTCACAATGTTCAATTCCCGGATCTGTCAGCCTTCCCCGTCCACTTTCACAACCCTGTTTTCTCTGGCGGAGATGTGGATAGCCTCCATGATCGCCATCACCCGGCGTGCGTACTCCGGTGTCACCATCAGCGTATCCTCTTTGCCTTCGAGTACCCGAATCAGGTTCTGATAAAATAAAATCCCTTCCGGGCGAATGGCATCGGGAACCGGATGGGTGGATTCCTCGATGGTGCGTACACGCGCAGACTTGGCGACAGTTCGCTTTACAACTGCCGGTCCCTTGTCGCTCTCTAAAAGGATCGATCCTTCTTCTCCCAGGACATACCAGCGCGGAAGCCCGTGCGGCGAAATCCGACAGTTCTCGACCTTCGCATTCAATCCGTCCCGATAGATGAGACTGGCGAAATAGGCCGTTTCGACCTCCGTTGACCATACGGCGGTCTTGGTCTCGGCATACAGGCTTGCGATTGCTCCCGGCGCCAGAAGCAGAATCTGATCGACATCGTGCGGTACACAATCATAGATTACCCCACCGCCGTAAGCCTTTTCCTGACGCCAAGTGGGTCGAAACTCCTGAGCAGGATAATTGAATGTCGAATCGAAACGGATACGTCTTGACTCGATTCCTAAGATCTTTCCGACGATGCCATCTTTCAGCAATTGTTGAATGCGTTGAAATCCCGGCTCCCACCGGCGATTCTGAAACATGGTGACCATTCGCCCGGCGTTTTGCGCGGCGTCCAGAATCCGGTCGGTTCCCGCCAAGTCCAGCGCCATGGGTTTGTCGATCAACAGGTCTTTTCCGGCGGCAATGGCTTTCAGAGCGATGGCCTCATGGCTTGCCGTAGGCGTAGTGATAATGACCAGGTTAATGGTTTTATCCGCCAGAAATTCGTCTAAATCGCTGTATGTCCGGATGCCGGGGATGCGCTGTTCCGCCAGTTGCCGTCTTTCGGGTGTGACATCGCATCCGGCGACCACCTGGAAGCCTGTGGTGGCCTCAATACACGGCACATGAATATCCAGACCGCTTTTTCCTAAACCGACTATACCGATTCCGATCACGAGGACCTCCCGGCGGAACGATTTTTCCACCATGCTTGAAGAATCAAGAGCAGAAGCAGCAGAGTTGTTGTCGCGCTCATGTAAACGCAAATGATTTTAAATGGCTCATAGCTTCCGTAATAGCGATAAATCCTTCCGATGACCTGCTCCTGGACAATCGGGCCGATGCTGCCGATTCCGTCAATCACTCCCACCGCGGAAAGTGCATCACGCGGTCCGGCGGTGGCGACTGCGCCCGCACCGTTCAGAATGGTGTCCGGGCCGTACAACATGAAGCCGACCAACCCATACAGACAAGCCAGCGTGAACGGCCCGATGTACCCATACTGAATCACCAGGATGTATGCAATGGTCATCCCGGCGGTCATGATTGCGCAGAGCAAACGCCAGTTACCCTTGAAAACCTTGTCCAGCGCCCAACCCGACAGAATCACGCCCGCAAATCCGGCCAGATCGAATACCGAGGAGTAATAGGCTGCAATATCTCCTTCCACTTGAAAACTGCTTTGCGAGAGAAAATACGGCAGCCAGGAATCCAGCGCGTAGCGCAGAAACTTCAATGTGAAATAAGTAATGCCCATCAGCACGACCACGGGATTGGTCAGAACTCGAAAGAACCCCAGAAAAGCCCCGGCTCGGGCCTCGGCTTCCGCAGCCTCTTCGGATTTTACCTCCTCGTCCTGGGTGACAATCGGTGGAAGCCCCACATCTTCGGGACGGTTGCGGTGGAAGAAATAGAACAGAAGCCAGATGACTGCCATTCCCAGAGAACATGCCCAGAACGAGTACCGCCATCCTGCGTACGTCAGCATAAACCCGGCTATGAATTTCACGCCGACATTCCCTGCCAGGTAGTTCGTGGACCAGACACCCATATACAAACCACGCTCTTCCTTGCGAAGCCAGTGCGCTATTCCGCCCACATTGCCGGGCCATCCGCTGGCCTGGGCCAGCCCGTTCAGGATCATGAATCCGATAAACGTTGCGTAGGAATTTGCGAATCCGAAAACAACATTGCATCCGAGTGATATCGCCATGCCGGTTAAAAGCAGCAACCGAGGTCCCATTTTCCGTCCCAGGATTCCATTCAGAAATTGCCCCACCATGTAGGCAATCAGAAAGGCGGTCCAGATATTTGCCAGATCCAGCGCATCCAGCGAGAACTCATCTCCGATGCTCTTCTTGCAGATGGAGAATGCTTTTCGGCAGAGGTAATAACCGGCATAACTGAAATATGTGGCGGTTAGAATCTTCCATCGCCACCGGATTTGTTCCGCGTTGAGAGGAGGTATCTTGCATGAGACTTGCTCTGTGTCATTCATGGATTTTGTCCTATTGTCCGGTAACTGAAATGTTTTTACAAAGATCCTCACACATTCCATATTCCCTCTGCCCCCCGCTGTTTGGGCTGGAGAGACAGGCAACAGATGTTCGGGGAGATGGGTAACACATTTTTTATCCCGGCAACAGGGAATCCGGTTTCTTTCCTGTCGGGAGAATCCGAGTATACTGGTGATTGTCCTCCCCCCGGCCCCCTTTTCGAGTACGGAGAGGGGGAGGCGGACGGAATAGTGGACGAGGTGGACAAGGGGTGAGGAAGCGATTAGAGCAGACTAAGGACCCTGGATACAGCGACAATGGATTCCAATTCCCTGTTTAACCTTCAGGATTATCTCAATCGCCGGAAGGGATTAGTGGATGGGCATCTGTTCGGCTATGTGCCGCCGTGTGAGGGGCCGGCCTCGACGTTATTTGAGGCGATGCGCTATACCCTCGAGGCGGGCGGGAAACGTCTTCGCCCGATCTGTGTGCTTGCGGGAGCGGATTTTGTGATGGGACTGGAGCCGCCGGAGATCGAGCGGGGGGATTGGGCAGGCAGCCGCGATCCCGGCTTGGCAGATGCGCTGCTGCGTGCCGCCTGCGCCGTGGAGATGATTCATACGTATTCGCTGATCCACGATGACCTTCCCTGCATGGATGATGACGACCTTCGGCGCGGGCTGGCAACGTGTCACAAGGTGTACGGCGAGGCCATGGCCCTGCTTGCGGGGGATGCCCTGTTGACCCATGCGTTTTTCACCATCGGGCAGATCGGCGATCCTTTCAAGGAGCGGGCGCTGGATGTCGTTCGCGAGCTGGCCGACGGCAGCGGGGCGGAAGGGATGGTGGCGGGGCAGGCGGTAGACCTGATCTCCGAACGGATGGGCGGCGGGACGGAAAGCCACCTGGAGTTTATTCATCGCCGGAAAACGGCTGCGCTGTTTCGGGCATCGCTCACCGTTGGGGGCATTCTCGCCGGCGGCAACGCGCATGACCTTGAGACCCTTCGATCCGTTGGTGAAACTGTCGGTTTGATCTTCCAGGTAACGGATGATATCCTGGATGTGGAAGGGACGGAGGAAGAACTGGGGAAGACAACGGGCCGGGATGCGGAGTTGGGGAAATTGACCTATCCGGGGCTGCTTGGACTGGAAACGGCTCGTCGGCGATCTTCCGAATTACTTTCGAAAGCCGAAGATATCCTCCAAGCCTGCGGTCCACGAGGAATCCCCCTGAGTGTTCTGGCCGGCAAAATCACCCAGCGGCGGAATTGACGCGGGTTTTGGATTCCATAGAGCGTACCCATGCAACCTATTGCCGAACGCACAAAATCTCCGGAGGAAATTACGCCACTCAAGGGACAAGACCTGCTTGCCACCATCAATTCACCCACGGATCTCAAGGCGCTTCCGGTTGAGCAGCTGCCGGACCTGGCGGAAGCCATTCGAGAGTTCCTGATTGATTCCGTGTCGAAAACGGGCGGGCATCTCGCCCCCAATCTGGGGACGGTGGAATTGACCATCGCACTGCATCGGGTGTTCAACAGCCCGGAAGACAAGATTGTCTGGGATGTCGGCGCACAGGCATACCCCCACAAGATCCTCACCGGACGTCGGGAGCAATTCCACACGCTTCGTAAGTTTCATGGAATCAGCGGATTCCCGCGCCGCTGTGAGAGTCCGCACGACCATTTCGGGACGGGGCATTCCAGTACTTCCATTTCCGTGGCGCTGGGCATGGCTCTGGCGCGGGATTTGAAGGGCGAGACATACAATGTTATGGCGGTGATTGGCGATGGGGGGCTGACCGGCGGAGTTGCGCTGGAGGGACTGAACCACGCGGGAAGACTGGACACGAATTTCCTGGTGATTCTGAACGATAATGCAATGGCGATCTCGCCCAACTTGGGCGGCTGGGCAAGATACCTGAACCGGATTATCACCGGCCAGGTTTACAACCGTTTCAGCGAAGAATTGGAAAAAATCCTTCTTCGGATACCCTCCATTGGCGAACGGGTGCAGAAAGGGGCTCTGAAACTCGCGGAGGTCTGCAAGGGTCTGATAATTCCCGGATTGCTGTTTGAGGAGCTGGGATTCCGCTATTTCGGGCCGATTGACGGCCACGATTTGAAAGTTCTTATTGACACGTTTGAGAATGTTCGTCAGCTGAAAGGCCCGATCCTGGTGCATGTCCTGACGGAGAAAGGACGCGGGTACAAACCGGCGGAGAGAGACCCGACGACCTATCATGGCCTGTCGGCATTCGACCGAGTGACCGGACAGATTATCAAGCGGCCCGGCTGGACCTACACCTCGGTGTTCGGCAAGACGGTTTGCCGGATGGCGGAGAAGAATCCGGATGTCACGGCGATTACCGCCGCGATGGCCTCGGGCACGGGACTGATCGAGTTTTCCGAGCGGTTCCCGGAACGGTTTTTTGATGTGGCTATTGCGGAGCAACATGCGGTGGACCTGGCCGCCGGTCTCGCAGTAAACGGGAAACGTCCCGTTGTAGCGATTTATTCCACGTTTCTCCAGAGGGCGTTCGACCAGATTTACCATGATGTGTGCATCGAGAATCTGCCCGTTATTTTCGCCATGGACCGCGCCGGAGTTGTCGGGGCAGATGGAGCCACACATCAGGGACTGTATGATATCGCCTTTCTGCGCAGTATGCCGAACATGGCGCTTTGCGCTCCATCGAACGAACGGGAGCTGGTGCAGATGCTGTGGACAGGTTTGGCGCACAATGGCCCGTTTGCGGTGCGCTATCCGAGAAGTTTCGGGACGGGTGTACCGTGGAATGTGGATGAATCGCCGCTGCCGATCGGGAAAGCGGATGTCTTGCATAAAGGAACCCGGCTGGCGATCCTTGCGCTGGGTACGATGGTGGAGTTTGCACGGGAGACCGCCGCGCTCCTGGCCTCCAGCGGATTGGATCCTACGGTAGTCAACATGCGGTTTGTCAAACCTCTGGATCGGGACCTGCTGAACCAGTTGGCGCAGACCCACACGCATGTTGTGACCTATGAAGATCATGTACTGGATGGAGGATTCGGTGGGGCGGTCTGCGAGGCGCTTGAGGATGAGGGGTTGCACGACATTTCGGTGATGCGCCTCGGACTCCCGGACCGTGTGATCGAACACGGCACGCGCGAGGAAATTTTCGGCGAGTACGGGCTTCTTCCAAGCCAGGTTGCGCCCCGGATCAGTCGGTTTGTGCTGAATGCAAGATTCGCGTACTGAGTCAATTAAGCATTAAGAATTAAAATTAAACATTAAGATAATTAAAGAACTATTGTAAACAGGCTGCTTCTCTTTCCTTGGAGGGGGGCAGGAAGGAATCCTGCCAATTTGATATGTGATCTCCATGAGAATCGGACGGTGTACATGCACAACATTCCCACACTGAAATCCGTACTTTACTTCACAACTATCCTCTATTTCTTCACCGGAACATTCCATATCTCAGCAGAAGATACAATGCCGGACGATATGAAACGTATCCAGGGCCTTCTGGTGGAGCGGAACTGGCATTCCCCGCGAACGATGATGATGGGGGATGATAATACGCTGGTAATCCATCCGGTAGAGAAACGGCCGGAATCCGATTTGTACTCATATTACAAAGATTCTCTGTTGCAGGCCCCTGACAGGCTTCTCAGTCAACCACCGATCCGTATTTTCGAACGGAGACTTGCCGGGATTACGCTTGTTCGTTCGATGCGTGACATCGGATCGGGACCGGACTCGGTTCGGCATTCCCGAACGGTGATTCATTGCCCCGAGAGGGCTTGCGCGGTGTTCGATGAAGCCATTCCCTCGGCAAGCGGCGCGTACCTGTCGGGTCCTGTATGGCACTTCAAGACGGATGCGGAAAAGATCCGGAATGCGACCGGGACTACTGTTGGAATTAAAGTAGCGGATTTCGCCATGTTTACGGTGGGGCGCGAGGACCTTATGCAACCTGAAGTGTTCCGGGAAACCGATCCGGGGGCGAAAGAGGCGAAATCGCGCGTGTTTTTTATGAACGTACAGGATATGGGTTCGGGAGGGTCGTATCAAAGTGCCTGTGTTTTTCTGCCGGTTCAGCGGGCAGGGAACTTTGAGGCAGAACCGTTACGAATGGAAAATCGACTGACCGGATTGGCTTTTCTGGATGGTGAGAACGCCCTGTTCTTCGGTTCCGGGCATGAGGGAGAGGAAACGGAGTATGGTCCGTTTCGTATGGATGCGGCTTGTTTCTTCGCGGGGACTGTCAGGCAGACCGTGTATATCCATTTTGTGCAGGCGAAGACGATCAGTGTGCTTTCCGATACCATGGTGCGTGAGGTGCGCCTGGATGGAAGTGTGTTGCCGCTGGACAGATGGAAGCTCCACAACGGGCGTGTGGAGATTTCCTGGGAATTGCCTCGGTCCGGGGTGTTGGCGATTGTCACAGTTCCACCGTTCGTGCCGGGGAAATAGCCTCGTTGGGGAGAAATCTGCTTATTTTCTTCTCCTTCGTTCCTTTCTCCCCTTTTCGCGAATCTGTTCCACTTTCTCCATGGCTTCGAAACCGGGGCCGAACGAGCCGGTTTGCTCCAACTCGATAATCTTGTCCCGGTAGATGGCGGCCCTTTCAAACTCGAGATTTTTAGCGGCATCCACCATCCGTCGTTTCAGTTCGGCTACCGCATCTTTTACGCTCTTGCCTTTCAGTTCGACGGCATCACCGATCCGGAACAGCAACTCGGATGTCTCGCGTTTTTTAGCGGAGCGCGTTTCCAGCATGGAGCGGATTTCTTTCCGAATGCTCTGGGGAACGATGCCGTGCTGTTCGTTGAACTCCAGCTGGAGATTGCGACGGCGGTTCATTTCCGCGATGGCCCGTTTCATGGAGCCGGTCGGCTCATCGGCGTACATGATGACCTCGCCGGCTACATTCCGCGCCGCACGTCCGCAGGTCTGGATCAGCGACCGCTCATCCCGCAGAAATCCCTCTTTATCGGCATCCAGAATCGCCACTAATGAAACCTCCGGCAGGTCCAATCCCTCCCGCAGTAAATTTACACCCACGACTACATCGAATTCACCGGACCGAAGCCCCTCCAGAATCTCTACGCGCTCAATCGTATCGACCTGGAAGTGCAGGTAATGGACCTTGATTCCGAGATCGGAAAGATAATTCGCCAGGTCCTCCGCCATGCGCTTCGTAAGTGTTATGACTAATGTTCGCTCACCCCGTCCGACGCGTTCCTGAATGCGTCCGATGAGATCGTCTACCTGGTTGGTTGCAGGACGAACCGTTACCATCGGATCGACCAGACCTGTAGGACGGATGATCTGCTCGACAATCTGCCCGCTGCATTGCAGTTCCAGATCCCCCGGTGTGGCGGAAGTAAAGATGGCCTGATGGATGGAGTTCCAGAACTCCTCGAAGTTCAGGGGGCGGTTGTCTAACGCGGAGGGCAATCGAAACCCGTACTCCACCAGTGTTTCTTTGCGGCTTCGGTCGCCGCCGGACATTCCGCGAACCTGCGGTAACATGATGTGCGATTCATCAACGATCATCAGGTAGTCATCCGGGAAATAGTCGATCAGGGTGTGTGGCGGCTCGCCGGGCGCGCGGCCGTCGAGATGCCGGGAATAGTTCTCGATTCCATGACACATGCCCATCTCCTGAAGGCATTCCAGGTCATACAGTGTCCGCTGTTCCAGGCGTTGCGCCTCCAATAGTTTTCCCTGCTGTTTCAATTCCATCAGCCGCTCGCGCAATTCCACGCGGATCGTTTCAATGGCCCGCATCAGCCGTTCCGGCGCGGTGACATAGTGCCGTGCGGGATAAATCGTGATTCGACTGTGTTCGCCCATTACCTCGCCGGTTACCGGATGGATCTCGAGAATCCGCTCGACGTCATCCCCCCAGAGTTCCACCCGGTAGGGATGCTCTCCATATCCGGGGAAAATTTCGACGACATCGCCACGCACCCGGAAAGTCCCACGGTGGAAATCTACATCGTTTCGGTTGTACTGAAGGTCCACGAGTTTCCGCAGCATTTTTTGACGCGGCGTGGTCTGGCCGGTCGCGATGGGCAGAATCATTTCCTGGTAATCTTCCGGTGATCCCAAGCCGTAAATACTCGACACGGAGGCTACGATGATCGTGTCGCGACGTTCCATGAGATTGGTGGTGGCCTCAAGGCGAAGACGCTCGATTTCATCGTTAATTGTGATTTCCTTTTCGATGTAGGTATCTGTCTTGGGCAAATAGGCCTCCGGTTGGTAAAAATCATAATAAGAAACAAAATATCCGACGGCGTTTTCGGGGAAGAATTCGCGAAACTCGCTGTACAGTTGCGCCGCCAGGACCTTGTTGTGCGAGATGACCAGGGTGGGGCGGTTGATCCGGGCGATGACATTCGCCATGGTGAAGGTTTTGCCGCTGCCGGTGACGCCGACCAGGGTCTGGAACTTGTGACGCTGCTCCAGCCCTGCCACCAGCTGTTCGATGGCTTTGGGCTGGTCTCCTTTCGGTTCGAAATCGGCGACCAGTTTGAAAGGGATATCGCGCGGCCCGGCCGATTTTTGTCGTTCCGCGCTTTCCACAAGGCTTATCCTTTTGTCGTCTCTCATGTCATTCTTCTCCCCCATCATTATGCGGCAGTCTTTCCGATAGGCAAACGGTCTCCTCATCCGCCCCTTCCTACCCCGCGGGAAAGGTCTCCGGTATTCTGGCATGTAAGCCATGGCTCGAGATCCAATTCCATCACTCCAACCCTCTCCCGGAGGGAGAGGGAGAAGAAAGCGCGCTTTCAAAAGCCGGAAGAACGCTCATGCGATTCGAATGGTTTATTGCCAAACGTTATTTGAAACCCGAAGGTCGGGTGACATTTGTTTTCATCATTGCGATGCTTTCGATGGCGGGTGTGGCGCTGGGAGTGGCCTCGTTGATTGTGGTTCTTTCCGTGATGAACGGATTCGGCAAGGACCTTCGGGAGAAAATTCTGAGCGGGCGATCCAACCTGGTGTATACCGCCTATCAGGGATCTCTGCCGGATTCGCCGCACCTTCCGGCAGTATTCTCGGAAGATCCGAATGTTGTGGCAGCGGCGCCGCTGATTGAGAGTTTTGCGCTGGCTCAAGTGGAGAAACAGTCCTCTTATGGGGGTGTTCTGGTTCGTGGAATTGATCCGGCTTATGAGAGTTCCGTATCGGATCTCGATCGGAAGTTGCTTGTGGGCAGTCTGGACCGATTGCGGCGGGCGCGTCCATCCCCGGATTCGGCAACGGAAATGATTCCGATTATCGAGGTTGCCGAACCGCAGTTGCCGGGGATTGTTGTGGGGAAGGAGATGGCCAAGTATTACTTCGGGATTTATCCCCCGCGCCGGGCATCCAAGAGCGAAGAAGCCGAAGCGATGCGGGAGGCGATCGGGCAAACCATCACACTCACCGCACCGCCCAGCGGTAAGGACAGGCCCCAGGGTGCGATGCCCCGCGTGCGTACATTTGAGGTGGTTGGTGTTTTCTCAACGGGACATTATGAATTCGATCTGAATTGGGTCTATATCTCGATCCGGGAAGCACAGTATTTGTATGACCTTGTGGGGCGTGTGGGGGCGTATTCCATGGCTCTCAAGGATTTCTCCGAGCGGGCGACGGAAGAGACGGCGGAACGAATCATTCGCCTTGTGGAACGCTATAACAAAGGGCAACCGAGAGAGAACCGTCTGGATGGCTTTCCGGTGACGTGGATGACGATGAACAAGGAGTTTTTTGAAGCGCTGGTGTATGAGAAGCGGGTGATGAGCTATATCCTTCGGATCATCATTCTGGTGGCGACATTCAATATACTCACGACGCTTTTCATGGTGGGGATGGTTAAGACGCGGGATATCGGCCTGTTGCGCGCCGTCGGGGCCAGGCATTCGAGTGTCCTGCGGATTTTTTTGCTTTTGGGACTCTTGATCGGTGCGATTGGGGTGTTTTCGGGGTTGGGGTTGGGGCTGGCCGTGTGCGAATTCATTCGACGTGTGGGGATCGAGATGCCTGGTGACGGTCAGGTTTATTATTTGCAGTATCTGCCCGTACGGGTGGAATGGGGCGACGTGTTTGGAGTGATCGGTTATACGTTTGTGGTGAGCCTGGTAGCGAGCCTGTTCCCGGCATCCTGGGCGGCGCGACAGCAGCCGGTTGACTCTCTGCGATACGAGTAGGCCCGGACATAAATGATGGAATCCCAAGAATCCATGAATGAGATTTTTTCCAATGATCCTGCTCCGATCCTGGAAGCCCGTTCACTTCGAAAGACGTATCGAAGTGGCGATACGGACCTGCATGTGCTGACCGGAGTGGATTTGAGGGTCCAGGCCGGTGAATTTGTTTCCATCATTGGGGCATCCGGTAGCGGCAAAAGCACGTTGCTGCATTTGCTCGGCGTGATCGATCGTCCGTCCGAGGGAGAGGTCAGGATTCGGGGTGTGGACACGGCTGCCCTCAAGAATCACCAGGCCGACACGCTTCGGAACCGCACCCTGGGTTTTGTTTTCCAGTTTCATTATCTCCTTCCGGAGTTTACGGCGCTGGAGAATGTTCTCCTGCCGAGCCTGATGGCAGGAGAGTTTCACTCGAAAGCACAACGGCGGGCTTGGGACCTTTTGGTTCAGGTAGGGGTTTCGGAACGGGCGCGTCACCGTCCGGCCCAGCTCTCCGGCGGTGAGCGTCAGCGGGTGGCGGTGGCCCGTGCGCTGGTCAATCGCCCCGATATTCTCTTGATGGATGAACCGACCGGAAACCTGGATGCGCGGAACGGGGAAGAGTTGATGAAACTGGTGGATTCTTTTCGGGGGGAATACGGGCTTACGATCATCATGGTGACCCACAACCTCGACCTGGCCCGGCAATCCGACCGTATCCTGGAACTTGCCGAGGGACGTCTCTCCCCGTATACGCGGTCAATGTTGTGAGCATTCGTTCTGTGCGTTAGACTAGGTTTTGCCTGTTGAGGAATCAGGAACCATGCGAAAGTTGAGTAGAATGAAAATGAAGGTTTATATCGACGGTTGCTTATACGACGAAAGCGAAGCCAAGATATCGGTGTTCGACCACGGGCTGCTGTATGGCGATGGAGTTTTCGAGGGTATGCGCATTTATGGCGGGCGCCTGTTTCGACCGGAGTTGCATATTGCCCGGCTGCAGCAGGGCGCGAAAGTTATCCAGTTGGATGTGCCGTGGACAGCGGATGAGATGATCGATGTGATTTGCCGGGTAGCCTGCGAGAACGGATTCACGGACAAGGACGCTTATTGTCGTGTGGTGGTGACTCGCGGCAAAGGCAACCTGGGTCTTGATCCGAGCGCGTGCCCCAAACCCAGCCTGATTGCCATTGTCGGCACAATCAAGCTGTATCCTGAAGAAGATTATCAGAACGGCCTGGCGGTTATGACGACGGCGATCCGCCGCAACTCCCCCGAATCTTGCCCACCGCAGATCAAGTCCCTGAACTACCTGAATAACATTCTGGCGAAACTGGAAGCCAATCGCTACGGCGCAAAAGAGGCTATTTTCCTTAACCACCTGGGGTATGTTGCGGAGGCGACGGCGGACAATGTTTTCATTGTGAAAAATGGGAGGGTTCTAACCCCGCCGGTACTCGCGGGGGCATTGCCCGGAATCACCCGACATTCGGTGCTTGAGCTAGCCGCCGGCTTGGAGATTCCCACAGAAGAACGTAATATGTTATTGATAGATTTATATGGGGCGGATGAGTGCTTTCTGACCGGAACGGCGGCCAAGGTGGTTCCGGTGACCCGAGTGGATGGGCGAACCATCGGAACGGGCCGGCCCGGTCGGATTACTCGGACCCTGGTGTCGGCGTTTACGAAGCTCACGCAGGAAACCGGAATCCCGGTGGCGGAACGGAATGCCGCCGCCCTGTCCGGCCGGTGAGAACGAGATTTATACGATGATCTGCGAAATTTGCAAGAAAAACCAGGCGAAAATTCATGTGACCCAGATCAAGGAGGACAAGAAGATCTCCATCCATTTGTGCCAGGAATGTGCCCATGAAAAGGGGGTTGCCGGGCCCGCGATCAATACCCATTTCTCCGTGGCGGATCTTTTGACCGGACTGCTGAAGGGGTATGAGGAACAGGCCGAGGAGCAGGATTTGCAACGCACTTGCCTGGAATGCGGACTGACCTATAACTCGTTCAAGGAGAGCGGGCGTTTCGGCTGCGGCGAATGCTATAATACCTTTCAGCAGGAGATCGAACCTCTTCTCCAGAAGATTCAGAAGCAGACTCGGCATGTCGGGAAAATACCGAGACGATGCGGAGAGGAAATCCTTCTGGAGCGGAACATTGCGGACCTGCGGAAACGGCTGCAAGACGCGGTGAACAACGAGAATTTCGAGGAAGCCGCACGACTGCGGGATAAGATCCGTGATATGGAAAAGGGGGACTGTCCCCATTGAGGGTGACCGGAAACGAGAACCCGTTTCTGCACCGAATTCATGGAGATCCGCAGCGCCCCCGGACACCTTCCCGGATCGGTATACTCTGTCGTCAACGAAGGTCAACAGTTAGAGATGAACCAGGAAATACCTGAATGTTTGTTACGGCCATGCGGTTGGCTCGTGCCTCCGGGCCAACACTCGGATCTTGTGGTGTCCAGTCGGGTCCGGCTTGCCCGCAATATCACCGGAATGCCGTTTTCCCACTGGGCCAGTTCCTCCGACCTGAGCCGGATCGCGGAGACCTCTCTTCGGGCGATCCAGGACTGCTCCTCAATGAACGGGGCAACCGTCCTTTCTGTGGAACCGCTCGATTCGCTGGACCGGAAATACCTGGTGGAACGATATCTTATCAGCCGGGAACTCGCCGAGAGCGGGATGGAACGATATGCCGTGGTGGGCCGCAACGAGATGGTCAGTGTTATGGTCAATGAGGAAGACCATCTCCGCTTGCAGGTATTGACATCGGGCCTGAGCCTGCGCGAAGCCTGGCAGAGAGTGAATGCGCTCGATGATGAGATGGAAGAGCGCATCTATTATGCCTTTTCACCGGTTTACGGTTACCTGACTGCCTGCCCCACCAATGTCGGCACCGGAATCCGCTGTTCGGTGATGGTCCACCTTCCGGCCCTGGTGATGACGCAGCGGATCAAGAAAGTATTGTCTGCGGTGACACAAATGGGTCTGACGGTGCGCGGGATTGCGGGGGAAGGGAGCGAGATTGCCGGAAACCTGTTTCAGATTTCCAATCAATGGACCCTGGGCGCATCCGAAGAAGAGACCATCGAGAAACTGGAGAACATCATCCGGCAGATCGTCGATAATGAACGCAAAACACAGCAGGATCTCTGGGTGGAAAGCCGGACAGCCCTGGAGGACAAAGTGTGGCGGGCGTTCGGCCTTCTGTCTCATGCGCGCGTACTCAATTCCCGTGAGGCGCTGGAATTGATCTCTCAGCTGCGAATGGGGCTTGATCTCGGCTTGATAAAGGGCATTCCTTATACGGCTATTAATGATGTGATCATCCAGAGCCGCCCCGCCCATTTGCAGAAGCGTGCGGGGAAGAAGCTGATCGCGACGGAGCGTGACGCCATCCGGGCCACATTTCTGCGCGATTGGATTCGTCGGTATACGGAGAAGGAAATCAACAGGATTCATGAATCCTGAATCTCAAGACTATTGTTTGCGGGACGGATGTCATTATGATGTTTGATCGGCTTACCGAACGTGCGCGACTCGTCATGAAGAAGGCCAAGGAAGAGGCGGCCTCCATCGGCAGCAGCCACGCGGCCACGGAGCACATCCTTCTTGGACTGATCTCCGAAGGGGAAGGTGTGGCGGCGACCGCCATGCGGAACATGGGTCTCAACCTGGAGGCTCTCCGAGGTGAGATACTCAAGCGAATCCCCCGTGAAGGAACCGGCGGCTTGGACAGCACGATCCCCCTCTCGCCGAGCGGCAAACGGGCAATCGAATTTGCGTACCAGGAAGCACAGGCTTTCGGCGTGAACTTCATCGGTACGGAACATCTTCTGCTCGGTATTATCCGGGAGAACGAAGGATTGGCCGCGCGTATCCTGGCGGAACACAATGTGGATTTGATCAAGGCCCGCAGTGAGATTCTTCGTCTGATGGGCGGGGTTCCGCAGGAAGTGGTTGCCGCCGGAAAAGGCAAAAGCAAAACCCCCGCGCTGGATGCGTTCGGAACCGACCTGACTGAATTGGCCCGGCTCGGCAAACTGGACCCGGTTATCGGTCGGCAGGATGAGATCGAACGGGTGATCCAGATTCTGTGCAGGCGAACCAAAAATAACCCGGTTCTGATCGGCGAGGCCGGTGTGGGAAAAACCGCGATCGCGGAAGGACTGGCCCAACAGATTGAGCAACGGGTCGTCCCGGATCTCCTCCTGGGCCGACGGTTGATTACGCTTGACTTGGGCGGGCTGGTAGCCGGAACGAAGTATCGCGGGCAGTTCGAGGAACGTCTGAAAGCGGTTCTGGAAGAGATCCGGCGGTCCGGCAATATCATTTTGTTCGTTGATGAATTGCACACGCTGGTCGGCGCCGGGGCAGCGGAGGGGTCCATGGATGCCTCCAATATGCTGAAACCCGCGCTTGCACGGGGTGAGCTTCAGTGCATCGGCGCGACCACGCTGGATGAATATCGGAAGTACATTGAAAAGGATAAAGCCCTCGAACGGCGTTTCCAGACCGTGATGGTCGATCCGCCCACGGTTGAGCAAACGATCCGAATTCTGGAGGGACTGCGAGACAAGTACGAAGCGCATCATCGGGTGAAGATTACCGATCCGGCCCTCCGAGCCGCTTCGGAACTCTCAGCCCGTTACGTCACGGACCGCTACCTGCCGGACAAGGCTATCGACCTGGTCGATGAAGCAGGGGCCCGAGCGCGTCTCCAGGCCACAACACGTCCACGGGAATTGCGTGAAATCGACGAAGAAATCGATCGTGTCGTCAAAGAAATCGAAGCCTCAACCGTGGCCGAGGAATTCGAGAAATGCCTGGATCTGAAACGAAAGCGGGAGATGCTGCGGGAACGGGAAGCCCAAATCACGCGTGAGTGGGAAACCTCTCGTAACCAGGCCGGTATCGCCACCGTGGATGAAGAAGATATCGCATATATTGTCTCTAAGTGGACCGGCATTCCGATGGTCCGAATCGAGGAGGCGGAATCCGAACGACTGCTTCGAATGGAAGAAGAAATGCGCAAAAAGGTTGTATCGCAGGAGCAGGCGATTCGGACGGTGGCCACGGCGATTCGCCGGTCGCGAGCCGGGCTGGCCGACCAGCAGCGTCCGATCGGCTCCTTCCTGTTTCTGGGACCCACGGGAACCGGCAAGACACACATGGCGAAAATCCTGGCCGAATTCCTCTTCGGCAGCCAGGATGCGCTGGTTACCGTGGATATGTCGGAATACATGGAGAAATTCGCCGCCTCCCGCCTGGTCGGTGCGCCGCCGGGATACATCGGTCACGATGAAGGCGGGCAGTTGACGGAGAAAGTCCGGCGCAAGCCGTATTGTGTGGTTTGTTTGGATGAAATCGAAAAAGCCCATCCCGATGTCTACAATATGCTTCTCCAGGTGCTCGAAGAGGGACGCCTGACCGATTCCACGGGGTACAGGGTGGATTTCCGGCATACCGTGCTTATTATGACGTCCAACATCGGCTCCCACGAAATCACGAACAAGGCCTCGCTGGGATTCAGCACGGACGATGAACAGGTTTCTTACGAGAGCATGAAAGATAAGGTCATGTCGGAACTGAAAAAGACCTTCCGGCCGGAGTTCCTGAACCGGGTGGATGAGGTCGTGGTGTTTCATTCCCTGACTCGGGAAGATATTGCCCGGATCCTGGATATCGAGCTGAAACAGGTCCAGGAGCGTCTCTCCGCATACCACGTGCATTTACAAATCACGCCGGAAGTCAAAGAATATCTGATCGATCAAGGTTTCGATCCGACATACGGCGCTCGCCCTCTGAAACGGACGATACAGAAACGCCTGGAGGATCCTCTTGCGGAGGAAATCCTGAAGGGCCGATTCCGGGGAGGGGCGGAGGTGATCGTAGAGGTCGGCAAGGACGGACCGGAGTTTCGCGAAGCTTCGGTGGAGGAGGTGCAAGTCTGAACCGCCGGATTTATACTCTCATAGTTTTTGTGCTGGTCTTTTCATTTCCTTGTTCAGGGAGGACGGAACTGATCACAGAGATTGTGATCGAGGGAACCGTTCATGTGGACCCCGCCGAGATTGCCGGTGTGATCCAGACGCGCGCCGGTCAGGATTACAAGGCCGGTCTTCAGGCGCTTCTTCGGGAAGATGTTCGCAAGATCATGGAGCTTGGCAAGTTCGCCGATGTGAATGTGGAGGCGGAATCGGTCGAGGGCGGGATTCGCCTGATTTACAATGTCTGGGAGAAACCGATCCTGGTGGGAGTCCGCTTTGAGGGGAACAAGGAAATCAGCAGCAAGAAACTACAGACGGAGCTCGGATGGAAAGAGGACGTGTCGGTTTTCATGGATAAAGACCGACTGGAATCCTATCGAACCAAACTCCTCTCTTTTTATGAACAGAAAGCCTTTCCACGCACCACGATTCAGGCCGAATTGGAAGAACAGGAGACGCCTTTTGAGACGGTTGCCGTCTTTCGCATTCAGGAAGGCAGGAAACTGCCTTTGATTCGCCTTTCCATCGAAGGAAACCAGGAATACTCCGACCGACAGATCCGAAGGCGAATGGAAACCAAACCATCCTGGTTTTTCCTGCGACGGGATTACACGGAATCGATTATGAAACGGGACTTGGAAGTGATTCAGTACCTGTACCTGGATCGTGGGTATCTGGATGTCCAGGTTACCCAGGAAGGTCCGGTGGAAGAAAAAGACGGGCTGGCGGTCACCGTGCGAATCAACGAAGGTCCCCGTTACCGATTCGGGAAAGCCGGCGTCGAAGGGAACGAGATTTTCACCTCTGAGGAAATCCTCGGTCAGATTACTTTAAAAAACGGAGATTTCTATTCGGAAGGAACTATACGCCAGGATCTTCTCAAGATTCTGAACCTTTACCGAAACCAGGGTTACTACAATACCCGCATTCAAAAGACCCTTCAGAAACGAGAAGGAGAACCCGTCGCGGATGTGGCGATCAACATCGGAGAGGCGGATCGTCTGCACTTGGGAGAGATTCAGATCCAGGGCGTGACAGTCATGGAGGACGGTTCGGTCGTCGAACTGAAGAAAGACGAGTTTATCACGAAAGACTATGTCATCAGGCGGGAGATCGATCTTAAGCCTGGGGATGTTCTGGACTGGAGCAAGGTCATGGAGGCTGACCGCAAGTTGGTCAACCTTCGGTTTTTCAAAGCCCGCGAGTTTCCTGTTCCCAACCAGATGAACCTTCAACCGGGATTTTCGGAACCGCTGATTCGTCCGGA